>TARA_R110002049_G_scaffold1345_1_pt1 | contig 118488 bp, 105 predicted proteins | sample TARA_R110002049 | Tara Oceans TARA_R110002049 (sample SAMEA4396941) | marine metagenome | biome: Polar Biome; feature: [SRF] surface water layer (ENVO:00010504); material: water (ENVO:00002006), including particulate matter (ENVO:01000060) such as... | depth 5 m | reverse complement strand
GGATACTGGCGTCCAGGCCAGGTCGTGAGAGGCGCAATGTGTGCAGTGGCGGCGCGGATAAAAGACCCAGCCGCGGCAACGCTGGCAGCGCGGGATGAGAATGCGTTGCTCGCGCAGTCCATCCCAGAATGGCCGGCTAATGTCGGTGGGCCGGGGGATCATAGCGTTCATCTTCAGGCTCCTGTCAGGATCAAAGCACCCTGTTCACTCATCACGCCTCCCGTGCCGGAGACGAAGGCAGTATCGTGTTGACGCAGCTGGCGCTCACCGGCATCGCCGCGAATCTGGGTGACCGCTTCGATCAGTTGTGACATACCACCGGCCGCGCCTGCCTGACCGAAGGACAGTTGGCCACCGTGGGTATTGAGGGGGAAGTCGCCGCGCCAGGTGAGATCGTGCTCGCGCAGGAACGCCATGCCCTCACCTTTGCCGCAGAACCCGGCATCCTCCAGGCTCAGCAACACGGTAATGGTGTAGCAGTCGTAGATTTGCGCCATGTCCATATCGGCGGGCGTCAGCCCCGCAATACCGAAAGCGCGCTGTGCCGCGCGGGCAATCGGGGTCACGGTCATGTCCCGGGCGTAACTGGGTGACTTGAAGTCCAGCTGTTCGCCACAACCGCGAATGCGCACGGGCCGGTGGCGGCAATCGCGCGCCAGGTCGTCGGCGGCGACGATGAAAGCGGCACCCCCGGCAACGGGCATGACGATTTCAAGAATATGCAGTGGGTCTGCCACCACTTTGCTGTTCAGTACATCGTCCACGGTGATGGGCTGGCCATGGAACAGCGCATCCGGGTTGGCCTGCGCGTTGCTGCGTTGGGCCACCGCGATACCCGCCATGGCGGCGACGTCGTAGCCGTAGCGGTGTGCATACTGCTGGGCGATCATGGCGTAGCCGGTATTCTGGCCCATGTGTCCGTACGGCAGGTCGAACTCCGCCTCGGGCGCTCCAAAGCGCTGGCTGTGGCCGCCCAGCTGCATTGCCGCCGCGAAGGCGGCAGGGTCGGCGTCCGGGTCCGGCGGCGTCAGGCGCCCGGGTATCACGCAGAGAACAGCGCGGCACAGCCCGAGCTGTATTGCCGCGGCGGCGCGCCAGGCCATGGCTACGGCACTGGTACCGCCAAGGTCCACAGTCTCGGCGAAGCCAACCTGCAACCCCAGGTACTCTGCCACCACCGCTGGCACGAAGGCAGTGGCCTCGTTGAAGTGCGCGCCGTTCACCGCCAGGCCGTCGATGTCCTGCAGCGCAAGCCCGGCGTCAATCAATGCCATGCGAGCCAGGTCCGCCATCTGCTCAAGGTGAAACATCTGTGGCGCAGTTGTGTATTTTTCCGGCCGATATTGGGCACAGCCCACAATCGCCGCCTTGCCTGTCAAGCTCACTCGCGTCTCCCCTCCCGGTGCACGCCGCGGTTGATTCCGTGGGGCATCATGGGACAGAACCGCACCGCACCCAAGCCCTGCGGCCCTGGTGGACCGGTAAAAGGCCCGGTCGGCTTGACGCAATGAACCGATCGTGGAGAAAACCCGCCGGGCCCGGCGGGGCGCCGTTTTCTTGACCTCGCGCATGGCGCAGGGCCGCTGCCCTGTGGACTGCCAACCTCTGATGCGGTCGATTCCGGCCAGTCTGTCCACCCCGCGTAACACTATATCTGGTGTCCGCCCTAAAAAAGTGCCCCCCATATGGGGCTTTTGCCTTGCTCTTGGCCGCCGCCTTCCCGCACACTAGTAACGCTGCCAGCACACACGGGGAAGAGGTCATGGGAGAAGTGGTCAAGGCGTTACACACGGTGGTCGATATCGGGTTGCAGGACGCATCGCTGGATATCTGGGACAAGAAATACCGCCTCCAAGACCGCACTGGCGAGCCGGTCGACAAGGACATCGCCGACACCCTGAAACGCATCGCCCGTGCGCTTGCGGACGTTGAAGACACCGACGCTGCACGCAAACAGTGGTACCAGCGCTTCCTGTGGGCTCTGCAGAATGGTGCACTGCCTGCCGGCCGCATCATTTCCAATGCCGGCGCCGAGGCCTACAAGCCCGCCACCTCCACCATCAACTGCACGGTGTCTGGCAGCATCACTGACTCCATGGATGACATCCTGCAGAAAAACCACGAGGCGGGCATGACGCTCAAGGCCGGCTGTGGCATCGGCTACGAGTTCTCCACCCTGCGTCCGCGCGGTGCTTACGTGAGTGGTGCAGGGGCTTACACCTCTGGCCCGCTGTCCTTCATGGATATCTACGACCGCATGTGCTTTACCGTGTCCTCGGCCGGCGGGCGTCGCGGCGCCCAGATGGGCACCTTCGATATCCACCACCCCGATGTCATGGACTTTATTCGCGCCAAGCGCGAAGACGGCCGGTTGCGGCAGTTCAACCTGAGCCTGCTGATTACCGATGAGTTTATCGAAGCGGTGAAGGCGGAGGCGGACTGGGCGCTGAGCTTCCCCATGACGGTGAAAGAAGTGGAGGGCGCCGGGCTCGACCTGCAGAACGACAGCAGCATTGTGTGGCGGCACTTCCCGGTCACCCAGGGTTACGTCAGCAATGACCGGGGTGAGGTGGCCTGCCGCATCTACAAGACCGTCCCGGCGCGCCGGCTGTGGGACATGATCATGGCCTCGACCTACGACTTCGCCGAGCCGGGCTTCATTCTCATCGACCGCGTCAACCAGATGAACAACAACTGGTGGCTGGAAGATATCCGCGCGACCAATCCCTGTGTCACCGCGGATACCTGGGTGCAGACCGCCGAAGGTCCCCGGCAGGTTGCCGCGCTCACAGGCTCTCCTTTTCTTGCGCGTGTGGACGGCTGTGACCACGCCAGTGGCGCGGAAGGCTTTTTCCGCACCGCAACCAAGCCCGTTGTGCGTTTGCAGACCCGGGAAGGGCCGGCGCTGCGCCTTACTACCGACCATCGTGTGCGTCGCGTCTCCAGTCTGAATCGCTGGCGGGTGGAAACCGAATGGTGCGCAGCGGGCGAACTGTCTCCCGGCGACCAGGTGTTGCTCAACGACCACCGCAGCGCCGCACATTGGCCCGGTGCTTATACTCGCGACGAGGGTTACCTGATCGGGCTGCTGATTGGCGATGGCACGTTGAGGGCGGACAAGGCCGTGCTCTCGGTCTGGACCCGCCCCCTCGCAGTCAATGAGGGTGGCTGCGCCGACGGGGTGGAAGGGGTCATGGCCGCAGCGCTGGCAGCCGCGCGCAGCCTGCCGCACCGCGCCGATTTTGCCGGTTGGCAGAAAGTGGCAGGGCGCGACGAATACCGGCTTGCGACCGGAGCACTGCGCCAACTGGCGCATGGGCTCGGCATGACACCGGGCGCAAAAGCCATTACGCCGCAGGTGGAGACGTCTTCCAGCGATTTCCACTGCGGCCTGTTGCGCGGCCTGTTTGATGCCGATGGCTCGGTCCAGGGTTCTCAGGCCAAGGGTGTCAGCGTGCGGCTGGCACAGTCGAATGTTGCCACACTGGAGGCGGTGCAGCGCATGCTTTTGCGCTTGGGTATCAACTCTACCCTGTACCGCGAGCGCCGAGCCGCGGGCGAGGCCTTGCTGCCCGACGGTCGTGGCGGCAGTGCTCGGTATCCAACCCGTGCGCAGCACGAATTGGTGATCAGCGGCGCCAACATGGCTGAATTCGCGCAACGCGTGGGTTTTGCCGACACGGCCAAACAGGCGCGATTGGACGAGGCGCTGGCGCGCTACGAGCGGCGTTTGAACAGGGAGCGCTTTGTCGCCACTGTGGCGGCTGTCGAAGCGGATGGCGTGGAGGATGTGTACGACGTGCAGGTTCCGGGCATCAATACCTTTGACGCCAATGGCCTGCACGCCCACAACTGCGGCGAACAACCCCTCCCCCCCTACGGCAGCTGCCTGCTGGGGTCCATCAACCTGACCCGCCTGGTGCTGGACCCGTTCACCGACCAGGCCCGGTTCGACTGGGATCGCTATCGCGATGTGGTCGCCGTGTTTACCCGCATGCTCGACAACGTGGTGGAGATCAACGGTCTGCCGCTGGAGCAGCAGCGCCACGAGATCGCCTACAAGCGTCGTCACGGTATGGGTTTCCTGGGCCTGGGGTCCACCATCACCATGCTCGGCATGTGCTACGGCGATGAAGATTCCCTGACCTTCACTGAGGAAGTGGCGCGAGAAATGGCGCTGGTGGGTTGGGAACAGGGTGTGCAATTGGCCGAGGAAAAAGGCCCTGCGCCGATCATGGACGACCTGTTCGAGGTCACCCCCGAAATGCTGGCGGCGCGCCCGGAAATGCAGCGTGACGGCATTGCTGTGGGTGACCGCCTGCCAGGGCGGGTCCTGCACGCGCGTTACAGCCGCTACATGCAGCGCGTTGCCGCGGTGGCACCGGAGCTGGTGGAGCGCGTGGCGGAGCGCGGTGCGCGCTTTACCCATCACTCGTCGATTGCGCCCACGGGCACCATTTCACTGTCGCTGGCAAATAACGCCAGCAATGGCATCGAACCCAGCTTCGCGCACCACTACGCCCGCAACGTGATTCGCTCCGGGCGCAAGACAAAGGAAAAAGTGGACGTGTTTTCCTTCGAACTGCTGGCCTATCGCAGCCTGGTGAACCCTCGCGCCATGCCCTACAGCGAGCGTGACGAGGAGAAGCTTCCCGACTACTTCATCGTGGCCGACGCCGTGACCCCCAAGCAGCACGTGGATATTCAGGCGGCGGCGCAAAAGTGGGTGGATTCCTCCATCTCCAAAACTGCCAATGTCCCCACGGACTATCCCTTCGAGGATTTCAAGGACATCTACCTGTACGCCCACGGCGAGGGCTTGAAGGGCTGCACCACGTTCCGCTTCAACCCCGAGGCATTCCAGGGCGTGCTGGTAAAAGAGCAGGACCTCGAGAATACGCTCTACCAGTTCACGCTGGAGGATGGTTCCACGGTGGAGCTGAAAGGCAATGAACAGGTGGAGTACGACGGCGAGATGCACACGGCCGCGAATCTGTTCGATGCCCTGAAAGAAGGTTATTACGGCAAGTTCTGAGCCCGGAGACAGCGATGACGGTCAAGATTGGCAGCAAAATAGTAGGCTACAAAGTGGTGCCCAAGGGGGCAACGCCGGAACCGGTGTCCGGCGACCGCGAGGCAGTGCCGGCCAGCAACGTGGTACACATGCACGAGGCATTCCAGCGGCCCGAGCGTCTTGTAGGGTCGACCTACAAGGTCAAGACGCCGATGTCCGAGCATGCGCTGTACATTACGGTGAACGACGTGATTCTCAACGAGGGTACCGAGCATGAGCTGCGCCGGCCCTTCGAGGTGTTCATCAACTCCAAGAACATGGAACACTTCCAGTGGGTGGTTGCCCTCACCCGCCTGATTTCCGCGGTATTCCGTAAAGGTGGCGATGCCACCTTCCTGGTAGAGGAATTGAAGGCGGTGTTCGATCCGCGCGGCGGCTACTTCAAGAAAGGCGGTGTGTTCATGCCATCGATCGTGGCGGAGATTGGCTATGCCATCGAAGACCACATGAAGCACATCGGCCTGATCGACAGCAAGCTGGATGAACACCAGCAGAAGTTCCTCGAGGAAAAGCGCCGCGAGCTCATGGGCGAGAGCGCCAATGGGGCCGCGGACGAGGCGGCAGGCGATGCACCCGCCTTCCCGCCCGGTGCCAGCCTCTGTTACAAGTGCAACACCCAGGCCGTGGTGTTGATGGATGGCTGCATGACCTGTCTCAACTGTGCCGATTCCAAGTGCGGGTAACCGCGCTTGCCGGGGCGGGGCGACAACCTGGATGGCTATGTTCTCGACAACATGGAGGGCGCGGTCGACCAGGCGGCTTTTCTCGCACGCACTGACACGCCGGTGGCAATCGTGGGAGCGCGCGGCACCGGTAAAATGTATATCGCGCGCATTTTCCATACGCGCGCCGGGTTGAGCCCGGACACGCTGGTCGCCATCGACTGCCGCGAATTCCGCAACCGTGACGATGCCAATCGGCGCATACGTCACGCCCTGCAGGGCGGTGCGGGAAAAACCCTGGTTTTCAAATCGCCCCAGTTGATGAGCGCCGATGCCCAGCTGCGCCTTGCCCGTCAAATTGCCACGCGCCAGTTTCTGGACACTGAGCCGGCCGCCTACCTGCCCGCCATGCGCTTCGTGGCGCTGTTTCCGGATAGCCTCAACAACCTGCTCACCAGCGGCGAGTTGCAGCCGCGGCTGGCGAGTGTATTCGCGGCCTACCCGATTCGGGTGCCGCCCATGCGCCACCGCCAGCAGGCAATTCTGCGCTGGGCACACAAGATCCTCGCCCAGGAGTGCGCCCTGCGCAATGTGGTGGTCAAGGGCTTCACGCCGGAAGCGGAACAGGCACTGCGTGAACACCCCTGGCACGGCAATATCAGCGAGATTCGCCAGCGGGTGGTGCACGCGCTGGAGCGTCGCCCCGGCGGTGCGTGGCTAACCCCTGTGGAACTGAAGCTGGCGCTTGGTGATCGCTCGCGCAGTGCCGGCGTGGCTTCACCCCTGCGGCGGCGCGACCGCGAGACGGAGGGTTACACGCCGAGTGCGCTGGAAGAGCTGAGGCAGGCCCTGGCTGATTTGCTGCAGCAGTGTGTGCACACTGAACAGGCTCTGCCCCTGGGCAGCTGGCTGCAGGACGAGGTGGTGCTTGCTGCGCTGGGGCGTTACGCCGGCGACAGCGGGCTCGCGGCCCGTTTCCTGCAGGTGCCGCGGCGCAAGTTGTCGCGCTGGCGCCCGGGTATCGAAGGCCGCCAGGCGCAGCGCAGCGGCTGCGCGGCGTGGATGGAGCCGGCCCGCCTGGTAACGGACTGGGTGCGCGGCCTGGGCCAGGGCGGGAGTAGTCCGCTCGACGAAGCCGAGGCGCTGTTGCTGACGCTTCTCGAAGACTGCCGTGAGCAGGCCACCATGGCGCAGCGCGCCGACCTGCTCGGGGTCTCCCGCCCGACCTACAGTCGGCGTCTGCAGGCGCAAGGTCACGCTGCGCAGGCGGTGACCCATGGCTAGAAAGCCGCGGGCCCACAGTGCGCCCACCACCGCCAGCAACGCGCCGAAGCCAACACCGGGCAGCGACAGCCCGACGCCGGCGGCACTCGCGAGCGCGTTCGCCACACTGGGTGAGGAGCCGCCTGCCCCACCCCTGGGTTTTTCCGCACGGTTGAATTTGTTGCTGGATCTGGCGGCGGTGGTGCCCGCGCGCATCGAAGGCCGTGTGCTCGGTGTGCTCGCGATCAACCCCGCGTGGAAAGAGCTCGAAGTGCGCCGCTGGCTGCAGCAGGACCAGCTGCCCGATCGCGCTGAACTGCGCCGGCTGGTCAAGCTGCTGGTCGCACAGCTGGGGCCGGAACATGACGCTTTGCGCTGGGAGGCGTTTCTGGTTTACGGCTCGCCTATAGTGGGCTCACCCGTCGAACACCTGCTGTACCGCGAGGACCGCGGGCGCCGCGACATCGCCTCGCGCATCTTTGCCCTGCTGACGGAGCAGTACGCTATTCCCCCCTCCAGCTACGATGCCGACCTGGTCTTCCAGCGCTGCCTCAAGCTCATGCAGCAATTCAATATCTACGAGTGGGAAGACTTCCAGGCCGGCCACATGGAGCCGTTCCGCAGCGTGCTTTTCCCGGAAACCTCCTGAAACGTACGCGAGCTGCGCCTTTTACCAAAAAAAGGCAAATTAGTGCTTGCAGTCGCGGAGGCACTACTAAAATACTGTGACGCACAGTAACAAGCGAGAGAAGTTATGCCTGATCACAATGAAGCCCAGGATGTCAGTGGCATCCGTGTGGCCATCATCGACGATGCCAAGACCATCCGCATGATGATGTCGCATACGCTAAAGCAGATGGGCTGCGAGGTGGAAACTGCCGAGGACGGCTATCAGGGGCTCGCCCTGCTGCGACGTTTCAAGCCCGATATCGTGTTTCTGGATATCACCATGCCGGAGCTGGACGGCTACCAGACCTGCAGCCTGATCCGTCACGCAGAGGACACCCGCGATTTACCGGTGGTACTGCTCTCCTCCTCTGACGGCATTTTCGATATTGCCCGAGGCCAGGCGCGCGGCGCCAACGCACACGTGAGCAAGATTCCGCCTGACCCGGTACTGCGCCAGTTGATTCATGAACACACCCGGGCGCACGAGGCGGCCTGAGATGGGCGGGGCCTTCACTGCCCTGCAGGCGTTGCATCAGCGCTATGCCCAGCGTACACCGCTGCTGCCCCCTGTGGCGGCGGAAGAGCCAACCTGGTCTGGCGCGGCAATCGGCATCGCCGGCGTGCCGCTGGTGATTGCCCACGGCGATGTGGATACCGTGATTGCACTGCCGCCGTTGACCCGTATTCCGGGCACCTGCAACTGGGTGCTTGGCGTGGCGGCCCACCAGGGTGGGCTGCTGCCGGTATTCTGTGGTGATACCCTGTTCGCCGGGCGCCTGTCACCGGGCAGGCGCCGCGAGTATTGCCTGGTCTTTCGCCAGCCCGGTCTGCATTTCGGTGTCACCCTGAGCCACGTGCGCGGCAATATCACCTTGCCCCTGGCCGAGCGCAGCAGCGCGATGCCGCTGGAGGGCCTGTTGGCGGAATGCTGCGACGGCGGGTTCCAGCGTGGCGAGGAGTTTCTCGGCCTGCTGGACGGCGCCCGATTGCTTGCCAGTGGCGCGCTCGCTGATACCAGTGCCCTGCCCGCTGAACCTGTTGAGGAAGCAGTACCATGAGTCAGACCGTTTTGCTTGTCGTTGTCATAGCTCTGTTGATTGCCCAGGGCATTACCGGTTTTCTGCTGTGGCAAGCTCGCCGTGGTGCCGGTGCAGCGGGGGGCGCTGACGAGGGTGTGCTCGTCGCCTTGCGTCGGCTGGCGGACGGCGACCTCACCGCGCGCGCCGAAAGCGCCGCGCCGGCGACTGCAGCCATTGCCGAGCAACTGAATACCGCGCTGTCCCGGCAGCGCGAACTGGTTTCCGAACTGCGGGTGCCATTCGAGGGGCTTGCGGCGGAGCTGCACAAGCTCGGCAAGAGCAGCCTCGGGCACAGTGAAACCAGCGCCGGTATGGGGCGTCAGTTGGAGGAAGTGAAATCCGCGCTGTCGCGTGAGGTACAGGCAGCGGAGGACATGACCAACATCAGTAAACAGGCGCGGGAGGCCATGGGGCGGCATCGTCAGCTGGTCAGCCGCGGGCAGACACTCGCCACGGACATGGCGCGCGCCTCCTCGGATGTCCGCGAATCCATGCAGGAGACCTCCAAATCCGCCAAGCGGCAGGGTGAGCTGATCCAGTCAGTGACCACAGCGGCGGAATACATCCAGTCGCTGAACACGCGCATATCGGTGGTCGCTATCAATACGCGCATTGAGGCAGAGCGCGCCGGTGAGCACGGGCGGCCCTTTCTCGGTATTGCCGAGGCGATTGGCGACCTGTTGCGCGAAGCGGAAGAAGAGGGACGCAAGATCACCTCGGAAGTGCGCATGCTGCAGAACCTGTCGGCGGAGAACCTGAACAGCCTGGAGCACACGGTGGGCGCGGTCGTCACGATCCTTGAGTTTGTGGAGCGTATCGATGCGTCGCTGGAAGACATCAACCATGGCGCCGCCTACCTGCTCGATCAGGTCGACTCCCTCGGTAATACCACGCAGCAGTCTGCCGATACCGTGCGTCGCCTGCACGGACTACTGGGTGAGGTGCGGGAGCAGAACCGCGCCCTGCGTGAAGGTGCCGAGGCCACCCAGCAGGGGATTGCCACACTGCAACAGACACTTTCTACCCTCGGCCGCAACCTGGCCCGGTTGCGCGTTGACAGCGCGGGCAGTGCCCTGAATGTCTAAGCAGCAGGCAAACACCGCGCGCCAGGGCATCGACCGGGTGGATCTGCGCCGCTTGCGCGAGCCACTGCAGACGTCGCTGGATGCGGCAGAGGCGGCGCTGATCGACTACAGTCGCGATATCCAGCGTCGCGAACCCCTGCTGCACTGCCTGTGGTCGGTACACCATATAACGGCGGCGCTGGGCGCCCTGCGGCTGCACAAGGCGGAGATGCTCGCGCTGGAGATGGAGCGCGGGTTCCTGCGCCTGTTGCGCGGCGACGTGGTTGCCGAGCGCCGCAACCTGGTCATGGGCGGCCTGATGCGGGCGATCAAAACGTTGCCCGCCTATCTCGACCACGTCGAGCAGTTGCGCCTGGACAGCGGGCGCGGCCTGGAGCCCTGCGTCAATGATTTGCGCCGCTGGGCCGGGGAAGTGCTGCGGCCCCCGGCCCTGTTTTTCCATTTTCCGCTGCCTGTCGGCTGCGGTATCGCCAGCAACGCGCTGCGGCCGAGCGAAGAGGCAATCCGGCGCGGCGCCGATGTGATGCTGGCCCCCTATCTGCAGGGCGCCAAGGGTGTATTGGGTTCGCGACCCGGTGCAGAGAGTGCGCGCACGCTGGCGCGCATCGCGCAAAAAATGCATGGATTCATGACAGGCACTGTGCAGGAGCCGTTCTGGCTGTTGCTGATTGCGCTGTGTGAAGCACTGGCCGCGGAGTTGGCCGAGCCGGACGAGTGCATCGCGCAGATCTTCAAGGCCGGCGCCTTCATGCTGAAATACGCGCGGGAGCACGGCGGCGCGGCGGACCCGGCGATGGATTACCCGGTGTACATACAACAGGCGCTGTATTACATGGCCGCCTGCCCGGTACAGCCGCTTTACGTGGCGCACGTGTGGAAGGTGTTTGGCTTGACCGGGCACACCCTGCGCGATGCACAGCGCGGCCTGATTCACAGCGACGCCCTGTTGGCCGCCTGCACCGCGGCAGCCGCGCGGCTTGCCGGATTGATTGACACGCTGGAGCAGGCGGACATGGAGGCGGTTGCCACGGGGCGCGCGCCGCGTCCCGAGGAGGCGGTCGGGCAGCTGCAAGGCATCCGCCTGCGCTTGATCGCCGCGGGCGAGGAGCAGCTCGCCGAGGATCTCCGCGGTGCGGGCGACCTCCTTGAGCAGCTTTGCGCCGGGCGCCTTGCTGAGCACCCCGGGCGCTGTCGGCAGGCTGTGTTGACCCTGGCGCGGACCCTGGTGGAGACACACCTTGCGGTGTCCAGGCGCGTGCTGTTGCACGGCGAGCAATCGAGCATCGCGCCTTCGTTCGCCGTACAGGCGCCTTTGATATTTGCCACGTCTGCCCGCCTTGACCAGCTGCAGGAGCAGCTGCAGCAAGGCGATGACGATGAGCTGCGACAGGCGGCGGCGGGCGACCTCGACAGTATGGAGCAGGCGCTGGCGCTGCAGGGTATGCCGCGCCCGGCTGCTGTAGCCGGCCTGCTGGGTCGCTGGCTGGCTGCTGCGCGCGAACCCTTCACAACTGATGAGCCGGCAGCCATGCACTTTGCGCAGGCATTGGCCTGGCTGTCGCTGTATTTTGAACGCCTCGGCCTGGATCCGGCGGCGGCCCCCGAACAGCACGAAAGCCTGCTGGACGCCGCGGAGCGCGAGGCGGGCTGTCTGCAGTCCGCGCCGGAAGCGGCAGACGCCGCCCCGTCACAACCGAGCGCCGAACCTGCGCCTGAAGAACCTACTGAAACCATCCCCGCTGCCTTCCGCGAAGTGTTTCTGGAAGAGTCGCAGGAGATTATCGCGCGGTTGCAGAGCGAGCTGCCGGCCTGGGTGGCAGCGCCGGCACGCGACGATCGCTTGCGGGAAATCCGTCGCCATTTTCACACCTTCAAGGGCAACGGTAACGCCGTCGGCCTGTTTACCCTCGGTGACCTGGGTCGGGACGTGCAGGATCTTCTCGATCGGGTTCTGGAAGGCCAGCACCCCATGGATCCCGCGCTGCCGGGCCTGCTCGAGGAAGTGCTGGAGGCACTGCCGGAGCTGGTCGCCACCTGCGGCGGTGCCGGCGATTTTGATGCGTGGCGGGTGCGCGATTTACGCAATCGCTGTATGAACCTTGGCCGGGGGGGCGCCGATGGACAATAAGCAGAACGAGCCCACAGTCGAGGAGCTGCTCCGGGAGCCCTGGACACAGCCGCTGCTCGCGCAGTGGGGCGAGCATGCATTGCGCTGGCTGCTGAGCCGGCGCCTGGATGAGCCCGAGGAAAAACTGTTTGCCGTGGCCGGCGAGCGCCTGCATCGACCGGGTGCCGCGCTCAGCGATCAGGAAGCCCAGCTGGGCGCGCGTCACATGATGGGTGGCGCGGTAGCGGATGATCTCTCGGACTTCATCGAAGAAGAAATTGTATTGACCTCGGTCAGTGACTCCAGTGGCATCTACGGCGGTCGCGGCGGAGACAGCGGTGCCGGGCGACCCGAGGCGTCGCGACAGGAGTTTATTGCCGTGCGCCACGCCCGGGGTGCCGACCCACTGGCGGATAGCGCTGCACTGGCGCATCTGGCAGGGGCCGACGTACTGAACCTGGGGCCGCCCCCTGCCCTGCCCAGTACGATACAGCGCGATGAGGCCGATTTGTCGGTTGCGCTGGAGGCATCCGGCGCGCCGGCCTCGGCGCAGTCCGTTGCCGTCGAGCAGGACGTCAAGGCCGTGCCGCCCGCAATTCAGGAAGCGGAACCGGACGCTGTGACGGCGTTTGTCGCCGAACCCTCGACACCGACGCCTGCCCCAGAGTTTGCGACAGCGCCGCCACTCGCCGCAGCCGAGCCCGTGCCGGAACCGGAGCTTGAACCAGAGTCAGAGCCGGAACTGGAGTCAGAACTGGAGCACGAACCGGAAGCGGCCCCAGAACCAGCACCGGTCCCCGAGCCCATCGACCCGGCGTCGCCGGAGTTGTCCTGGTGTGTACCGCGCGATATCACCTTCAACTTCAGCACACGCGGTGGCAGCGAACTGTTCCAGGATTTTCTCGATGCGTTCATTGAAGAAGCCGGCACCGAGCTGGAGAAACTGGAGGACGGGCTGGGTGCCTGGGAGCGCGAGCCGGCCGGGGCCGATGCGCCGAAGCAGGTATCCCGGGTTCTGCATACCCTCAAGGGCATCGCCAAGGGTGTGGGCCTGCAACGCTACGGTACGCTGATTCACAATTTCGAAACCCTGCTCGACCGGTTGCCCTGTGAGTCCGGCGGTGAGGTGCAGTACTTTCGCATTATCAACGCCTGGCTGGACGCCACGGTGCGTGGCTACGATCATATCCAGCACACCCGCAACGACGTTGCCAGCGAGCTGCCACTGCAGCAGGACGCGCCTGCGCCAGCCGCCAGCGCCAGCGACGGCGGCAGCGCAAGCAGCGGCGCGGCGCAGCTGCAGCCACTGGCACCCGGTCAGCGCCGGGAGGACCGCAAGATCGCCGATGCCGGCGCCCAGGCCCTTGGCGCGCAGCAGACTATCCGCATCAGCCCCGACGCCCTCGATTACCTGCTCAACCTGGGCAACGAGGTGCAGAAGCTCGGTGTGCGCGCTTCCCAGAGCACCTTGCAGAGCAAGCGCGCCACCGGCGAGCTGTTGAGCCGGCTCGGTTCGCTGCGCACCCACATCGGGCGGATCTCCGATCGCGCGCTGCTCAGCGCCACGGCCTCACGCAGCGGGCCCGGTGCTGAACTTGATGCGTTGGAAATGGACCAGTACTCCGACATCCACGAGGCGGCGAGCATCCTGCGGGAAGCAGTGGACGACCTCGATGAACTGGCGCGACTGGCGGGGCGGCATACGTCGGCGGCGGAAGCACTGCTGAAACAGCAGGCCGGTATGGTCGCCTCCTTGGGGTCGTCCATCCGCGCGGCGCGGGTGGTGCCGGTGTCCCGACTGATGCCCGGCTTGCGCCGCATCGTGCGCACGGTCAGTGCGGAGCTGGGCAAGGCGGTCAATTTCCGGGTTATCAGCGAAGCGGGCAAGCTCGACCGCGACAGCCATGCCTGCTGTCAGATCATTCTCGAACACATGGTACGCAACGCGCTGGATCACGGTATCGAGCCCCCCGCGGAGCGTATCAGTGCCGGCAAGTCGGATACCGGCGTCATCAGCATTGATGTGCGCAAACAGGGTACGGACTATGTGGTGTCCCTCAGTGACGATGGCCGCGGCATCGACCCGCAGCGCATGCGTGACCAGGCGCGCAAAAAGGGCCTGGACGTGGATGTAGACAGCCTGAGCGACCGCGAGGCCCAGCGCCTGGTATTCCACCGCGGCTTCTCCACGGCGGACAAGATCAGCGAGATCTCCGGCCGTGGTGTGGGCATGGATATCGTGATGGGCGAGTTGCAGCGTATTGGTGGCGACATCGAGATCGAGTCCAACCTCGGCCGCGGCACCACCTTCCGCATTCGCATGCCCTCCAATATCAGCGTCAACGGCGCGCTGCTGGTAACGGTTGCCGACACGGCTTACGCCATTCCCTTCGACGGCCTGATTGGCGTTGAGCATGTACCGGTGGATGAATTTCTGCAGGCAGTGCAGGAGCAGACCGACCTGCCCCTGTTGGGGCGTCGTTGCGAACCCGCGTATCTGGCGGGGCTGTGCTCGGGTGTGCCGCTGCCAGACCGCGATAACTGGGGTGCCACGGTACCGGTTATTGTCGCGGGCGCGGGGCAACAGCATATGGCCATTGCGGTAGATCGGGTTGAGGAGGCACTGGAGCTGGTGATCCGTTCCCTCGGTAGCCAGTTTGCCAACCTGCCCTGGGTTGTCGGTGGCACCACCAGCGCGGACGGCAAGGCCATTGTGGCGCTCAATCTCAATCAGCTGGTGACCCGACAGGCCGGCGAATCGGTGCCTGCCCTGTCGCTGGAGCCGGTGGCCGATGTCAACCTGCTGGTGATGGTGGTGGATGATTCGCGCACCCAGCGCATGGTGGCAACCAGCCAGTTGCAAAGCCTCGGCGTGGAGACAGTCACGGCGGAAAATGGTCTCGCCGCGATTGAGCTGCTGACGGGCCTGCACCGGTTGCCGGATGTGATTCTGCTGGATATCGAGATGCCCCTGAAAGACGGCATCCAGACTCTGCGCGAGATTCGCCGCTCCCCGCGGCTGCAGGCCATCCCCGTGATCATGGTGACCTCGCGTACCGGGCCCAAACACCGTGCGCTCGCCGAACAGGCGGGTTGCAGCGGTTACATGGGTAAACCGTTCAACTTCCCACTGCTGGTTGAGCAGATTGCGGAATTGACCGGCTACCCCCTGCGCTTGTCCTGATATGGAGGTGCAGGCCGACAACGGTATACCCAGTGTGCTGCTGCCGCGTGTCGATGGCTCCACCTGGGTGCTGCCGTTGAATTGCCTGGCAGAGGTAGTCGCGGTGCCCGAGCTGTCCTCGCAGACAGTGGTCTGGCGCGGCGAGGCGATTCCCGTGCTCGGCCCCGCCCAGTCGGCCGGGGCCTGTGCGGTGTTACAGGGGCAGGATGTCCGCTACTGGGCCCTGCCGTTGGCGCCTCTGCCACTGGTGTATCGTCGCCTGACTGCAGACCAGCTGACCGATGAATTGACCGAAGACGCGGTGCCTGTGGCCGTGATCGATGAACGGCGCTGCCAGGTGCCTGACCTGCTTGCGGCGGAGTCAGAGCTGCCGCGAGTGGGCTGAGTGCACTCCAGTGCTATGTAAAAAAATGGCACAATAACACCCCATTTCCCTCGCCAAAAATCCCTCCCACGTAAAGAAATGGGCAATAAATGCCAGATTTTTCCAAATGTGACGAAAAATCGCTTTTCCGCGCATTGTCAGGTCCGGGCTGCCTGCCTATAACTGGGCGCGTTGCCATTGTGCAGCGACGCGGCCGGGTCTGCCTGGGGAGTCTGTCGGCAGTTTGTGCAGCGTCGGAAGGAATTTCAGTTCATTGCGGGGGGCGCAGCCATGTTTACTATCACACCTACGGCCACATTGGGGTCCAGCCAGCGGGATGACCTGGAAGTCTTTGCGGTGATTGACGGGCGCAAGGTCTTCCTGCCTGAAGACGCGCGCTATGTTATGCAGGATCGTCGCGGACTCTGGTTCTACAGCAAGCGGAAGCCGCGCCTCTCCGAAGGTGACTGGACTCCGAATAAAACGAGTATTGCCTGCGTTACGGAGCGTGGCTGCGTGCGGGTACTGAAAACCGAGCCTGCGGCTACCTGGCTGGAAACCTGTCAGCGCACCATTCGAATGGTGGCTCGCAATGGTGAGCGCCGCCCGGCGGACGATGCGGCCTGACTAACCCGCGGTCTCATCGCCGTTTTCCGGTGCCGGGTCATCCGTGCGTGAGCCGCGGTCGATAGCGGTAAGCCGGTCCACGTCGATATCCAGATGCAGCGGGTCCAGCGTTGGCATCGTCTTGCTGGTGGCTGTGGACAGGTGCTGGAAACGATCGACCTTGCCCGCCAGACCCTGCCGCCCGCTAAGACCCAGGACCGTGCTGTTGTATTGATTGGCTGCGGTTTGCAGCGTGTTACCCAGGCGTTGCAGGCGCTCGGCCACCGTACAGACCTGGTTGTACAGGTCACCGGCACTGCGGCTGATTTCCTGTGCCTCGCGGTTGCTGCGCTCCACAATCCACAGGTTGGCGACCGTGCGCAGCACCGGCATCAATGTGCTGTGCGAGACCAGCACCACGCCCCGCTGGTAGCCGTAACCGAAGAGGTCGCGGTTGTGCCGCATCGCCTCAATCCAGGCGGGTTCAATCGGCATGAACATGAGCACAAAATCCGGGCTGCCCAGGCCCGGCAGGTTGGCGTACTCTTTGCCCGCGAGGTCGTCGATGTGTTGGCGCACCGCACGCCCGTGGGCGTTCAGACGCGCGTCGCGTTCCGCCTCGGTGTCTGCGGCTACCGCGGCTTCGTAGTCCACCAGCGACACCTTGCTGTCCACCACCAGATGGCGGCTATCGGGCAGCAGGATGAGGGCATCGGGTAGTCGACGCCGGCCCTGCTCGTCCCGCAGTGCCGCCTGCAGGACGTAGTGTTCACCGGGTAACAGCCCAGCCGCTTCCAGTGTGCGCTCCAGTTGAGCCTCGCCCCAGTTTCCGGTGGTTTTCTTGTCACCCTTGAGCGCCGAGGCGAGGTTGCTCGCCTGGGTGCTCATGGCCAGGCCGATCTCCAGCACCTTGCGCAACTCGGCCTCAAGGGCCGCCTGCCCCTGCACGGACTCCGAGTGTACGCGGTCAATGCGCTGCTGGAAGTGGCTGATCTGCTCGCGAAAGGGCTGTAGCAGTTGCCCCAGCTCCGCCTTGCTGTTGTCGGTGAACTGACGTCCGCGCGCCTCGAAGATTCGGTGGGCCAGGTGTTCGAATTCCAGCTTCAACTGTTCCCGGTTGTTGTTGAGCAGCTCCAGTTGTGCGGCGTGCTGGCGTGCCTGCTCCCGCTGACGGCTGAGCAGGCGGTCGTACTCGCTACGCAGGCTTTGATGGCGCTGTCCCAACTGGGCCAGCCGTTGCGCCTGTTCCGTGTGTTGCTGGCGGTGCAGCCGCAGCCGCCACAGTAGCGCCGCAATCAGGCCCACGGTCAAGCCGCCAAGCATGCCGACAGCGGGCAGGAACCAGGGGCTTTCCAGGGAGCTGATGGGCGACCTCCGCTAGCTTTGGCGCGGCACCGCCAGCAGCGAGATATCCGCCACGCGCAGGAAGCGTTCGCGCAGGCTGTGCAGCAGGTTCAGGCGGTTACTGCGCAGGGCGGCGTCCTCGGTGTTCACCATGACGTCGTCGAAAAACGCATCGACGGGACCCTGCAGCGCAGCCAGGCAGGACAGCGCTTCGCTGTATGCGCCCGCCGCCAGGTGTGCTTCGCTGGTGCTGCCGAGTGTGGCCAGACGTTCCGCCAGTGCCTGCTCGGCCGGGTCCTGCAGCAGGTCGTCACGGACTTCGCCGAAGGCGAACCCGTCCTCCAGCTTGTCCAGGATGTTGCCTACCCGCTTGTTGGCCGCCGCCAGCGCTGCCGCTTCAGGCAGCCGGCTGAAGGCGTGCACGGCCAGCACCCGACGCTGTATATCAAGCGGCCTTCCGGGTTTGTTGGCGCTCACTGCGCGGAAGACTTCCGCGGGGATATCCAGCTCCTCATACCAGGCGCGGAAGCGCTCCAGCATGTAGTCCAGCACCTGGTCCGCGGTGCCTTCCAGCAGCGTACCCGGTGCATAACCGCCTGCCGCCAGTGCCAGGCAGGTGCGCAAATCCAGGTCCAGCTCTTTCTCGACCAGAATACGCAACACCGCGAGTGATGCCCGGCGCAGGGCAAAGGGGTCGCGCGAGCCGGTGGGCGGCTGGCCGATACCGAAAATACCCACCAGGGTATCCAGCCGGTCTGCTACGCCCACCGCCGCGGCGGTAAGCCCGGTTGGCAAGCGGTCGCCTGCATAGCGCGGCCAGTAGTGCTCCTCCACCGCCGCGGCCACATTTTCGGCTTCGCCATCGTGGCGCGCGTAATAGGCCCCGGCGATGCCCTGCATATCGGCAAACTCCAGCACCATCTGCGTGCCCAGGTCGGCTTTGCACAGCAGGCCTGCACGCTCTGCATCCGCCGCGTTGCCGCCCAGCAGACCAGCGAGCTCCCCCGCCAGCCGCGCTACGCGTTGTGATTTATCGTACAGGGAGCCCAATTTTTGCTGGAAGACAATAGTACGCAGCCCGTCGAGCCGGGAATACAGGCTCTGCTTCTTGTCGGTTTCAAAAAAGAAAGCGGCATCGCTCAAGCGGGGGCGGATCACCCTTTCATTGCCGGCAATCACCTGTGCCGGGTCAGTGCTCTCGATATTGCACAGGGTAATGAAGTGCGGCAGCAGGGCGCCGTCGGCGTCTACCAGGTGAAAATATTTCTGGTGTTCTTTCATGGAGGACACCAGCGCCTCGGCTGGCACGCTGAGGAATCGCGACTCGAAATTGCCCGTGAGGGCGACCGGCCATTCCACCAGCCCGGTGACTTCGTCGAGCAGGTCGGGGTCGATAACCGCCTGCGCCTGCAGTGCACTCGCCTCCACTTCGATTTGCGCGCGGATCATTGCCTGGCGTTCATCGAAGTCTGCGATCACCTTCGCCGCGGCGAGCTTTTCCACATACTCCTGCGGGCGCTGCAAGCGGATTTCGCCGCTGCTGTGGAAACGGTGCCCGCGGGTTGTGTTGCCGGTCGGCAGGCCCAGCACCGAACCAAAATCGGATTCGCTGCCCAGCATGGCGACTACCCAGTGTACCGGGCGTACAAACTCCACCCGGCTGGCACCCCAGCGCATGCGTTTGGGAATGGGCAGCTCACGGATACTGGCGTGAATGATGTCGTTGAAGTCAGCGCGCAACTGAGACCCGCGCAGCGTGGTGCGCAGGCACAAGCGCGGCCCCTTGGGTGTGTCCACCACTGAGAGTGCGTCCGGTTCCAGGCCCTGCTTGCGGGCAAAACCCAGGGCGGCCGGTGTCCAGTTGCCCTGCTCGTCCCGGGCCTTGTCGGCTGGCGGCCCCTGAATCTCCTGCTCGCGATCGGGCGCCTGCAGGGCCACCGCATCAATCAGTACCGCCAGCCTGCGTGGTGAGGCAAACCACCGCACCGCACCGTGTTCAAGGCCGCGCTGTGCCAGCCCGCCAACAATGCCGTCGCGGAAGGCCGTGCCCAGCGCTCTGAGTGCTTTGGGGGGTAGCTCTTCGGTACCCAGCTCTACCAGCAGTGTGTCCGTCTGGCTCATGCCTGTGCCTCCTGCCGGGTGTTGGCGAGTACTTCCTGTCGCAGTGCCTCCTCGGCCAGAGGAAAGCCCAGCGCGGCGCGCGCATCGAAGTAGGCCTGTGCCACACCGCGCGCCAGCGTGCGCACGCGCAGAATGTAGCGCTGCCGCTCGGTGACGGAAATGGCGTGGCGTGCATCGAGCAGGTTGAACGTATGCGATGCCTTCATCACCATCTCGTACGCCGGCAAGGGCAGATTGCCGTCGATGAGGCGCTGGGCCTCACCTTCGCAGTGGTCGAACTGGGCGAACAGCCAGTCAGTGTCGGCTTCCTCGAAGTTGTAGCGCGACATCTCCACTTCGTTCTGGTGGAACACGTCACCGTAACTCACAGTGCCGGAAGGCCCGCGGGTCCACACCAAGTCGTAAATGCTGTCCACGCCCTGCAGGTACATGGCAATGCGCTCCAGCCCGTAGGTGATCTCGCCGCTCACGGGATAGCACTCCAGGCCGCCGGCCTGCTGGAAATAGGTAAATTGAGTGACCTCCATGCCATTCAGCCAGACCTCCCAGCCCAAGCCCCAGGCGCCCAGCGTCGGGGATTCCCAGTTGTCCTCGACGAAACGGACATCGTGTATAGCGGTGTCGATACCCAGTGCCTGCAGCGACTGCAGGTACAATTCCTGGAAGGAAGCCGGCGAGGGCTTCATGATCACCTGGAACTGGTAGTAGTGCTGCAGCCGGTTGGGGTTTTCGCCGTAGCGGCCATCGGTGGGCCGCCGGCTCGGCTGAACGTAGGCGGCGTTCCAGCTCTCGGGGCCAATGGCGCGCAGGAAAGTGGCCGGGTGAAACGTACCTGCACCCACCTCCATATCCAGTGGCTGCAGGATGACACAACCCTGCTTGGCCCAGAATTGCTGCAGGGTGAGAATCAGGTCCTGGAAGGACAATGGAGCTGGAGACACGGCAACACCTGTTCGCGGTTCGCAAAAAAGCTGGGTAGTATACAGCCACTTCTGCCCGCATTATATGCGGGCTTCCTTGTTCTCGTCAGTCACGCCGGCGCAGCGAGCCGGCCGCAGGAGCAGTATGTTTTACGGCAAAGTGGTGGCGGGCCTGCTCGGCCTGCTGCTTGGTGGTCCCATCGGCCTGTTGGTTGGCCTGTTTCTCGGCCACCAGTTTGACCGCGGCTTGCGGCGCACCATGGAAGCGCATTCGCCCGAGAATATCGCGCGCATCAAGGACCGGTTTTTCGAGACCATCTTCCTGCTGTTGGGTCACCTGGCCAAGGCCGATGGACGGATTTCCCAGGGGGAAGTCGATCACACCGAAATGATCATCCGGCAGATGGGCCTGACCAATGCCCAGCGCCAGCGCGCCATTGAATTGTTCAAGCGCGGCGCGGAACCGGCGTTTGATGTGGCGGCCTGTGTGGCCGGGTTTCAGGCCGTTTGCGGCCGCCAGATGGCGCTGCGCCAGACCCTGCTCATGTTCCTGGTGTCTCTCGCGGTGGTGGACCATGGCATTGAAGCTGTGGAACGGCGCGTGCTCGACAACATCGCCGGGTTGCTGGGCTTCAGCCCGGCCCACGTTGAGCAGCTGCTGCGCATGGCACAGGCGCAGGGCCAGTTCCATCAGGGTGGTGCCCAGACCGCCGGGCCGGACCGCTTGCAGGCGGCCTATGCGGCGCTGGGGGTAAGCCCGGAGGTGAATGATCGCGACCTGAAGAAAGCGTACCGCAAGCTGATGAGCGAAAATCACCCGGACAAGCTTATCGCCCAGGGCGTACCGGACGATATGCTCAAGGTCGCCACTGAAAAGTCCCAGGAAATCACCGCGGCGTACGAATTGATTACACGCTCGCGTAAATAGGCCGGCCGGGACTGCGCGCTGTACGGGTACCCTGCGCCATGCTCAACCATGTGAGATAGCTGCCATGACCACGACCATCGCTGCCGGGACCTTGCTACTGCTCATTGCGACGCTGCTGCCGCTGTGGCGTCACCCGCATTGGCTGGTCCGCGGAATGGACTTTCCGCGCCTGCTGCTGGCGGTTGCCGCCGTGCTGCTCTTGCTGGCGCAGTGCACGCTACTTTCGCTCTCCGCGCCCTTGAGCTGGGGGTTGCTGGCGGCGACCGCGGCCTGCCTGCTCTGGCAGTTCTGGTGGATCGCGCCCTACACCCCGCTTTGGCGCAAAGAGGTCAAATCTTCGCGCAATGACGACCCCAGCGTGCGGCTGGGCATCATGACGGCCAATGTGCTGGCGACCAACCGCAACGCACAGCCCCTGTTGCAGCTCGTGCAAGCATATCAACCGGATGTGCTGGTAACGCTGGAGTCGGACCAGTGGTGGCAGGACCAGCTTGACGTGCTGGAGCCGGTGATGCCCCACAGCCTGAAGTGTCCGCTGGACAACTTTTACGGCATGCACGTGTACTCCCGTCTGCCCATGGACGATACGAGCATCGAATATCTGGTTGAAGACGGCATTCCCTCAATGCACGCGGTGGTCACCCTGCGTTCCGGCGACAAGGTGCGGCTGCATTTCCTGCACCCCGCACCCCCCAGCCCCACGGAGAACCCCGAGTCGGCCGAGCGCGATGCAGAGTTGGTCATGGTGGCGCGCAGCGTGGTGGACAGCCGCTTGCCGGTGGTTGTCACTGGTGATCTCAACGACGTGGCCTGGTCTGCCACTACTCGCCTGTTCCGGGCCATCAGCGGCCTGCTGGACCCCCGCGTGGGGCGCGGCATGTTCAATACCTTCCACGCCGACTATTTCTTCCTCCGCTGGCCCTTGGATCACCTGTTTCACAGCGAGCATTTCACGCTGCGCACCCTGCGGCGTTTGCCATCGATCGGCTCCGACCACTTCGCGCTGTTCACCGAGCTGGTGTTCACGCCGGCTCGTGGTGCCGATCAGGAAGGACTGGAGGCCACGCGGGAAGACCAGGCCCTGGCGAGCTCGATCACCGAAGCCAAGCAGGTTCGTACTGAGGAAGTACCGGTGCCCGGCGAGCACACCCTGTGACGCGCTGCCATTGGGCCCTGTTGCTGGCCGTGCCGGCGCTGTGCGCCCTGGCCTGGAGCGGTGCGCTCGACCGGGTTTCCGCGGATTATCTCGACGCCGCACTGGTGGGGTCCGGTGCCATTTATGCGACCGCACGCGGCATCAATGCGCTGGTGTCGCTGCTGCAGGGTACGGAGGTGAATGCGTTCCTGCTCACCTTCACAGTGGGCGAGTTGCTGGACCCGGTGAACGACCTGATTGAGCGCTTTTCGGCGGTGATGATGGTGGCGCTCGGTGCCCTCGCCCTGCAGAAAATCCTGCTGGTGGTGGTATCGCACATCAGCTTCAACATTCTGCTGACCCTGTTGGGTGCGGTGGGGTTGGTGTCGGCCCTGTGGGGCACACCGCGCCAGGCCGCGATCGCCTGGCGCGTCTTTCTGGTGATGGCGGTGCTGCGCTTCGCACTGGTGCTGGTGGTGCTGGCCAACGGCTGGGTAGACACCGTCTTCCTCAAGGACAATGAAACGGCGCAGTATCAGGCCGTACAGGGCTTTCACGGCGAGCTGGATGCGGCGAGTTCCCTGGCCGATGGTTCCGCGCGCGGCCTGAACGCGCTGGACGTCCGTCAGCGGATCAAGGCACTGGGCGACCAGGTCAGCGAGTTCGCCGCCAGCCTGATCAACCTGTTGATGTCGCTGGTGCTCAAGTCGATCTTGTTGCCGCTGGGGTTTTTCTACCTGGTATTGGGGTTGTTGCGGCGCTTGCTGAATGTCTTCGACTGAACGCAGGCCGCTTTACAGGCGCCAGAACATTGGTGTGAACAGCACCAGCAGGGTGAAAATCTCCAGGCGTCCCAGCAGCATGGCCAGGCACAGCAGGCCCTTGGCCACGGGGGTAATGCTCGCATAGTTGGCCGCGACCTCCCCCAACCCGGGGCCCAGGTTGTTGATCGACGCCGCCACGGCGGAGAACGCCGTGAGGAAGTCCATGCCTGTGCCCAGCAGGGCGAGCATCACGGTCACGAACACGAACATGTAAACCGCGAAAAAACTCCATACGGCGCTGACCACCGATGCCTCTACCCGGTGTTTGCCTATCTTCAGCGGAATGATCGCTTTCGGGTGCACCAATTGCTTGAGCTCGCGAATGCCCTGTTTGGCGACCAACATCAGGCGCACGGCCTTGATGCCGCCGGCAGTGGAGCCCACGCAGCCACCCATGAAGGAAAACATGATCAGCATGATCGGCAGGAAGGTGGGCCAGATGGCGAAGTCCTGCGTGGTAAAGCCGGTGGTGGTGGTGATGGAGATGGTCTGGAACAGGCCGTGTACCAGGCTGTCGCCGAGCGACAGGGTGTCGGTGAGGATAAGGTAGCTGCAGGTGACGGCGACTCCGATCAGCAGGACACCGAGGAAAAAGCGTGATTCCGAGTCCTGCCGGTAACCCGCCAGGCTGCGCCGGCGCCAGGACAAGAAGTGCAGGCCGAAATTCATTGCGGAAATCACCATGAACAGGCTGCAAATGAGCAGAATGGTGTTGCTCTGGAAGTAACCCATGCTGGCATCGTGGGTGGAAAAGCCGCCAATGGCCACGGTGGAAAATGCGTGTGCCACCGCGTCGAAGCCAGTCATGCCCGCAGCCCAGAAGGCCAGTGCGCACACCGCTGTCAGGCCGAGATAAACGAAAAACAGGGCTTTGGCAGTTTCCGCGATGCGCGGTGTCAGCTTGCGGTCCTTGGTAGGACCGGGAATTTCCGCGCGGTACAGCTGCATGCCCCCAATACCCAGCATGGGCAATACCGCTACCGCGATCACGATGATGCCGATGCCCCCCAGCCACTGCAGCAACTGGCGGTAGATGAGGATTGAACGCGGCAGCGCATCGAGGCCGGTGATAACCGTCGCGCCGGTGGTGGTGAGCCCGGATATCGACTCGAAGATCGCATCCATGGCGCTCAGTTCCAGCCCTGCGGTCAGCATGAACGGCAGTGAGCCGGCCAGGCCGAGTACCGTCCAGAACAGCGAGGTCACCAGGAAACCGTCACGAATGCGCAGCTCGTGGCGCACGTGTTGCACCGGCAGCCAGCTCAGTAACCCGGCGCTGAAGGTCAGTGCGAGGGCGCTGGCAAAGCTGGAGATGGTGTGGTCGTCGTCCAGCAGGGCAACGCCCATGGGCACCAGCAGTGTGCTGCTGAACAGCATCAACAGCATGCCCAGAATGCGCAGTGTTACGCTCAGGTGCACGCAGCGGGCCTCAGGAGAAGAAGCCGAAACCGACCGCGAACAGCTTTTCCACGGCGGAAATACGGTTGCGGTCGGTGAGGAAAAGCACCACGTGGTCATCGGTTTCCACCAGCACATGCCGGTGTGCAATCAACACCTCGTCGCCGCGCACAATGGCGCCAATAGTGACGCCGTCCGGCAGGTTGATTTCCTCCAGTCGCCGCCCCACCACCCGCGAGGAGTAGGCATCGCCGCGTGCGGTCACCTCAATCGCTTCCGCTGCGCCACGGCGCAGGGAGTGCACGTTGGAGATGTCGCCGCGCCGTACGTGGGTGAGCAGGCTGCCAATGGTGATTTGCTGGGGTGAAATGGCGATGTCGATTTCGTCCCCCACCAGGTCGGCGTAGGCGGGGTTGGTAATGAGGGTGATGACTTTTTTGGCGCCCATGCGTTTGGCCAGCATGGACATCATGATATTGGACTCATCGTTGTTGGTGAGCGCACAGAACACATCGGTGGATTCGATGTTTTCGCTGGTCAGCAGGCCGGGTTCAGACGCGCTGCCGTGCAGCACGATGGCGTGTTTGAGCGACTCCGAGAGCACCCGGCAGCGCGGGTAGGATTGCTCGATCACCTTCACCTGGTAGTCGCGTTCAATGCTCTGCGCCAGGGTGGCGCCGATATTGCCGCCGCCGGCGATCATCACGCGCTGGTAGGGCTTGTCGATCTTGCGCAGTTCGGACATCACCTTGCGGATGTCCTTGCGGGCGGCGATGAAAAACACCTCGTCATCCGCTTCCACCACCGTGTTGCCTTCGGGAATAATGGCCCGGTCGCGGCGGAAAATGGCCGCCACCCGGGTGTCCACCTTCGGCATGTGTGTGCGGATGTCCTGCAGCTCGTGGCCGACGATGGGGCCGCCGTGGAAGGCGCGCACCGCCACCAGCTGAATACGGCCATCGGCAAAGTCCAGCACCTGCAGCGCGCCGGGGTTGGCAATCAGCTCCACGATGTTCTTGGTCACCAGCTGCTCCGGGCCGATGATCACATCCACGGGGATGTTGTCCGGGGTGAACAGCTTTTCCTGGTGTGCCAGATAATTGGGCGCGCGCACGCGTGAGATCTTGGTGGGCGTGTTGAACAGCGAGTGTGCGATCTGGCAGGCCATCATGTTGATCTCGTCGCTGTTGGTGACGGCGATCAGCATGTCGGCGTCGTCGGCGCCGGCCTGGTACAGGGTGTCGGGGTGGGAGGCGCTGCCATTGACCGTGCCGATGTCCAGCCGGTCCTGCAGTTCGCGCAAGCGGTCGCCGTCGGTGTCGACCACGGTGATGTCGTTCTGCTCGTTCGCCAGGTGCTCGGCGAGGGTGCCGCCAACCTGGCCTGCGCCCAGTATGATGATTTTCATGCTTGGGGCTGTCCCCCTGAAATTCCCGCCACCTTAATGAAAAGCCCCGGAAAATGTAAGGGTGCAGGGGGTGGAATACTGCACTCTAGCGCAGGCTTTCGCCGTGCCGCCGCAACAGGCTGAAAAACAGGCCGTCCGGGCCGTTGTGGGTGGGCAATATCTGGCTGCCTGCGGCGCGGGGGATGCCCAGCTGCAGCGGCAGAAGCTCTGCGTCCCCGGTGCGCTGCAGGAACGCCTGCACCACGGCGCTGTTTTCGGCTTCCAGTACCGAGCAGGTGACGTACAGCAGCGTGCCACCCGGGACGAGTAGCGGCCACAGGCCGTCGAGGATGGCCGACTGCTGGGCGGCGAGTGCGGGGATATCCTCGGGCCGCCGCAGCAGCTTTACATCCGGGTGACGGCGAATAACACCACTGGCGGAACAGGGTGCGTCGACCAGAATGTGCTGGAAGTGCTGCACAGGCATGTCTGCAGGCGGTTCTGCCGCGTTGCCTTGAACGACTTCGGCCTGCAGTTGCAGGCGTTGCAGGTTGTCGCGCACACGCGCCAGCCGCGCCTTGTCGACATCCATTGCCGTGAGCGCGATGTCCGGCTGGCGCTCGAGCAGGTGGCAGGCTTTGCCGCCCGGCGCGGCGCAGGCATCGAGTACCCGTGTGCCGCCGGCGGGTGCCAGCAGCAGCGCGGCCATTTGTGCTGCCTCGTCCTGCACGCTGGCCAGACCCTCGGCAAAACCGGGCAGCAGGCCGACATCGGCGGGTACATCGAGATAAATGGACTCCGGCGCCAGCAGCCCGGCTTGCGCGGCGAACCCCGCGTCTGTGAGCCGTTGCAGGTACTGCTCACGGGAAACACGCTGCGCATTGCTGCGCAGCACCATGGGCGGTTGCTCGTTGTTGGCCAGCATGATGGCCTCGGCGTGTTCCGGCCAGTCTTTCTGCAACGCGCTGTAGAGCCACTGTGGGTGGGCCGATCGCGCCGCCGGGTCGAGTGCGTCGGCCAGGCTGTTGCGCTCGCGCAGGAAGCGCCGCAGCACCGCATTGCACAGGCCGCGCGCCCAGTCTTTCTGCAGGGCGCGGGTGGCACCCACGCTGGCGGCCACTGCGGCGTGGTCCGGAATGCGCGTATCTTCCAGCTGATAGAGCCCGAGTAACAGCAGTGCCTGGATGTCGTTGTCCTTGCTGCGCAGCGGTTTGCTCAGCAGGGCCTGCAGCTGGGGTTGCAGCCTCGGGTAGAGCCGCAGGGTGCCGTAGCAGAGTTGCTGCAGCAGACCGCGGTCACGGCTGCTGACGGTCTCCAGCGCGGCGGGTAGCAGTGTGTTCAGTGAGCCGCCCTGCAGCACCCCGGCGATCGCCCGCGCCGCCGCCGCCCGGGTATCCAGCGGCATCAGCCCGCGGCCTGTGCGGGGGCCGGTTGAAACCGGGCTCCGGCGGCGAACAGCCCGGCGTGTGCGTTGAGCATGTCGGCGGCGGGCAGCGCGCGTCCTCCGGGCAGTTGCAAGGTGTGTAGCATGAGATTGCCGCTGCCACAGGCCACCTCAATGCCCGCGCGACTGGCGCCGAGCACGGTGCCCGGTTCCGCGCCGGTGGCCGCCGCTGCCGCGCTGGCGGCCCAGATCCGCACGCGCTCGCCGTTCAGCAGGCCGTAGCACACGGGGAAGGGGTTGAACGCTGCCACACGGCGCGCAAGCTCGGGTGCCGGGTGGCGCCAGTCCAGTGCGCCCTCGGCCTTGTCGATCTTGTGCGCGTAGGTGGCGAGGTTGTCGTCCTGTGTGCTGCCGTTCGCCAGGTAGGTGGGCAGGTCGTCCAGTACCTGCAGCAACAGGGGGGCACCGAGCGTGGCAAGTTGGTCGTGCAGGCTGGCGGCGCTGGTGGTTTCGTCGATGGGGCAGCGCGCCGTGGCGAGCATGGCACCGGTATCCAGGCCGGCATCCATCTGCATGATGGTAATGCCGGTTTCCGCATCACCCGCCTCAATCGCCCGCTGAATGGGCGCTGCGCCGCGCCAGCGCGGCAGCAGGGAAGCGTGTACGTTGAGGCAGCCCAGGCGCGGCGCATCAAGCACGGCCTGGGGCAGAATCAGGCCGTAGGCCACCACCACCATCACGTCTGCGGCAAATCCGGTAAGCTCGGCCTGTGCGTCGGGGTTGCGCAGGCTGGCCGGTTGGCGCACGGGCACGCCCGCCTGTTGCGCCAGCTGCTTGACCGGGCTGGCCTGCAGCTTCTTGCCGCGCCCCGCCGGCCTGTCTGGTTGCGTGTAGACGCCGATCACCTCATGGCTGCTGTGCAGCAGCTCCTGCAGGTGTATGGCGGCGAAGTCTGGCGTACCGGCAAAGAGTATCCGCAAGGGTGTGCTGGCCACGTCAGGCCTGGCGCCGCTGTTCTTTCTGCAGCTTCTTGCGAATACGCTGGCGTTTTACCGGGGAGATGTAGTCCACAAACAGCTTGCCGTCGAGGTGGTCGATTTCGTGTTGCAGGCAGACCGCCAACAGGCCGTCCAGCTCTTGCGTAAACGTGTCGCCCTTGCGGTCCAGTGCCGTCACCGAGATGCGCTGGGGGCGCTGTACCGTCTCATAGAACCCGGGCACGGACAGACAGCCCTCGTCGTATTCGCCGAGTTCAGCGTCCAGTACCGTTACTTCCGGGTTGATGAAAACCAGTGGTTCGCTGTGATCCTGGCTCACATCAATGACCAGCACACGTTGGTGCACATTCACTTGCGTCGCCGCCAGGCCAATGCCCGGGGCTGCGTACATGGTCTCAAACAGGTCATCCACCAATGCCCGCGTGGCGTCCGTCACGACCGGGACGGGCGTGGCGCGGGTGCGCAGGCGGGGGTCAGGAAATTCCAGAATGTCGAGTACTGCCATGGAGTTAGCTGCCTTCGGGGCTCAACCGAGCAATGGTGAATTAGTCACATTGGGGCTTGCCACGGACCCATGCCCGCCGCAAACTGTGCCTAGTATATCGCTGCTGGCAAGGTGGTGCCCAGTGCCGTGTTGGCGGCGGGCGGATGATAACAGGGACGGGCTGGAAGGAATCATGAGAGCGAAGTCATTCACGGTGTGCCTCGTATTGCTCGGGAGCCTGTTTTTCGCCGCGCTGTCCAGTGCGGCAGTAGAACTCAACGAAGATGTTCCCGATGTGTATGTGGTCAAGCGCGGCGACACGCTGTGGGGCATTTCGGGTATGTACCTGCGTCAGCCCTGGCGCTGGCCCGAGCTGTGGGACGTCAACCCGCAAATCGATAACCCGCACCTGATCTACCCCGGCGACGAACTCTACCTGACCTGGGTAAACGGCGAGCCCCGGCTGCAGCTGCGCCGCGGCCGCGACGTGAAACTGGATCCGGGCGTGCGGGTCAGCCCGCTGGACCTGGCTATCCCCGTCATTCCCCTCGACGAGATTGGTGCGTTCCTCAAAGGCCACCGCATTCTTGATGCCGACGCACTGAATAACTCAGCCTACGTGGTGGCGGGAGATCAGGGCCGCCTGATCGCTGCCCCCGGTGACCGCGTGTATGGCCGCGGCCCGTTCCCGGACGGCGAGCGCACCTTCGGAATTTTCCGCTCGGGTGATACCTACAGCGACCCGATCACCGGCGAACTGCTCGGCTACCAGGCAGTGGATATCGGTAACGCCAGGCTGGTCAGCAGCAACCGCGACGAAGTCACCGAGCTCACCGTGACCCGGGTCACGGAAGAAGTGCGTATCGCCGACCGTCTGCTGCCGCAGCGCGAGCAGGTACTGGACGCCACCTTCCAGCCGCGCGCACCGGGCGTGGAGGTGGATGATGGCTTCATGATCGCGGTGGATGGCGGTGTCAGCCAGATCGGTCAGGGCGACATCGTGGTACTGAACCGCGGTGAGCGCGAAGGTCTTGAGGTTGGGCATGTGCTTGCCATCTACCAGGTGGGCGGCCTGGTGTTCGATGAAGTGGCGCGGCAGAACGTGACCCTGCCCGATACGCGCGCGGGCCTGCTGATGGTGTTCGAGGTGTTCGAGAAAGCGAGCTACGCTCTGGTGCTGCGCGCCAACCGGCCGCTGAAAGTCATGGACAGGGTGAAAAACCCCTGAACCAAGCGCGGTGGTCACGGATTGACCGCCGCCAGGCAATACCCCCCGACAACGGAGACTACGTCAAGGATGATGTATGGATACCGATCACGCCCGTCAGTGCCTTCTGCTGCACAGCCTCCCGCATGTTCCGCGCCGTCAACTCAGGGGCCTGCTGCTGCACTTCAGCTCCCCTGAAGCGCTTCTGCAGGCCAGCCCGCCGGAACTGGTCGCCGCGGGTGCGACCCCGGCGGCGGTGCAGGACCTTACGCTGGCACGCCGTCGGGGCAGGCACCCGCAGGCGCTGGTGGATGTGGATCAGCAGTACGACCGGTTGCGGGCGCTTGGCGCGCGGGTTCTGGTGTTGGGGCAAGCGGGTTATCCACCTTTGCTGGCAACGATCAGCGACCCGCCCCCATTTCTGTACGCCCGAGGGCAACTCGAGGCGCTCACGATGCCGCAGCTCGCGGTGGTGGGCAGCCGCAAGGCCAGCGCCGTTGGCCTGCGTGCGGCAACCGAGCTGGCGGCGGATGCGGTGGCGGCTGGCCTTGCGGTGACCAGCGGGCTGGCGCTGGGCATAGACGCCGCAGCGCATCGCGGCGCGCTGCAAGCCCGCGGCGCGTCGGTGGCCGTGATGGCAACGGGTATCGAGGCGGTCTACCCGCGGCGACATGCCGCGCTGGCCACGGAACTGTTGCAGACCGGTTGTCTGGTGACCGAATTTCCCCCGCAGACACCGCCCCTGCCGGGCCACTTCCCGGCCCGCAACCGCATTATCAGTGGCCTCTCGCTCGGCGTGCTGGTGGTCGAGGCCGCACTGCCCAGCGGCTCCCTGATTACGGCGAATACCGCCCTGGAGCAGGGACGCGAGGTGTTTGCGTTGCCCTGGTTTCCCGGCCACGCGGGTGGCCGCGGCTGCCTGCATCTGTTGCGCGATGGCGCGGTGTTGGTGCAGGGCATTGATGATGTGGTCGACAATCTGTCCCTGTTCGACGCCCGTCCGTCGCTGTCTCCGACGCCTCCCGCAGTCGCCCCGCCGTCGGCGCCGCACTGGCTGCTGGCGTTGATGAGTGGCGAAGGCGTGGATGTCGACACGCTGGTCGCGGCCTCGGGCAGGCCGCTGTCCGAGGTATTGTCCGCCCTGTCGATGCTGGAAGCGCAGGGCAGCGTGCTGCGGGAGGCGGGGCGCTACCTGCGCTGCCAGTCCGGGCTTGCCACCCCCGGGGAGAGTCGCTAAATTTCGCCCGTCCATCAAGGAGTCACTTCACATGCCCTCTGCCCTGCAGCTCAATGCCGCCGTGCGCGCCCTTGCCGATGGGGGGGTGATTGCCTGCCCGACCGAAGCGGTCTGGGGCCTGAGCTGCGATCCTGACAACCCGCACGCGGTTGCCCGCCTGTTGGAGATCAAGGAGCGGCCAGTGGAGAAAGGGCTGATCCTGATTGCGGCGAACCTGCAGCAGGTTGGCGCGCTGTTGGGCGCGCTCACCGAAGCACAGCGGCAGAAACTGGCGCTTTCCTGGCCCGGCCCCACTACGTGGTTGATTCCCCACCACGGATTGGTGCCGGCCTGGGTGCACGGTGGCCGCGACACGGTGGCGGTGCGGGTGACGGCCCATCCGGGCATGGTAGCGCTGTGCTCCGCCTGGGGCGGAGCGCTGGTGTCGACCTCCGCTAATCCCGGCGGCAGCCGCCCTGCCCTGTCCCTGTTCCAGGTCCACCGGTATTTTCGCGGCCAGCTGGACGGCATCCTGCCCGGCCCACTGGGTGGCGCGTCGCGGCCGTCGGTGATTCGCGACCTGCAGACCGACCGGGTGCTGCGCTCCTGAGGGTTGGTCCCGCCGGTGCAAGCCAGCCGGTGGCATGCGTATAATGGCCGCGCCGAACGGGAGGACCTTACCGCCATGCACCTTGAAGACGTCAAGACCTACCTGCTGGCGCTGCAGGATCGTATCTGTGAAGCGCTGGCGCTGGAGGACGGTGCCGCCGGCTTTATCACCGACGAATGGCAGCGGCCCGAGGGCGGCGGTGGCCGCAGCCGGGTGCTCGGCGATGGCGCGGTCTTCGAGAAAGCCGGGGTCAATTTCTCCCACGTGATGGGCGAGCACCTGCCGCCCTCCGCGACGGCGGCCCGGCCGGAACTTGCCGGGCGCAGCTACCAGGCCATGGGTGTGTCACTGGTGATTCATCCACAAAACCCCTATGTACCCACCTCGCATGCCAACGTGCGCCTGTTCGTGGCGGAGAAAGCCGGCGCCGAGCCGGTCTGGTGGTTTGGCGGTGGCTATGATCTCACACCCTATTATGGCAACCGCGAGGATTGCAGACACTGGCACCAGGTGGCGGCAGACGCTTGCGCACCCTTCGGGGATGAAGTGTATCCTCGCTACAAGCGCTGGTGCGACGAGTACTTCTACCTCAAACACCGCCAGGAACCGCGGGGTGTGGGGGGGCTGTTTTACGACGACCTGAGTGAAGGTGGCTTCGAGCGCTGCTTCGGATTCATGCGCGCCGTGGGTGACTCCTACCTGCCTGCTTACCTGCCGATTGTGCAGCGTCGCAAGGGCCAGCCCTGGGGTGAGCGGGAGCGGCAGTTCCAACTGTATCGTCGTGGCCGCTATGTTGAATTCAACCTCGTATTTGATCGCGGCACCCTGTTCGGCCTGCAGTCGAACGGGCGCACCGAAGCCATTCTCATGTCATTGCCACCGCTGGTGCGTTGGGAGTACAACTACCAGCCCGATGCGGGGTCTCCGGAAGCCGAGCTGACAGACTACTATCTGCAGCACCGGGACTGGTTGCATGAATAACGCCTCACAGGCCCATTTGACAACGCGGTGGACAGACGCATCATGACTGCGCAGCCCGACAAATACGCCGTTTTCGGCAATCCCATCAAGCACAGCAAGTCGCCGGCCATCCACGCCGCTTTTGCACAGCAGTGCGACCAGCGCTTGCACTACCGCGCCGTGCGCGTGGAACTGGATGACTTTGCACGCTCTGCACGCTGCTTTTTCGACAGTGGCGGCAAAGGCCTCAACGTTACCGTACCGTTCAAGCAGGAAGCCTGCGCATTCGCCGACACCCTCACCGAGCGCGCGCGGCGGGCCGGTGCGGTGAACACGCTCAGTGTCGGCGCCGATGGCGCAGTCTCTGGCGACACCACAGACGGCATCGGCCTGGTACGCGATATGGTGGCCAATCTCGGCTGGCAACTGCAAGGGCGTCGCATCGCCATCATCGGCGCCGGCGGTGCCGTGCGCGGTGTGCTGGAACCGCTGCTGAGCGAACGTCCCGCCGCCCTGTTGATCGCCAATCGCACCGCGGCGCGGGCGGAAGCACTGGCGGATACGTTTGCCGACCTCGGCCCGGTGCAGGGCGGCGGCCTGGAGGCGCTGGACGGACTGGCGGTGGACGTGTTGATCAATGCAACCAGTGCCGGCCTGTCAGGCGAAATGCCCGCGCTGCCGGATATCCAGTTGACCGTGCGCAGTTGTTGCTACGACATGCTCTACGGGGCTGCCCCCACCCCCTTCATGCGGTGGGCGGCACAGAATACGGCCTGGGCCGTCGCGGACGGGCTGGGTATGCTGGTTGAGCAGGCGGCGGAATCGTTCTATCGCTGGCGCCAGGTGCGCCCTGCCACCCAGCCGGTTATCGCCCAGATGAGGCATTTACTGGCAGCCGCCTGAGGCATTGCGAGCGCTTGCCCGGCGCCGGGAATCAGCGCGCGAGCTCGGCCAGATGCTGGTCCTTGAGGCGTACGTAGTTAGCCGCGCTGTAGCGAAAGTAGTCGAGCTCCTTGTCACTCAGCGCACGCATCTCGCGCGCGGGACTGCCCGCGTAGAGGTAGCCGCTGCGCAGCGTTTTGCCGGGTGTGACCAGCGCGCAGGCGCCGATCACGACCTCGCTCTCCACCACAGCGCCGTCCATCACGGTTGCGCCCATGCCCACCAGCACCCTGTCTCCGATGGTGCAGCCGTGCAGGGTGGCATTGTGGCCGATCGTGACATCCGCGCCGATCAGCAGCGGCCAGCCATCCGGGTTGTAGGGACCGGCGTGGGTGATATGCAACACGCTGCCGTCCTGCACACTGGTGCGCGCGCCAATGCGAATGCGGTGCATGTCGCCCCGGATCACCGCCTGTGGCCAGACGGAAACATCGTCGCCCAGCTCAACGTCTCCCAATACCACGGCGCTGGGGTCTATCAGTACACGCCGCCCGAGGCTGGGAGTGTGGCCGCCGAAGCTGCGCAGGCTGGTTGTGGTGTCGTGAGGCATAATAAGCTCCTTGTTCGATCCTGCTACAATAGCGGCTGTCTCAACAGCCCGCCAGCCGATGCTGGCCCGGAAACTCGTATGTCGACACCAGCGCAGAACAGGCGCTTTATAGCGGGCGCGGTTTGCCCGCGCTGCAGCGCCATGGACACGATAGTCGTGGACCGTGAGAGTGACTTGAGAGAATGCGTCGCCTGTGGGTTCAGCGATCCGCGCCCGAAAGAAGGCGGCACCGTCGAGCCCCCCACCCGGGTGAGCCGCCCCGCCGCGCGACGCGTGGAAACGCAGGCGGCGGTCGTGCGGATTCTCGACCCGGCAGGCACTGACAAAGGGCAGGCGTGAGCCTGCCCGCGAAGGGTTAGAGGAAGCGGTAGGAGACCTCAACACCGACGGTGCGTGGGTCGCCGGGGAAGCGGCCGACGGTGCCCAGGAAGTCAGACGTCCAGGTTTCCTCGTAGCCTTCGTCCAGGATGTTGCGGCTCCACAGGAACACGGACCAGGTGTCCGCCTCAATGCCGATGCGGCCGTTGAGCAGCGAGTAACTGTCGATCTCGCCCCACACCAGGCTGCTGCCCGGGCGCGCGAAGGAGACGTTGTCCTCGGTGGCGTAGAAGCTGTCGGTGTAGGTCCAGTCCACGCGGGTGACGAACTCGGCACCCAGGTCTGGCAACGCCAGGTTATGCTGGATGGCGAAGGCCGCGGTCAGCTCCGGCGCGTCAGGCAGCTTGTTGCCCGCCAGGTCGGCACCGATGCCGGCCGGGTTGCGCGCGCTTGAGCCACCAGGGAAAGATTCAAACTCGGCGTCGTTGTAGCCCAGCGCACCCTGCAGCATCAGGCTGTTGCTGGGGAAATAGGTCAGCTCCGCTTCCACACCCCGCGAGCGCACTTCCGCAGCATTGCGGATAGTGATGGCGGAAGTGGCGTTGTCCAGCTGCACGAACTGGTTCAACTGGTAGTCTTCGAAGTCCATCTGGAACGCCACCAGGTTATAGCGCAGGCGGTTTTCCATGGCGGTGCCCTTGAGGCCGATCTCCCAGGCCTCGACGGTTTCCTGATCGAAATCGATACCGTCGGTGAGAGCGCTGGTGGTGACAAAGTCGACGTTGTAGCCCCCGCTCTTGAAGGCCTCGGAATACTTCAGGTAGATGTTGCTGTCATCACCGAGGGCGTAGCTCAGGCTGATCATCGGTGAGAAGTCGTCGTAGTCGTTCTCGTCCTGGAAGTTGGCAACGGTCTGGTCGCCGACCACGGGGCCCACCGCAACGCCAAAGATGGCGGCGCCGGGCACCTGCAGGAAGCCGAGGTCGACGATATCGCCGATCAAGTCAAAATCCACCTCGCGTGTCTCTTCGGTGTAGCGCGCACCGAAGCCAAGTGTCAGCCGCTCGGTGAGGTCGTAGGTGCCGTTCAGGTACACCGCATAGCTACGGGTGTCTACGTCGGCGAAGGTGCCCACGCCCGCGCCGTCAAACTGCGCGCCGAAAGGCGCCAGTGGCGGTGCCAGGCCCTCAAACACGATGCCGATCTCGTCACCGATAATGGCACGACGCGACGAACTCGCCTGTTCATCGTAGAGGTAGAGGCCGGCAACGTACTTCAGGCGACCACTGTCGGGCGAGAAAATCTGGAATTCCTGGGTGGTCTGCTCATAGGCATCCGGGTATTCCACCCGCAGCAGGTTGAGGAAGGAGTGGTCGGTATCCTGGCCGCGGTCAACCCAGGTATCCCGGTAGGCGGTAATCGAGGTCAGGCGGTAATCGCTGCCCAGGTCGACGTTGACCGTGGCTGATACACCCCAGATCTCCCGCTCTTCCGAGTTGTCGATGTTGTTGTCGATGCGGAAATCATTGGGCGATACGGTATTGGGTACACTGCCTGACCAATCGGAGATGGCCACACCCCAGGAGGATACGCGGTCCGATTCCAGATAGTCGCCAGCGATGTTGACGTCGTAGTGTTCGCCGCCAAAGGCAAACTGCCCACGTACCGCAGTGCCGTCGCGCTCGTTGTGCTGCGTGCCGGTGGTAACGTTGGTGATGAAGCCGTCGCGATTGTGATCGACCACGGAGAAGCGCGCCGCCGCATTTTCGCCCAGCGGCAGGTTGGCGATGGCGGAGACGCGATAGGAGTCGTAGTTGCCCATTTCCCCGGTGACCAGAAGCTCCTGCTCCTGAGTCGGCTTCTTGGTGACCATGCTGATGGCGCCCGCCACCGTGTTCTTGCCGAACAGTGTGCCCTGCGGGCCGCGCGCCACTTCCACGCGTTCGAGGTCGAGAATCTCGATGTTCTGTGCCGGCGATTGCCCCATGTACACGCCGTCCACGTAGACGCCGGCCCGCGTATCGAAACCGATATTGCGCGTGTTTGCACCCACGCCGCGGATACGCACAGCGGTCGCGCTGTCGTTGCCGCCGGAAATGCTCATGTTGGGGATGAACTCAGCCAGCTCACGCACCTGGCGCACACCGGTTTTCTGCAGCGCTTCGCTGCTCATGACGGCAATGGAAATGGGTACATCGGTAAGGCTCTCGGTGCGCTTCTGCGCGGTAACCACCACTTCCTCCAGCATACCGACACCTTGTGCGGTGGCGTTGACTGAAAGCACGAGCAGTGCGGCAAGTGTCAGGCGGGGCTTGAATGCGGTTTGTAGCATGGGGCGTACCTCGTTATGTGGACAAAGGGGATCGTTGTGATCTGCTGCTGCGGATAATAGCAGACCGCAGCGAAATATGACGCACTCCGTGGGGTGCAGCAGCGCCCGGGGGGGCGGATATTGTCCCGTCGCGGACAGCGTGGTGTACCGGACGTGATCGGAGCTCATTGGCGCTGGCGCACAAGCCCCTTTAATATCGCCGATACGCTTACCTAAGGGATCCATAGCCATGCATTTGTCCCGCTTTCCGCGACTGCATTTTGCACACCTGCCCACACCGCTGGAGCCGCTGGAGCGCCTGAGCGCTCATCTTGGTGGCCCTCGTCTCTGGATCAAACGTGACGATTGCACCGGGCTGGCCGGCGGCGGCAACAAGACGCGCAAACTGGAGTTCCTGCTGGCGGATGCGCAGGCGCAGGGCGCGGATACCGTGATTACCCAGGGTGCCACGCAGTCCAACCATGCGCGCCAGACCGCGGCGATTGCCGCCCGGCTGGGGCTGGCCTGCCACATTCTTCTGGAGGATCGCACCGCCAGCGAAGATCCCGACTACAACTACAACGGCAACGTACTGCTGAACGAGCTGTTTGGTGCGCACCTTGCCCTGCACCCGGGCGGCACCGATATGAATGCCGCGATGGCCGCCAAGTCACAGCGCCTGCAGGCAGAGGGAGCCCGGCCCTATGTGATTCCGGGCGGCGGCTCCAATGCGATCGGCGCACTGGGCTATGTGAATGCCGCTCTGGAGTTGCTGGTTCAGGCCAATGAGCGCAGTTTACAGGTGCGTGAGCTGGTGCATGGCACGGGCAGTGCCGGGACCCAGGCGGGGCTGGTGGCCGGCATGGTCGCCAGCAATAGCGGCATTCCGGTACTGGGCATCGGGGTGCGGGCGCCGGAGGCCATCCAGCACGGCAATGTACTCGCGCTGGCCAACCAGACAACGGCGCTGATGGGCCTGGGGGAAACCGTGACGGCCGCAGATGTACAGGTGAACTGCGCCTACGTGGGCGCCGGTTATGGCATTCCCGCGGAGGGTACCCTGGAGGCGATTGCGCTGCTCGCGGAGCTGGAGGGCATCCTGCTCGACCCGGTGTATACCGGCAAGGGCATGGCGGGCCTCATTGACCTGGTACGTCAGGGCCGTTACGCCGCGGATGACAACGTGGTGTTCCTGCACACCGGGGGCAGCCAGGCGCTGTTTGGCTATCGCGCCGCGTTTGGCTTCGCCAATTACCGTTGAACCCCGCGCCGTGTTTGCGCCACAAGCGCCTGTCGGTGGGAACTCCCGCTACAGTTTGCTGAATTCCAGGGGCATGCGCTTGAAGCCGTCCATGAAGTTGGAGCGGAAGTGCGTGGGCGCCTCGAGTAACTTGAGGTCAGCCATACGCGCGAGAATTTCCCGCGTCATCATTTCCAGATTCAGGCGCGCCTGATGCTGCCCGGGGCACACGTGCACCCCGAAGCCAAAAGTGCGCATGGCGCGCCGGGTTTGTGCCGGGTCGCGGGTGATGTCGAAGGTGTCCGGTTGGTCAAAGCAGTCCGGGTCGCGGTTTACTGATGCCAGCAGGCATACGACCTTGTCACCCTGGGCAATGTGCTGGCCGGCCAGCTCGACATCGCGCATGGCGGTGCGCCGGGTGTAGACCACGGTATTGCGGTAGCGCAGTATTTCCTCTACTGCTGCCGGTATCAGTGTTGGGTCCGCGCGCAGCAGGGCCAGCTGCTCGGGGTGACGGATGAGCTCACGTATGAGCCACGACAGCGTGTTGCGTGTCGTTTCCGTGCCGCCGATCATGAGGCCCTGAAAAATCACCCCGTACTCTTCATCGCTGAGACTGCGTCCGTCGATTTCCGCTGCGAGCAGCTCACTGGTCATGTCATTGCCCGGTTGTCCGCGGCGCGTGGCGGCAAAGGCTGCCGCCCACGCCACCATCTGCGCCGACGCCGTCCAGCCCTCCTCGCGACTGCCCGCGTAGTCCGGATCGTTGGCCAGGGTCACAGCGTTGATCGTGGGGACCAGGTAAGCGTAATCCGCTTCCGGCACGCCAAGCAGAGTGAACATGACGTGTACCGGCAGGTGCATGGCTACCTCGCTGACAAATTCACACTCGCCGCGATCGATGATGTTGTCGATGATGGCAGTCACTTTCGCCTGCATCATGTCGCGGCGCGCCTCAAGCACGCCGGGCCGAAAGGCGTAGTCGACCAGGGCGCGGCGTGAGCGGTGTTCCGGCGGATCGAGGAAGGTCATTGCCTGGCGCTGCAGTGCCAGCAGCGCCTCGGGAAAATCCTCCAGCAGCGGGCCGAAGCTGCTGGAAAACGTCGCCGGATCGCGCAGCACCGTGTCGATATCGGCTTTGTGCAGCACCAGCCAGTGCCCCCCCGCTGCGTGCTCGTCCTCCTGCCATACAACGCGGTGCTCCCGGCGCAGTGCGGCGATTGCTTCTCGCGGTGTGCCCTGAGCGAAATTGTCGAGGTGCAGCAGGCGGTCGCTGTATGGGCAGGTGGTCATGGTGGTTACTCTTTTTCTTCTCAGGGGCTCAATCACGCGGAGACTAGCATACACTTGCAGGCTCAGCTGCATCCGGCAGCGAGGGTGACATCAGCGGGCAGGTTCAGTCGCATTGGAACCAGCCGCCGCCTGCCGACAGGCGTCGGTAACTGCTGTACAGGGTAAGACCCCGGGCGGCATTGAACAGGGTGAAAGCGAGCCACAGGCCGTGGTTGCCCCAGGGCTGGGTGACATACCAGACCGGCAGATAGACCAGCAGGGCGCTGGCGAGCATGGTGCGCATCATGGGCCGCGTTTCGCCGGTACCGATAAACACGCCGTCCAGCAGGTAGGTAGGCGCCGCCACCAGGGGCAGTAGCACCAGCCACAGTCGGTGCTGGTCCAGCACCAGCAGCACATCTGGCAGGCTGGTCAGCAGCCGGAACAGGGGTAGCTGCAACACCAGAAACGCGATGCTCAGGGCCAGTGCGGAGCCGGCACACCACAGGCCGCAGCGGCGTACTACCTGATAAAACCCCCGCGGGTCGTTGGCCCCCGCGCGATTTCCCGCCAGACTCTCCGCGGCATAGGCGAAGCCATCAAGGGCATAGGAGGTCAGCAGGAGTAATTGCATCAGCAGCGCGTTGGCGGCCAGCGTCGCTGTACCCAGCTTTTCCCCCATGCTGGTGAAAAAGGCAAAGGCGGCGAGCAGGGTAATGGTGCGCACGAAGAGATGACTGTTGCTGCGCATCAGGGAAATATAGGCGTGCACGTCCAACAGTTCTCCTCGCCCCGGCGCCGCAGCGGGCGCGAGGCGCCGGCGCACCGCAAACAGTGCGAGGCCGAGTCCCGTGTATTCGGCGAGCACGGTGGCCAGCGCGGCGCCGTCGCTGGCCCAGCCCAGGCCGACCACGAACAGGACATCCAGTGCGATATTGGTCAGATTGGTGACAATGAGCACCCACATGGGCCAGCGGGTATCACCGTGGCCGATGAACCAGCCGATGATGGCATAGGTCATCAGCACCGCCGGCGCACTGATGATACGGATACGGGCGTAGCTGTCCGCCAGGGGCAGCAGCGTGGCGTCCGGCGCCATCAGTGCCAGCCCCGCATGCAACCAGAGCGGGTGCAGCAGCCAGACCAGCCCCGCCAGCGCCAGGGCGAGCACGCCGGAGCGGTAGAGCTCCAGGCTGGCTTGCGCCTCGCTGCCGGCACCCAGCGCGCGGGCGACGCGCCCGGTTGTACCCATGCGCAGGAAGCTGAAACCCCAGTAAAGGAAGGAGAGCAGCGCGCTGCAGATGGCCACGGCACCGAGATAACGCGTGTCGTCCAGGTGCCCCAGTATGCCTGCATCGACCAACCCGAGCAGGGGAATGGAAATGTTGGACAGAATTGCCGGCCAGGCGATTTGCCATATTTTGTGGTCAAGCGATGTTGCGGTACCCATATCTAGCGCTCTGGCGGCTCCCGGCGCCGTCTTCACGGACAGTCGGCAAACCCTCACAAAATCAGCATCTTAGTATTTTTTGCTCAAGAGTTTCGCTATAATCGCCGCAGCTCGAGATGCGGCACTTGGTCGCAGGGGCTTGAAAATTGGCTGGAACAAGCATCTACCCCTCTCCTCCCTTCCCCTGATGAAGGGCTGCGGCCCCCTGGCGCAATGTGCCTGTGGTCGCCTGGAAAGCACGCTGCACGGCGTGTCTGCAGGAAGAAAGTAGTGCTCCACCGGCCGGGGGAGAGATTGTGAAAATGAGGGAGACACGGGAAATGTTGTTGAAAGCGAACAGACTGCGTGAGCTGGCGCTTGGTCCTGTGCTCATGCTGCTTGGCCTGGCAAGTGCCGGTGCTGCAGCTGCGGGTGACAAGGTAAACCAGGTGAATATGGCACCCGGCGCCACCGAAATCGGCCAGAGCATTTACGACCTGCACATGCTGATCTTCTGGATCTGCGTCATTATCGGCGCGCTGGTCTTCGGGGTCATGTTCTATTCCATTTATTACCACCGTAAGTCGCGTGGCGTTACGCCATCCACGTTCCACGAGAGCACCAAGGTGGAAATTGCCTGGACGGTGGTCCCCTTCCTTATCCTGATTGGCATGGCGGTGCCCGCCACCTCGACCCTGCTGGAAATCTACGATTTCGACGATGCCGAAATGGACGTCCTGATCACCGGTTACCAGTGGAAGTGGAAGTACGAATACCTCGACGAGAACGGCGAGAATGTGTCGTTCTTCAGCAACCTGCGCACGCCGCAGGGCGAAATCTACAATACGGCCGACAAAGGCGAGCACTACCTGCTGGAAGTGGATGAGCCGCTGGTGATTCCGGTCGATACCAAGGTGCGCTTCCTGGTAACTGCCAACGACGTCATTCACTCCTGGTGGGTGCCTGAGTTGGCGGTGAAGAAAGACGCCATTCCCGGATTTATCAATGAAACCTGGACCCGCGCCAGCACTGAGGGTATTTACCGCGGCCAGTGTGCCGAGCTGTGCGGCAAGGACCACGGCTTCATGCCGGTGGTCGTCAATGTTGTGAGCAAGGATGAATACGCCAGCTGGCTGGAAACCAAGAAGGCCGAGGCTGCTGAAATCCGCGACCTGATGGCACAGACCTTCACGCTGGACGAGCTGATGACCCGCGGTAAAGCGGTGTACGAGCGCAACTGCCTGGCCTGTCACGGTGCCAACGGTGAGGGTGGAGTCGGTACCGCAATTGCCGGCAGCGCAGTCGCCATGGGTGACGTCAGTGGTCACCTGGAAATCGGTATCAACGGTGTGCCAGGTTCTGCGATGCAGGCGTTTGGCGGCCAGATCAACGATGTGGAGATGGCGGCGGTGATTACGTATCAGCGCAACGCTTTTGGCAATAATATGGGTGATATGGTGCAGCCCATTGATGTGTACAACCACAAAAAAGGCTAATTGGAGGAGTTAACGATGGGCGATCATCATCACGGTCCTGCCAAGGGCCTTAGCCGGTGGCTGTTCACCACCAACCACAAAGATATCGGAACCATGTACCTGTGGTTCTCGTTTTCCATGTTCATTCTGGGCGGCGCGTTTGCGATGATTATCCGTGCCGAGCTGTTCCAGCCCGGCATGCAGTTGGTAGAACCCGCCTTTTTCAACCAGATGACCACCTTGCACGGTCTGGTGATGGTGTTCGGGGCGATCATGCCTTCCTTCGTCGGCCTCGCCAACTGGATGATTCCGATGATGATCGGTGCGCCGGACATGGCGCTGCCACGGATGAACAACTGGAGCTTCTGGATCCTGCCGCCGGCGTTTTTGATTCTGGCGGGAACGCTGTTCATGGAAGGCGGCGCGCCCAACTTCGGCTGGACGTTCTACGCGCCGTTGTCGACAACCTATGCACCGCCTTCGGTCACCTACTTCATTTTCTCCATTCACGTGCTCGGGCTGTCGTCCATCATGGGGTCGATCAACATCATCGCCACCGTGATGAACATGCGTGCCCCCGGCATGACCTACATGAAGATGCCGCTGTTCGTCTGGACGTGGCTGATCACTGCATTCCTGCTGGTGGCGGTGATGCCGGTGCTCGCGGGCGCCGTGACCATGATGCTGATGGATATTCACTTCGGCACCAGCTTCTTCTCCGCCGCCGGCGGTGGTGACCCGGTGCTGTTTCAGCACATTTTCTGGTTCTTCGGTCACCCCGAGGTGTACATCATTATTCTGCCGGCATTCGGTGTGGTTTCGCAGATTATCCCGACCTTTGCCCGCAAGCCCCTGTTCGGCTACGACTCCATGGTCTACGCCACGGCCTCCATTGCCTTCCTGTCGTTCATCGTGTGGGCTCACCACATGTACACCGTCGGTATGCCGGTAGCGGGTGAACTGTTCTTTATGTACGCCACTATGCTGATTGCCGTACCCACCGGGGTGAAGGTATTCAACTGGGTGACGACCATGTGGCGCGGTGCCATGACCTTCGAAACCCCGATGTTGTTCTGCATGGGCTTCCTGGTGCTGTTCACCATTGGTGGTTTCACTGGCCTTATGCTGTCCATTGCGCCCGCGGACTTCCAGTACCACGACAGCTACTTCGTGGTCGCGCACTTCCACTATGTGATGGTGGCCGGTGCGGTGTTCTCCATGAGTGCTGCGGTGTACTACTGGCTGCCCAAGTGGTGTGGCCGCATGTATAACGAAACCATGGGCAAGACCCACTTCTGGATCTCGTTCATCGGCTTCAACATCACGTTCTTCCCACAGCACTTCGTCGGCCTCGCCGGCATGCCGCGACGGATTCCGGACTACGCACTGCAGTTTGCTGACTTCAACATGATGTCCAGCATTGGCGCCTTCATCTACGGTGCCTCGCAGATCCTGTTCCTGTACAACGTGATTGCCACCATTGTTGCGGGCAAGCCCACCAGTGAAGCGAAAACCTGGGAAGGCGCAGAAGGCCTGGAGTGGACGGTTGCCACGCCGGCGCCCTACCACACCTTTGAAACGCCGCCGCAGGTGCGCTAACGGCCTGTCGTCGGGATTGAGGAGCGTCGCATGTTGAGAGTGAGTAGTAACCCGGTTGTCGACACTGTCGTCAAGTTGGTGTCGACCGCTGTGATCATGTTTGCCTTCGTATTTGTGGTCATGGTGCCACTTTACAACGTGCTCTGTGATGCGCTCGGCATCAATGGCAAAACCAACGGCGAGGCCTACACATCGGTGCAGGCCGGCGTCGATGAGTCGCGTACGGTGACCATTCAGTTCGTGGCCACCAACAACGAGGGCATGCCCTGGGACTTCGGCCCTTCGGTGACCATGATGAAAGTACATCCGGGGGCGAGTAACGACACGGTGTTCCACGCACGCAACCCGCTGCCACAGGCGATGGTGGCGCAGGCGATTCCCAGCGTATCGCCGTCGCGAGCCGCGGCCTACTTTCACAAGACAGAGTGCTTCTGCTTCAACCAGCAACCGCTGGATGGTGACAGCTCGGCGGAAATGCCGCTGCAGTTCATCATCGACCGGGATCTGCCCAGCGACATTCACACCATCACGCTGTCCTACACGATTTTTGATGTCACAGATATGGTGGGCGGCTCAATCGCTGCTCGCTGACACGCGGTCCGGGGGGGCCGTGTGATAGACAACGGAGAAACACAATGACAACCCAGAGTTCAACAGAGTACGAGAAGTACTACGTACCGGAAAAAAGCAAACTGGCGGTGTGCGCGACGATAGGCCTCATCTCAAGCACGTTCGGTGCCGCCAATGTGATGAACGACATGACCTTTGGCGATGGTGCAACCACCGGCTCCTGGGGCATATTCTGGTTTGGCCTGTTCTTTTTCTCCGCCACGCTGTTCGGCTGGTTCCGGATGGCGATCAAGGAAAACCTGGCGGGCATGAACAGCGCCCAGCTGAAGAAGTCCTACGTGTTGGGCATGTTCTGGTTCATTTTCTCCGAGGTCATGTTCTTCCTCGCGTTCTTCGGCGCGCTGTTCTATGTGCGTACGCTGGTAGGCCCGTGGCTCGCCGGTGAAGGCGAAGGCGGGCGCATGAACCACCTGCTTTGGGAAGGCTTCACCTACCAGTGGCCGATGCCGCTGACGCCGCAGGAAGCTGTGGGCGGGGTCGCCAACCAGCCTGTTGCCAACATGGGCACCTTCCAGAGCTACGAGCAGAGCATGGCATTCGGTGAGGCGGCGGCGTGGTACCTCTGGCTGCCCATGTGGAACACTATCGTGCTGCTGTCATCCAGCTTCACCGTGCACGTTGCGCACATGGGTCTGCTCGACGGCAACAAGCGCAAATTCAATATCTGGCTGGGCGTCACCGTTGCCCTGGGCATGCTGTTCGTGGCCCTGCAGGCGCTGGAATATTATGAGGCGTACGCGCACTTCGGGCTGACCCTGAACTCCGGTATTTACGGTTCCACCTTCTTCATGTTGACCGGGTTCCACGGCTTCCACGTGATCATGGGTATGACCATGTTGTTGATCCAGTGGTTGCGCTCCGTCAGGGGCGGTCATTTCACCGCCGATGATCACTTCGGCTTTGAAGCATCAAGCTGGTACTGGCACTTTGTCGATGTGGTCTGGGTGTTTCTGTTCCTGTTCGTCTACATCCTGTAGGGAGCTCAGTCCGCGGTTTCCTGCGCCTGGGCGGTCGGACGAGGTCCGGCGTCCCAGGGGTTGCGGTGGCCCAGCTTGCCTGTGGCCACGCCGTAAACCACCAGACCCGCCAGGGTCAGCGCGAGGCCCAGGCGCACACCCAGCGAATGGAAGGTCCGGCGGCTGTTTTTGTCGCCCTGATCCACCATCAGGAAGTAGAATCCGCTACCCAGGCTGGCCAGCAGCGCCAGCATCAAACCGACGATCATCAACTTCAACAATGTCCTGCTCCTTTCCAGAAACGCAGCAGTATAAACCAGCAGCCTTCATGGCTGTTGCATACGGCGCTACATTAACTGAACGGGGTTGAGGCATGGTGGCATTGAAACTGGATCTGGAGTGGCGTATCACGCTGTTTACTGCACTGCTCTTCCCCGCCTTGATTGCACTGGGGTTCTGGCAGCTGGAGCGAGCGGACGAAAAGCGCGAGCTGGAGACCCAGTGGGCGCAACGCCAGAGTGAAGCCCCCGTGGAGCTTGGCGACCTCGCCGCTGCGCAGGCGGAAGCACTGGCCTACCGTCGCGTTCTTTTGCGCGGCGAGTTTCTGCCCGGGTACGACCTGTTGCTGGACAACCGCATGTATCGCGGCAGGTATGGCAATGAGGTGATAGGCCTGTTCCGTCTGGCGGACACGCAGCAGCTGGTGTTGGTCAACCGTGGCTGGGTAGCCAGTGACCCCGCGCGTTTGGCGCTCCCCGATGTTCCCGAGCCAACGGGTGTCTCGAGGGTCACCGGGCACCTGTATGTCTCTCCCGGTGCACCGTACCTGCTGGCCGAACAGCGGCTTGCGCCGCCCTGGCCGGTGCGCATCCAGGCCGTGGATATGCAGGCCCTGCAGCCACTGGTTGCCACCGTCAGTGACGCCGAACTGTACCCCTGGTTGGTACGTATTGACCCCAACGAGCCGGCGGCGCTCACCGCAGATTGGCCTGTGGTCAACGCCAGCCCGGAAAAACACCAGGGCTATGCGCTGCAGTGGTTTACCATGGCCGCCGTGCTGCTGCTCTTTTTTCTGCTGCGCAGCTCCAACCTGTGGCAGCTCATGACACGTCGAGAGGATTGACCGATGCAGGAACCCACAGCGGGAGCGAACAACAGCCGTCTGGTGATCCTGCTTATCGCCGGTATACCTGTGATTATGGTACTGGCGGCGACGTGGCTCTGGTGGTTTGTGGCGCGCGGCGAGCTGGATATCGTGGGCATGCTTGGTACCGCAAACCGCGGCACCCTGCTGGACCCCCCGCGGCCCCTTGCCGAAGCCGGGCTGCTATCGCCCACCGGCACACCACTGCCCTGGAGCAACGTCGATCACCAATGGACCCTGCTGGTGACGCAGGACGGTGCCGAGTGCGCTACTGCCTGCGAGCACAAGCTGTACCTGACGCGCCAGATTCATCTGGCACTGGGCAAGGAGTTCCCCCGTGTACGGCGCATGCTGATTACGGACCGCGCACCTGCGGACACGGCTCTGGGGGTGAGTGACCTCAGCGACAGCAAGCCGGCGCCGGCGGGTTTTGCGGGCCTGCTCGCGGAGGAGCACGGTGGTCTGGTTGTCGCCCGCCTGGACGCCACCAGCTGGCCTCAGCTGTTCCCTGAAACCCGTGCCAAAGACGACCTCTGGTATCTGGTAGACCCTGCCGGCTGGGTGATGATGACGTATGATGCCAGCGACAGTTACAAAGACGTGATCTCTGATCTTAAATTCCTGCTGAAGAACTCCGGGGACTGAACCAGCGCAATGACTGACATGGCCGCAACAGCCAAATCCACCTGGCGGGACTACAAGGAGCTGACCAAGCCCAATGTTGTCCTGCTGATGATCCTCACCTCGGTAATCGGCATGTTCATGGCGGTGCCCGGTATGGTGCCGCTGGACGCGCTCATTCTGGGAAATCTCGGCATTGCCCTCTGCGCCGGGGCGGCGGCAGCCGTGAACCACCTTGTCGACCAGCGGGTGGACCAGCGCATGGCGCGAACCAGCAAGCGCCCCATGGCCCAGGGCCGGGTCGGTACCTTGCAGGCCGCCGTGTTCGCCCTGGTGCTGGGCGGGGCCGGCATGGCCATACTGCTTATCTGGATCAATGCCCTGACCGCCTGGCTGACCTTTGCCTCACTCGTGGGTTACGCCTTTGTCTACACCCTGTTTCTCAAGCGTGCCACGCCGCAGAACATCGTGATTGGCGGACTTGCCGGCGCGGCACCACCGCTGCTCGGTTGGACCGCCGTTACCGGGGAGATCCACGGCCACGCGCTGCTATTGGTGCTGATTATCTTTGCCTGGACACCGCCGCACTTCTGGGCCCTGGCAATCCACCGCAAGGAAGAGTACGCGGCGGTGGATATACCGATGTTGCCGGTGACGCACGGCGATGCCTTCACGCGCCTGCATATCCTCCTGTACACGGTGCTCATGTTCCTGATTACCCTGCTGCCGTTCGTGACCCGCATGAGTGGGCCGCTGTACCTGCTGGGCGCCGTGGTACTCGGCGGCGGTTTCCTCTACTGGGCCATTGAGCTGATGCGTAACCGCAACCCGGCCGCGCCCATGGAAACCTTCAAGTACTCGATCATCTACCTGATGGCCCTGTTTGTGGTCATGCTGGTGGACCACTATGTTTTTCCCATGACGGCTGCCTGAGGATCTAACCACCATGAGCGACAGCAAGACACCCAGCCAGAGCCGCGGTATTCGCTGGACCGTCATCGGGGTGCTGGTGTTTATTCTGGTGATCGTTGCCGGTTTCGTGAACCGCATCAACCAGCCACGTGTGATGACGGCAGCCGACATGCAGGCAAACGGCGCGTTTCTGCTGCAAACACCGCGTGACATGGGTGATTTCGCGCTGATTGACCACCGTGGCCAACCTTTTGTGCCGGCGAGCCTCGAGAACCAGTGGACGCTGATCTTCTTCGGTTTTACCTACTGTCCCGATATCTGCCCCACCACCATGGCGTTCCTCGACCAGTTTGTACAAGCGCTTGAAGGCACGGAAGTGGAAGACACCCAGGTGGTCATGGTGTCGGTGGATCCCGCCCGCGACACGGTGGAACAGCTCGCCAGCTATGTGCCCTTCTTCAACCCCGGGTTTGTCGGTGTTACCGGCGAGTTTCTCGACATCCACCGCTTTGCCACGGCCCTGAATACGCCGTTTCGCAAGGTGCCCGGTCAGGACGAGAACTATCTGGTGGATCACAGCGCCAACGTGGTCCTGATCAACCCCCGCGGCGACTACCACGCGTTCTTCAAGGCCCCGCTGGACCTGGCTAAAATGAAGCTGACCTACCGTTCCATCCGCTATCTCTGGGACCATTGAGCCCTGTAACAGGAGGCCGTCATGGCTGATACCACCGCGCCTGTCGTCCTGGTGGACGGCTCCTCCTATCTCTACCGGGCCTTTCACGCGCTGCCCCCCCTCAACACCTCCACCGGTGAACCCACCGGTGCGGTGAAGGGCGTTATCAGCATGCTGCGCCGTCTACTCAAGGATTACCCGGAAAGCCCGGTGGCGGTGGTTTTCGACGCCAAAGGCAAGACCTTTCGCGACGAACTGTTCGCCGAGTACAAGGCCCAGCGGCCGCCCATGCCGGACGAGCTGCGCGCCCAGGTAGAACCGATCCATGCCATTGTGCGGGCCATGGGTTTGCCATTGATATGTGAACCCGGTGTTGAAGCGGATGATGTGATCGGTACCCTTGCCCGCCAGGCCACCGAGTGCGGCCGGCCGGTGGTGATCTCTACCGGTGACAAGGACATGGCACAGCTGGTGAATGCGCACACCACGCTGGTCAATACCATGACCGATACGCGGCTGGACGAGGCCGGCGTGGAAGAGAAATTTGGTATACCGCCCTCCCGTATTATCGATTTCCTCGCGCTGATGGGCGACAAGGTGGACAATATTCCCGGCGTACCGGGTGTGGGGGAAAAAACCGCACTGGCCCTGTTACAGGGGCTGGGTGGCCTGGATGACATCTATGCGGCGCTGGATCAGGTGGCGACCCTGGACTTTCGCGGTGCCAAGAGCATGGCGGCCAAGCTGGAGGCGGAGCGCGAGCGCGCCTATCTGTCCTACCAGCTGGCGACGATCAAGCTGGATGTGCCGCTGCAGGAATCGGTGCAGGCGTTGCACAACGGCGAGCCGGACAACGCCGCCCTGCGCGAGTGGTACACCCGGCTGGAGTTTCGCAGCTGGCTCGAGGAGCTGTTGGGGAACGTTGAGGGGGTCGACGCCGCTGATTCCGGCGTTCAGCCGCAGCCGGATACCCATTGGGAGGTAGTGACCGACATGCCGGCGCTGGAGCGCTGGCTGGCGCAGTTACAGGCAGCGGAGCTGTTTGCCTTCGACACCGAGACCACCAGCCTCAATTATATGGAGGCGCAGGTGGTGGGCGTTTCCTTTGCGGTAGAGCCCGGTGAGGCCGCCTATGTGCCATTGGCCCACGATTATCTGGGCGCGCCGGCGCAGCTGGATCGCGATGAGGTGCTGGGCATGTTGCAGCCCTTGCTGGAGGACCCGGAGCGCGCCAAGGTCGGGCAGAATTTGAAGTATGACGCCAGTGTGCTGGCCAACCACGGCATCAACCTGCGCGGTATTCGCCACGACACCATGCTCGAGTCCTATGTGCTGGATTCCACAGCGACCCGTCACGACATGAACAGCCTGGCTCTGAAGTATCTCGGCTACAAGACCATCCATTTCGAGGATATTGCCGGCAAGGGCGCCAAACAGCTGACCTTCAATCAGGTCAAGGTGGAGGATGCCGGCCCCTACGCGGCAGAGGACGCGGATATCACCCTGCGCCTGCACCAGGCGCTGTGGCCCCGGTTGTCAGAACTGGAGGGGCCGGCTGCGGTGTACACCGCCATCGAGCTGCCGCTGGTGCCGGTGCTGTCACGTATCGAGCGCACGGGTGCGCTGGTGTCGCGGGAGCTGCTACAGCAGCAGAGCCGTGAGCTGGGTGAGCGCCTGCAGCAGCTGGAAGCGGAGGCCCATGACCTGGCCGGCGAGGCCTTCAACCTCGGGTCACCCAAACAGCTCGGTGAGATACTGTTCAAGCGGCTGGAGTTACCGGTGCTGCGCAAAACACCGACCGGTGCGCCGTCAACAGCCGAGGAGGTGTTGGCGGAACTCGCCCTTGATTACCCACTGCCGCGGGTTCTGCTGGAATATCGCGGCCTGAGCAAGCTGAAATCCACCTATACCGATAAGCTGCCGGAGTTGCTGAACCCGCGCACGGGACGCATCCACACCTCGTATCACCAGGCGGTGACGGCCACCGGGCGCCTGTCCTCCTCTGATCCGAACCTGCAGAATATTCCGATCCGCACCGAGGAAGGTCGACGTATCCGCCAGGCCTTCATTGCGCCTCCGGGCTACCGCATCGTGGCCGCGGACTATTCCCAGATTGAGCTGCGCATCATGGCGCACCTGTCTTGCGATGCCGGGCTGCTGCATGCGTTTCGGGAGGGGCTGGATGTACACCGCGCCACTGCCGCGGAGGTGTTTGGGGTGGCCCTGGATGCCGTGTCCGCGGAACAGCGGCGCAAGGCCAAGGCCATCAACTTTGGCCTGATCTATGGCATGTCAGCCTTCGGGCTGGCACGACAACTGCACTTGGGGCGCCACGAGGCGCAGGACTACATCGACCGCTATTTCGAGCGCTACCCCGGGGTGCAGGACTACATGGACCGCACGCGCGCCAGCGCCCGCGAGCAGGGCTACGTGGAAACGCTGTTCGGACGCAGGCTGTATCTGCCGGAAATCAACGCCCGTAACAAGATGCGCGCGCAGGCCGCCGAGCGCACAGCGATCAATGCGCCCATGCAGGGCACAGCCGCGGACATTATCAAGCGGGCCATGCTGCAGGTGGACAGCTGGCTCCAGGGGTCGGATGTGGATGCCCGCACCATCATGCAGGTGCACGATGAACTGGTGCTGGAGGTGGCCGAAGGTGCGGTCGAGCAGGTCTGCGACACTCTGTGCGGGCTGATGAGCGACGCTGCTGAGCTCGCCGTGCCGCTGCTGGTGGAAGCGGGTTCCGGAAAAAATTGGGATGAAGCGCACTAGCGGGTGGAACTTTCTACAGCGAACCCGGTCTCATTATTCGTAGCATGCTGCTACTGCTCCGCAGGCTCTTCCCCATGAGCCACTCGCGGGGCAAGTCTCTTCCCCAGAGACCCAAGCTGTCCCGGCTGCCTGTCCCCCTACGGGCAGCCGGGTTTTTTATACGCCGGATGCGTCCTCTACGCCTGCCTCGTGCTCCTCGTCCTCGTACACGCTGATGTCGGTCAGCCAGGCATTCAACACCGCGATCAGTTCCTTGTGGCCACTGTGCTTGAGCGCGGAGAATAGCTGTACGGTAACGCTGTCGCCGTGCACCTGCAGTGTCCGCTGCACCTGCAGCAAGGTCGCGCGTGCGGGGCCGTTCTTGAGTTTGTCCGCCTTGGTAAGCAGGATGTGGACCGGCATGCCGGCGCTCACTGCCCAGTTGAGCATTTGCTGGTCAAAGGCCTGCAGTGGATGGCGCACGTCCATGAGCAGAATCAGCCCGCGCAGGCTCTCGCGTTTTTGCAGGTAATTTTCCAGCTGTTTGGTCCACTCCTGTTTCACCGCGAGGGGGACTTTGGCGAAGCCATAGCCGGGCAAGTCGACCAGGCGCTGTGTTTCACTGAGGCTGAAAAAATTGATCAACTGCGTGCGCCCGGGGGTGCGGGAGGTACGCGCAAGCTTTGGATTTCCAGTTAAGCTATTGATTGCAGAGGATTTTCCAGCGTTGGAGCGACCGGCGAAGGCCACTTCCCAGCCCGCGTCCTCGGGGCACTGGGAGAGCCGGCTGGCGCTGGTCAGGAAACCGGCGCTGCGGTAGTCGGGCCGGTCCGGGGGGGGTGACTGCATGAGCTGCGCTTGCCTTTTTTGCATGGGGTATCTCGTATATAATGCCACAGCTTTTCCGGGACCGACGGAAATCTCGGCGTCCCGACTAACCCCGCAGCAAGCAGCAGAGGTGTAGCATGAAAAAATTGTTGGCAGTTGGCGCCATGGTTGTTGCCGCCGGCGCAATGGCTGAGCCGCCCATGGACAAGTACAACAAGAGTTGTGCTGTATGTCACAACGCCGGTGTTGCTGGTGCGCCTAAAACCGGTGATGCTGCCGCCTGGGCTCCGAAAATGGAGAAAGGCATGGATGCATTGGTAACGTCCGTCAAGAATGGTCTGAATGCCATGCCGCCCAAGGGCATGTGCTTTGATTGTACGGATGAGGACTACGCAGCCCTGATCACGTACATGTCCACGCCGGCGCAGTAAGGCGCCGTTACTCTACGTTCCTGTCTGGAAGTGTCATGAAGAAAGCCCTTGTTCTCTGTGCAGCCCTGGTCGGTTTTGCACACACCGCCGGTGCGGCTACGCCGTTCCTCGACGGCGATGCCGCTGCCGGTGAGCCACTCACTCAGATCTGCAGTGCCTGCCACGGTGCCGATGGCAACAGCCCGGTGCCCACGTTCCCCAAACTGGCAGGCCAGGGGCAGCGCTATCTGCTCAAGCAGCTGATGGACATTCGCGACGGCGCCCGCCCCATTCCCACCATGGCCGGCCAGGTTGACGACATGACCGATCAGCAACTGGCCGATATCGCTGCGTACTATGCGAGCAAGGCGGTGACGGGGAACCAGGCAGATCCGGCGCTGGTGGCTCTGGGTGAGAAGGTCTATCGCGCCGGGGTCGCCGAGCGCAAGGTGGCCGCCTGCAGTGGCTGCCATTCACCGAATGGCAAGGGTAATTCCCTGGCGGGATACCCCGCGCTGCACGGCCAGCACCCCGAGTACATCGCGGCGCAATTGCGAGCCTATCGCAAGGGCTACGAAGATCCGGAGGGGCGCACCAATGATGGCGACACCAAAATCATGCGTAGCAACGCCTTCGGCCTCAGCGACATGGAAATCGAAGCCGTGGCGAGCTACGCGGCTGGCCTGAAGTAAGTCCTCCAGCAGTAGTTGAAAAGGTGGCCGTAGAGCCACCTTTTTTATCCGGAGTAGAACAGTCCGTCGGAATCGTGGTCTGATGACGGTAACCTGACTATGGAGAATCTCATGTTTACGCGTTTTCTTGCTCTTGCTCTCGTGCTGCTGGCCCCGCTCGCAGCCACAGCCCAGGACTCCGCTACCACCGATTGGCAGGAAGGCACGCACTATGACCTGATCGTGCCGGCACTGCGCACGGCAGACCCGGACAAGATCGAAGTGGTCGAGTTCTTCTGGTATGGCTGCGGCCACTGCTACACCTTCGACCCGCTGATCAGCCGCTGGAAGGATACTCTGGCGGAGGATGTCGACTTCAAAGGCTCCCCCGCCGTGTGGAACAAACCCATGGAGCTGCACGCAGCCATGTACTACACCGCCGATGTGCTGGGCGTTCTCGACTCGCTGCACACGGTGATGTTCCAGGCCATGAATGTCGACGGCAAGCGCCTGGGGTCGGAAGCGGAGATCCGCAAGCTGTTTACCTCCAATGGCGTGAGCGGTGATGATTTCGACAAGGCGTTTTCGTCCTTCGGAGTGAGCAGCCAGGTGCGCCAGGCTAACAGCCGCGCCCGGGCGGCGAAAATCACCGGTACGCCTGAAATGATGGTCAACGGCAAATACCGTATTAGCATTCGCAAGGCGGGAAGCCAGGCGAACATGCTGAAACTGGCTGACTTCCTCATAGAGAAAGAACGCGCCGCGCAGGCGGCACCCGCCGCCGCTTCCTGACCCAGGAGGCGTAGCAGGGCGCGCCGTGGAGGCCATTTACTACTCGCCAATGCTGCTGGGCATTTGCCTGTTGCTGGCAGTGGCGATCTCCTCCACCACCCTCTGGTATGTGTCGCGTCCCTACGCCGGGCCCGCATTCTGGATGGCCGGCAGCTGGATGCTGATCGCCGGCATTGCGTTCTTTTTCGGTTTTATCGCCACCGGCAGCCCGGTGCTCAATGTGCTGGGCAACGCCGGCCAGCTCGCCGGTGAAGCACTGTTCCTCATTGGTATCTTCCATTTCATAGGGCGGCCTCTGCCCTGGTGGATAGTGCCTGTGAGTGTCGGGGTGATGGCGGCCTTCAACATCCACTACTGGGTGACCAGCGGCAACTCGGACTTCCTGATGGGGGTCTACTCCACCATAGCCGGCCTGCTGCCGCTGCAGGCCATCTGGCTGCTGTTCAAGAGCCGCGAGGACCCGTCTACTCGGCCTGCCCAGCTGCTGGTCGGTGTCAGCCTGCTGTTGTATAGCGCCGTGGTGTTGTTGCGCGGCTTCCACGGCTACCACGACTGGTGGCAGGGCCAACCCTACGTGTTCCCGCTGGAGTCCTTCAGTTACCTGCTGCCCTACAATTTCGGTATTCCTGCGCTGGTGATGGGGTTCGTCGGCGTCACGCTGATGACCATGCAACGTATTCTGGCTGTGGGGCGCACCCACCAGATTCGCGGCGAGTACCTTGCCACCCGCGACGACCTGACCCGGTTGCTGAACCGTCGCGCTTTTCGCACGGTGGCCGAGCGCGACCTGGCACGCGCTCTGCGGCAGAAGCATTCCCTGTGCCTGGCGATGATTGACCTGGACCACTTCAAGCGCCTCAACGACAGCTACGGCCACAGTTTCGGCGACGAGGCATTGCGCCACTTTGCCGATGCCTGGCAGGGCCAGCTGCGGGAGACGGATGTTCTGGCTCGTTACGGTGGCGAGGAGTTCGTGTTGTCTCTGCCGGACACCTCGCCGCAGGAAGCGCGGGTACTACTCGATCGGGCGCGGCTTGCGGTGGCCGGAACCGCACTGTACGCCGGCAGCAATGCGGTGAGCGTGACCTTCAGTGCGGGCATCACCGAGGCGCGGCAGGGCGATACCATCGACCTGCTGCTCAGTCGCGCGGACGAGGCCCTCTACCGGGCCAAGGACAACGGTCGGGACCGTGTTGAGGTGTGGGCCCCCGCGCAGTGAGTGCCCCCTGTGCCCGTCTTACATGCCGCTAGGGTAAACGTCGAGGGCGCCTTTGCCACTGGCGCGCACCTGGCGCATGGCCAACGCGTATTCCCGCAGCAGCTCCAGGCAGTAGATGAGCCGGTCGCGATGGTAGGTGTGCGGGTCCTGGTCGTTGTCTTTGTCGTCGGCGTTGAATACCCCGTTGACGTTGCGCACGATCAGGTGCTCGGGTATGAAGCACAGGCGGTTGTTCTTGTAGCCGCTCATGCGCAGCTCTGCCACAGGGTAAGCGCCCCCGATGGAGCCGGACACGGTGACGATCAGCGCCGGCTTGTGGGCCAGTTCCCCGCCCGATGTCCATAACAGCAGGAAGTTCTTCAGGCCGGCGGGCACCATGCCGTGCCATTCCGGTGCGATAACGATGAGGCCATCACAGCTGTGCAGCTCGGTGCGCAGCGGGTCGAGAATTCCCTGCCAGCGGGCGTCCTCAGGGTCCCATACGCCCTCCTCCCACAGCGGCAACGGGTTGCCACCGAGGTCCAGAAACCAGACGTCGTCGCAGAGCTTCTGCTCCAGCAGGGTGTGCTTGATGTAGCGGCCCACCTTGGCGCTCTGTGAATCGGGTCGATGACTGCCGCTGATAATGCCCAGTTTCATGTGGGGTCTCCGTGTTTTCAGGGGGTTGTGTTGGTCAGATATCCAGCCAGGGCGGTACCGGCAGGCCTTTGTTATGCAGGAACGCGGGGTTGAAGAGTTTACTCTGGTAGCGATTGCCGTAGTCACAGAGGATGGTAACGATGGTGTGCCCGGGCCCCAGTTGTTCGGCGAGCTTCACCGCACCGGCAATGTTGACACCGGCCGAGCCACCGAGGCACAGGCCTTCGTGCTGCAGCAGGTCGAATAGCAGTGGCAATGCTTCCTCATCGGTTACGGTAAAGGCGGTATCCACTCTGGCCTGTGCCACGTTGCCGGTGATGTGGTTGATGCCGATGCCTTCCATGATGGAGCTGCCGGCACTGGGCGTGAGATCGCCGCAGTTGAAATACTGGCTCAGCGAAGCGCCCTGCGGGTCAGCGAGACCGATGGTGATGCTCTCGCGATGCGCCTTGAGAGCCTGGGAAACCCCCGCCAGCGTGCCGCCGGTGCCCACGGCGCAAATGAAGCCGTCGATTTCGCCCTCCGTTTGCTGCCAGATTTCCTCGCCGGTGGTGTCGCGGTGTACTGCCATATTGGCCAGGTTGTCGAACTGCCTGGCCCACACCGCGCCTGCGGCCTCGCTGCTGGCGAATTTTTCTGCCAGCCGCTGGGCGGTGTGGATATAGTGCCCGGGCTCACTGTAGGACGTGGCGGGGACGAGATGTAAATCGGCACCGAGCAATTCCAGTGTGTCGATTTTCTCGCGGCTCTGGCTGATCGGCATCACCACGGTGCTGGTATAGCCCAGGGCGTTGGCCAGCAGGGTCAATCCAATGCCGGTATTTCCGGCGGTGCCCTCGACGATGCGGCCGCCCGGGCGCAGCTCGCCGCTGGCTTCCGCCGCGCGAATGATGCCGAGAGCCGTGCGGTCCTTTACCGATCCACCGGGGTTCATGAATTCGGCTTTGCCAAAAATACGGCAACCGGTGCGCTCCGACACCTGCCGCAGGTATAAGAGCGGCGTGTTGCCGATGAGCTGGGTGACATCTGCAGCGCTGGCCACGGCCGGTTTCTCCACTCAAACAAGAAGGCGCAGTATGCCACAGCCGCTACAGGCGGTCAGTGCTCCTGCGGGTCGTTGTGCTGTGCTTGTACCATATCGTCAGCGCGCGTGTGTAGCCGGCTTGCGAGTAATGCGAGAGCGAGCCCGGTAAGGCCCAGCAGTAGTATGCCGAGCAGCATAGGTTGCGGCGAGTCGTGCAGGAACAGGCCGATGAGGCCTCCGGCGGCGGCGGATACAGCCATCTGGATAAAGCCGAGCAGCGCCGAGGCGGTGCCCGCCATGTGCGGATAGGGTTGCAGTGCCAGGCCCATGGCATGGGGAAGTGTGAGGCCCATGCCCGCGGTGTAGAGCATCATGGGTATTGCCAGCGAGGCAACGCGGGTGTCGAAGAGCGTGCCGGCAACCGCCATGCTGACGCTGGCGACCGCAACGACGACGGTCCCGATCAGCAGCACCCGGACGGAATCGAGGTGACTGGACAGCCGCGCGCTTACGGCGCTGCCTGCGATATAGCCGGCGACCGTGGTGAGAAAGATGGGCCCGAAGTACTTCACCGGCAGCTGCAGCATTTCAATGTAGACGAAGCCGGATGAGGCGAGGTAGACCATCATCCCCGCGTAGACGAAAGAGCTGCTCACCACGACAGCCATGAACCGTCCACTGCGCAGCAGTACCGCATAGTTGCGCGCGATGGTGCCCGGATGGAGGCTCTGGCGTACCGGCAGTGATTCCCCGAGGTAGCGATGGAGTACGATCAGTATCAGCGCGCCGTAGAGCCCCAGAAACACGAAAATACTGCGCCAGGGGAAGAACAGCATCAGCAGGCTGCCGAGACTCGGCGCTACCGCAGGCGCCAGTGCCATCAGCATGGCAATGAGTGACAGCGCGCGGGCGGCGCGGCGCGGCCCGAACAGGTCACGCGTGATGGTACGCGCAAGTGTCGGGCCGACACAGGCGCCAATGCCCTGCAGGAAACGGTAGGTGAGCAACTCGTCTATCGTGGTGGCCAGGCTGCAACCCACGCAGGCCGCAATGAACAGCAGCGTGCCGGCGGTGATGACGGGCTTGCGGCCATAACGGTCTGCCAGTGGTCCGCAGAACAGGTGAAATACCGCGAAGCCGGCGAGGTAGGCGCTCAGGGTGAGTTGCACACTGCCCACATCGGTAGCCAGGGCAACACGCATGGCCGGCATCGCTGGCAGATACATGTCGACACTCAGTGGCCCGAGGGCGACCAGCGTTGCGAGCAGGGCTAGCAGCCAGGGTGAGTCAGCGGTGAGGTGTCGAGAGCTCATGGGTCGGCGATGCTATCATGCGCACCGCCGATCGGGTCATTGTTTCTCGAACTTCAGCACCGTTTTCCACCACAGGCGCGGCAGCAGCGCGTGCCAGAGCATCAGCAGACGCGCCTCCCCTGGGTAGATAATGTCTCGGTTTTTTGCCACGCCCTTCTCGATCGCCGTGACGATCTTTTCCGGATCGGACAGCCGCCCCGACTTCTTCGCTTCAATCAGGCTGGCGGGGCTGTCGGTCGCCAGTGTCTGGTCGATCAGGGGTGTATTGACCGGCGGTGGACAGACCAGATGGACCTGCACACCGGAGTCGCGGAGTTCGTTCTGCAGGATTTCCACATAGGTGTTCACCGCGGATTTGGTGGCACAGTAGCCGCCCATGTGGGTGACCAGCGCATAGCCTGCGACCGAGCCAAAGGCGATGATACGGCCGCTGCGACGCGCGAGCATCGATGGCAGCACGCTGCGAATCATGTAGGTGGTGCCGAAATAGTTGATGCGGAACAGGCGCTCCATGCCCGCATGGGTATGGTCCACAAGCTTGTGGCTGGGCATCAGTGCGGCGGCGTGGACCAGCAGGTCTATCGGCCCGGTTTCCTGTTCGACCTGCGCGACCTTCTTTTCGACATCGTCGAGGTCGCCAATGTCGCAGCGCAGGGCATGAATCCGCGCGTGTTCCGCGCAGGTGGCTTCGAGTCCTGCCTCATTGACGTCGAAGATGACTACCCTGGCGCCGCGCGCCGCCAGACGCAGGGCGATGATGCGCCCCATGCCGCTCGCGCCGCCGGTGATCAGGGCCACTTTGTTCTGCATATCAAGCATGGCTCGGCTCCCTTGCTGGCTGCCCCATGATGCGTCCAATCGTCAAGCCGGGGCAAGAGCCAGGTTGGCCAGGGGAAGTGGCCATTCGGTACGCGGCTACTGCCGGCGGGCCTCAGACCTCGGTGTCGTTCTCCACGTGGTCCAGCGGCAGCACGGTGTTCTGTACCACTCGTCGCAACTCAAAACTGGAATGCACACCGGTAACACCGGGGATACGGGTGAGTTTGCCGAGCAGGAAGCGCTCGTAGTGCTGCATGTCCGGTATCACCGCTTTCAGCAGGTAATCGGCGCTTTGCCCGGTCACAACGGAGCACTCCATGACTTCGGGGAAGTCGCGTACCTGCGCTTCGAAGGCGTCGAAGCGATCCGGGGTGTGGCGATCCATACTGATGCCGATGTAGGCCGTCAGTTTAAGCCCCAGGCGAGACTGGTCCAGCAGGGTGACGGTACCGAGAATCAGGCCGGAGTCCTCCAGCCGCTTCACCCGGCGTGCGCAGGGTGTGGCCGACAGGCCAACGCGCTCGGCGAGGTCGAGATTACTGATACGGCCATCCCGCTGCAGAACATCCAGTATACGGCGATCGATACGGTCCAGCTTCACGCGCTCTCCCCCGGTGTCGCCGCCAGTTGCAGGATCAGACGGTAGTGTTCAGCTGCCACGGGCATGACTGACAGTCGGCTGCGGTGCAGCAGGGCGAAGCCCTCGAATTCGACGGCGTGGCGCTTGAGCTCGGCGAGTGGCAGCGGCCGTGGCAGGTGACTGCGGTAGTGAATATCGCGCAGCACCCAGCGTGGGTTGTCGCGCTCGCTGCGCGGATCGTGATACGGCGAAGCAGGGTCGAACTGGCTCGGGTCGGGCCGCGCCGGGCCCACAACATCGGCCAGGCCCACGACCGCCGGTACCGCGCAGCTGGAGTGGTAGATAAGCACGTCATCACCCGCCTGCATGCCATCGCGCAGGAAATTGCGCGCCTGATAGTTGCGTACGCCGTCCCAGGGTTCGGTTTGTGCCGGGCGCGCTGCGAGATCTTCCAGGCTGAAGGTGTCCGGCTCCGTTTTCAATAGCCAGCAGGCCATGTTGCTACCCTCCTCTCCGCTCTAGCCGGTGTGTGTTTGCAATCGCCTATACTACCCGCTGGTGAGCACAATAGGGTGTTTATCACTATTAATTCTATAATATTTGACGCTATACGCTAATATACCGCGTGTAGATACGCATTTTTGCAGCAATTCGCCCACCCGCAGGGTTTATACTACGCACTCGGCTGATGCAGCATCTGTTGCCGCTGCGGAGCGTCCTTACCGGGGAAGCTCATCGCAGGCACGGGGCTCCACGAGAGCTGGTCCGGCAGGACACGACCCTGCGCGACCCGCGGATGCACAGCCGCCTGTATTCGCCGTGCGCGGCAAAATGGACAGAGGACAGAGGCCCATGAGCCAATTCGATCATCGCAAATACCCGCCCTTCGCTCCCGTGCGCCTGGCGTCGCGCCGCTGGCCCGATCGCCAGATTACCGAGGCGCCACGCTGGTGCAGCGTTGACCTGCGCGATGGTAACCAGGCCCTGATCGAGCCCATGACCGGGCGGCAAAAATCCCGCCTTTGGGATCAGCTGGTGAAGATAGGCTTCAAGGAAATCGAGGTCGGTTTCCCGTCCGCATCCAGTCACGACTATAACTTCTGCCGCGAGCTGATCGAGAACAACCGCATTCCCGACGACGTTACCATCCAGGTGTTGACCCAGGCGCGCCCGGAGCTGATCGAGAAAACCTTTGCGGCGCTGCGCGGCGCCCGCCGCGCTATTGTGCACGTCTACAACTCCACCTCGACGGTACAGCGCGAACAGGTGTTTGGCCTGGACCGCTCGGGGATCATTGATATTGCGGTCAAGGGCGCCGAGCTGGTGCGCGATGCGGCGGCACGCTACCCGGAGACCGAGTGGGTGTTCGAATATTCGCCGGAGAGCTTTACCGGTACCGAGCTGGATTTTGCCGTGGAGGTGGTGGATGCGGTGACGGCCGTGTGGCAGCCGACGCCGGAGCATCCGGTGATCATCAACCTGCCGGCCACGGTGGAGATGAGTACGCCCAATGTTTACGCGGACCAGATCGAATGGTTCTGTGACCATGTGCAGAATCGCGAGGCCCTGCTGGTCTCCCTGCACACCCACAACGACCGGGGCTGCGCCGTCGCCGCGGCGGAGCTGGGTGTGCTGGCGGGTGCAGACCGGGTTGAGGGTACGTTGATGGGCAACGGTGAGCGCACCGGCAACATGGATATCGTCACCATGGCCATGAACCTCTACAGCCAGGGTGTGGATCCGCAGCTGCAGCTCGGCCACATGGACGAGATCATCCAGACGGTGAAAGAGTGTACCCAGTTGCCGGTGCACCCGCGTCACCCTTACGCCGGCGAGCTGGTGTTCACGGCCTTTTCCGGCAGCCACCAGGACGCGATCAAGAAATGCCTGTCCCGCCGCGAGCAGCAGGCGCCCTGGCAGGTGGCCTATCTGCCGATTGACCCGGCGGATATCGGCCGCTCCTACCAGGAGGTAATCCGCATCAACAGCCAGTCGGGCAAGGGCGGCATCGCCTACGTGCTGGAGAGCAATTACGGTTACGAACTGCCGCGCTGGTTGCAGATAGATTTCAGCGCGGCGGTGCAGGCGTTTGCCGAGGTACAGGAGTCCGAAGTGGCCCCCGAGGCGATTCACGATCTGTTCCAGCGCACCTACCTGAGCGGGTCCGGCCAGTGGCGTCTTGGTGACTATCAGGTCAGTCGCGCCGACGGCGTTGACCAGCTGCAGGCCGAGCTCTTCGAGGGCACGGTGCGCAACGCCCTTACCGGTACCGGCAACGGCGTGGTGGCTTCATTCGTGGATGCCATGCAGCGCTTTACAGGTCGCCAGATTGTGCTGGTGGAATACAGTGAGCACGCCCTCAGCCAGAGCGCCGATGCGGAAGCGGTGTGTTATATCCAACTGAATATCGACGGTGAACGCCACTGTGGCGTGGGGCGCAGCCCGGACATTATTCAGGCGTCGCTTGAGGGCATTCTCGGCGCGATCAACCGCGCCGCGAGCCAGGGTCAGACCGCAGCGGCCTAGTCGCCGCGGGCCAGCGCCACAGTTCGCGCGACCAGCAGGTCTGTCGAGGACAACAGGGGCACGCCGGTATCGGCAGGGCCCAGCAACAGTGGGATCTCCGTGCACGCGGCGAGCAACAGGTCCGCGCCGTTGAACTCAAGGCTGGCGGCGAGGGCCTGCAGTCCGCTGCGCACTTCCGGGCTGCGCTCCCCCGCTTTGATCCGGTAGAGCAGGCCCATGAAGCGCGCCTGCTCGCCACTATTCCAGAGCAGTGGCTCGCGCCCCGCGCTCAGCAGTGCCTGCTGATACAGCCCGGCCTGCAGGCAGCCGTCGGCGGCCATCACCCCGATGCAGTCCCCGGGATGGCTGCGCACGGCGTCCATCACCACATCCACAATGCTGATAAAGGGAATGTTGACCGCAGCGCGAATTTCGCGGGTGTACGCGTGCGCCGTGTTGCAGACCATCACCAGAAAGTCGGCACCGGCCCGCTCCAGGCGCTGCGCCATGGCAGCCACCTCGGGTGCCGCATCCGGGCCGCTGCCGCTGATGGACGCGTGCCGGTCGGGTACGCGCGGGTTGTGGTCCACCAGCATGTGGATGTGCTCCTGGTCGGTGGCTGCGTCGGTGGCCGCCAGCACGCGCGCCATGAAATCCACGGTGGCTTCGGGCCCCATGCCGCCCATGATGCCGGCAATCTTGGCTGCTGTTTGGCTGTTCTCCACGGCCTGCTCCACTCAGTAGGGGTGTCGCTGGAAGTATTCCCGTGCCGCTGCTCGCACCTTGCCCGCCAGCAGCAGCGTGGACACCATGGTGGGAATCGCCATCAGGCCGTAGGAACCGGAAATCAGGTTGAACACGATATCAATACTCACGCTGGCACCGAAAATCACCGCGAGCACGAAAAACCAGCGGTAGTAGTGCTGCAGCCTCGCGCCGAACAGAAAGCCGAAACACTTGGCGCCGTAATACCACATGGTGAACATGGTGGTGCTGGCGAGAATCAGCGTCACGAACAGCAACAGGCCGCTGCCCAGGCTACCCAGGTCCTGGCGGAAGGCATTCGCGGTGAGCGTAATGCCGGACAGGTTGCCGGGATCCTGCCAGGTGCCGGCCAGCAGAATGACCAGCGCGGTGCAGGTGCAGACAATCAGCGTGTCAGCCACTGGCCCGAGCATGGCGACCAGGCCCTCTCGCACAGGCTCGTTGGTGCGTGCGGCACCGTGGGCCATGACCTCGGTGCCCACACCTGCCTCATTGGAAAAGACACCGCGGCTCACGCCGATGAGGATGACCCCCACCAGACCGCCGCCCACCGCTTGCGGGTTGAATGCGCCGGTGACGATGCTGGCCAGCAAGCCGGGTAGCCGGTCGCTGTGCAGCAGGAGCAGGTACAGCGTCATCCCCAGGTAGGTGATGATCATCAGCGGCAACAGGGTGACTGCCACTTTTGCCACCCGCTGTAACCCGCCGAACACCACGATGCCCACCACTGTAGCCATGACGCAGCCGATCAGCAGGTTGGCGCTGGCCGGTGTCTGGCCCGCGAACAGGTTGTCCCGGATGAGTGCGGTGAGCTGGTTGGCCTGGAAAATGGGCAGCGTGCCAATCAGGCCGGCGAGGGCAAAGATGATGGCCAGTGGATAGAAGGCCCGCGGCAGGGCCTCGCGGATGATGTACATGGGCCCGCCCTGCAGCTGGCCCGCGCTGTCGGTACCGCGGTACATTACCCCCAGGGTGCAGGTGAAGAATTTGGTTGCAATGCCCACCAGCGCCGACATCCACATCCAGAACACGGCACCGGGACCACCGGCTGCAATCGCCAGCGCCACGCCGGAAATATTGCCCATGCCCATGGTGCCGGAAAGGGCCGCCGCCAGCGCCTGGGCGTGGCTCAGCTCGCCGGGCTCTCCCGGGGTATCGTGGCGACCCAGCATGATGCCGATGGCGTGGCCGAAATGCCGGTAGGGCAAAAACCGTGAGTAGAGCGCAAAGAACAGCCCGCCGCCTAATAACAGCAGCACCAATGGTGTCCCCCAGACCGCGTTGGCAAAGCTCGCCGCGAGCTGTTGCAGAGATTCCATTGACGCTGCCCTCCGGGTGGCAAAAGCCGGCAGAATAGCACAGGGCGGTGATAAACTCCGGGGCATGAACCTGCGATTCATTGCGCTGCTTGCGGCACTCCTGCCCTTTGCTGCCGTGCACCTCACCTGGCTGGTGGCAGCCAGTCAGGGGCACGTGGACTGGTGCAACCCCTATCTCGACAGCTGTACTTCAATCAGCGCCACGGGCAGGCAGCCGCCGGCGAGCTACCTGTTTCGCGCCACCATGCTGCCCGCTGCAGTTGTTCTTGCACTCTACTGGTGGTGCAACTACGCGTGGTTGCGAGCACTGCCGGGTGCTGACGGCCGCATACGCCGGCTGCGCTGGATGCTCTGGCTGGGCCTGCTGGCAAGCGTGGGCCTGATTCTGTACGTCACTGTACTGGGTGAAGCCGGCGATGCCTGGCGCTTCCAGCGGCGCGCGGGCACGGTGCTGTTCTTCTCTTTCACCTTTCTCGCCCAGCTCATGTTCGCCGCCGAATTGCGGCGGTGCTCCCGGCACGTGGCGGGCATCAGTGGCCTCGCTGCGGGTATGTTCGGGGTCTGTTGCCTGCTGCTCGCGCTGGGGCTGCTCACGGTCGTGCTGCAGGCCTGGGATGGTGTATTGTACGACTCGGTGGAGGACGCCTTTGAATGGATATTGAGCCTGTTGTTGCAAAGCAATTTTCTACTCGGCTACCTGGTATGGCGCCGGGCCCGCTGGCGTCTGCAGTTTGTTGCCGGCCCCTGAACGGCGGTGAGTACAGGGCATGACGGAGACGCCCCCCGATTTCGCGGCCATTACCGCGGCCCAGGCGCGCATCCGCGACCTTGTGCATCGCACGCCGGTCATCAGTAGCGGGTTACTCAATGAGATCACCGGCGCGGATGTGCAGTTCAAGTGCGAGAATCTGCAGAAGGTGGGTGCCTTCAAGGCACGCGGCGCCAGCAATGCGGTATTTGGCCTGACCGAGGCGCAAGCGGCGGGAGGCGTTGCCACGCACTCGTCGGGCAATCACGGCGCCGCGCTGGCGCAGGCGGCACGTGAGCGTGGTATAGCGGCGCACATCGTTATGCCGGCGAATGCTCCGGCAGTGAAAAAGGCCGCGGTTGCCGCCTACGGTGGTCTGATCATTGAGTGTGAGCCAACGCTTGCGGCACGCGAACAGACGCTGGAGCGTGTGGTGGCGGCCACCGGCGCCCACGTGGTGCACCCCTACGCCGACCCGCGCGTGATTGCCGGCCAGGGTACGCTGGCGCTGGAGGTGCTGGAGCAGGTACCCGATCTCGATGTACTGGTTGTGCCTGTTGGGGGTGGCGGCCTGCTGTCTGGTGTCGCGCTCGCGGTCAAGCATCTGCGGCCCGATGTCGAAGTGGTGGCGGCCGAACCCGAGGGTGCCGACGACGCCTTCCGCTCCTTTGGCCTTGGCGCGCTGCAACCGTCGGTGGCGCCTCGCACGATTGCCGATGGCCTGCTGGCGGGACTGGGCGCCATCAATTTCGGTATTATCCAGCGTCATGTCGACACCATTCTCACGGTGTCCGATGCAGAGATTGTACAGGCCATGCGCTTGCAGTGGAGTCGCCTGAAAACCGTGGTGGAGCCCTCTGGCGCGGTCAGTTTCGCAGCGTTGCTGGCGCACCCGGAACGCTTCCGCGGGCGTCGCGTGGTAGCGGTCATCAGTGGCGGTAATCTCGACCTCGATAACCTGCCCTGGTGACCGGCATGGATTATCCCCGTTTTCATCGCAATGTCGACACACTGTTTGCCAGCGACGAGTTGGATTACCCGTGAAACTTCTGGCGCTGCGGCCCTGGGTGTCGCGCACGCTGGTTGCATGCCTGTTGCTCACCTGGCTTGTCGGTTGCAGTAGCACGCAGTTTTTCTACAACCGGCTGGATTTCTTCGTGCCCTGGTATCTGGGCGATTATGTCAGTCTTGACCGCAGTCAGGATGCGTTGCTGGAAGAGGAATTGCAGCCGTTTCTCGCCTGGCACCGGCAGGACGAACTGCCCCGCTATATCGAGTTGCTGGACCGAGCTGAGCGCAGCCTGGACCAACCGGTGACGCGTGACCAGCTTGCGGCGTTGACGTTGGACGCCGAGCAGGCGCTGGACCGGCTGCAGCACCGGGCGCTGGACTGGATGCTGGTGCTGGGTGATGCCCTGCGGGAAGAACAGTTGCAGGAATTCATGCTGGCGCTGCGCGAGCAGCAGGCAGAGTACGAGGAAAAATACCTGGAACGCGATGACGCGCACTACCGCGACGACGCCTGCGAACGCTTGCAGGACAATATACGCCGTTATCTGGGCCGCCTGCAGACTGAGCAGAAAACGCGCCTTGCGGTGGCCTGCGCGAACCTGCGGCGTTCGGACAGCGTGTGGTTGGCCGAGCGGGCCGCCTGGCTGGAGCGCCTCGATGTGCTGCTGCAGCGCGCACCCGACTGGCAGGCATCACTGCGTCAGGCCGTGGCGCAGCGTCGGCAGAGTGTTTCCATCGAGTACCGCACAATCTGGGACGCGAACACGGAGGTGATCCAGCTTGCGGTAATCGATCTGGTGAATACGCGCACCGAGCGCCAGGATGCCCATTTACGTCGTGAGCTTGGCAAGTTGCGCGAAGACCTGATGGCGCTGGTAGAGCAGGGCCCTGCCGACGGCAGCCTGGTAGCGACGACCGCCGACGAGGATTAAGGAGATTTATCATGTTTTTGCGACGAATCCTGTTGGCGCTGGGTTTTGCCGGTGTAATTGCGGCTGGGGCTGTGTGGTTCCAGGTGAGTTCATTTGCGGTGCCGGCCCAGGGAGGTGACCTGGCTTTGCCGGGTCTCAGCGCTCCCGTCACTGTGCTGCGCGATGAGCTGGGTATTCCCTACATTGTTGCTCAAAACACGCCGGATCTGTTGCGTGCCCAGGGGTTTGTCACGGCTCAGCATCGCCTGTTCCAGATGGAGCTGTTCCGCGCCACCTGGCAGGGGCATCTGGCAGCGAGCATCGGTGAGGCGGGCCTCGCCAGCGATATTCGCATGCGCGTGCTGGGTATTGAGCAGAACAGTCGGCGCCACACGCAGCAACTGGGTGACGCCAGCCGAGCGTGGTTGCAGCCTTACGTGGACGGAGTGAATGCCTATATTGATGCGCACACCGGGGACCACCCGCTGGAGCTGGGGGTCGTCGGGCTGGAAGCGCGTCCTTGGGAGCTGGCGGACCTGGTAGCGCTGATTCACTTTGTCCACTACACCCACGCCACCAATTTCAAGGCGGAAATGCTCGCCCAGCAACTGGCGGATCATCTGGGTGCGGAACGGGCGGCAGAGCTGATGCCGTTAATGCGCAATCGCAGCAGCGCACGCGCAACCGACGGCGAGCAGGGCAGCCCCGGCGGCGATATCGCTGCCGCGCCCCCGGCAACCGGTGCCGCGCACGGCCTTGGCAGCGTCCGGTTGCTGTTTGCGCCGGAGCCGCCCCGCAACGGTGGCATCGGCTCGAATAACTGGGCGATCAGCGCTGCACGCAGCGCGTCGGGCCACGCCATGCTGGCCAACGATCCGCATCTGGATAACCGTATCCTGCCGGGCATGTTTCACCCAGTGGGCCTGTTTGCACCGGGTATCCAGGCTGTGGGTGCCACCCTGCCCGGCTTGCCCGGCCTCCTGCTGGGGCGCACCGAACATGTCGCCTTCGGCGTCACCAATGCCTACGGTGATGTGCAGGACGTGTATGTCGAAACGCTGGACCCCGAGAACCCGGAGCACTACCTGGAGGGAGGCCGGAGCCTGCCGTTCCGGCGCAATGAGCAGCTGATTTCGGTGAAGGATGGCGATGCCCCGGGTGGCATGCGCGAACACCCCCTGGTCGTGCGCTACACCACGCGTGGTCCGGTGATCAGCGACCATCAGGGCCTGGGCTCAGCGGGTGACAGGGTGCTGGTGCTGCGTACCACGGCCTGGGAAAAGCACGCGCCACAACTGGGTATCGAGGGCCTGCTCGATGCGCCGGATGCGCAGGCGTTTGATACCCGCGTGCAGGATATCGACCTGATGATGTTCAATTTCGTGTTCGCCGATGACCAGGGCAACATCGGGCACAGGGCATCGGGGGCATTGCCGCTGCGCGCCGGCGGCGATGGCAGCCTGCCGCGTGCGGTACCCGCCGATGGCAGCGACGACTGGGTTGGCTGGATTCCCAAGGCGCGTATGCCCGGTGCATTCAACCCCGCAGCCGGCTGGGTTGGCACGGCCAACCACGATACCCGGCCAGCCGATTTCCCCTGGTACTACACCAACTATGTGTCGCCGGACTACCGCTATCGCCGTATGGGCCAGGTGCTCAACCAGGCGAGCCAGATGACGGTGGCGGACCACTGGGCGCTGATGGCGGATGACCGCAACCTGCAGAGCGATACCCTGTTGCCACATATCCTCGCTGCGCTGGCCAACGAGTCCGCGCAGGCGGATCTGCACACATTGCTGTCCAGTTGGGACGGTGTCGACCGTGTCGACAGCCCGGCACCACTGATTTACCAGGCGCTGTATCGGGAAATTGCGCTGGGCACCTTCACCGATGAGCTGGGAAAAGACCTGGCGGCGGATATGCTCGGCACCTGGTATTTCTGGCAGCAGCGCTTCGAGGCCCTGCTGGCAGCGCCCGACGCGCACTGGTTTGATGACAAAGGCACGCCCGCGCGGCGCGAAACGCGGGACGATGTCATTCGCGCGGCCGCGCCACGGGCCCGTGCCCTGCTCGAAGAGCTGCAGGGCAGCGATCCCGCCGCCTGGCGCTGGGGCACCGCACACACCCTGGGCTTTGTCAGCCCGCTGCGCCCCCGCGGCTTCGGCAGTGGCCTGGCGGGCGGCTTTGAGCTACAGCGCAGCGGCAGCGGCGAAACGCTCAACCGCGGTATTTACGCATTCGAAAAGCCCTTTGCCGCGATCTTTTTCGCGTCAATGAAGCTGGTGGTGGATTTTGCCGACCCGGACAAGGTCGAGGCGATACTGGCCGGTGGCGTGGTCGAGCGGCATTTCCAGCGCCACCAGAACGATCAGGCCCACCTGTGGGCGGGCGGTGAGCGCAGGCCCTGGTGGTTCAGCCCGGTGCAGGTGAGGGCCCATGCGCGCACGGAAACACGCCTGGTGCCGGATTAACGGGTCGAAAACCCGCCCGCGTTAAGGAAAGCTTCAGATTGGAAGTGCACAATAAAGGCGTTTCGGGCCTTGTCGGGGGTAATGATGAGCGATCAAGCAAAGTCAGGTGTAGTCAGGGCGTACCCGGTCTGGGATGCCACCACCCGCTGGTTCCACTGGATCAACGTGCTCTGCATCGTCGGCCTGCTCGCCGTTGGCGTGGTCATCCTCAACGCCGGTGCGCTGGGCGTCAGTGGCGAGGGCAAGGTGGCATTGAAAGCCGTGCACGTCTGGGTCGGTTATGTGTTTGCCATCAACCTGCTGTGGCGCATTGCCTGGGGTTTTGTCGGCAACCGCCATGCGCGTTGGTCGGCTGTGCTCCCGGGTGGACGCGGCTACGGTCGGGCGCTGTTGGATTACCTGCGCGGTGTGCGCGCCGGCGACCCACCGGCCTACCGCGGACACAACCCGGTCGGGCGCCTTATGGTCGCCGCCATGCTGCTGTTGCTGATTAACCAATGTGTCACCGGGCTGGTGCTGGCGGGCACCGACCTGTATTTCCCGCCCTTTGGCCATCTGTTCCTGGAGTGGGTGGCGCCTGCGGGTGCCAGCGGCGAACAACTCGCGGGCCTGAAGCCGGCGCAAAGCGCACTGCTCGATGCTGATGCCTATGCGGCCATGCGAAATTTCCGCAAGCCCTTCATCGAGTTGCACGAGCTGGGCTTCTGGGGCTTGCTGATCGCCATCCCGCTGCACATCGCTGCGGTGGTCATCACCGAGTTGCGTGAGCGCAATGGCCTGATATCGGCGATGTTCTCCGGTCAGAAGGTGTTCTCTCGTGAGCCGCGCGATTGATGCTGGCGCGGTGGCTCAACCCTCGCGTACGTAAATAGACGTATAGCCGGCGCGGGCGAACAGCTGGTAGTCATGCGCCTGCAGGTGCTGGCATACCAGCTGTTGGCCAGTGCCGCCAGGTTGGGGCCGTACTCTTCCACCGAGATGACCTCTGGACGGAAGCGTGTCAGTCGAGCAGCGACAGGTCGCGCACGGCACCGCGGTCGGCGCTGGTCACCATGCTGGCATACACTTTCAGCGCCGCGCTGACCTTGCGTGGCCGGCTCTCTGCGGGTTTCCAGCCGTCCTTGCCCCGGGCGTCCATGGCGGTACGCCGGGCGGCGAGCGCCTGATCGCTCAGCCGCACGTTGATGCTGCGCTCGGGGATGTTGATATCGATGATATCACCGTGCTCGACCAGGGCGATGGCGCCACCAGAGGCTGCTTCCGGCGACACGTGGCCAATGGACAGGCCAGAGGTGCCGCCCGAGAAGCGCCCGTCCGTGAGCAGTGCACAGGCCTTGCCCAGCCCCTTCGATTTCAGGTAGCTGGTGGGGTAGAGCATTTCCTGCATACCGGGCCCGCCGCGGGGGCCTTCGTAGCGGATGATGACCACATCGCCGGCCTGCACCTTGCCGCCGAGAATGTCCTCGACGGCCCCTTCCTGGCTTTCACAGATGTAGGCGGGGCCGGAAAAGACGAGAATGCTGTCATCCACGCCGGAGGTTTTCACCACGCAACCATTCTCGGCGATGTTGCCGAACAGCACGGCGAGGCCACCCTCAAGCGAGAAGGCGTGCTCGATATTGCGAATGCAGCCGCCCTCGCGATCGAGGTCGAGGCTGGGCCAGCGTGTGTCCTGGCTGAACGCGACCTGGGTGGGAATGCCTGCAGGACCGGCCTTGTAGAACGTTTGCACTGCTGCATCGCTGGTGCGCACGATATCCCAGCTGTCCAGCGCGGCACCGAGGGTGGGGCTGTGCACGGTGGGGCAGTCGCGATGCAACAGGCCGGCGCGGTCCAGCTCGCCCAGAATGGCCATGATGCCACCGGCGCGGTGGACGTCTTCCATGTGGTAGAGGGGCGTGTTCGGCGCCACTTTGCACAGCTGCGGTACGCGGCGCGACAGGCGGTCGATATCCTGCAGGGTAAAATTCAGTTCGGCTTCTTCGGCGGCGGCCAGCAAGTGTAGAATGGTATTGGTCGAGCCGCCCATGGCGATATCCAGGCTCATGGCATTTTCAAAGGCCTTGAAACTGGCGATGTTGCGCGGCAGTACGCGTGCATCGTCTTCCTGGTAGTAGCGCCGGCACAGCTCAACCACCAGGCGGCCCGCACGCAGGAACAGCTGCTCGCGGTCGGCGTGTGTGGCCAGCGTGGAGCCGTTGCCTGGCAGGCTGAGGCCCAGGGCTTCGGTCAGGCAATTCATGGAGTTTGCCGTGAACATGCCGGAGCAGGAGCCACAGGTGGGGCAGGCGGAACGCTCGTACTCGGCCACTTGCTCATCGCTGGCATCGCTGTCAGCGGCGATCACCATGGCGTCAACGAGGTCCAGCTTGTGTTCCGAGAGCTTGGTCTTGCCCGCCTCCATGGGGCCGCCGGACACGAACACCACGGGAATATTGAGCCGCATGGCCGCGTTCAGCATGCCGGGAGTGATTTTGTCGCAATTGGAAATGCACACCATGGCATCCGCGCAGTGCGCGTTGACCATATATTCCACGGAATCGGAGATGATGTCGCGGCTGGGCAGGCTATAGAGCATGCCGTCGTGGCCCATGGCAATACCGTCGTCCACCGCAATGGTGTTGAATTCCTTGGCCACACCGCCCGCCGCTTCAATCTCACGGGCCACCAGTTGCCCCAGGTCTTTCAGGTGCACATGGCCAGGCACGAACTGGGTAAAGGAATTCACCACGGCAATGATGGGCTTGCCGAAGTCTCCGTCCTGCATGCCGGTAGCGCGCCACAGTGCGCGGGCTCCCGCCATGTTGCGGCCGTGGGTGGAGGTTTTCGAACGGTAATCGGGCATGCGGGCCTCGGTGAGTGCAGTCAACAGGTGTGCCGCCGAAGCAGCGCTGGCAAGCGCGCCAGAATAACAAAAATCGCCTTGTCGGGGACAGTGTGCATTGCGTCCTCGGTGCCTTTTGTAACCATGGTGTGCTGGCGACGTCCGCTGGAGTGGATTATCCGTCCCGCGTTGCGCACCTGGGTAACGCCCCCGCTAGAGTGACTTGAAAAACACCTTGGAGTTGCGTTGCAGGTTGTATAGCGCCTGCTTCTGCGCCGGCAGCGCATCGCGCGAGCGCTCTTCGAAACCCTGTTCCAGGAACCAGTGCGCGGTTTGCGTGGTGAGTACAAACACCCGGTCCAGGCCCTGCACCCGTGCCTCATTCTCGATTTCCTGCAACAGGCGCTGCCCCCGCTGTCCGCCCCGGTAGTCGGGGTGGGAGACAATACACGCCACCTCACCACAGTTCTCCTCCGGAAAGGGGTAGAGTGCCGCGCAGGCGATAATGCGTCCGTCCCGTTCGATAATGCGGAACTGGCGAATTTCATTTTCCAGCAGTTCCCGTGAGCGCTTCATTAACACGCCTTCACGCTCCAGCGGTTCGATCAGTTCCAGTATGCCGCCCACATCATCGATGCTGGCACTGCGGGTCTGCTCGTAATCGTCTTTTGCGACCAGGGTGCCGTTGCCATCGTGAGTGAACAGCTCCTCGAGCAGTGCACAGTCGTCCCGGTAGCTGATGATATGGCAGCGCGGTACGCCCGCCATGCATGCGCGACGCGCTGTGGCCAGAAGTTTCGTCTGCTCGGCATCCTGCCCTTGAACGGCGCTGATGTTGGCAACGGTGAGCTGGCGCAGCAGGGCGCCGTCGTCGCCGGCAATACCCGCGCTATTGCCGAACAACACCAGTTTGTCGGCGCCGATACCGGCGGCGCAGTGCACGGCGATATCCTCAAGCATGAGATTGAAGATCTCCCCGGTGGGGGAATAGCCCAGCGGCGACAGCAGCACCACGGAGCCGGCGGCCAGTTGCTGCTGGATACCGGCGCTGTCGATGCGCCGCACGCGACCGGTGTGCTGGAAGTCTACCCCGTCCACAACCCCCAGGGGCCTGGCGGTCACGAAGTTGCCGGAGCACACGCGCATGCGCGCGCCCTGCATCGGTGAGTTGGGCAGTCCCATGGAAAGCAGTGCCTCGATTTGCGCGCGCAGCGAGGCCGCGGCATCGGTCACGTGGTGCATGGTGGCACTGTCGGTGATGCGCATGTCGTCGTGGAAACGGCTTTCGATGCCTGCCGCCGTAAGTCTGTTGTCGATCTGCGGGCGGTTACCGTGTACCAGCACCAGCCGCACGCCCAGGCTGTGCAGCAGGGCCAGGTCATGCAAAATGGTGGGAAAGTTGGGGTCCTGGGCAGCATCGCCCCCCAGCATCAGGACAAACGTCCGGTTGCGGTGCGTGTTGATGTAGGGCGCCGTATTCCTGAACCAGCGGATATGGCTGCGGCCGGGGGTAGTCACGTGGTCTGTTCCGTTTGGCAGTGACGGTGGTGTGACAAGAGTACCCAATGCAGGCCGCGCCGACTAATGCAAATTTTCACGGCGTGTGCAGCCTGCCCGCTCTCGTCACAGGCAGTAGTGGGCGATGCAGGATTGCAGCAGGTCGACGCAGGGCTGGATCTGGCTCAGCTCCAGGTATTCGTCCGGCTGGTGCGCGCGGTCAATGGAGCCGGGCCCCATAACGATAGTTTCCATACCCATGGCTTGCAGGAACGGAGCCTCGGTGGCAAAGCCAACGGCCAGTGCGCTGTGCCCGGTGAGCTTTTCCGCCAGGCGCACTAGCTCGCTGTGTGCCACCTGCTCAAAGGGTGGCACGGGCTCCACCAGTGAGCGCAGGGCAATCCCGGCACCGCGCGCCTGCGCCAGTGCCTGCAGGCGCTGCTGCAACTGTTCACGAACGCCTGCCGCGGCGGCTGAAGGGGTCAGACGCAGGTCAAAGTGCAGCTCGCAGCGGCCGCAAATGCGGTTGGGACTATCGCCACCGTGTATGCAGCCCAGGTTGAGTGTGGGAAATGCCACCTCGAAGGCGCTGTTGGTGTGCTCTGTGGCGAGCTGGCGGCGGAACAGCATCAGCTCGCTCATCAGCTCATGCATCACATCCAGTGCGTTGATGCCCAATGCCGGGTTGGAGGAGTGCCCGGCGAGCCCGGTGACTTCGATTGCCTCCATCATGATCCCCTTGTGCAGGCGCACCGGGTTCAATGATGTGGGCTCGCCGATGATGGCGGCGCGGGCCCGGGGGCGCCCGGCGGCGGCGAGTGCCCGCGCACCGTCCATGGAGCTTTCTTCATCGGCGGTGGCGAGGATGATAAGCGGTTGCTGCAGTGGCTTGTCCAGGAATGCGCGTGCCGCGGCGATGGCAATGGGGAAAAAGCCTTTCATGTCCGTGCTGCCCAGGCCATACAGACGCTGGTCGCGCTCGGTAAGCCGCAGCGGGTCTGATCGCCAGCGCCCCTCGTCAAACGGTACCGTATCGGTGTGTCCCGCCAGCACCAGACCGCCCGGGCCGCTGCCCAGCGTGGCAATCAGGTTGGCTTTCTGGCCGTCGGGCGACACATCCATGATTTCGGTGCGAAAGCCGAGTGCCGACAGCCAGCCCGCCAACAGCTCTATCACCGCCCGGTTCCCCTGATCCCAGGAGGGGTCCGTGGAACTGACAGACGGCGTGCCTACAAGGTCCCGAAGCTGGCTGATGATGTGCTTGTCGTGGTGTGACATGGAGCGACTGCCTGCGGTTGCCCGTGGGGGGTCGGCTGACGGTAGCGGGGGGCACTGATCGAGTCAATCAGTGCCCGGGGAGACGGCTCAGCCGAAGATGCCCTTGAAGGTGAAGAAGAAGAGGATGGAAAGCGCTGCACCCGCGGGGAGCGTGATGATCCAGGACATGAAGATGGTGCCGATGGTGCGCAGGTTCAGCGCCGCAATGCCGCGGGCGAAACCAACGCCCAGGATAGCCCCTACCAGCGTGTGCGTGGTGGAGACGGGCAACCCGGTACCGGACGCCAGTACCACCGTGGATGCAGCGCCCAGCTCTGCGGCGAAGCCGCGGCTGGGGGTGAGCTCGGTAATTTTACGACCGACGGTCATGATCACCTTCCAGCCGTAAGTCGCCAGGCCCACCACGATCCCCATGGCACCGACCAGCAAAATCCACCAGGGCAAGGGTGCCTGGGAGGTGATCATGCCGCCCGACATGACCGTATTGGCAACGGCTGCCAGCGGCCCTACCGCGTTCGCCACGTCGTTGGAGCCGTGGGCGAAGGCCATGGCACAGGCGGTGAATATCATCAGGATGCCGAACACACGCTCCACGTTGGCAAAGCGATGCTGGGTGTTGGGCACCGGCTTGATCCGGTTGACGAGGAAGCCACCCAGCGCGGCAACCACAAGGCCAATCAGGATCGACAGGGGCACCGCGTTGGCAAACTTGGAGCCCAGCCCCAGATCCATTTCCACGCCGATGTGCTTCAGGCCCTTGAGCAGGGTCACCATGGAAATCATGAAGCCCACCATCCACATGTACACGGGAATGAAGCGCTTGGCGCGCTGGAAGGGGTCTTCGGTATCCAGGATGAGAATCTTCACGCTCATGAACAGGGCGAATGAGATGGTGCCGGCGAGCAGCGGCGACACCAGCCAGCTGGCGGCGATGGTGCCGACCTTTTCCCAGTGTACGGCGTCCACGCCGATACCCACGGCGGCAAAGCCGACAATGGCACCGACAATCGAGTGGGTCGTCGACACGGGCCAGCCCTTGATACTGGCGATCATCAGCCAGGTGCCGGCCGCAAGCAGCGCCGATAGCATGCCGTAGACCATCAACTCCGGCCTGTCGGCCATCGAGTCGGCATCGATAATGCCCTGGCGAATGGTGGCGGTCACTTCACCCCCCGCCAGATAGGCGCCGAGGAACTCGAACACCATGGCCACCAGAATGGCCTGCTTGATGGTCAGCGCTTTCGAGCCCACCGAGGTGCCCATGGCATTGGCGACGTCGTTGGCGCCGACGCCCCAGGCCATGAAGAACCCGAACATACAGGCAAGTATCAGCAGCAGCGTGCCATGTTCCGCAATGATTTCCATGCCTGTGCCCTATTTCGCCATCAGTATCTGCAGTCGGTGGCCTACCCGTTCGGCGGAGTCCGCCAACCCGGCAAGCAGTTCAATCACCTTGTAATAGAACATCACGTCTACCGCGTAGAGCTTTCTTTCCAGCTTGAAGAGCCGCGCCCGCAGCGCCTTGGACTGCTTGTCGGTGCGCCCTTCCAGTTTATCCAGTTCCTTGATCAAGCCTTCGACGCGCACCACTTCGCGACCGGTAAAGCCCACCTCCAGCAACTCATCAAGTTCGCGAATGGCAACCAGCGCCTGCTCGCAGGTGGCGGTGCAGGCGCGCGCGAATTCCAGCAGGTGTTTTTCGAGCTTCTCGGGAAAGCGCATTTCTCGACCCAGCATGAGGCCGGCGATATCTTTTGCCGTATTGGCCACGTGGTCCTGAATGGTCACCAGCTCCAGCAGGTCGGTGCGGGGCACCGGCAGGAACAGGCTGTTGGGCAGATGCCGGCGTACGGAGCGCTTGAGTTTGTCGGCGGCCTCCTCGGCTTCGCCGATACGCCTGAAGACCTCCGCTGCCAGCTCCCAGTCATCGGCCTGGGCAGCTTCCAGGAATGTGGGGAGCAGCTGCGCGGCGTCGTTGGCCACCTGCATATGCTCCTGAATGGGTCCGATGGGCGATCGGCCAAAGAGGCTGCTTAGCGGGTTCGAGCTGGGCATTGGGTGCTCTCCTGTGGGCAAGGCGCGAAGTATAGGTGAGGGTGCTGCTCCTGTCACACCGTGCGGCGCGCAGCGGCAGTCGCCTGTGCTAGCATGCGCGCATGTTGTATCCCGCCAGCAGAGAGGCGCAGCGCCATGACTACCCAGTTCGGCCCTGAATTCGCAGAGAGATCCCTCGAGCTGCATGTTCTGGCCGAGGAGCTGCACACTGCGGGCCGTGTGTCAGCAGCGGATCGCGATCGCCTGCTCAAGGTCAACGTGGGCAGCATCCATCCGCTGGTCTACCTGGCTGAGCAAAAGTTGGCGGACGCCGCGCACAGCGGCAAAGCGCTGGATATGGAAGCCCTGCTCGGCTGGTTGAGCGCGCGCACCGGGCAGGCGGTGTACGCTATTGACCCCCTGAAGATCAACGTCAGCGCCGTGGCCGAGGTGATGTCGCGCGAGTTTGCGCGCCGGCACCGTATTCTGGCGGTGGAAGTGAACACGGACGATGTGGTAATAGCCAGCGCGGAGCCGTGGATTCGCGGCTGGGAGCGCAATCTCGAGCATGTGCTGCGCAAACCGATCCGACGTGTGCTGGCGGACCCGCGCGACATCACTCGCCACACCGCCGAGTTCTACAGCATGGCGCGTTCGGTGCGGGGCGCCCGTCACAGCGGCGTAAGTCACAGTGCAGCACCCGGGGTGACCAACCTCGAGCAGATGCTGGAACTGGGCGCCATGCATGAGCTCGACGCCAACGACCAGCACGTGGTGACGATTGTCGACTGGCTGTTGCAATACGCCTTTGAACAACGCGCCTCGGATATTCACGTCGAACCCCGCCGGGAAGTGGGCCATGTGCGTTTCCGCATCGACGGCGTGTTGCACAATGTCTACGAATTGCCGCAGCAGGTGTGCGCCGCGGTCACAAGCCGTATCAAGATTCTCGGGCGCATGGATGTGGCGGAAAAACGCCGGCCCCAGGACGGGCGCCTGAAAACGCGCTCGCCCCAGACCGGGGGCGAAGTGGAGCTGCGCCTGTCGACTCTGCCCACGGCGTTCGGCGAAAAGCTGGTGATGCGCATTTTCGATCCGGAACTGTTGCAGAAGAGCTTTGCCCAGCTGGGGCTGGAAGACGAAGACCTGCACCGCTGGCAGCTGATGACCTCACACGGCAACGGCATTGTACTGGTGACCGGGCCCACTGGCTCGGGCAAGACCACCACTCTCTATTCCACCCTGCGCCGCCTGGCCACCTCGGACGTGAACGTGTGCACCATCGAGGACCCCATCGAGATGGTTGAGGACAGCTTCAACCAGATGCAGGTCAATCACAGCATCAAGCTGGACTTTTCCACGGGCGTGCGTGCGCTGATGCGGCAGGACCCGGACATCATCATGGTGGGGGAGATACGCGACCTGGAAACCGCGCATATGGCCGTGCAGGCTGCGCTGACCGGCCACTTGGTGCTGTCGACGCTGCACACCAATGATTCCCCCGGCTCGGTGGCGCGCCTGCTGGAGCTGGGCTTGCCCGCCTATCTGATCAAGGCCACCCTGCGCGGTATCATGTCCCAGCGGCTGATTCGTGTGCTCTGTACCGAGTGCAAGGTACTGGAGCCGGTGGACGAGGGGGTCTGGCAGCAACTGGTGCACCCCTTTCCGCTGCCGGCACCGGCGCAGGTGGCGCGTCCTGTGGGCTGTCGTGCCTGCCGGGAGACCGGTTACAGCGGGCGCCAGGGCATTTACGAGTTGCTGGTCAACAGTCCCGAGGTGGCGGCCTGCATCGTGCCCGATATGGAGTCACGCAAAGTGCGTGAGGTGGCCATGTCCGAGGGCATGCGCACGCTGCGGCTGGCCGGCGCCGCGCGGGTGGCTTCGGGCCACACCACCATAGAAGAAGTGATGCGCGTCGCCCCCCTCTTCGACGCCTGATTCGCCAACGGAAGTCTCTGCCGATGATCGACACCCACGCCTTAACCTCGAGCCTGGCGACCGCTGCGGCAACCGCATGGCAGCGTATTCAGGATCACCCCGATACCGGCGCCGTGCGTGCGCTTGAGGCAGCGCTTGCGCCGGCCGGGGCAGAGCTCGCCGGCTCCCTTGCCCGTGTGCTGGCCTGCAGCCCGTTTGTGGCCGAGACCGTGCGCCGCCAGCCCGCTGTGCTCACAGAGCTGCTGTCCTCGGGTCTGCTGCAGCGCGCACTGCAGCCGGGAGACATGCTTGCCGAGCTGCGCACCTGGCTCGCTGAACCCGGTGCGGAACTGAACCCGGTGCTGCGTCGTTTCCGGCAGCGGCATATGCTGCGTATTGTGTGGCGCGATTTCTGCCGCAGCGCCGACACGCTGGAAACCGTGCGCGACACCTCGACGCTGGCTGAATGCTGCATTGCGCTTGCGCAGGAACAGCTCATGGCTCAGCTGCAGGCGCGCTTCGGCACCCCGCGCAGCGCCCGCAGCGGTGAGGCACAGCAGCTGATCGTGATTGCCATGGGCAAACTGGGGGCACGGGAGCTCAATGTGTCGTCGGATATCGATCTCATCTTCGCGTTTCCGGAAGCGGGAGACACCGATGGTGAGCGGCGCAGCATCAGCAATGCCGAGTTCTTCACCAAGTTGGGCCAGGGCCTGATCAATGCCCTGGATCAGGTCACCGCCGACGGTTTCGTGTTCCGCGTGGATATGCGCCTGCGTCCCTACGGCGAAAGCGGTTCCCTGGCGGTGAACTTCGCCGCCCTCGAAGAGTACTACCAGGAGCAGGGCCGCGACTGGGAGCGCTACGCACTGATCAAGGCGCGCCCCATCACCGGGGACCCACAGCGCGGCGCCGAGTTGATGGATATGTTGCGCCCCTTTGTGTTTCGCCGTTATGTGGATTTCGGCGTCATCGAAAGCCTCCGCGGCATGAAGCAGATGATCAACAGCGAGGTGCGCCGCCGCGGGCTGCAGGATGATGTCAAGCTGGGCCACGGCGGCATCCGCGAGGTCGAGTTTATCGCCCAGTGCTTCCAGCTCATTCGCGGTGGCCGCGACCTGGCGCTGCAGCAACGCGAGCTGCTGCTGATCCTGGAGGAGCTGTGCACACTGGGTTGCCTGCCGCCCGAAGCGGTGTTCGAGCTGCGTACCGCCTACCTGTTCCTGCGCGACAGTGAGCATGCCATTCAGGGCTACCTGGACCAGCAAACCCAGGCGCTGCCGACAGATGCACTGCAGCAGCAGGCCATGGCGACGGTGATGGGCTGTGCGGACTGGCCCGCGTATCTGGCGGCGCTGGCGGCGCACCGCAGTCGCGTTGCCGAGCATTTTCGCGACCTGATCGCCGAGCCTGAAAGTGATGAAGAGGCCGCGACAGCCGACGAGCTGCCGCCCTGGGGGGACGATTTAACCGCAGCGACGCTCGCTGAGCTCGGCTATCGCGCCGCAAGTGACAGCCTCGAGCGGTTGCAGGCACTGCGTGACAGCAGTCGTGTGGCGACCCTACAGGCCGAGGGGCGCGAGCGCCTGCAGCAATTCATGCCGCGCCTGCTGCTGGCATGTGCGGAGGCGAGCGACCCCGATCGCGCGCTGCAGCGTATTCTGCCTTTTGTCACCGCTGTATTGCGCCGCAGCGCCTATCTCGCGCTGTTGCTGGAGAACCCCCCAGCGCTGGCCGACCTCGTGCTGCTCTGCGATGCCAGCCCCTGGATTGCCGAGCAGCTGCAGCGCCACCCGGTGCTGCTGGACGAGCTGCTGGACCGGGCCAGTCTCTATACGGCGCCGGACAAGTCGCGCCTGGCCGACGCACTGCGACAACAGGTTGCGCGGCTGGCGCCGGATGACCTGGAAGGCCAGATGGATGCGCTGCGTTATTTCAAGGCGGCGCATGTGCTGCGGGTGGCGGCCAGTGAAGTCGTGGGACGCCTGCCGCTGATGCAGGTGAGCGACAAGCTCACCTGGATTGCCGACGTGATTCTGGAGCATGTGCTGTCCGTGGCCTGGAGCGACCTCACCGCGCGCTTTGGTGCACCGTCGCGGGAGAGCAGCGGCACGGGATTTGCGGTTTTTGGTTACGGCAAGCTGGGCGGCATTGAGCTCAGTTACAGCTCGGATCTCGACCTGGTTTTCATTTTTGACGCGGACGCTCAGGGCGTCACCGACGGCGAGCGCAGCATCGACAACATCCGTTTCTACACCCGGCTCGGGCAGCGCATTATCCATATCCTCGAAACCCGCATGACCCTGGGGCAGCTGTACGACGTGGATATGCGGCTGCGTCCCTCCGGTGCTTCGGGCCTGCTGGCGACCTCCCTGAAAGGGTTTCGCAGCTATCAGGAGGAGAGCGCCTGGACCTGGGAGCATCAGGCCCTGGTGCGCGCCCGGCACGTAGCCGGTGACCCTGTGGTTGCCGACGCGGTGGACGCGGTGCGCCGGTCAATTCTGGAGCGCGAACGGGACGCCGATGCGCTGGCAGAGGAGGTGGTGGCCATGCGGGCGCGCATGCGCCGTGAGCTTTTGCCCGCGCAGCTGCCGGACGGCGAGGATTTCGACCTGAAACAGGGCGTCGGAGGTATCGTTGATATTGAATTTATGGTGCAATATGCGGTTCTGGCGTGGTCCCGTCGTGTGCCTGAATTGGTGCGCTGGTCGGACAACATCCGCATTCTGGAAACCCTGGCAAATGCCGGCCTGCTCAGCGAGCACGAGAGCAGCACGCTGGTGGCGGCGTACCTGGCTTTCCGGTCTGCCGCTCACCAGCTGGCCTTGCAGCAGTTGCCCGGCCGGGTGGATGGCGAGCGGTATCGAGAACAGCGGGCCAGCGTGGAAGCCGTGTGGCAGCGCCTGTTTCCGGCGCCGTCAGGATTAACCGAGCAGCAGGACTGAACATGAGTGCAGCACCCAATTTTGCAGACCGCGATGGGGTCATCTGGATGGATGGCGAACTGGTGCCATGGCGTGAGGCGAAAGTCCATGTCCTCACCCACACCTTTCACTACGGCCTGGGTGTATTCGAGGGCGTGCGCGCCTACAACACGCCCGATCGCGGCACCTGCATCTTCCGCCTGGAAGAGCACACCAACCGCCTGTTCCGGTCGGCCCACATCCTCGGCATGGAGATGCCCTACGACAAGGCCACGCTGAACGAGGCCCAGCGCACCGTGGTGCGCGAGAACAAGCTGACCGAAGGTTACCTGCGCCCCATGTGCTTCCTCGGCTCCGAGGGTATGGGGCTGCGCGCCGACAAGCTGCGTACCCACGTCATGATCGCCGCCTGGGAGTGGCCTTCCTACATGGACCCGGAAGCCCGCGACCGCGGTATCAAGGTGCGCACCTCGTCCTATACGCGCCACCATGTCAACATCACCATGTGCAAGGCCAAGGCCAACGGCAACTACATCAACTCGATGCTGGCCCTGCGCGAGGCGCTGGACAGCGGCGCCGAAGAAGCGTTGATGCTGGACAACGAGGGCTATGTGGCGGAAGGCAGTGGGGAGAACGTGTTTGTTGTACGCGACAACCAGATCTTCACCCCGGACCTGACCTCCTGTCTGGACGGCATCACGCGCAATACGGTATTCGCCCTGGCGGCGGAGCTCGGCTACCAGATTCGCGAGCGGCGCATCACCCGCGACGAGGTCTACATCGCCGACGAAGCCTTTTTCACTGGCACTGCCGCCGAGGTCGTACCTATCCGCATGCTCGACGGCCGGCAAATTGGCAGCGGTGCCCGCGGGCCTGTCACCGAGAAGCTGCAAGCCATGTACTTCGATTCGGTGCGCGGCAACCGCCCGCAACACCCCGAGTGGCTGACGCCGGTCGCCTAGGCGACCGGTTCTCCCTATGCCAGAGCACACCCCTCAGCCACCGTCGGTGACTGAAAGCCAGCTGGACAATGGCACCTTTTATCGCCACTGGCCCGCCAGTGGGCCTGCACGCGGGGTGATCCTGCTGGCTCACGGCCTTGGGGAGCACAGCGGCCGTTACCAGCACTTCGCCGGCTATTTTACCCGCTGTGGGTATGCCGTGGTCGCCCCCGACCACGTGGGCCACGGGCGTTCTGCGGGCCGTCGGGCCCATGTCGATACCTTTGCCGATTATCTGCAGCCACTGTTGAGCCTGCGCAGCCAGATTGACGACTGGTACACCGGAGTGCCGTGTTTTCTGCTCGGGCACAGCCTGGGTGGGTTGATTGCCGCGCGGCTGCTGCTGGACGCGCAATCGCGTTTCGCCGGCGCAGCGCTTTCCGGGCCGGCGCTGGCGGTATCCGAGCCGCCTGCGCGCCCCCTGTTATGGCTGAACCGGTTGCTGGCCCGGCTCTGGCCCACGCTCGGTATGCTCAAACTCGATGCCAGCCAGGTCAGCCGCGACCCGCAGGTGGTCGCGGCCTACGAGGCAGACCCGCTGGTGCACCATGGAAAGGTCAGCGCGCGCCTGGTGCGTGAGCTGTTTGCCACCATGGCCGTGGTCAATAGCCGGGCGTCCGAGATCACACTGCCGCTGCTGCTCATGCACGGTGAAGCGGATGTGATGACAGCCCCGTCCGGCTCCAGCGCCATGAGTGCCCGGGTCGGGTCTGACGATGTCACGCTGCGTCTTTACCCCGGGCTCTATCATGAAATTTTCAACGAGCCAGAGCGCGAGCAGGTTTTTGCTGAGCTCGCCGCCTGGATGCAAGCGCGGTCGTGACAGCCACGGCCCTGATTACCGGTGCCGCGGGCCAGCTCGGTTGCGAGCTGCAGGCAACCGCCCCTGCTGGCGTGCGTGTTGTGGCGCTGGACCGCCGCGGGCTGGACATCACCGACCCCGAGGCGGTGCGCCGGGTGTTTGGCGAACTGCGCCCGGATGTGGTGCTCAATGCCGCCGCCTACACCGCAGTGGACCGCGCCGAGGAAGAAGAGGCACTGGCCCTGGCGATCAATGCGGAGGGGCCGGGGCACCTCGCGGCGGCCTGTGCCAGCACGGGAACGGCGCTGATCCATGTCTCCACCGATTTTGTGTTTGCCGGTGACTCCGGTCACCCCTACCTGCCGGATGCTCCGACGGGGCCACAGGGCGCCTACGGACGCAGCAAGCTGGCGGGCGAGCGGGCTGTCCAGCGCGCGCACCCGCGCGCAATGATTGTGCGCACGGGCTGGGTCTACTCGAGCTTTGGCAGCAATTTCGTCAAGACCATGCTGCGCCTGATGCGTGAGCGTGACACCCTGTCGGTGGTTTGCGACCAGGTGGGAACACCCACCTGGGCGCGCGGACTCGCGACAGCCTTGTGGAGTGCTGTTGATCAGCCGCTGCTGCAGGGTGTGTATCACTGGAGCGATGCCGGCGTCTGCAGCTGGTATGACTTCGCGGTTGCCATTGCCGAGGAAGCGACTGCTCTGGGCCTGTTGCGGCAACTGCCGGTCGTGCAACCCATTCCCGCCAGCGCCTACCCGACGCCGGCGCGGCGCCCGGCCTGCAGCGTACTGGACAAGCAATCCACCTGGGAGGCGCTGCAACGTGTGCCCCCCCACTGGCGGGTGCAGCTGCGCAGCATGCTGCAGACATTGAAGGAGTCCAGCGATGCCTAGATCGCTGCTGGTGACCGGCGGTGCCGGTTTTATTGGCGCCAATTTCCTGCACTACTGGCGTCGCCAGTATCCCGACGACGCGCTGGTAGCGCTGGACGCACTGACCTATGCCGGCAACCGCGCCAATCTTGCCGCGCTGGAAGGGCAGGCAGGGTTCCACTTTGTGCACGGCAATATCTGCGATGAGCCATTGGTGGCGGAGCTGCTGTGCAAACACCGGGTGGATACGCTGGTGCATTTTGCCGCCGAGAGCCACGTGGATCGCTCCATCAGCGGGCCGGATGCGTTTATCGAAACCAATATCATTGGCACCCACAGCCTGCTGAAAGCCGCGCGCTCAGTGTGGCTGGACGGCCCCGGGGCCCGCGAGCACCGCTTCCATCATGTATCCACTGATGAAGTCTACGGTTCACTGAACACGGGTGACCCCGGCTTCCACGAGGCGCAGCAGTACCAGCCAAACTCGCCCTATTCAGCGAGCAAGGCGGCCTCCGATCACCTGGTGCGCGCCTATCACCACACCTATGGGCTGCAGGTAACCACCAGCAACTGCTCGAACAATTACGGCCCCTGGCATTTCCCCGAAAAGCTGATTCCGCTGTGCCTGACCAACGTGTTGCGCGGTCGCCCGCTACCCGTCTACGGGGACGGCAGCAATATTCGCGACTGGCTCTACGTGGAAGACCACTGCCGTGGCATCGACCTGGTGCTCGCGTCCGGTGCGGTGGGTGACAGCTACAATATCGGCGGCAACAACGAGTGGCACAACCTGGCTATCGTGGAGTTGCTCTGCGATCAGCTCGATCAGCGCTTTGTGGCGGACCCCGCACTCGCGGCGCGCTTCCCCGACGCACCGGGTGCGGGCGGCGTGGCGGCTCGCTCCCTCATCCACTTTGTAGAAGACCGCGCAGGCCACGACTGGCGCTATGCAATTGATGCCAGCCGTATCACCGCTGAGCTGGGCTATGCGCCGCAGGAGACCTTCGAGACGGGTATAGGGCGGACCATTGACTGGTTTCTCGGCAATGAGGCCTGGTGGCGCCCGCTGCTGGTGGGTTGAGTTTTCAAACCGGGCTTTCAGCCAGGCCGCCATCTACGGTGAGCACCGTCCCATTCATGTAGCCCCCCGCGCTGCGGCTTGAGAGTAGTAGCAGCGGCACGCTGAGGTCATCCACGGTGCCCAGGCGTTGCGCGGGAATGGTCTTGATGTAGCGCTCGCCACTCTCGGTCTGGAAATAATCACTGTTGATATCGGTGAGGAACCAGCCAGGGCACAGGGCGTTGACCCTGATGTTCTTTCGGCACAGCTCGATGGCCATGGATTTGGTGAGCTGCACGACACCGGTTTTGGAGACGTTATACGCGGCTTTAAGCGCACCGGTATGCAGGCCATAGATCGACCCGATATTGACGATACTGCCACCTGCTGCGCCGCGGACCATGTGCTGGGCTCCGGCCTGCGCAACACGCCAGGCGCCGTTCAGGTTGGTTTCAATGATGCGATACCAGTCCTGCTCGCCGGTTTCAAGGAACTTGATCGGGTCACCCGCGACGCCGGCGTTATTGATCAGGATATCCAGCTGCCCCCACTCCTGCTCGAATTGGGCGAAGGCGCTGGCGACGCTGTCCGGGCTGGTGACATCCAGGGTAATGGCGCCCGCGTCACCACCGGCGGCCTGCAGTGCCGCCACCTGTTCCGCGAGCTTGTCGCTGCGCCGTGCGGCAAGGACCACGCGCGCGCCAGCGGCACTCAACACGCGGGCGAAATGGGCGCCGAGGCCGCTGGAGGCGCCAGTGACCAGTGCGGTTTGACCCTGTAGCTTAAAATAATCCTGTGGCATATAAGCTCTCCGTTATTGTGCGTACCGGCCTTTCGCTAGTCGAACAGTGGAATGCTGCCCCAGGCCTGGCCGGCGGCATCCTTGGCTGACAGCTTCGGCGAGTCGCCCGCAGGAACGGGCCACTCGATGCCGAGGGTGGGGTCGTCCCAGGCCAGCGAGACCTCGCTGGCGGGGTGGTAGTAGTCACTGCATTTATACTGGAAATCGGCAAACTCGGACAGCACGTAAAAGCCGTGGGCAAAACCCGGGGGCACCCACAGCATGCGGTGGTTGGCGGCACTCAGTTCCAGACCGTACCACTGGCCCAGCGTCGGTGAACCGCGCCGCAGGTCCACCGCCACATCAAACACCGCGCCGGCTGTGACCCGCACCAGTTTGCCCTGTGGCTGTTCGGTCTGGTAGTGCAGCCCGCGCAGGATACCCTGTGCTGAGCGGCTGTGATTGTCCTGCACAAAGTTGACGTCGAGGCCGGCGTCGCGGAAGGTCGTCGCGTTCCAGCTCTCGAGGAAAAAACCCCGCTCATCGCCGAACACACGGGGTTCCAGTACAACCAGGCCGGCCAGCGGTGTGGATTCAAAAATCATTGCCCAGTACCCCGTCGTGGTCCAGCAGTTGCTTCAGGTAGAGCCCGTAGCCGCTTTTCTCCAGCGGTGCCGCAAGCTTTAACAGCTTTTCGGCATCAATGTAGCCCATGCGGTAGGCGACCTCCTCGGGGCAGGCTATTTTCAGGCCCTGGCGCTCTTCCACCACGCGGATGAAGTTGGCCGCATCCAGCAGCGAGTTGTGCGTGCCGGTGTCCAGCCAGGCGGTGCCCCGGCTCATCACTTCTACCCGCAGGTCGCCCCGCGCCAGGTAGGCCTTGTTGACGTCGGTGATTTCCAGCTCGCCACGGGCCGAAGGTTGAATCCCCCGGGCAATATCCACCACCGCGTTGTCGTAGAAGTAGAGGCCGGTCACAGCATAGTGGGAGCGTGGCCGTACCGGCTTCTCCTCGATGTCCACCGCGACACCCTGGGCATTGAAGCTCACTACCCCGTAGCGCTCCGGGTCCTGCACGTAATAGGCGAATACCGAGGCCCCCGACTGGCTCTGGGCGGCATTGCGCAGGCTCTGGGTGAAACCGCCGCCGTAGAAAATGTTGTCGCCCAGCACCAGCGCACAGGGGCTATTGCCGATAAACTCTGCGCCCAGCAGGAATGCCTGGGCCAGGCCGTCGGGGCTGGGTTGCACCGTGTATTGGATATTGATGCCCCACTGGCTGCCGTCAGCCAGCAGGTCGCTGAAGGCCGCCTGGTCGCGCGGCGTGGTGATGACCAGAATATCCTTGATGCCCGCCAGCATCAGCGTGGCCAGCGGGTAATAGATCATCGGTTTATCGTACACCGGCATCAATTGTTTACTGACGGTACTGGTAAGCGGGTGCAAGCGGGTGCCCGATCCACCGGCGAGGATTATCCCTTTGTACTGCGAAGCGGCCATACCCGTTCCGGTCTGTTTAAAAGCGGCGATTATACGGGAAAACGCGTTCAATTGACGACAAGCCGCGGCGATCAGTGCCGTTCGCGAAGCTCGGGACTGGCCTCCCCCCGTGCGACACTGCTAGAATCCATCCGTTGCCGCATTCTCCGCGGTGATAACGGCGGGCCTGGTGCCTGCCCCTTTCCAACGGTACAGGACAGAGGCGCCGTCATCAGGCAGCTAGAGACAGTAGTGAGTGATTCCCCGGCAGCTGCGCCCGCCGATCCCGCCTGTTCGCCACCGCCTGAGGCGCTCGCCCTGCGGCCACTGCGGATTGCCTTGCTGGGCTATCGCAGCAAGCCCCACGCCGGTGGCCAGGGGGTATACATCAAGTATCTGAGCAAGGCGCTGGTCGATGCAGGGCATACGGTGGATGTGATCTCCGGCCCGCCTTACCCCGAGCTCGACCCGCGCGTGCGCCTGATTCAGCTGCCCAGCCTGGACCTGTTCGAAAACGGTTTGTATTCCCTGCGCCCGCGGCACCTGCGCTCCATGAGCAACATCATTGAATGGCTGAGCAAGCTGACCGGCGGCTTCGCCGAACCCTACACGTTTGGCCGGCGCGTGGTGAAGTACCTGCGCGAGCACGGCGGCGAGTACGACCTGATTCACGACAACCAGAGCCTGAGCTACGGCATGTTGCATTTGCAGGCCATGGGGCTGCCGCTGGTGACCACGGTCCACCACCCGATCACCAGCGACCTGCGTATTGCCCTGGCCGCCGCGCGACGCTGGCATCAGCGTTTGCTCATTCGGCGCTGGCACTCCTTCCTGCGCATGCAGCAGAAGGTGATTACCCAACTGCACCACGTGGTGACAGTATCGGACTGCTCGCGGCAGGACATCGCCCGCGACTTCGGTTTGCAGCCTGCTGGTATCGCCCTGGTGCACAACGGTATCGACACGGAGGAGTTTCGACCGCTGCCAGAGGTCGCGCGACAACCGCTGCGCCTGATGGCCACCTCGTCTGCCGACGCTCCCCTGAAGGGGCTGCGTTACCTGCTCCTCGCTGTGGCGCGCCTGCTGCCGCGCTATCCGGAGCTGGAATTGCTGCTGGTGAGCAAGCCGGAACCCGGTGGGCGCACGGAGCGCCTGATTGAACGCCTTGGGATCAGCGCACATATCCGCTGTGTCAACGGCATCAGCACGGCCGACATGGTGCGCTATTACGCCGAGGCCGCCATCGCGGTGGTGCCCTCCATTTACGAGGGGTTTGGCCTGCCCGCCGGCGAGGCCATGGCTTGCGGTGTGCCGGTGATCTCCACCAACGGCGGCGCGCTGCCGGAGGTGGTGGGCGACGCCGGTGTGCTGGTGCCGGTGCGTGACGCCGAGGCGCTGGCCGAGGCCATCGACAGCCTGCTGCAGGACCCACAACGTCGCGCCACCCTGGGCACTGCGGGACGCCAGCGCATTCTCGAGCAATTCAGCTGGGACGTCTGTGCCCGCGACATGGAAGCCTATTACCGCAAAGTGATTGCCGATGCAGACCGTTGATTTCGGCTATTTTCCCCTGCAGCGCGGCGACCGCGTACTGGACCTGGGCTGCGGCGAGGGGCGGCACGTGATCGCCGCCTATGCCGAGGCGCCCGTGCAGGCCGTGGGTGTAGACCTGTCGCATGGTGACCTGTGCACGGCGCAGTCGCGCGCCGCCGACTTTATCGAGCCCGGCGCGCGGGACAAGCAACTGCATCTGACTCAGGCGTCTGCCCTCTGCCTGCCTTTCGCCGATGCCAGTTTCGATAAAGTCATCTGCTCTGAGGTGCTGGAGCACATTCCGGACTATCGCGCCGCACTGGTGGAGATCCGCCGGGTGCTGAAGCCGGGTGGGCTGCTCTGTGTCAGTGTGCCGCGCCGTTGGCCGGAGCGCCTGTGCTGGCTGTTGAGCAAGCGTTATCACCAGACCCCGGGCGGGCACCTGCGTATCTTCCGCCGCCATGCCCTGTGGGCTGAAATCGAGCGAGGTGGGTTTATCGGTTTTCACCGCCATGGTGCCCATGCCCTGCACGCGCCCTACTGGTGGCTGCGCTGCCTGTTCTGGCGCGAGGGTGAGCAGCATTGGCTGGTGCGGCAATACCACCGTCTGCTGGTGTGGGACCTGCTGCAAGCGCCCCGCTTCACCCGCACGCTGGAACGCTGGTTGAACCCGGTACTGGGCAAAAGTGAGGTGTTCTATTTTCGCGCGGAGGCTCGTTCGTGAGTGGCCTGTACCTCAGCCGTGGGCTGTTTCCACAGGAATTCCTCCGGCCCACGGTCGACTACCTGCTCAAGTGCCAGCGCCCCAGCGGTGAAATTCCCTGGTTCGACGGCGGCTATACCGATCCCTGGGACCATGTGGAAGCCGCGATGGGCCTCTCCATTGGCGGTGAATACGCGGCCGCTGTGCATGCCTATCGCTGGCTGGCGGCGCGCCAATTGCCCGACGGGAGCTGGTGGGCTGCCTACCGCGGCGATGTTGTAGACAACAACCATCGGCGTGAAACCAATTTTGTGGCCTATGTAGCGACCGGTGTCTGGCATCACTTCCTGATCAGCGGCGACCGCGCCTTTCTGGCGGAAATGTGGCCCACGGTGCAGGGTGCAATGGACTTCGTACTGGCGTTGCAGAGCCCCCACGGCGACATCGACTGGGCGGTCAACACCGCCGGTGAGCCGCTGCGCGATGCTCTGGTGACGGGCTGCAGCTCAATCTACAAGAGCCTGGAGTGCGCCATTAACATGGCCGTTGCGCTGGGGGAGCCGCGGCCGGAATGGGTAGCGGCGCGAGCCCGGCTTGGCGTCGCACTGCGCCAGCGTCCGGAGCGCTTCGACCGCAGCTGGGAGAGCAAGGCACGTTTTTCCATGGACTGGTTCTACCCGGTGCTGTCCGGCGCCATCTCCGGCGCGCCCGCGCGCGCGCGACTGGCGGCCCGCTGGGGGGAATTCGTGCACACCGGCCTGGGCTGCCGCTGTGTCTCCGATGAGCCCTGGGTCACGGTCGCCGAGTCCTGTGAGCTGGTGATGGCGCTGCTCGCCGCCGGTGACCACGCGCGGGCGGTCGAGCTCTACAGCTGGTTGCACCAGTGGCGCTCTGATGATGGCGCCTACTGGACGGGCTATCAGTTCGTTGAAGACCTGCTCTGGCCGGATGAGCAACCGACCTGGACCGCGGCGGCCGTGCTGCTGGCGGCTGATGCGCTCACCGGCCACACGCCGGCGGCGCAGCTATTCACCCGTGTGCAGATGTTGCCAGATAATGCCGATATGACGGCGCGCGCACGCCGGGATCAGTAAGCCGGCTCAGAGCCGGCGCAGTACAGCCAGGCTTTCAACCTGCTCAAGCAACTCGAATAAACCCGATTGCAGTGCCAGCCGGTAGATGGCGCGCGGCGCCTGCCCACCTTTTGCCGCATCCGCGTAGACATCGTGAATGGCCAGGATACCACTTGGCTTGATGTGCCCGGCCCAGCAACGGTAGTCGGTGAGTGCCGCGTCGAGGCTGTGGCCGCCATCAATGAAGACCATGGCCAGCGGGGTTTGCCAGTGGCGTGCGGCCGCAGCGGAACCCGCAACCACGGGTACTACGGTGTCGTCGAGGCCAGCGCGCTCGATGTTGTGGCGAAACGTCCGGAACGTGTCTACCTGCGCCATTTCAGCATCATAGAGTGCCGGGTCGTGGAACATCTCGCCCTGCTGGTGCTCCTCAGAGCCGCGGTGGTGGTCCAGCGCGAACACGGTGCTGCCATTTTCGTGCGCCGCCAATCCCAAATACAGCGTGGACTTGCCGCAATAGCTGCCTATTTCCAGAATCGGGCCTGCCAGGCTGCTGGCCTGCGCCCAGCGATACAGCGCCTGGGCTTCGTCAGGGTGCAGGAAACCCTTGATGGTGTCGATGTCGGGGGGCAGTTGAGCCGGCATGCCGAATACGGAGCAGCGGGTGCCGCTGCTCCTGGCGCTCAGGGTGTGGTGCTGGCGGTGGGCGGCGGCGGTGGCTCCAGAGACTCGTCAAGACGGTAGACGTCCTCCGGGCTCAGCAGGCCAGCCTGGGCCTTGAGCCGCATGCTGTTGAGAATGTAGTCGTAGCGGCTGTTGGCATAGTCGCGCTCGGTGGCAAACAGTGTGTTCTGTGCGTTGAGTACGTCGACCACGTTGCGGGTGCCCACTTCGTAGCCGGCCTGGGTGGCGTCCAGGGCGCTTTTTGACGACACAATGGCCTGTGCGCGTGCCGCGACGCGGGAGACATCGCTGATGACGGTCATGTGCAGTGAACGGGCATCCGTGACGGTGGTGCGCGCCAGGTTGATGCGGTTTTCCCGCGCCACGTTGAATTCCTGCGCCGCCTGGCGCCGGCTGGCGCTCACCGCTCCGCCACTGTAGAGCGGCACATCCAGACGAATCTGCCAGACGTTCTCGTCCAGCTCACTGTTGGGGGAGGTCTCGAAGCCGGTGGCGGGCGTGCGGGTCAGGTCGCCCTCCGTGTCATAGTCGGAATAGGTGTAGCTGCCGCTCAAGCGTGGCGCGTGCTCCATCTTGTTGGCCTTGGCCAGTTGACGGGCGGCCTCCTCGGCGTAGCGCGAGGCCTGCAGGCTGAAGTTGTTTTCCAGGGCAAACTCCACCCAGGCCGCGCGATCGGCAGGCACCGGCGGGTTGACGGCGAAGTCGTCCTTGAGCACGTCGAGTTCACTGTGTGCGCGGCCGGTGAGCACCGACAGGCGCTCCAGCGCAACGGATACGTTGTTTTCATCGACGATGCGGTTGACCTGGGCGAGGTCGCGGGCGGCCTGCGCTTCATACACGTCCGTGATGGCGATCAGCCCTACCTCGAAACGCTGCTGGGTTTGCTCCAGCTGGCGCTCGAAGGCTTTTTCCGCAGCGCGCGATGCCGCCAGGTTGTCCTGCGCACGCAGCACCAGCAGGTAGGCTTCTGCCACGCGCACAATCAGGTTTTGCTGGTTGGCGGCGAAGGTCGCCTCGGCCTGCTTGGTGAATTCCTTGCCCGACTGGAAGGTGAACCAGGCCGGCAGGTCGAACAGGGCCTGGTTGAGGCTCACTTCGTAGCCGTCGCGGGTGGTGTCGATGTCGGTATTGGTCTGTACGGTTTCCAGGCCACCGCCGATGCCGCCGTCGACAGAAAAGCTCTCGTCGGTGGAGCTGCGATCAACATCCGTATAATTGTAGTTAGCGTTTACTTGCGGCAACAGTGCAGACAGGCCCAGGTTCTCTGTTTCCAGATTGGCTTTGTACTGTGCCTCTTCGGCTTTCAATTGCGCATCGTTGGCCAGTGCCAGCTCGTAGATGTCGCGCAGGGACTCCGCCCCGGCGGGAGCGACACCCGCACAAAGTGCCAGCGCCAGCAATGCGGCTCCTGTCTTTCTCATCCTGAATCCTCTGTCCTGCCTGTGCTGTAGCGAGTGCGAGTGTAGCAGCCTGAGCGGCTCACCGCATGCGTTAACCGGGTCGCAAAAGCGGTAATATACTCGCGGTTTTCCCGGAGACAAGTGCTACACTCGGCGTTTTCAAAGGGCCTGCGCCGCCACCTTCTGCGCCTGCGGCGGGCTATTATCGGTACAGGACAAGGTCGATGGCAGTGCAGCGGGCTCGCAAGCGCCCTTTCAAAACGGACCTGAAACACCTGCACGCGCTGTGTGAGGCCAACTACGCGCGCCTGCTGCGCCTGTTCCCGGATTATGAGCAGGCCAATGTTCGCGAGTTTGCGCTCGGCGAGGCACGGGTGCGTCTGGAGGTGCTGGAGCGCAGTCGATACACCACGTTTTTTCGCCTGCACCAGGTGCACGGCGAGGACCGCTGGCTACGCCGGCTGGTCATCGATGTGCGCGCCTACCACGATGCGGGGATGCTCGAAGTGGGAGCCTTTCAGTCCCAGAGCCGCATCCAGGCGCGCTACAGTTACCCCAATGCGCACATGTTCCAGCAGGACGAGAAGCTGCAACAGAATCAGTTCCTCGGTGACTGGCTGGCGCACTGCCAGGCCAATGGTCTCGGCCAGCTGCCGACTACGACGCCGGGCCAGAATGCCGGGCGTTGATGGCAATGGCTGAACTCAAACGCCAGGTAGTGCCCGTATCCAGTAGTGTGGTGCGCCTGCTGCAGTTGACCGATACCCACCTGTGTCAGGAGGCGGGAGAGAAGCTGCTGGGCATGGACACCGACCATTCCCTGCAGGCCGTGATCGACCTGGCGCTGCGTGAGCAACCGCAAGTCGATGCGGTGTTGGGCACCGGCGATATGTCCAATCACGGCTATCTCGACGCCTATCAGCGACTGCGCGGTTATTTTGATCGCTTCGATGCGCCGCAATTCTGGCTGCCGGGCAACCATGACGATCGTGCCTGCATGGTCGAGGTGGACATCAGTGGTACATTGCTCAGCAACGACATCCGTTTTGGCGGCTGGCAGCTGGTAATGCTCGATTCCCAGGTGCCGGGCGAAGTTGGCGGTTACCTCGGTGAAGAGCAGCTGGCGCTGTTGCGCCAGGCGCTGGCGTTGGCCGCGCGTGAGAACCTGCACAGTCTCGTGTGCCTGCATCATCATCCACTGCCGATTGGCTGCCAGTGGCTCGATGAGCAGCACGTCGCCGATGCGGATGCGCTGTTTGCGGTGTTGGCGGAGTTTCCCTCGGTGCGCGGTGTGCTCTGGGGGCATGTGCATCAAGAGGTGGATCGCGAATGGCAGGGGTTGCGTCTGCTCGGTTCGCCGTCAACCTGCGTGCAGTTTGCTCCGGGCAGCGACAACTTCCGGGCCGACACCCTGCCACCGGGCTACCGCTGGCTGGCGTTGCACGCCGATGGTCACATAGAAACAGGCGTCTCCCGCGTGTGGGATGTCCCGTTTACCGTAGACCTGAATTCCGGCGGTTATCTGCAGGATTAGGCCGGAAACGGGCGTGCTGCCCTGCCGCTGGGGTACAATGCAGCAGGCTCGACTAACGCAGTTTCAGGAAACCACAGGCAGGCATGAGCAACTACACCGCGGAAGATATTGAAGTCCTCACCGGGCTTGAGCCGGTGCGCAAGCGCCCCGGCATGTACACCGACACCACACGCCCCAATCATCTTGCCCAGGAAGTCATCGACAACAGTGTCGACGAGGCGCTGGCAGGTCACGCCACCCGCATCGATGTGATTTTGCACCGCGATGGCGCCATCACGGTCAGCGACGACGGCCGCGGCATGCCGGTCGACATTCACCCGGTACAGGGGCGCCCGGGGGTGGAGGTGATTCTCAGCACCCTGCACGCCGGGGGCAAGTTTTCCAACAAGAACTACCAGTTCTCGGGCGGCCTGCACGGCGTCGGGGTATCGGTGGTCAACGCTCTTTCCCTGCGTCTTGAAGTTACCATCCGCCGCGACGGCAGCGTTTACCGCATGGCCTTTGCCGGGGGCGAAAAAGCCAGCGAGCTGGACGTGATCGACACCTGCGGCAAACGCAACACGGGTACCGCCATTCACTTTATGCCGGACCCGCAATACTTCGACTCGGTGAACTTCTCCGTCATGCGGCTGCAGCATGTGTTGCGCGCCAAGGCTGTGCTCTGCCCCGGCCTGCGGGTGACCTTCCGGGATGAAAAGAAGGGTGAGACTGACGAGTGGTATTACGAAGACGGCCTGACTGACTACCTCTGCGATGCCACCATCGATTTTCCCTGCGTACCCGAGCAGCCGTTTGTCGGTAGCTTCAGTGGCCGCAGTGCGGCGGCGGACTGGGCGGTGCAATGGCTGCCGGAAGGCGGGGAAGTGGTGGCCGAATCCTACGTCAACCTGATTCCCACCGCACAGGGCGGCACCCACGTGAACGGGCTGCGCACAGGCCTGCTCGACGCGTTGCGCGAGTTCTGCGAGCTGCGCAGCCTGCTGCCCCGGGGTGTGCGCCTGGCGCCTGACGATATCTGGGACCGCTGTTGTTATGTGCTGTCGGTCAAGCTGGAAGACCCGCAGTTCTCCGGCCAGACCAAGGAACGGCTGTCGTCCCGCGAGGCGGCGGCGTTTGTTTCCGGCGTGGCCAAGGACGCCTTCAGCCTGTGGCTGAACCAGCACACCGGCGAAGCCGAGCGCATTGCCGAGCTGTGCATCAACAACGCCCAGAACCGGCTGCGCACGGCGCGCAAGGTCACCCGCAAGAAAGTCACCGCAGGCCCGGCCCTGCCGGGCAAGCTGGCAGACTGCTCTGGCGAGGACCCAACCCGCGGTGAGCTGTTCCTGGTGGAGGGCGACTCCGCGGGTGGTTCCGCCAAGCAGGCGCGCAACCGGGAATTCCAGGCCATCCTGCCGCTGCGTGGCAAGATCCTCAATACCTGGGAGGTGGATTCACAGGAAATCCTCGCCTCGCAGGAGGTACACAATATCTCTGTTGCCCTGGGTATCGACCCCGCCAGCGACGACCTCTCCGGCCTGCGCTATCACAAGGTGTGCATCCTCGCGGATGCCGACTCCGACGGCCTGCACATCGCCACCCTGATCTGCGCCCTGTTCGTGCGCCATTTCCGCCCACTGGTGACGGCGGGCCACGTGTTTGTGGCGATGCCGCCCCTGTACCGTATCGACGTGGGCAAGGAGGTGTTCTACGCACTGGACGAAAGCGAGAAGCAGGGCGTGCTGGACCGCATTCAGGCTGAGAACAAGAAGGGCAAGGTCAACGTACAGCGTTTCAAGGGGCTGGGTGAGATGAACCCGCTGCAGCTGCGCGAAACCACCATGGACCCGGATACGCGCCGTCTGGTGCGGCTGGTGATTGATGCCGGCGATGAAACCAACAGCATGCTCGATATGCTGCTGGCGAAAAAGCGCGCGGGTGATCGCAAGGCCTGGCTGGAGAGCAAGGGTGACCTGGCGGATATTGCGGTTCTGAGTTAGTGCCCGGTTTTTACCGTTCGCCGCCGCGCCTCACCCGCGCTGCGACCCGGGCCAGATGCAGCGCCGGCGATGCCAGCCTCACGAAAGATACTCTGAAGTCCTCGCCTGACTGAGCACGGCAATGTGAACTGACAGCGGACTTTGTGCTCAAAGTCGTTATAGTTGGGCACAATTCACAGACGCGTTGGAGGCAATGTAATGAAGATGATAGGCAAGGGGCTGCTCGCCGCAGCCATGCTGTTGGGCAGCACGTTGGTGCAGGCTCAGTGGGAGTTGGACAACAGCCGGTCCAGCCTGGATTTCCTGTCGATCAAAAATGACGCGATTGCCGAGAGCCATCAGTTTACCTCGCTGGTCGGGTTCGTCAGTGCCGAGGGACAGGTACAGGTGGGCATCGACCTCGACAGTGTGGAAACGATGATCCCCATCCGCAACGAGCGCATGCGCGAGCTGCTGTTCAAGACGGCGCAGTTCCCCGCAGCGAACATCAGCGCGAATGTGTCCCCTGAAGTGCTGGCCATCGTGACCGACGGCGGTGTCGTATCCACCGACATCGAAGTCATGCTGACGCTGCACGACAAAGAGGCCAGTTTGTCGGTGCCGGTACTGGTTACCGGCACTGAGGGCGGCTTGTTGCGGGTGATCAGCGCACGTCCGGTCGTGATCAATGCCGAGACCTTTGGCCTCGCTGAGGGCGTGCAGGCGTTGCAGTCAGTCGCGGGCCTGAACGCCATCAGCACCGCGGTGCCGGTGACGTTCAACCTGGTGTTTGCCCCGGCCGGCGGCTGATTCCGCCGGCATCGCCGTTTACTGGCGGGTGCCCCCCAGACGGCTCAACAGCGCGCGGTAGCTGGGGTTATCCGGGTCGCTGGCCAGCAGCAGCTCTGCCCAGTGGCGGGCCCGCTCAAGGTCCCCGCTGTTGGCGGTATAGTTGACCAGCGCCAACAGGATATCCGTGTTGCCCGGCGCCTGGCGTTGCACCGCCTCCAGCGTGGCAATGGCCCGTGTTATCTCGCCGCTGTCGTGCAGGGCGATGGCATACACGTAGCGATGGCGCGTGCCCTGCTCTTCGAGTTCCGCCGCCCGCCGCAGGTAATCCATGGCTTCTTCCCGCTTGCCCGCGCGGGTTTCCAGCAGCCCAAGGGCGTGAAGTGCTGCAGCGCTATCCGGCGCAATGGCCAGCGCCGCCTGTAGCTCGCTGCGCGCCTCGTCCTCGCGCTGCAGCAACCGCAGCAGGTCGGCGAGGTTCAGGCGTGCCGGCAGCAGCTGTGGATTCAGGTGCAGCGCCTCGCGGTAGGCTTTTTCAGCAGCTGGCAGGTCGCCGCGATTGAGCAGGAACATGCCCAGCTGTAATTGGACGCCGGGCATGTCGGCGTGCTCCGCCTGGATGGCGGTGTACTCTGAAAACAGCTGGCGCAACGCCTCGGCATCGGGCTCTGTCAGCTGTGCCAGTGGCACCTGTGCGAGGCTTTCGGCGACGGCCATGCGGACACTGGTGACGCTATCGTTCACCAGCGGCTGTAGCAGGCCATAGCGCTGTTGCAGCGGTTGATTGGCGAGGCGGCGCACCGCGCCCAGGCGCAGCAGGGGCTCGGTGGATTGCAGCAGTGCCTGTGTTTCGGGCGCAGGCGCAACGCCGGCCTGTCCCAGGGCGGTTAAGGCCGTTGCGCGCATGATGGGCGTTGCGCTGCCGTCCGCTGCCAGCTGCTGCACGTCAGGCACGGCTTGCACCTGGCCTTCATGCAAGCGCTGCAGGGCGCGTGCGGGGTGGGAGCTGGAGTCGGTGAAGTTCACGCCCCAGTCGCGCACCGAGGCCAGCGCCCAGTTGGCGTCCTTGTTGGTATGACACTGGTTGCAGGCATTAGGCACGCCCATGGTCACGCTCAAATCCGGCCGCGGAATTCGCATGCTGTGGTCGCGACGCGGGTCCACCACCATGTAGGTGGTTTCCGGCATGTGGCAGTTGGCACATGCCGCACCGCTGGAGGCCTGCGGGTGATGGTGGTGCTCCGGCTGGTCGTAGACCGCGGCCTGGTGACACTGCGCGCACACCCCGTTGCCGGGGGCCCGCAGCTGCAGGCTGTGAGGCTCGTGGCAGTTGCTGCAGACCACCCCGGCCTGATGCATGTTGCTCTGCACCCATGAGCCATACACAAAGACTTCGTCGCGTATCTGCCCGTCGTGGTAGTAGAGCGGGCTTTCCGGCAGCGCCAGTCGATGGGTGTCCAGTAGCGGCTTGCCGTAGTGGTATTCCCCCAGGGTGCCGCGCCGCGAATGGCAGCGGCCACAGCTGTCGATTTGCGTGTTTCCCTGCAGCGGTTCCAGCCGGCTGGCGATGGCGGCACCGTCGTTGAAGGCCCAGTCGCCGCGTTGGCCCAGCGCGAGCGGGAAACCGGCGCCCGCGACTTCCGCTACGCCGCCGTTCTCTACCAGCTTCAAGTGCGCTTCGCCGGGGCCGTGGCAGGCCTCACAGCTCACGTCGACTGTACTGAAGCGGGTATCGAAGCTGCGGGTCGCCGCGTCGTAGCGCTTTTCCACGTTGGTGCTGTGGCATTCGGCGCAACGCGTGTTCCAGTTCATGTAGGGCCCGGTCCAGTGCAGCGGGTCGGTGTGGTCGGTGACCTCGTCGGGATTGAGGTGAAACCAGCGTTGCCCGCCCTCTGCTTCCGGGCGTGAATCCCAGGCGATTGCAAAGGCCTGTAACCGTCCACGGGAGAGCGGCAGCAGATATTGCTGCAGTGGATAGATGCCGAAGGTGTAGCGCACTGGAAAATCGGTCAGCTTGCCGTCTTCACCCGCCGTGCGGATAAGCCACTGGTCACCCTCGCGGAAGAATGTGGTGGTAACGTCGCGGTGGGTAAAGGTGGCCTGGTCGAAGTCGCCCAGCACCGTGTCCGGCGTTGGCGTGGTCATCGCCAGGTCGTGGTGTGAACCCTGCCACAGCGCGTGCTGTTGCGCATGGCAGCTGGTGCAGCTTTCACCGCCGACAAAATCACCGGACGCTTGAACCTGGGTGGCGAGAGCCAGCCAGAGGATAAAGAGTGTGCGCAGCACGGTGTGAATACCTCGGCCTGAAGAGGCGTCAGGCTAACCCATGGCCGGCTGATTCCCAAGTATGGGGCGCGAGTTTTCCCGTGGCTGCAATGTGCGCCCCCACAACTGGCGCTGCAGCGAGTCTGTTTCACCGCTCGCGCCGTCCGCCAGCCAGCGTGCCAGCACAGCCGCCACATTCGGGAAGTGTAGTGTCGGTGGTGGTGTGGGCCGGGCCAACCAGGCGCGCAATGCTGCGGGCGTCAGCTCCTCTGCCACGCTGGCGTAGCCGAGTTCATGCAGGGCCATGGCGTTGGCCAACTGCTCCAGTTGCCCTTGCAGGGGTCGTGTGAGCACCGGCTTGCGCCAGTGCAGACACTCGCTGACCAGCTCGAAGCCGCTGTTGCAGATAACGCCCGCGCAACTGGCCAGCGCCTGCTTGAAGGTGGCAACCCGTGCAGGGTGCTGGTTTACGTTGCCTGATGTGGCCTCCGGCAAGCCTGGCCCGAATAGCTCGAAACGCTGCTGTGGCAGCTGTTGCAGCACATCAATGACGCGCTGTGCATCCTCGAAGGGCAGATAGACGACGACATGCTCCTGCGGCCGGGTGTCGAGTGCGGGCAAGTCGAGGATGGGTGGCAAGACGTTGCTGGCATAAGGGTGCCAGTGCAGGCCAATGCCCCTGTCCACAGGTGCAAAATACTGCATGATCCGTCGGGCCAACCAATGCCCCGCAGGGGTGGGCGTGGCCCCGCCGAAGGCGTATTGGTGGCCAATGCCGATGGTGGGTATGCCCGCTCTGCGCCCGGCACGCGCAACAATGGGTTCGAAGTCGGTGACCACCAGATCGAAACCCTGCATGGGCAGTGTGCGTATATCCCGCCGGAACTGCAGCAGGTTGTTCTGGCTTGCCGTGCGCCGGTAACGAATTCTGCCGTCTTCGGTGGCGAACGTCAGGCCACGCCGGTGCAGGTAATCGCCGAACGGCGCCATGTCGAAAAGCTGCTCCCGCGCGCGCCCGGAAAACAGCCAGACCACATCGACATCCAGCCCGGCAAACGCCTCGGCCATGGCCCGCGCCCGGCTGATGTGGCCGTTGCCGGTGGCTTGCACACCGTAGAGTATGCGCATCACGCCAGCCCCAGCAACTGCGCGGTGAGCAGCGCGGTACCCGCGCCCATGGTTGCTCCCGCGACGGTATCGCCGGGGAAATGCACGCCGAGCAGAACCCGTGACATGGCCACGCCGCAGGCCCAGGCCAACACCACCGCTAAGGGGCCGCCATAGAACAGGGTAAGCATGGTCGCGAGCAGGAAGGCCGCTGAAGTGTGCCCAGAGGGAAAGCTGAACTGGTCGGACGCCGTGATCAGGCTGCGGAAACCCGGAACGGCAACCTGCGGCCGCGGCCGGCGCAGGCTGTTTTTCAGGGTCCAGTAGAGAGTGCGTTCCGCCGCAAGGGCCACAGCCAGTGCCGTGGCGAAATCCTCGGCGTAGGGAGCGCTCAGCAGCCACAGCAGCATCGGCACCAGCACTTGCAGGTAGCCGTCTCCGGAGCGAGAGAGCGCACGTGCGAGAGGGCGCACCGTGCGCCGCTCACCCTGGGAAAAGATTCGGGTGAGCAGGTGAAGGTCGAGCCTGTGCATGGCATTGAGCAGCTTCATGGTCCCAGTGTTGCGCCGCCGCATGGCAACCGCATGACAGCGGTGTGACGGTTTTATGAATTTGTCGGCCCCGCCGCTCAAGAATTCCGCAGGGCGGCTGAGCATTAGTAATTTACAGTGGGCGGGGGCTCTCCTACCATGCTCGCTTCAGCCGTTGGGCAATACGGGAAGCGCAGGGTGAAACTGGGAATATTGAAGACCGACGCGGTACGGCCAGAGTGGGTGCCGGATTTCGGGGAATACCCCGATATGTTCATCGCCTTGCTGGGTCGGCTCGATCCGGCCATCGAGTTTCGCGTTTATGACGTGCAGGAAGGCGTTTACCCGGAAACTATCGACGAGGTGGACGGCTACCTGATTACCGGCAGCAAGAGCAGCGTGTACGATGCCGACCCCTGGATTGCCCGCCTGATGGACTTTGTGCGTGAGCTGCACACCCGGCGGAAAAAGCTGGTGGGTATCTGTTTTGGTCACCAGTTGGTGGCGCAGGCGCTGGGCGGTAAAACGGAAAAATCACCCAAGGGTTGGGGTGTGGGTATCCACCAGCACCGGTTCCAGCAGCTACCTGCCTGGCACGACCAGGGGGCTGCCGCGTTTGCCATTCTGGTCAGCCATCAGGATCAGGTGGTGAGCCCTGCTCTGGGCGCCGACGTGCTGGCCGGCAGCGAGTTCTGTGAAAATGCCGTCTGCCAGGTGGGTGAGCACATACTTACCTTTCAGGGGCACCCCGAGTTCGTGCCGGGTTATGCGCAGGAAGTGATGCAATTTCGCCGTGAGCGCATTGGTGAAGAGGCCTACACCCGCGGCATGGCTTCGCTGGCAGAAGACGCCGAAGCGGAGCGCGTCGGGCGCTGGATACTCGCGTTTCTGCGCAACTAAGCCTGTATACGCGGGTCTACCAGCTCCCGGTATTGGGCATGGAGGCCCAGGGCTCGGCGGCGGGCAGGCTGTCTCCAGCCTGTAACAACTCGATCGAAATGCCATCCGGGGAGCGGATAAAGGCCATATGCCCATCACGCGGCGGGCGGTTGATGGTGACGCCGGCGTCCAGCAGGCGCTGGCAGGTGGCATAGATATCCTCTACCCGGTACGCGAGGTGGCCAAAATTACGACCACCGCTGTAGCTTTCCGGGTCCCAGTTCCAGGTGATTTCCAGCAGCGGGCTACTTGCCGTGCTGGCGCGCTCGACATCGCCCGGGGCGGCCAGATAGACCAGCGTGAAGCGTCCGCCCTCGCTGTCGTAGCGGTTCACTTCCACCAGCCCCAGCTTGTTGCAGTAAAAGTCCAGCGAAGCGTCCAGGTCGCTGGCGCGGACCATGGTGTGCAGGTATTGCATGGCTTAGTCCTCCGAATCCGGGATGGGGCCGACGTTGCGCAATTTAACTGGCCACTTTAGCATCTCGGGTGTTTAGGGGATATGCCAAGAAAAACTACCGGGGAAGAATATCGACGAAAAACAAGAGTTTGATCGCAGTATTGATGGTGGCCTTGGCGGGTTTCGGGGCGATGCCGGCAATGGCGCAAGCGCCACTGATAGGCACTTCGGTTGTTACCGACAACACGACAGATAGCCGCACCGATGGCGCCATTAGCCTGAAGCTGGAAGTCGACAACGATACCTCAGTCGAGCAGCTTGAGGCGTTCATCAACCCCGTCGCGCCTACCAATGTCCGCTTTCTGATTGCCAGCAACGGCCCCGATGCTGTGCTTTTTTACAGTGCACCGGTAGCCGTGGGGGCGGGAGCACAGTGGGTGCAGAGCCCGGCGTTCAATTTCACTTTGCTCGCGGGGCAGCGCTATGAGATTGCCGCTATGGTTGAAGGTCAAGCTGCTTTTCCCTGGGGCTTGACGCAATTGAGCGATAATGGTCTGACTGCCTTTCCGGAAAACGGCAATCCCCAGAATTTCGCCGCGCCAACAAATCTTGGAGAATCGAACGGTGTGGCTCCACACTTCAGGATATTCGGCTCCGCTCAAGCCGCATCAGGCCCAGTCGCGGTCCCGGCACTGCCGCTCTTCGCCCTGTTGTTGCTTGGCGGCCTGCTCGTCCTTTCCGGAATGAGACGGTTAAAGCGGTAGCAGGGCCCAAGGGGGTTTTCGAACCCCCGCTATCCCTCAAGCCTGGCTCCTTCAGCCGGCCGCTCGCCGCTTGTGCATGAAGCAGGCTATATAGCTTCCTGAAAGCCATCCCGAAAGCGCCCTCGCCCATGCCGGGCAGCCCGGCATCGGGTACAATCCCTGTCTTTTTAGGCCTGTGCTGGGGTCCCTGGCCCGGGCACTGGCGGCTATTGGAGTATTTTATGTGGTTCAAAAACGTGCGGGCCTATCGCCTCACCACCCCTTTTCAGGTAACAGCAGAGCAGATTGAGCAACAGCTGGCGCAGCGCGAATTTCAGCACTGCAGCGCCACCCAGCCGGTATCCCTGGGGTGGGTGCCGGCGCTGGGCGGGACGACCAGCGCACTCGTGCACCCTGTTGATGGTCGCTTCCTGTTGCGAATGCGCCGGGAGGAACGGTTGCTGCCTTCGACTGTGGTGCGCGAGCAGCTTGCGGAGAAAGTGGCGGAGATCGAGGAAGCCCAGGGTCGCAAGGTCTATCGCAAGGAGCGCTTGACCCTGCAGGACGAAATCGTACTGGATTTCCTGCCGCGCGCTTTCACGCGCTCGGCCTTTTTCTATGCCTACATCGACACGCGCGCCAACTGGGTTTTTGTCGATGCCACCAGCGCGGCCCGCGCCGAGGAGTTCCTCAACCTGCTGCGCGAGTGCATCGGCAGCTTCCCGGTGGTATTGCCACAGGTTAACAATGCGCCAACCGCCAGTATGACGGCGTGGCTGGCGCACCAGAGCCTGCCACAGGATTTCGCGTTGGGCGAAGAGTGCGAACTGCGCGAGCCCGGCGATGAGGGTGGCGTGGTGCGCTGCCGTGGCGTTGATTTGCTGGGTGAAGAGGTGGAGACTCACCTCAACGCCGGCAAACAGGTGGCGCGACTCGCGCTCAGCTGGGAGGAGCGGGTGTCGCTGGTACTGGCCGAGGACCTCTGTCTGCGGCGCCTGAAGTTTTCGGATGAGTTGCTGAAGGAAAACGAGGACCTGCCGGAAGCGGACCACGCCGCGCGCCTGGATGCAGACTTTGCACTGATGTCGGACCTGGTAACCCGTCTGCAGGAGCGGGTCATCGACCTGTTCGGTGGAGAAATGGAGTAACGCTGCACGTGGCTGATCTGCCGGTAAGCGCCGACTACCGCCGCCTGTTCCTGGATGACGCTGTCTTCATGGACCTGCGTTCGCCGGCCGAATACGCGCACGGTGCATTTCCCGGCGCCACCAGCCTGCCGCTGATGACCGATGAAGAGCGCGCCCAGGTAGGCACCTGCTACAAACAGCGTGGGCAGGACGCGGCGATTGCGCTGGGACACCAGCTGGTGGCAGGCGACGAGCGCGAGCGCCGGGTTGCCGCCTGGTGCGCCTTCGCCCGGCGTCACCCTCAGGGCTACCTGTACTGCTGGCGCGGCGGCCTGCGTTCGCAGACGGTACAGCAGTGGTTGGCCGACGAGGGCATTGTTTACCCCCGTATCGAAGGTGGCTACAAGGCGCTGCGGCGTTTCCTGCTGGAGGAACTGGCCCGCTCGCTGCAGCAGGCGCGCCTGGTACTGGTCAGCGGCCGCACCGGCACCGGCAAAACCCGCGTGATTCATGCGCTGCAGGGTGCGCTGGACCTGGAGGGCCTGGCGCGCCACCGCGGCTCGAGTTTTGGCCACCTGCCGGAGCCCCAACCGAGCCAGATCGACTTTGAAAACGCCGTCAGCATTGCTTTTCTGCAGCAGCTCGCGCGCCGCTCCGGTTCGGTTGTGCTGGAAGATGAGGGCCGCCTTATCGGGCGCCTGGCGCTGCCCGAGAACTTGCGTCAACACATGCAGCAGGCGCCGCTGTTGGTAGTGGACGAGCCGTTGGAGGAGCGCGTGGCGGTGATCCTCGATGACTACATCAACGACCTGGGCGCTCGCTACGCGCTCCGCCACGGGGTTGTCGACGGCCCCGCCCTGCACCGGGCGCGACTGCTCGAGGGGTTGGACGGTATTCGCAAGCGTTTGGGTGGCGCGCGCCACCAGGCCCTGCGTGCAACCATGGAGCAGGCGTTTGATCTGCAGCACAGCAGGGGTGACCCCGAGGTGCATCGGGGCTGGATTCGCGAGTTGCTGGAAGCCTATTACGACCCGATGTACAGCTACCAGCTGGCACAGCGCGAGGGCACGGAACTGTTCCGCGGCAACCGCCAGCAGATCGTCGACTACGCCCGGAGCCAGCTGTCTTGCTGACAGGCAGCAGCGTGCAGCGTGACCTGGTGCTGGTAGGCGGTGGACATGCACACGCGCTGGCACTGCGCATGCTGGCCATGCGGCCCATCGGCGGGCTGCGCGTCACTCTGGTGTCGCCCTCAAGCCATACGCCCTATTCGGGCATGCTTCCCGGCCTGCTCGCCGGCCACTACCGGTTTGCGGAAACCCACATCGACCTCGCCCGGCTCTGCCAATGGGCTGGCGCGCGCTTCATCGAGGCCGAAGTCGATGCGCTGGATACCCGCGCACGCCAAGTGGGCCTGCCCGGTCGTCCCGCCCTCACCTACGATGTGCTGAGCCTGGACATCGGCTCCCAACCCGACCTGGACAGTGTGCCGGGCGCGCGCGAGCACGCCACGCCGGTCAAGCCGGTGGCGGAATTCTGGGCGCGCTGGCAGGCTCTGGAAGCCACACTGTTGCGAGGGGAGTGCCTGCCGTCCAGGCATATTGCCCTGGTGGGGGGCGGCGCCGGCAGCGTTGAGCTGGCGCTGGCCATGGCACACCGCCTGCGGGATCGCGCACCGGCCTTCAGCCTGTTTTGCGCCGCGGCAGATATCCTGCCCGGCTACCACCACCGCGCCAGGGCCACGGCGAAGCAAGCGCTCTCCCGTGCGGGTATCGCGGTGCACTGTGCCAGCCGCGTGAGTGCGGTGAGCGCGGGCCAGCTGACGGTAGAAAATGGCGGTAGCACCGCGTTCGATGCGCTGTTCTGGTGTACCGGTGCGGCGGCTGCGCCCTGGGTGGGTGCCAGCGGCCTGCGCACCGTGCAGGGCGGCTTCCTGGCCGTGCACGACACCCTGCAGTCAGTGGACGACCCCGTGGTGTTCGCCGCCGGTGATATCGCCACCCAGTTGCAACACCCGCGGCCCAAGGCCGGTGTGTACGCCGTGCGTCAGGCGCCCGTACTCGCAGCCAATCTGCGCAACCTGCTGCTACAGCGCCCTTTGCGCGCGCACAGGCCACAGCAACGTTTTCTCTCCCTGTTGTCGCTGGGGGAGCGTCGAGCGGTCGCGGAGCGGGGCCCGTTTGTCGCCAGCGGTGCCTGGGCCTGGCGCTGGAAAGACCGCATTGATCGTCGTTTCATGGCGCAGTTCGCCGCCCTGCCTGAAGGCATGCCCAACGCGGCAGCGGATACCCTGCCCGAAGCACTTGCCGCCGCCACGCAGGCACCTTGCGGTGGCTGCGGCGCGAAGGTGGGTGGCGACCGGCTGGCGGCGGCACTCGGCGAGCTGCGCCAGCGGTATCCGCAACATTGCCCCACGACGGACGGTGCCGAGGACGCGGCCGTGGTGACAGCGCCGGCCGGAGGCATTCAGTTGCAGAGCCTGGATATTCTGCGCGGCCTGGTGTCGGACCCGTGGCTGATGGGACGCATCGCCGCCAATCACGCCCTGTCCGATCTGTACGCGAGTGGCGCTCAGCCCACTACGGCGTTGGCGGCGCTGACCCTGCCGTTCAGCGGCCCGTCTGTGCAACAGCGCGACCTGGTGCAGCTGCTGGCCGGTGCGCTGCATGAATTTGCGGCGGTCGGCTGCCAGCTGGTGGGAGGTCATAGCCTGCAGGGCCCGGAACTGGCGCTGGGGTTTGCGGTGAGCGGCGAGCCCATGGGCGGCGCGGGCCAGTTCCTGCGCAAGCGGACCCTGCATGAGGGCGACCGGCTGATACTGACCAAGCCGCTGGGCACCGGTACCTTGTTCGCCGCCCACATGCAATTGCAGGCCGATGGCCGCCACCTGCACAGCGCTATCGACAGCATGCTGCAGAGCAGCTACGCGGCAGCGCGTGTGGCACTGGCGCGGGGCGCCAGTGCGGCAACCGATGTCACCGGCTTTGGCCTCTGGGGGCATCTACAGGAAATGTTGCGCCCGGAGCAGGGCGCCGTGCTGGAGCTGGCGGCCCTGCCTGTGCTCCCGGGGGCACTGGCGCAGTTGGCGGCGGGACGTCGCAGCACGATGCATGAAGCCAACGCCCGCAATAGCGGCGCGGGCGCGGCGACCGATCCGCGTTACGACCTGCTGTTCGATCCGCAGACCAGCGGTGGGCTGTTACTGGGCGTGGCGGAAGCGGCGGCTGCGGACCTGCTGGCAGCGCTGCATGAGGCGGGCTACGCGGCCGCCGTCGAGATCGGTGAGATCGTTGCCCTCAGTGCCGGCGCTGAACCCATCCGCTGCCGCTGATTATCCCCTGTTGCTGCGCCGCTCCAGCCAGCGCCAGAACACGCCGTGCTGGCGATCCCGGCCGGTGAGCAGGTATTCCAGGCGTTGATCGTTTTCCAGCACTGCCTGCAGGCGCTGGGCTTCACCGTCGCGGCCCGCCAGCAACAGGCGGTCACCCATCTCCAGCGGCACATCATCGGCGGGAAACAGCAGGTCCTCTTTCTGCTTGCGAATCATCACCACTTCCAGGTGCAGGCGTTCGCGCCAGTTACTGGGGTCTGCCAGCAGGTTACCGACGGTAATGCGCTGGCCTGCAGTCAAAGCGCGGGCCAGGGCGGGAGAGCGACGATTGCTGATACGGCCTGAGGAGAACTCCGGCGGGTGGTCGTTCTGGTGGCGCAGAAAACGCGCGAGGGCGTCGCGGCCGGTGTCGTTGTTCAGCTGTAACAGCTGCTGGATAAAGGGCTCCACCAGCCCCGAGCTGATGCGGCTGAGAATGGTGCCGGCCACCACCATACTGGGCTGGCCCAGAAAGTCGGGCTCCGCCGCCCGAAACAGCGCGTGGCTGGACAAGCCGTTTTCCAGCACCACGTGAAACAGCTCCGGGTTCAGGGCCCGTGCCGTGATCAGAATAGACAGGTTGTCGGCGTCATCACTGGTGGCGGCGACGATGCCCACCGCCTCTTCAACGCCAGCGGCGCTCAACTCTTCCGCCTGGGTGCCACGGCCGGCGACTGTGCCGTAGGGGCAACCGGCCTGCTCCGGGTCGGGGTGTATCACCGCCACCTCCATGCCCCGCTCGCGCAGTAACTGGTACACCGCACGACCCACACGGCTGTAACCGCACACGACCCACTTGCCGCGCGGGATCGGCGTGGCCCGGGTGAGGCGTGCCCCGGGGCCGGAATTGAGCCAGTGGTACAGGCGAAACAGGTCGGGCTTGTCGATGGCGAGTTCCAGTCGCCGCACGTATTCCTCCACCGGATTGACCACGTAGTCGGTGTCGAAGGAGCGCATGTTGTCGGCATCGTTGCGCGTGTCGGCGCTGGCGTACACGGCCACCTTGTGATTGAGCAGCGTGGCGCTGATGGCCACCTTCAGGTTGATATGCCCCTCGCCGGTGACCGCGATAACCCCCGTACACCAGCGGCTGCGCAACCCCGCCTCGATGAGGTTGTCGGGCAGATTCGCATTCATGCAGAACGCGGTGACCGGCGCCAAGAACTCCACCACTTCCAGCGCTTCTACCTTTTCCTGGTTTTGTTCGATCACTACCACCTGGTAGCCGCGGTTGGTCAGTGCACTGGTCAACATGCGACCGGTGTCGCCGTAACCACACACCAGGTAGAAGGGCTGGTTGAGGTTGCGCACCTTCCAGGCGAGGCGCGCGCGGCGCAGAGCACGGGTGTATGCCGGGTCCTGCAGCAGGGAAACAATGGAGCCGATGGAGAACAGCCAGGCAATGACCGTGAGGTAAATGCTGACCATGGTCCACAGGCGCTGGCCCGGGGAGAACGGGTAGGGTACTTCGCCGAAGCCGATGGTGCTGCCGGTGTAACTGACCACGTAGAAGGCCTGGAAAAAACTCATGCGCCAGGGGTTGCCCTGGTCGTCCACGCCTGGGATCAGGGTGAAGCCGACGGTGGCAATGGCATAGGCGGTGATAAGGATCACCAGCGGCATGCGCATGCGCCGCAGGAACAGGAAGACCAGAGACTTGTGTACGTGCCGGCTCATGGCGGGTTATTTCCGGCTGAGCCCGGCCGTATCCAGGGTGAGCAGCACCAGTGATACCAGGTTGGCGAGCAGTGCGCCGCCGGAGAGTGACACGATCGACGCCATGACACGCGGTGTCAGCCCTACCTCCATCACATGCACGGCAATTGCCCACACGACGGCGGCAGCCAGCAGGTGCAGGTTCACCACCAGGCTGGAGGCAAGCAGTATGGCCCCCATCTGCGAGCGTTCACCGAACTTGAGTACGGTGGCTATGAGGCTGACTACCAGTGCCGCAAACAGTTCGTACACATCGTGGTGTTGTGGATTGTCGATGTCGCCGATGAAGAAACCGAAATTCAGTGTTACCGCCAGCAATACGAAAAAACCGAATACCACTTTGCTCATGTTCATAGCTGTTGCATCCCCTGCCTTGGCCTGCCGCCATTATGCGCGACTCCGCAGCAGTTGCCAGCCCTGTACGCGAGCGTGTGTTCAGGTCTCCAGCAGCGCACGCACCCGGTCGCGATAGCCCCGGCTGACCTTGATGCGGGCGCCGGTATCCAGGTGCAGCAGGTACTCGCCGCTGTCCAGGCTCTCGGCACCGGTAATACCCGTAGCGTTGACAATGGTGCTGCGGTGTACGCGCAGGAAGCGTGCGGGGTCGAGCATGGCTTCCAGCTCCTTCATGGTGACCCGCATGATGTGCGTTTTGCCGCCCGCGTGGATGCACATATAGTCGCCCGCGGCGTCAATCCACGCGATGTCGACGGTTTTGATGAAGTGGATGGCATTGCCGTCACGCACCGTGAGTTTCTCCGGCCAGCCCTGGCGTCCGGACTCCGCCATGGCCTCTACGGTCTGCGCATTGGCGCCGGTCATGCCCATGACCAGGTTCATCAGCCGGGCTTTGTCGCGGGTCGAGGCCTGCTGCTGGTTGAACTGCCGGGCTCGCTCCACCGCCTCTTGCAGGCGATCTTCGTCAATGGGTTTCAGGATGTAGTCCACGGCGTGGACCTTGAAGGCATCCACGGCGTAGGTGTCGTATGCGGTGACAAAAACCACCATGGGCAGGGTGTCTGCCTGCAGTTCCGACAGTACCTGAAAGCCGTCCATGCCCGGCATCTGGATATCCAGAAACAGCAGATCCGGCTCGTGCTCGGCAATTGCCTGCAGTGCCTGCTGGCCGTTGCTGCATTCCGCAACGATGTCGATGCCCGGAATGGTGCGCAGGCGCAGCGCGAGCCCCCGTCGGGCGAGGTCCTCATCATCGACAATCACGGTGGACAGGGCCTGCATCAGCGCGCCTCCTTGTATTCCAGTGGTATGCGTATGGTGGTGGTGAGGCCATGCGGCTCGGTAGCGCCTAGCCGGAAGCTCTGGCCCTCACCGTACAGCGCGCTCAGCCGGTCGCGAATATTGCCCAGCCCCACTCCGCCGCCCTTGGCATTGCGCCCCACGCGCATGTCCAGCCCCGGGCCATCATCCGCCACGGCGAGTACCAGCTCGCCATTGTCCAGCGCAGCGCTGACGCCGATGCTGCCGCCTTTGACGGCGGTTGCGATTGCATACTTGATGGAGTTCTCCACCAGCGGTTGCAGCAGCAGGGATGGCATCAGCGCCTCGCGCACCTGGGTAGGCAGGTCGAAGTGCAACTGCAGACGCTCGCCAAAACGCACCTTCTCGATATCGAGGTACAGGCGCAGGGCTTCAAACTCTTCCGCCACCGTGACCTTTTCCATCGGGTCGTTTTCCAGTGAGTAGCGTAGAAAACGGCTCAGGCGGCCAACCATGGTGTTGGCCAGCTGGGTTTCCTGTTCCAGGATCAGCGTGGAGATGGCGTTCAGCGTGTTGAACAGGAAGTGCGGATTGAGCTGGTAGCGCAGCATTTTCAGCTGCGCCTGCTGTGCCATCGACATAGCCGTGAGCAGGCGTTCCTTGTCCGCCTGCACCAGCAGGTAATACTTGATGCCGAAATACAGCACACTCCACACCAGCATCACCCAGAACGCCGATACCGTGCCCGAGAAATAGTTGTACCAGGCCATATCCGGCTTGCCCAGTTGCTCATCCGGGAACATCTGCTGAAACAGGGTGGCGCGCAGGCCCATCCAGGCCAGCGCGGCGAGGTAGGAGCCACCCAGTAGAGCAACGCCGCGCCAGGGCAGGGCCATGTGCCAGGTACGCCGGTACAGGCTGCGCAGCAGCAGAGTGAAACCGATGCCGATGACGCTCACCAGTGGCAGGTAGAACTCATACCCTTCAGGCGGTTTGCTCCACACCATGATGCCGAGGTAGTAGGACACGCCCCAGCCGCTCCAGCCCGCCGCCTGGAGCGCCCAGAAGAGAATTGTCTTGTTCTGTAGAAGGTCCGAGGTGCGCATGGCTAGAGTATACGCTGGCCAACGGCCTGGCTTCACCCCGGTTCGTCGCAGCGTACTGTCACTTCATCGCGGTGTCGCCACCGCGGGGGTCTTTGCTGTGGCGGTTGGTTGCCGCGGCGCGGCGTCGGTTCAGCCCTTGCCCGCCGCGAAAGCCTGCAGTGCCTCCCCGGTCAAGCGGTAGCCTGTCCACTCGCTCTGGGGTCGTGCGCCGAAAGATTCGTAAAAGCGGATGGCGGGCTCATTCCAGTCCAGCACGTTCCATTCGAAGCGACCGCAGCCTTCGGCAACCGCGACTTGTGCCAGGTGGCGCAACAGTGCCTTGCCCGCGCCCTTGCCGCGGTGTGCCGGGTTGACGTAGAGATCTTCGAGGTACAGCCCGAGGCGCCCCAGCCAGGAGGAAAAGTTGAAGAAGTACAGGGCAAATCCCAGGGCCTCGCCATCCTCCTCGCAGATAACACCGTAGACCCGCGGGTTATCGCCGAACAGCAGCGCTTCCAGCTGTGGCACGGTGGCCTGCACTTCATCCAGTGCCCGCTCGTAGAGTGCCAGGTCGCGAATGAACTGCAGGATACGTGGGCAATCGTCCGGACGCGCCTGGCGAATCGTGAGCGTGCTCATCAGGTGCTGCTCCAGCTGCGCTGCATTTCGTAGTAGAGGAAAGAGGCGGTCCAGGTAATCAGCACCAGACCAGTCAGTGATTCAATGCCGATCAGGTAGCGCAGGTTGCCCTCCGGAAAGATGTCGCCAAAGCCGAGCGTGGTGAACACGGTGAAGGAGAAATAAATGCAGTCCAACAGGGAACCGTCAAAATATTCTCCGTGCAGGGCGCCCCAGCCAGGGGTGTTGATCATCAGATGAAAGGCGATGCCAAACACCCAGACTTCGATGGAGTGTGCCACCATGGCGCCGGCAACCCCGACAACAATACGCGCCCGGTGCACCATATTCAGGCGCGGCAGCAGGCGTGTCATCCAGTGCAGGAATTCGTAGTGAATCGCCACGGTGAGCATGACGATGAGCATGTTGACGGCGACGAGAGCGAACAAGCGCAGTGCACCTCGGAAGTTTCCGTCAGTTTACCGAAAAAAAAGCCGGAGCGCGCAAGGCACTCCGGCGCAAAAAAAAGCATGTTACTGTTGCTGAGCGGCCAGCACCTCTTCGACCGTGGGCCCTTCCATGGTGACGTGTTCACGCGCCTTGACCTGATCGGGCCGAATGTCCGCCACATTCGTCATGAACTGGCTGTACCACTTGCGCACCAGGTTGATGGGACCATCGCCGTCACACATCAGCGGGTTGTCGATGATGCATTTGTTGTTCCAGATCGCCACGTCCTGGTGGAACGACTCGATATTCTTTTCCGTGTACTCATCCAGCATCTTCTGGTTTTCCTCGGGGCTCATGCTCGGGTCCTTGCGCATCATCACACCGAAGTTGATGATGAAATTCTCCATATCAACGGGTACATGGCTGACCAGCAGGTGCACCGTCATCGGGTGACCGTCCATGCTGCCGGTCATTGTGGTGGTCATGTAGGCGGGGCCTTCATAGGTGGCCACGCTGGTGATCAGCCCGCCATCGCCCTCGGTGAGGAGCTGGTGGCCGCCGACCATATACTGCACAAATTTGTGCCCTTCCATGGTGTTGCGGAATGATTTCACGGCGGAGTAGTGAATGGGGCCGAAGTGCGCCATGTCCGCCATGTTGTCGACCAGTTCCCGGCCCAGGGTTTCAATGGGAATGGCGCGCATTTCCCAGTCAGTCCAGTCACCGGAATACCAGTCTGCCAATTCGGCGGGTTCCTGGCCGGGGATGGGGGCGTTGTTTTCGGGATCCTGCCACACGAGTACCAGACCGTTGCGTTCCAGCACCGGCCAGGATTTGATGACCGCTTTTTCCGGAATTTTCTTCGCGTAGGGGATGTCGTCACAGACCCCGTCAGCGCCCCAGCTCCACAGATGGAAGGGGCACACCACGGAGTTGCCACACACCTTGCCGCCACTCAGGTCGCCGCCCATGTGCGGGCAGTAGGCGTCGAGTATGTGCACGGCACCGTCCTCTTCGCCGCGGTAGGCGACCAGTTTCGTGCCGAACACTTCCAGCATGCGTGGCGCGGTGGTGACACTGGCCGCGTTGCCAATGACATACCAGCCGCGTGCGTAGCGCTCGGGGCGGGGTTCGGCCTTGATTACATAGGGTTCGATTTTCTGTTGAACAGTCATGGGTATCTCCGCTGCAGTGTGCTGCCCGTTATGGTTTCTGTTATCAGAGGAAGAAGTCGGCGTTGGGTTGGCCCATCAGGTTCCCGCCGAGGTTGCGGCCGAACTTGAACGGGTTGTTGGCCACATGGGTGCGCCCCGCGTTGATATCCAGCCACGCCCGATTCAAGGGGTGGCCGCGATGGATACCCTGCGCGCCGCAGGCGATGAACATGGCGTTGATGGCATCCGCGCATTTGGCGCCGACGCGCGAGGCATCGAAACGCATCTTGATACGTTCCTCCATGGGCAGCGAGCGCCCTTCGCGCGCGGCATCCAGCATCGTGTCGAAATTGCGGAACATGATGGTTTCGCATTCATCCACCGTGGCGATGGCATTGGCCAGGGCCATCTGCGCATCGGGATCGGTGGCGATCTTGTTGCCATCGTTCAGGCCGACCCGTTCGCGATTCACTTTCACGTAGCTGTCGGTGACACCGCGCAGGGCTCCGATGGCGGAACTGCACACGGCGCGCACAAAAATCTGGCCGAAGGGCAGACGGAAAATCGGATGCGTGTTCACGGCGTTGCCCGGGCTGTTGCACTCGAAGCCGTGAATGGAGCGGTGCGTGCGGTACTCGGGTACGAAGGCGTCCTTCACCACGATATCGTGGCTGCCGGTACCTTCCAGGCCGCTCACATCCCAGTTGTCGACAATTTCGTAGTCGCTGCGCGGTACCAGGAACGTACGGTAGTCGGGTGCTTCGCCCTCTTTCTCGGCGGGAATCATGGCGCCGAGGAAGGCCCAGCCGCAGTGCTTGGAGCCAGAGGAAAAGCCCCAGTGGCCGCTCAACGTGTAGCCACCGTCGACGCGGGTCACCTTGCCGACCGGCATGTAGGACGAGGAGATCAGTACGCTGGTATCTTCGCCCCAGACGTCCTGCTGGGCGCGCTGGTCGAACAGCGCCAGCTGCCAGTTGTGGATCGCCACCACGCCCAGTACCCAGGCCGTGGACATGCAGCCCTCAGCCAGCGTCATCTGCACACGAAAAAACACTTCCGGCTCCATTTCGTAGCCGCCGAAACGGGCGGGCTGCATGATGCGGAAGAACCCGGCTTCCTGCATTTCGCGCACGGTTGCTTCGGGCAGGTGGCCCAGGCTGGCAGCTTCTGTCTGGCGCTCACGCAGGACAGGCACCATTTTGCGGGCGCTGGCGTAGAGGCGGTCGATGTCGTTCATTTGTTGTGCGGTCATGGTTATTCTCCGAGTCCGGGTCATCTTTGATACCGACTATCCTCCTCCCGGGGCAAGTCGCTCATACCTCATCTGCGGTATAACCGGGGGTGAAAAGCGGGGAGCTTGATCCATGTCAAGAGAACCGGGGCAGGTCAGCAGCGCGCCCTGATCTGCCAACTGATCTATACTGAGCAGATGCCTCACCCACTGACTATTACTCGCGCCATCGCGCTCATCTTTCTGGCTGATGTGGCACTGGCTGCCGACACCACGGTGTACCGTTCCGAGGGGCCCAACGGCACGGTGCAGTTCTCAGATACGCCACCGGCGGAGTCCGCCGGCACCGAGGTGCTGCGGATACGCCCCCCACAGGCGGGAGATCCCGCAGCGGCCGAACAACAGCTCAGAGCGATGCGCTACAGCACGGACCGGTTAGCGGAAAATCGTCGTGAACGAGAGCTGGAACGTGAGGTGGCAAGGCTGCGGGCACAGGTTGCGGCCCGTCCCCCCGCCCGGCAATCCCAGCCCGAGTCGACCATCCACTATGTGCCGGTGTATGTGCCCTCCGCGGTGATCCCATGGCGTCCTGGGCATCGGCCGCGCCCGCCACGCCGACCCGACCTGCGCCCGCCGCTGCAACACCCGGGAATCATCCCCGGGCCCAACAGCCAGTTGATGCGCCCGATTGTTTCCGACCGCTGAAACCCGTTTGGGCGCCGCTCCCGTCTTGTTAAAGTGCGCACTCGGAACGGTGAAGCACGGAGCAATGCCATGGAACTGGTAATGATTTTTGATATGCGCACGCCGGAGTTTGGTGTGAGCAGGGAAGCGGCTTACACGGCAGCACTCGACATGGCTGAGTGGGCGGATCGGGTGGGCTTTGATACGTTGGGTTTTGGTGAGCATCACTGCGCTGACGATGGGTATAACCCCTCGCCCCTGGTGTTGGCCGCGGCGATGGCGGGGCGCACCCGGCAGGTCGCATTGCGTACCGCGGTATTGCTCGCCCCGTTGTACGACCCGGTGCGGCTGGCGGAAGATCTGGCGGTGGCCCAACTGGCCAGCGCCGGGCGTATGCAGCTCGGCCTGGGGTTTGGCTACCGGCCGGTCGAATTTGCCATGTATGGTCAGCGCGTCGAAGACCGTTTCGAAGTGACCTGCAACACCGCGCGGCTACTGAAAAAGGCCTGGACCGGCGAGCCCTTCAACTACGAGGGGCGCCCCTGCCTGGTGTCGCCAGTGCCGGAAAAACCGGTGCCGATCCTGCTCGGTGGCATGGCGCCCAAGGTGGCGCGCATAGCCGCCGAAATTGCTGATGGGTTTCTCGTGCCGCTGTTTCCACCCAAGGTGTGGCAACCCTACCGCGACGCCTGCCTGCGCCTGGGTAAACCGGACCCGGGTCCTTATCCGCGCCAAGGGCCCACGTTCCTCTGGGTGTCTGAAGACCCGGAGGCCGACTGGCAATGGATCGCGCCGCACATCCTGCATGTGCTGGATTCCTATTCGCGCTGGACGGCCGATGCCTACGGTACGCCCCAGGGCCCCTACGCCGGTGGCATGACCGCTGAGACGGTGCGTGAAAGTGGCGCCTACAAGGTGCTGCGGCCGGAGGACGTTGTGACCATGGCGCGCGAATTGGGTGATCACAGTTCGCTGTACCTGACGCCTCTCTTCGGGGGCATTGATCCCGAGCAGGGTTGGAAAATGCTGCGGTTGTTCGAAGAGCAAGTGCTGCCGCATCTGCGGCGCAACGGCGTGAAGCCACGCTGGGGTATGCCCGCCTAGCGTATCGAGCGCTCTTGCCTCGGGGCGGCAGCGATACAGCGGTGAAGCCGCTGCAGGTGCTCGCTCAAGCGAGCCGGCGTACCAACTGATCAAGCAGCTCTTCTGCGGCCACCATGGCGACAATGACGGCGAGGAAGGCCACCACGCCGTGCAAAGGGCCGCTGAATACAAGCGCGTCGCCGAAGGCCATGTCAATTGCCCAGAGCATGACGAACTTTGACAGGAACAGTACCACCCACGCGCTGAAGAAGCGCAGGAATTGCCAGCCAAAGCCACTGCGGCCTGTAAACCATCCGGCGATGCGGTGTTCTACCACCAGCGTGCCCTGCAACAGTAGCTGCAGCAGCAATGCGGCGGCCAGCGTGATGCTGAAAGACGATATCTGTACGTGCTGCCAGTACTCTGCACACAGGTTCAATACCACCAGGTCGATGAGAATGGAGATCAGGTAGCGGACGAACAGCCTTTGGCGGCCGCTGGGTACGGCGAACGGTTCGCGGGTAACGTGGTGGTGCGGTTTCATACGATTGCTATATCCTTGGGGCTCAGTGCCTGCGCTACCAATTTCTGTTCTAGACGCACCGCTACGTGCTTTCACGGTAGGCAGTATACCGTAGCGTTTCAGGGAGGTCCGCCGCGTCGCATGCAATCATTCCACGAGGCCGACACGACAGCCCGCAACCGGGCCATGAATTACTTCGCGAGCCATCAACGCCTGTGGCTGTTCGGTTACGGCTC
>TARA_R110002049_G_scaffold4601_1_pt1 | contig 119324 bp, 100 predicted proteins | sample TARA_R110002049 | Tara Oceans TARA_R110002049 (sample SAMEA4396941) | marine metagenome | biome: Polar Biome; feature: [SRF] surface water layer (ENVO:00010504); material: water (ENVO:00002006), including particulate matter (ENVO:01000060) such as... | depth 5 m | reverse complement strand
TCAGTCCAATCGACTTCGAGCAAGCGATCAAAGAACCGTCACTCGCCGGTGAATCCTGATCCGCAGGACTTGCCATTTACCTTCCCCTCAAGATCGGTCCACTGTCAACTTTTCGTGGGCAATTCCACAGGTTGACGCGTGAAGTCAAAGCCTTAGTGAGTATCTGTCTCACAAAACGTCGTCTCCGATCGATGAATCGGTGGCTTCTTAGATCGTGCGTTGTACCGGACTGCCAACTTCAAGGTCACCAATTTGTGCGTCTCCTTGCCTGTCGCTGTCGTCGAACTGGCATATTTGCGCGCCCGTAAGTTTGGGAACGTGAGCCTGCTACCGGTGCCTGCACGATTCATCGACCAACCGGACAAAACAAATCTAAGCCCGCCATGACCACTACATGCCCGCGATGCAGACAGACGTTGCCGAGCGAAACCGGATTCTGCGTTGGGTGTGGTTTCACTTGCACGGATGTCGATTCGCGAAGGTTCAGAGCAGAACAGGATGCTCGAAGCCGAACAGAGCGAGCAAGGCTTTTCGGAAGACTATTCCGATTCCTACGTTGGATAAGATGGGTCCGCTGAGCAGTTAGTTGCAACCATCTTTTTGGCTTCCAGACACTCCGCTCCCGTTCCAGCCACGATATCCGGTCGATGAAACCGGGTGCAACTAGGCGTGTCTCGAGAGAACGTCCGGCGTCGGCCACCGGAGCGCCGAAATGGCCGACGAGAACCGCATCGGTTGATTAGACCGATGAAAGTCGAGATTGCCCATCAACCAAGCCTTCATGCTCTTCCCGCCGATTTCATCAATAAAACGTGTGGGGTCGGATCGTGTCGTCTTCGTCTGCAATCAAAAACACGAGTACCTGCCGTGTGCTGGGCACGACAATCAGTTGCTCTGCGAATACAAAACTCAAATCCGCATTTGGAATCCAATGGGAAGCGATGCTCTGTCCATTTCCTTCGCGGTAGGCTGTGAGACTGGCGTCCTGTTGAATAAAATCTGCGGCCGAGCGTGACGTGACCGGCTTTGCACGTTTGATTCCGTAGCCGCCCGCTTGCTTCAGTCCGGGTGAACAAAATCCCCATTCGATCGTGTTGTCGCGAATCGACGCGATTGCACACGGAAAGTCACAGAGTTGCACCCAGCGGACAAGCATACTCGTCAATGAAACTTGAAATTGATCGCGAGCGTGCTTTACGCGGTCTAAGGTGGGTGCGGCCCGATTGACAATCTTTCCCAGCAAGAACCTCGGCATCAGCAATCCTGACGCAAAGCAATCGGCCTCTCGCTCGACGACTCGGTTCGATTCAAATTGCGTTTCAGAACCGTGGGCACCGCCACCACTCAACAGATAGTTGCGGTGGGGATCGAGGAAATAGTGTCCCAGTTCATGACCGATGGTGAAGGTAACTTTCGGATGCAGCAGTCCATCATGCGCCCATTGATTATATTTCGTGTTGTAGAACAGAAGGAATCGAGGTTTTTGAAATTCAAGACGACCATCAAAGTCGCTGCCGAAATCATCACCAAATGCCTTCAATCGGCCCCGCTCTTTCTTGATGACTTTGAAAGGGTCAATCGGCGCTTCTGAGAAACCTGATTCCGAAGCAATCTGCTCTCCCAACGCGGTTGCCCTTTTCAGCTTCGCCTGCTCGAGTTTCCATTCAAGCGTCATCGTCGCCTGCATCCTCATCACTCTCGTCATCTTCATTGGCTTGCTGCCGATACCGCTCTAGCTTCTCGCGAACGTCCTCTGATTCGACATCGCCTTCGGAACGATGCAGTGCCAATAAATCATTTGATTCCGCATTGTTCTCAGTTGGAACTGGAATGAATTCTCGCGATTCATAACCGAGCGGAACGTCGCCCTTCGATTTAGCCAGAATCCGCTGGACCGTCTGGAAGTCCATCGGTCCCTCGTCCATCGCGTCGAGGGCACGCTCAATCTCGTCGTCGGAAGTTGGCCGAAATCCCGGAGGAACAATCCTCCGATGCAAGTAGTCTTTCATGTCATTATCGTTTGCCATCAGTCTCTCCCCCTGTTGGCAACTTGTGTCCAAGTTCAGTCATCTTGGTGCGTATCGTTTTCCACGCTCGGCTGCGATACCCACGAACTGATCCGACCGCTATCCCCAATTCGTCAGACAACGTTGTTGCATCGGTCACGCGGTCTTTGGCATAGGCGTCTGATATCACGATCGCACGCTCCTTATCTGGAAGTCCATCCAACACAGCCATAAGATCGGCATATTCCTTTTGACGTCGCTTCTCCCAGTCTTTTCGTTTTCGCTTCGATTCGTTTTCATCAGGTTTGTCCTCAGGGATCAATTCGATTGCGTTCTCTAGGCCGAAGTCGACGGGCAGCCGCCTTGCCTTGTCCCATCCACATTTGAAGATGTCTTTGGCAGTGTTGTCGGCAATCTTGTAAAAATAGGCTCGCAGCGGGCCGTCATTCTCGTCGTACTGCTGGCGGCGATCCCAGAGTTTTGCGATCGCGATGCTGAGTACGTCCTCCGCATCTTCTACGTTGAACGTTTTGTACGTCGCCAAGATCATTCTGATGATCGCAGAGCCATAGAGTTCCAAAATCTCGGCCAGCGCAGATTCATCATCTTCCATCAGCCGAAAGGCCAATGTCAGTTGAGTATCTGCGATGGAATCGGATGTCGAATTCGTCAAATGGTTTGCCTCCCTTTAAGGAGATCTACGAGCGAGCGCTACAACGAGGATGGCACGGTCCGCCCCGCCCTAAAAGCTGGGGAACGGCTGTGTACGCGGCCGATTGACGACCCCAAGTCCGTTGTAACGCCTAGTCGTAGTGATTGGTAGAGGCAGATGCCTCTGGCTGTTTTGGCCGTTTTTACCACTCATGGAGGAGTTCGACGATGAAGGACCAAGTCCCAGCCTCAATCAAGTGGAAGGTGATGCTGCTCGCGGCAAGACCGATCGCGATGTGCAGTATTGCTACCGCCTTGTTTGGTGTTTTCGCAGCACCCGAGCACGGTGACGCTTTGCTGGGCCTGGGAGTTTGTCTCTACGTCGTCGCATTCATCGCTGGTTGGACGGGAAAACTCGTCAACAAACTTTTTTATGAATAGATTCAACATCGGAGGTGCGAAATGCACAAACTGACTTTTTATCCGCTTGGCTCGAAGAAGAACGCGGACACGACACAGATTGACTTGAACAACGGCAAAAAACTGTTGTTCGATTTTGCGGCAGTCGCAAATGTGCGCGATGCCGACGAGAAAGGCATCGACCTTCCCAAGACGCTGTCAGAAGACTTAGACGATAATGGAAAGCAAGGTTACGATATCACCGCATTTACGCATTTGGATGATGACCACACCCGCGGTGCCGATGCGTTCTTCTACTTTGAACACAGCAAGAGTCATCAAACCAAAGATCGGTATCATTTTGGCACGCTTTGGGTTCCCGCAAACGTAATCACGGAAAGCCGCAATGACTTGACGCCCAGCTCGAAGCTCATTCAGGCGGAGGCCCGCTATCGGTTGGAGAACGATGGTGATGTCCGTGTCTTCTCGCGTCCGAAGAAGTTGAAAGATTGGCTTGAGTCGAAAGGTTTGACCGTGGAGTCGCGAAAACACCGAATCACTGACGCTGGGCAACTTGCTCCCGAGTTGACACTAGGCCAAGACGGGGTTGAGTTCTTCGTTCACGCCCCGTTCGCGTGGCGGCAAGACGAAAACACGCTGTTTGATCGCAACGGTGATTCGCTTGTGTTACAGGCGACCTTCTCGTTCAATTCGGAGCTGACGCGATTTTTCATTGGGTCCGATGTTGCTCATGGGGCGTTGTCAGAAATCGTTCAGATTTCAAAGGGACGCAAGAACGAGGTTCGCCTCCTTTGGGACGTTATGGGGCTGCCCCATCATTGCAGCTATCTGACACTTGGGCCTGATCGCGGCATCGACAAGACCGAGCCGGTGGAGGACGTGAAGTGGTTGTTTGAAACGCAAGGTCAAGATGGATGTATCATCGTATCAAGTAGCAAGTCGATTCCCGCCAAGGGAACGAATGCCGATAAGGAGTCTCAGCCGCCTCATCGGCAAGCAGCGAACTATTACCGTGAGGTTGCTGACGATAAGGACGGGGAGTTTGTGGTCACGATGGAGCATCCGAAACCGTCTTCTCCCAAGCCGATCGTGATCGAGATTTCGGGCCTCGGTGCGAAATTGAAGAAGACTCAGGTCGTTGGCTCCGCAGCAGTCACGGCGTCAGCAGCGCCCCGAGCCGGTTCACGAGCGGGTTGAAAATGTCTGAAACAACTAATGACATAAGCTACTGCGATGTCGAAGGGCTTATCGCTCCATCGACGTCACTCACGCTCTCGCGCAGTCGATCTTTGGTCGAAGCAATCGAATCACAGCGTTTATCGTTTGTGCGATTGATTGAGTGTAGGCGACGTTCGGACGAGGACGGAAAAGTCGAGGAAGTTGTGGTATTCGATGCCGAGATCGAGCGGCCACAGCGATGCGTGTACGCCATTCGCAAAGTTGAGCGGCTTGCGATTGTGTTTGCCGAAGACGACGGTTGGTATCCGGAAGTTTTGGCACTGCGAAAAAACTTTCCGGAAGTCCCGCATCTGAATCTTAGAGCGAGCGAACTGCCACGAAGTTTGTGCCTTTACGATGTTTCGTGGTCAGAAGTTGCGTTGCGATGGACACCGGCTCGATTTGTTGAGCGAATACGGCATTGGCTTGCAGAAACAGCGACTGGAGTGCTGCACCAACAGGATCAACCGCTCGAACCGGTCCTGCTTGGAAATGGTTTGAACATCATCTTGCCGCCTGACCTTTTTCGAGACTGGATGGATTCCGAACCGAAAAGCCTGCAGATTGGACCGGCATTTCCGGGGAAAGGGTGTCGAACGTTTGCAACGAACACCGATCGTGATGCCGGTGGAACCTCGATGTTGGCGGTTTGCATCAAGACCGATCCACGTCAGCGGACAGCCATCAACCGGCAGCCTCGTAACCTCTTCGAGCTGGATGAGTTGCTCGCTTCAGCGGGGTGCAACCTTCGAGAGAAATTGTCCAAAGCTTTGGATACCGTCGCGGACAAGGACCGTTGGAACAGAAGGCTGTTGATCGTCGTCGGATTCCCGCTGATCCGGAACGCGAAAGAGACAGTTGAGATTACTGACGCATGGGCTTTCCTTACGCCAAAGTCGGTCGCGGAAGTTGGAATTGCGATCGGACTGTGGATCAAGATGCCAGGAGGAAACTCACTCGGTTTGGCGATTAGCGGGCTGTCCGAGGCCGACGAAGTAGCGGTCCCGATCGAGGTCATCTCTCCTCAGTTTGGACTTTCGCGGGAGTCTTCCGCTGTGGCATCTGGTGTTGAACCTGATCCGCGAAAGACCATTGCGATCGGCGCGGGAGCACTTGGGTCGCAGGTCACCCAGCTTCTGGCGAAGTCGGGTTTTGGTGACTGGACTATTATCGACAGCGATTATCTGGCTCCGCATAACGTTGCTCGACACGGTTTGTCGCCCACGTGGATTGGCTGGCCCAAAGCGCGAGCGATGGCGATCGAGTTGTCGTCACTCTATGACACTGACCCCAACCCCCAGTTTTACGAGGGGGAATTTGTTCAAGAATCAACGCACAACGCGGATTTTCAGGGGTGCGTCGATTCGGCGGACCTAATTTTGGACATGTCCGCTTCGGTTCCCGTTGCCCGCCATCTAGCAAACGACGTTCAAACTTCCGCTCGGCGGGGATCAATCTTTCTGAATCCCAGTGGAAACGATCTGGTGATGCTATTCGAGGATGACGACCGACAAATTACGCTTGACTGCATCGAAATGCAATACTATCGAGCCATCGCGTTTGAAGAGGGCTACGAAGACCATCTCAAACGTCCGGTCGGGCGAGTTCGATATGCCCGTTCATGCCGCGATGTTTCGTCAAGCATCCCGACAAACTTGGTCGCACTACACGCGGCAATTGCGGCAAGCGAGGTGCGCTCGCGTATCGAGTCGCCTTCCGCGTCAGCCTGTTTGTGGCGGACTGCTTTGTCACCAATGAACGTGACCGCATTCTCAATGGAGTTGTCTCCTGTCGAATGCCAACGAATCGGTGATTGGACACTGATTGTCTCGCATCACATTGTCGAGCGACTGCAGAGACAGCGTTCGTGCAAACTTTCTAATGAGACCGGTGGTGTCCTGGTGGGCAGCTACGATTTGCATCGCAAGATTCTCTACGTGGTGGAAACCATTCCTTCGCCACCGGATAGCAGCGAGTGGCCGACGTTGTATATCCGAGGAAGCAAAGGTCTGGCGACGGAGGTTGAGCGAGTTGGCAGGGTGACGGACGGACAGCTCGAATATGTGGGCGAGTGGCATTCGCACCCGGATGGTTGCCCATGTCGCCCGAGTCAAAATGACTTGAAAGTGTTCGCCTGGCTAACTGAAAACATGAGCGACGTGGGGCTCCCATCGCTCATGGCCATCGCGGGCCAGCGACATACTGAGTGGTACGTGGGTGAAATGTTGAAGTCCGGTGGCTGGGAGACTGCGAATCGTGAATGACAACGTTGAAGAAGTTCAAAACGAGATTCAAAGCCCTCTCAATCGTCCAGTTGGGTTGTGCCTATCGGGCGGAGGTTCCAGAGCGATCGCGTTCCACCTGGGCTGTCTCCGAGCATTGAAGGCGCGAGGCATATTATCCAAAGTTGATGTGATGTCCACTGTCTCCGGCGGATCAGTGATTGGCGCAATGTATGCGTACAGCGACGATTCCTTCGATGACTTTGATCTGCGGGTACAAGATGTATTGCGGCGTGGATTCGTCAAGAGTATCGCCCGGCAAATGTTTCTTTCACCAATCGGACTAAAAATCGCGGCTACAAAACTGATCGCCGGTTCAATGGCAACGGCAACTTCGATGTTGCGGACCAGTGTTGGTGTTGTCGAACGGTTAATTCCGCGAACGACACGCGCCTATGTTCGATATTCCGACAAAATCCAGCCACCACTGCGTCGATGGGCGAGTCGCACAACCGCGTTTGAAGCCGCATTGGCTTCAAGGCTGTTCGGTGACCAACAGATTTCGTCAACCCGCCGGGGAAATATCAATACCGTTATCAACGCTTGTGAATTGCGAACAGGGACCGCCTTTCGATTCGGAAGTCGCGAATCTGGCACTTGGCGTTTTGGAACTTTGGAAACGAACGATGTATCCGTGGCGTTGACCGTTGCAGCGTCGGCTGCGTATCCGGCGCTACTTCCAGCAATTGACCGATTTTTCGCTTTCAATCCGATTGGTGGCGACAAGACTCACAATCATCGTGTCATCCTGACCGATGGCGGAGTCTACGACAATCTTGGAGTCACCTGCATGGAGCCAGGGAAAGACGCAAGGTATTCGACAAACGTGTACGCTCCTGATTACATCATTTGCTGCGATGCGGGACCGGGACAGTTTGATGACACGCCACACCCCTACGGTTGGGGCACCCGCATGAAAAGAGCTTTTGGAGCGACCTTCAGGCAAGTGCAAACTAGCACTCAGTCACGACTTCACCAATGGCGTGAGCATGAACGAATCAAGGGCTTCGTCTACGCTTATTTGGGTCAGCAAGACAGACGACTGCCGCGTACACCAGAAGACTTTGTTCCAAGAGAACGGGTCGTGAACTATCCGACCGATTTCTCGCCCATGCCCGATGCGGATATCGCCGCCTTGTCCAAACGCGGCGAGCAACTCACGAACTTGTTGGTGGAGCTCCATTGCTCAGATCTCTGAACCCCGCAAAAAACGGATTTCGCGAATCACAGTCCAGACAAAGAAATAGAATAGATGAAGTGCAACGTCCCTTAGAAGCGGGATGCCACCATCCAGTAGGACGAAATGACCATTCTGCGTGGGGCCGTCAACTAGGATGCCGATACGAGATACCGGCACGATCAAATTGGCCGACTCCATCTCACGACTGGCGACGGAAACTACACGGACTCTTTGTTAGTCGCCTGGACGCTCCGGCGGCCGACGCCGGTAGGTTTGGGCGGGCCTGTTGCGCGCTCCGGCGACGCACACTGGATGTGTAGTTGCGAGAAGATGCCGCACACTCTCGGTCGCCGACACCGGTGATTCGAACTCTGCCTATCGACCTACTTTGGTCCGACGAAGCTATTTGCTCCGCGAGACGCGAATCGCTTGTTCATCAACCCTCTCATAGGGTAACAGTCGATGTTCTTGCCTCATGCAGTGGATGCGATTGCCTGGATACCTGTCACCGACGCGATTTCCTGCACGACCGAAAACGCCACGATCGGTAGTCGTCAATCAACAATTCCAACGTCGCTTAGATGTTTGAACTGATCTTTGCTGACGCACTTCTTTACATCGTCGTCTTCGTCGTAGTCACCGGTGGCGTCAGTCGCGCAGACCACAAAACCGGGAGCTAATTTCGAATTTATCGCGTCCAAGTCCGCGTTCAGCTGCTGGCAAGCCGCATGTAATGCATTTCTCAGTCCATCCGCTGTGTAATAGTCTGAATTCAACTCTTCTTCGTAGTCACATCGCTGGAGCAACCGAACCGACGCCAGGTCGAGTGCAGTTCGATGTTCCCTATCTGGGGCGACTTCGATCCCGCTCCTCCAACAGTTGTAGCTAAGGTTCATTTTGTCCGTCATCAAACGACTAAGCGCTGATTCACAGAGATAATGGAAGTCGCTTGGGAATCCGATTGAGATGTCTTCACCGCAATACGTAATCCAAAGAAGGCTGAGAGGATCATCCTGTTTGTATTGCCGGATGATGTCTTTGAATGCGTCAACAAGTGCTTCCTGGAAACCAAGAGATGCGGACGCGACATCTTCTCCTCGAGGTCGAACGAACCACGGGCTTGAGAAAAAGACTCCGTCTTCTCTCAGATCCTGACGTAGAACATGATCCAGTAAACCGCTTTCGTCGTATTTGTACTCATACCAGACGAGCGACGAATCCACAGACCAAGTTCCATCTCTATGCTCAGGGCTTCGTTTGATCGAATACGTCAGTTTGTTGTCGACCTGGACATGCTCGGTGAGCGTGTAATACCCCTTAAGAATCTGATGGCTGGACCTCGCGACTCCATTCTCGTCCAGTTCGTAGCGAGTCAGCATGACACCTTCGTAATGGTTCCAGTGCAGTTCGTCGATCCAACCATCGCCGTAGACCAAGAGTGTCCCATCAAGCGTTCGCAGTACAGATTGGTGATCAAATCCATGTTCGAGCAAATCGTCCTCTAAACTGCCTTCATCTAACCAGTTTCGTTTTACAAACCGCCAAGGTTCCTGGTCCCGGTCCAGTTCCGCGAACAGCGGCTCCGGCGATATCATCCGAGTCTTGCTGAATCGACGCTCGGTAACAGCGCCCTTTGCTGAAGCGGACACTTTCTTCCAGTTTTTCGCATAATGCTCCCGCAAGTCGTGAAGTTCAGTTAGCAGTCGTTGGTCCAATTCGCGAACCGGCGGAATAACGAGGTCCGACGGAGCTTTCGGTGGTCGAAGCCTACGTCCCTCGCGGCGCTCATTCTCCAAGCGAACAGCGAGGTCGATGGACCAACTCGGTTCGCTGCATTCCGGGCAACATTCAGGTACAGATTCAGCAGTTACTCGGTAGCCGCAGGCACACACGAAAAGGTCAAAGCTTTCCGACACGGTATTCCCCCGAGAGCCTAAATGATCAAGACGACAATTAGCAGAAACGATGAGTTCGTCCGATATCATAACGAGTCGCAGGCCGTTCCGGCGTCTTGTATATAGCCAGCGAATTTTCATCTGCGTTCCTGGCTATACCTAGGAGATCAATGCCGCCGAGCTAGCTGCCGACCGGAATCGCTCGTTTGTGGATGATGCTCATGCTGGTGATCACAGGTTCCTTTTCCGGTACGAGCAAGGCTGTTGCTTGGTCGGCTTCGGCTATGAAAACGACGCGTTGCACAGCCAGTTTCTGGTAGCCTTCACGTAGCCCTCGTCCGCGTATCGTTATCACATGCTCCGTAAACTCTAGCGTGATGCCTTCGCGCCGTCTGCTTGGTCCGATTTCGACATGGGTTAGGTTCTTCTGAGTCGCCCAGAATGAGCCACCGCACTGTCCGGGAAAACGCGAGCACCTCCGATGCTTCTCGACGGCCACGCAACGGTCTGCTCCGAAAGGGGCGGCAGGATGTACTGCGCGGTCGATCACAACAAATTTCTTCGACCAGGTGGCGGTTCGGTCAGGCGTGTTGCGAGCCAGTGGTAGTAACAACCACGGGAAAGACACAACAAACGTTCTTTCCAAAGCTCCACCTCATTTCTTGAGGACTTTAGCGATGAAGATGCGAACAATGACAGCCTTGGTCGTGATGACACTGACAATGGTCGCCATGGCCTCCATGGCTTCCGCCCAGACCATCATTCGAGATAGCGGCAACGGCACGGGCAACGCCATCAACGCCGGCGGCGGATTCGGTTCCACGGAAATCCGCAACAGCGCCACTTGGCGAAAACAACACGATTAACGTTCAGCCAAACTATCGCCATGCCGTGACGCCACAAAGACATTACCGTTCGGTGACGGTTCTCCGCACAGACCTTCATCCGGAACAGCGGCAATGGAACCGTCAACACCATCAACCTCGGTGGTGGTGGATTCAGTGGCGGTGGGTTCGGTCGAACAGAAATCCACAACAGCGGCAACGGCACTCGTAACACGATCAATGTGGGTGGAGGATTCCGTCAACCGCTGCCTCAGCACCGCAGCGGATTCCAGTCGTCTCACTTCGGCGGCGGTTCCTACCATCAAGAGAGCTGGTTCTCTGGCCCGGCAACCACTCAGGCCTGCTCGCACTCGGTCCGATCTAGCGGCTACGCCCAGCGATCGGCTGTCGGACAGCCGCTGTTTCAATCTCGTCGTCAAAGTTCACCCCGACTTTCGCTCGCAGGTCTTCCGCCGATCAACGTCAACGTGGTCAAGAACAGCGGAAACGGAACCGGCAACACGATCAACCTTCCGGGCGGCGGTGGCGGAAGCCAAAGTGGTTTGAATTTGAACCTGATCTCCGGCAGTGCCAACGGCAATGGCAATTCGATCAACCTCGGTCACGGTTTTTCCCCCTAGTTCGCTTGCCGAACAACGTTGCACCAAACATCGCTAAGAAGGCCACTCACCAAAGCATTGGAGAGTGGCCTTTCGCTGTTTCTCGAAGAGATGCATCCGGACGATGTGGCTGGGGCTCGAATCGATGGGGAGTTTAGTCGCCGATTCCCAAGTGTTTTCGGTCTTGTTTGCAATAGCGGAATTAGGTTTGCAGACTGCTGCTGGCATCGTTGGATGCTTTCGTCCTCGATTATTTCGAGCTCGGTCTGGATCGTTCCAGAGCAAGATTCCAAAAATGCGTTGTCATCGCAATTGTTGGCTCGATTCGATGCTTTGCTTCATCGACGCTCCACGAAGCATTTGACGAAAAGATTTCCCGGCATACTGACCATCACGGTCGCTATGGTGGACCACGCTTTGGCTTGGCGTGCGTGTTTGGAGCCTCCGAACCGCTTCTTCGGTTTCATTTGCCGCACCTTTTTTCAACAAAACTTCCGTTTCGACAACGGGTTCAACAGGTGTCCGACCTCTTGTCTTAATACAGGTAGGCGTACATTCCGCCTCTTTGGACATTTACTCCAAAGACTCAAACCTTCCCTTTCAGTAAGGACAATCCATGAAAAACCGTTATGCCACGTACGCGCTACTACTGCTTTTTGCAGCCGTCACCTTTTCGTCAACCGCGCAGGCACAGCGGCGGCGTCAGGCAGCGCCAGGTAAAGAGCCACCGCATCCACCGAAGGTCGGTGACGTTGCGCCGGATTTTGAGCTGATGGATCTGAAAGGAGAGAAGGTCTCTCTGACGGAACTGACGAAGAAGTCGCCCGTCGTCATGCTCGTTCTTCGCGGGTGGTCCGGAAAACAGTGTCCAATTTGTAGCCGCCAAGTTGGCGAATTCTTGAGTAAGAGCACAGAGCTGTCCGAAGCCCAAGTGGTAATGATTTATCCAGGAGAGGCGGACCAGCTTGATGAGTATGCAAAGCAATTTATCGGGAGCAAGTCATTTCCGGACAACTACCATTTCGTCCTCGATCCGGACTTTAAATTCACCAATGCATGGGGGCTTCGCTGGGAAGCTCCTCGTGAGACAGCCTATCCGTCCACCTTCGTGGTCGACCAAGAACAGAAGCTCGTTTTTGGTAAAACGGTGGTCTCGCATGGGGATCGTGTCGACGTGGCTACCGTGGTGTCCGAATTGCCTTAGACTTCCTGCGTCTCGGACACCGCTCGGGTAAGGATTGCGATGGGTCGGTTTGTATCGTAGTTCGACCGATACGACATTGTGGTTGGCTATGTATGCGTGTTCAAGAAAAATGACACGGCCGCTTGAAATCGCAGGATCGAGGTACTGTTGTGATGTTCACTCGACATTGATTGGCCGAACAGGAAACAGTTGCGGGAATCAAAATTCGAGTCGCGTGTGCAACCGGATGTTCTGATTGCGGAGTCCATCAGTGCGCAGTCCGACGATGACGACGGCGGCTTCGCCGTTCGAGATGGCGACGCCGGTTACATCGACTCCGCGTTTTTTTTGGCAACCAAGTACGGCTGCGGTTCGACGCAGCGTACGATTCTAATCGTCCCAACCGCGCGGAATTCTTTTACGCCCGTGCTCAGCCCTCGGGTCCAGGACTTCCTCGTTCTGAAGTCGCGGTCGACGATCAGCTGTGGTCGCTGTACACCGAATACAAGAAGAGCGAAATGCTCTCTCTGTTTGTCGAACTAGGTGTCGTCGCGTTGGACCCGATCGTCAACGAGAACACGGCGGGACTTGGTGACATGAACGTCGGCTGCAAAGTCTGTTTACTCGAAACGAATGACTTTCTGGCCACGGCACAGCTACGCGTCTACGAGCAAACATCGTTTGGCCGGAGACGATGGCTGGAGGAAGAACAGTGCCGACGTACAACGCGAGAACCAGGCCGCGGCAATGCGATGAGTTTCGAAAACGAGTCGTTTTCAACACCCCGGAAAACACAGACAAAAAGTAGGGCTGGCAGGACTTGAACCCGCGACCTAGGGATTATGAGTCCCCAGCTCTAACCAACTGAGCTACAGCCCCCACACGTTTTTCGGATGCTTGTTGCAACCGGGGTGAAACCCGTGCGAATTTGAGCATCGAAACGGCTTGCGTGACGCGATAAGGCCACGCCAAGCATTGGCGATGACCCGAGTATTCTATCGAAAAGACACCAAACGTCGAAGCCGTCCAAGTCAGAAAAGCCGTCACTCGAATACCGCTCCGCAACGTACTGCCGCTCCGCAACGTACTGGTTGTGTACGCAGTACAAAAACAAGAGGCAGGTTCTAATACTTCGGCTCGCCGAACGGCCCTTCACAGCGCCCGAATCAAAAGACTGTTTTTCGCGTGATTCTTGCCGAAATGAGATTTCCTTGGGAGGACGTTTTCGGGTTTGCGAGGTGGATTTGGGCGGTGCGCCGCCCTCAGCGATATTATGTAGGCATGAACCCTTACAATCCTCCCCGTCGCTTGGTTGAGAGATCGACGGACGGTCCACAGCATTGCTCGGCGGTACGAACATCGACAGCGGCGCCACACTGGCTGTCGTGCGTTGCCCGCTTGGCGTTCTGCTATCCGTGCCTGTTGATCGGTGCGTTTTATGGAACTTGGGGTTTGGCTTGGTTGGTCTTGGGGCATCGACCGCGTCCCTCACTGGATGATCCGACGGAGATCGCCCACGTCGTCTCCATCATTTATTTCATCACCGGTGGGCTGTTGGTTACGTTTCCGGGCGTGGGAATTCTCGGAGTGGTTGCTTATCTGTTAGCGCCGGCAACATCGCCAGCGCGTCGAGTCACCAGATCGGTCACAATGATCGTGTGGTATGCGGCCACGATCATGTTCTTGCGATGGGACCCGTTGGTCGTGAGCAAGTGGTTCTTGGACTAAGAAGGCGACTGGCCATGATGACGAATCCCTATCAGCCGCCGAAGATTCCGGATGAGACTTCGGCGCACCGCATCGGGCCCTTACCGTACCGACGTTTTCTTGCGGCTGCCGTTTTGCTGTTCGTAATGGGACTGGCCAGTTGGACGCAAGGGATGACAACGGTAACGGCGTTTTTGTTCGGACTCGCTGCGGTCGCGATCGTGATTGATGTTTGGCAGGCCGCCGCGTAGTAAGATCGGTGATTCTGTGATCCGATTCTTGTATGCATGGGTGACGCGATGTCGAGCTTTAGAAGACGTGTCGGTTGGATGCTATGTTTGCTGGTGGGGTTCGCCCGGCTTGGGGTCGCGCAAGAATCCGATTTCGTATCACTCTTCGATGGCGAGACACTGAAGGATTGGGATGGTGACCCGCAGTTTTGGCGAGTCGATGACGGCGTGATCGTGGGCGAGACGACTGCCGATCATCCCGCCACGCAAAACACGTTCTTGATCTATCGCGGCGGAGAGTTCGCTGATTTTGAGTTGCGGTTTTCTTATCGCGTCGATGGATATAACTCGGGCGTACAGTACCGCAGCGTTGATCGTGGCAATTGGAGCGTTGCCGGTTATCAGTGCGACTTTGAGGATCGATGGCACCGACCCAAAGGAGACCCTGATGCCGCTGTAACGGATGATTTTTCCGGAATGTTGTTTGACGAACAGGGGCGATCATTCTTAGGCCATCGCGGCGAGTTCGTCATCGCGCGGGCCCACCCGATGGATGCTAAGAAATCGCTCATCGAAAACGTTGCTTCCGTCGGTGACGCCCGTGAGCTGGAGTCCCACATTCGTCGCGACGATTGGAATGAACTAATCGTCATTGCACGCGGATTCCAGTTCACTCACATCATCAATGGCCATGTAATGGCGGTCGGGATCGACGAAGACGAATCGAAACGCAAAGCCTCTGGCATCTTCGCATTTCAGCTGCATCGCGGTCCGCCGATGAAGATTCAGTTGAAAGACATTCGTGTTCGTTCACTTGGCGCTTCTTTAAAAGAGACAACAAAGGTCGACCCGCGGTCGTACCAACAATTCGCGCTGCGTCACGCTGGCAATCCGGCGAACGGAAAACAACTGTTTGCCGATGCGGATCGGACCAAGTGCGTGGTTTGCCACAAGGTCGCGGGGCAGGGTGGTGATGTGGGTGTCGATCTGTCGGCCATCGGCAGCAAGTTTGATCGTCCGCACTTGATCGAATCGTTACTCGAGCCGTCCCGTCAAATCGTCGAAGGGTATCGCACCGCCAACGTTCTCTTAAACGATGGAAACGTCATCAGCGGAATCGTCAAAAAGCAAACCGAAGGAACGATCGAGTTGGCCGACGCAAGCGGCAGGATGCACCGTGTCTTGCGAGATGAAATCGATGGATTGACCCAGAGCGATGTCTCGATTATGCCGACCGGGCTAGCCAACGAGTTGTCGATCCATGAATTCACGGACCTGATTGCCTACCTCGAGACTTTGCGTGGAAACGGAAAGCGAAAGCCGGGTGGAACGGTTTCCGGCCCCATCGAATTGCCTGATGAGTTTGAGGTGCAAACCGTCGTGACAGGAATCGATGGCGCGACGGCTCTAGATGTCTTGCCCGATGGCCGCGTCTTGGTCTGTGAACAGACCGGATGTGTTCGTGTGATCGAGAACGGCAAATTGATCGACGAGCCCGTCGTGACATTGCCGGTGGATTCGCATTGGGAACGAGGGGTGATCGGTGTGACCCACGATCCTGGATTTCCAACCAGACCCTTTGTCTATGTGTGTTGGGTGGGCAGGCAACCGTACCCGCATCATCGGATCAGCCGCTTTAGGATGGAAGGGAATGTCGCCGTGCCAGCCAGCGAAAAGGTGTTGTTGGTGGGCGACGATCAAACCAAGCTTGGAGGCAAGGTTCCGGCGGGGCATCAAGGCGGTGCGTTGCACTTCGGCAACGACGCGAAATTGTATGTCGGCATCGGTGAACAGACCGCCGGCGAACCCTCGCAACGTCTCGACACGTTGCAGGGAAAAATTCTACGTATCAACGCCGATGGGTCGATTCCCGCCGACAATCCGTTCGTGAACCAAACCAAAGGAAAATACCAATCGATCTGGGCACGTGGCGCACGAAACCCGTTTACCTTTGCCATTCGAAATTCTGATGGCTTGATGTTGATCAACGACGTCGGCGGTGAGCAGGAGGAGATTAATGTCGGGCGCGCCGGTGCGAACTATGGTTGGCCCACCGTCGAGCATGGTGATTTGCCAGAGTATCGAAAGCCAGATTTTGACGGGCCGATTCACTGGTACAAACAGGCGTCCATCAACGGCGGCGATTTCTGTTCGCAGGATTCGGCATGGCCCCAGCCATGGCGCGGCCGATACTTTTTTGCAGACTACGTCAATGGCTGGATCCACACGTTGAATCCGGATGATGCGAGCGATGTCACTACATTCGCCAACGGCATCCGTAGACCTGTCGACTTGCGGTTTGCGCCGGACGGAACGCTATACGTTTTGCTGCGAAATGCCTGGGTGATCGACGACAAGTTTCAAGGTGGCACAGGATCCTTGCTCCGCATCCGACCTCGCAAATCGCCGCCGTCGCCGTCTGAGCGGATTGAGGTCGCGGTAACGAGCAACAGGCCATCGGCTGCGGCGCGTCCGGGTGAATTGTATCGAGAGTACGCGATCCACAATGGCGGAAATTTTGATTGGCGCGTCACCGATCCGCGAGCCAGTGCCGAAGGCGCAAAGAAGTTTCTGCCCAACCCTGTGCTTCGTTTGCGCGTGGACGATTTGCGACATGCCGTGCGAGCCGAAGCGGTGCTCGATCGATGGGGTGGCCATGCAGGCACGAAGCATAAATTGATTCGGTTCAATGGCCAGGAACCGATTCGATTGCCGGAACTGACCACAACACCGTCTGGTTCAATTCCCGAACGTTTCTATTCACAAGACAATCCGATCGTCAACGTGCCTCTTGAAGACTTGCGCGAGGGTGAGAACATCATCGAAGGGATGATCGGTCCGGAGAACGAAATCGATTGGGGGCAGTGGGGGCTCTATTCGTTGATCTTACGCGTCTATTACGACCCTGCCGTTAAGAAGCACGCGGCTGGAAAGATTGTTTCACCCCGTCCCGGCGATAGCTTGCCGGAGAACCCGACGATTCAATTCAAGTGCGAACCAGAGGCAACGCAAGTGGATGTGATGGCTTGGTACGACGGGTATGACGAAGATGGAAACGGAATCTTTGCCGAATGGCACGCAGCACGGTTCCAGCCCAGTCGAGGCGAGGCAGCCGAACTGAGAGACCACGTCGGAACGGTGATGTCGGCCAAAGGAGAATTGACTTGGCAAACGAAGTGGATTCCGGATCAGTCGCCAGAATCGGTCAAGCTGGTCGCTCACATTCACGATGCAGATGGATTCGTTTATGTCACTGACATTGTCGATCGGCTGAGTTTGACGAGAGATGGTTGGTCCGTCACACAATATCGGGCGATCGATGTGCCAGAACAGTTCGGCGTGCGCGTCGGACAGAAAAAGTCATGTCGTATCCGGATCAACCAGTCGCACGACTTGGCGAGGGCGACCGAGGCGATCTTGCACTATCGAACTTGGGAAGCCAGTGACAAACATCACGAACCATTCCTGCTGAATGGAAATCCGCATCTCAATGAAGGCAACAACCACCACTACGACTATGACCAGATACCGATCCCCGTTCGCGAACTAACGTCCGGTGACAATACCTTTTCGATTCATTCCAAAACCGAGCATCACATGTTAGAAGTCCTGTGGCCGGGTCCAGCGCTAACGGTTCGGTACCAAACCGAGTAGAATGTCGACTTCCAACGGGACGGCGGCACAATTTTGTGGTGTGGGTTTTCCGTCACAGTCGTCTCACAATCAGCTGGGATCCCCCGGTCGCTAAAACGTGGCGACATCGTCAAGCAGTTTTGCTGTCTCGCAGGTGTGTTTCGCTGAAATAAAAGATATCTCCTTGAAAGGTGCGTCATGAAATTAACAGGTGTTAACTGGTTGCTCGTTGCATTGATGGTTTCTCTTGGGTGTGTGTCAGCGACGGCTGAGAAACCTAGCTCGACCGGCGACACGCAAGTCTTGTTCGACGGATCATCGATGCAAAATTTTCGTTGTTTCAAAAGCAAGTCAATCGATCCAGGCTGGAAGATCATCGACGGTGCGATCACTCGAACGGTTGATCCGTCCGCCGAGAAAAAGAGTCGAATCGGCGATCTGATGACGAAAGAAAAGTTCGGCGCGTTTGATCTGGAACTTGAGTTCAAGATTTCGCCCGGTGGGAATAGCGGCATCATCTATCATGTCACCGAAGACAATGCGAAGGCGTGGCACAGCGGACCCGAAATTCAGATCATCGACAATCAGGCCGGTGCAGATGCGCAGAAATCGGGCTGGCTGTATCAACTGTATTCCACCGACACCGATGCAACCAAACCGGCTGGCCAATGGAATTCGCTGCGAGTCTTGATCACGCCTGACAAGTGCGAGCACTACGTCAACGGCGTTAAGTACGTCGAATACGTCAAAGGCAGTGATGATTGGAATCAGCGTGTCGCCGCGAGCAAGTTTTCCAAGCAGCCGAACTTTGGCTTGGCCAAGTCCGGTCACATCTGCCTGCAAGACCACGGCAACGAAGTCGCATTTCGCAACATCCGAATCACACGATTGGACTGAACGCACCATCGTCGGATGCACCGTTCGTACCGGAGCAAATGCCGCAGCCAGTGGGATAGATGATGCGGTCCACCATCATCCGCTTGGCGTGATGCTTTACACGCGTTCACCATGGCCCATCGATCTGGCTGCTTGATCTGATTTCACTGCAAAAACCGATGCTTGTAACCCTAGCATTAAGGGGAACAACGCAAACAGCAAACGTGATGCGTGACATCGAAGAGGCACCAACGCCTCTTGTGAAGTCATTGGCAAGTTGCCGCCTCATTGCTTCGTGCCTGTGGAAAGGCTTGCTGCGGGGCGTGCTGGCAAAAAGTTCAAAACCAATCGGTACAGGTTCAGCACTCCTCCGGAGAGGTGGAGGTGCAAAGACGTTGGTTCCATTCTAGAGCTTTGAGATTTTCGAATCGGAAATTCGAAGCGAATCTGATTAGGTTCGTCTATTCACATGCCCCGTGGTTCACTTCCGCAAAAGTTTTTCCACTCGAACAACGTCTCGCATGAATGCATTCGTTGTGCTTAAACGACTCTGCGAGCGGGAAGCAAGCAAGGAAATGCGCTTTCCCATTTTGATAATGACGAATGCGATAGGGTGCCAACTGTTTGTTGCACGAGTTAGTTGCTGTTTGTAAGTCGCGATAAATCGTTTCAACAAGAACCGAGCAATGCATGGAAGTGCAACATACAGCTTGTAGTTCGGTCAGTTAGGCGATGTTACCGATGCATACAAAAAAAATCGGCGCGTCGGCAGGCTATCTTCCCTTGTGGTTCTCGACTATCGGGTTGAAGGACCTCGGCTGACTTCTTCCAGACAAAGACTTGAACGACTTCGTTTAGAGCATAACCTAAAGCCGCTGTCACGAACCGAATTGAGTTTGCAGTGGACGATGCGTTCCATCTCTATTGATCGGTTTGTGAAGTAACGATGCCAACCGCATTGTTACTTTGCGTTGCTCCCTGGCAACGATGCAGATCGCGAGGATGCGATTGTGGTGGGCCACCACCAATATTAGGCGCGGCAAATCAATGGCGGCTTCTTCATGCGACCTACGCATCGAAGTTGGCTAAATGAATTGAACCAGCGTTTTCTCGTGGCAAAAGAAATTGATGTCACCCAGCGGGACGAAGTCCGCGCCAAACAAGCGTTTTCCTACTGAGCTTGTTCATGGTTTGACGCTTTTTCGGGATGCAAAGATGTCCGACTTTAGCTTGGCTAGGAATCACTAAGGAAAGTTGATGTTCCTGATACCCGTGATCACCGCCTTGTTGGTTACGATGGCGACGGTGCCCGTATCCATTTGGGCGGCCCGCAAGCTTGATACCCTTGATCGGCCGGACGCGAGAAAGATCCACTTCGAACCGACGCCGCGACTCGGTGGCATCGCGATCTTTCTTGGACTTGTGACCGGAGTTTTCGGATCGTTGCTCTGGCTATACGGGTCGGGGAAAGCGATCGAAGCCGAAGGGTATACCAAGCTTGCTGCGATCGGTGGCGCGAGTGCATTCATCTTCTTGGTGGGATTGGTCGACGATATACGAAGCGTTTCATCTCGATTCAAGCTGATCGCTTTGATTGGCGGTGCGACAATGGTTTGTGGTTCGGGAGTCGTTCTGGCGGACCTTCTGTTTGGTGGTCAAGCGTTGATTGAGTTCCGTTGGGTCTCGTGGGCCGTCACGATGCTTTGGATCATTGCAGTCGCGGTCGCGATCAACTTTATCGACGGACTCGATGGTTTGGCGGGTGGTCTGACGTTGATGTCGGCTGCGGTGCTGTCGTTCTTTGCGGTTTCAGCCGGGAAAGTCGAACTCGCAATTCTGCCGTTGGCCTTGGTTGGTGCTCTGTCAGGTTTCTTGGTCTTCAATTGGCATCCGGCAAAGACTTTCATGGGCGATGGCGGCAGTATGTTGATCGGATTCGTGTTGGCATCTTCGGTCGTCTTTGCAAATCAAGAACTGGGGACGATGCGAGGTTTGATGTTGCCGATGCTTGCGATCAGTGTTCCGCTCGCCGATACGGCACTCACGGTTTTTCGGCGTCACTATTTGCAGCGGCGTTCGTTGTTTGCGGCAGAGCGAGGGCATATTCATCATCGATTGCTCGATCGTGGATTGCCCCACAAGCATGCGGTTTTGGTGATCTATCTTGTGTCGGCCTTGGCTGTCGGGATTGGATTGATCTCGCTGGTGTTCGAAGGTTGGGCGACCTTGGGTGGGCTTGCGCTTTTGGTTCCATTGCTTTGGGGTACGTTCCGGTTAGCCGGTTCGGTGCGCACAACCGAAATGGTTGACGCGTTGCGAGGGAAACGGGCTCTGGATCGAGCGTCGCGGCAGTATCGAAATAAGTTTGAAGAACTGCAGTTGGAATTTCATCATGTTCGAAATTTCGCACAGTGGTGGGAAGGGATGTGTCGCGCTGCGGATCGACTTGACTTTGTGAAATTGACGCTAAAGTTGCCGGTGACGGACAAATCTGATCGCAGCCGCGAGATGGCTTGGCGGTCGGAAAACAAAGATTTGGTGTTGGGTGATTGCATCCAGGCGGCGATCCCGATCGCGACGTCGCATCCGCTCAATCCCAGTGCGCAGGTCTCGGTGGAGATCGCAGCGAGTCGATCGCTCGAATCGGCAAGCGAACGCTTGGCGTTGTTTGCAAGGCTCATGACCGAAAACAGTCTGGCCAAGATCAGTGAGCGTGAACGACAGGACCGGCTGCACCAGCGACCGGCGACGCACCGTATCGGACAAAAGAGAAGCAGTGCGAGGAAATCGTCGTTAGCGTCACTTGATCGATCGATCGACGAACAGCTCGGTCCCCAACGTGATGACGACGGTGATTTCGCACACCTTCGCGTCGCCATCGTCCACGATTTTATGTACACGTATGCCGGTGCCGAACGGGTTGTCGAACAACTGATTCATGTGTTTCCTCACGGCGATTTGTTCGCGCTGTTCGATTTCTTACCTGAAACAGAACGAGGATTCCTGCAAGGCAAACCGGTCACGACGACGTTCCTGCAAAACATGCCGTTTGCCAAAACCAAGCATCGTTCGTATCTGCCGCTGATGCCCATCGCGGTCGAGCAGCTGGACGTATCCGATTACGACTTGGTCATCACCAGCAGCTATTTGGCAGCGAAGGGAGTCATCACGGGTCCGGATCAATTGCACATTTGTTACTGCCACAGTCCCGTCCGATATGCATGGGATCTGCATCACCAATATCTTAGCGATTCGGGACTGGGTTACGGTCCCAAGGGTTTACTCGCACGAGCGATCTTGCACTACATTCGCAGTTGGGACGTACGCAGTTCGCTTGGAGTCGACCACTTCATAGCAAATAGCCAATTCGTCGCACGGCGTATTAAGAAGGTGTATCGTCGCACCGCGGCGGTGATTCACCCACCGGTCGATACCAAGCAATTCGAACTAAGTACGACCGCTCGTGATGACTTCTACTTAGTTGTTGGCCGGATGGTGCCGTACAAACGCACGGACATGATTGTCAACGCGTTCGGAGAGATGCCCGACCGCAAGCTGGTCGTCATCGGCGAAGGCCCTGGCTTCGAAAAGGTGAAATCGTTGGCCGGTGACAACGTGACGCTGATGGGTTTTCAGGACGGCGACGTCTTGGTCGATCACATGCAACGAGCCAAAGCATTGATCTTTGTCGCCGAAGAGGACTTCGGCATCGTCCCGGTCGAAGCGCTAGCCTGCGGCACACCCGTCATCGCCTACGGCAAAGGCGGGGTCACCGAATCGGTCGTCGACGGAGAGCACGGAGTCTTATTCGAAGAACAAACCGAGGACTCGCTGATCGACGCACTCGACCGTTTCGAATCACAAAACGAATTCTCAAATTTTGATCCGCAAACACTGCATATCCGCAGCGAGGAATTTTCCGAAGAGACGTTTTCAAATCGAATCAAAGCGAGGCTGACGGAGTGGACAAGTCAAAGAAGCCTCGGTCGCGGCGGAGCGCGCGGAAGTGTAAATTCGCAAGGTTTCAGCGCGGCGCGGCTGGCAGAGCTAAGTCTTATTAGTGCGAAATCCTCGAAACACGCCGAAACCATTGGGCCCCTCAAGCGTAATTGAGTGCAGCGATCACTGGCCCGGATGTTTGAGAATGCCTTTATAACGACGAGCCGGTGCAGTAGAGAGAGAAATCGCTCGATGAAAGTTGGTCGATAGCACACGATGGATTGTCATCCGCTAGGTTTCTTGCAAAAACGCCCCGGCCCCGTTTCGGACGGCTCACGCTCCAATCAAGGCCGTCAACAGAATTTGTCGACCACTGGTCGTGGAAACGACGTCGGCACGGGCACAACGAATGTAGTGGCCTCGTAATCGGAGTCACGGTCATATTCGTGGTACGGACAGCGATAGTCACGGTGGAGATAGCAACCATGATGGCCATAAAGACTATTGCCGAATCTCAGATGCGTCATCTCAGAGGTGATCGCACTTACTAATGTTAAAGAAGTGGATGAGGTTTGGTCGAGCGACGGAAAATGCGATTCGAAGTTACCAAGCATGGCTATCACAATAAACGATCTAAACGGCTTCGAAGTCGCGATAAACGACAGTTCAAATGGCAAGTACCCGGACGTTGTCAGCCAGGCATGTTCATTGAAAAAGATGACTCGTTGGCAAATTGGTGGTCCAGCCGATCTCGTCGTGAAGCCCCGCTCCCATGAGCAAGTCCGCGACACAATCAGGAGTCTTGCGTCATCGGGAGTCCCCTGGTTAGCAATGGGATATGCTTCGAATTTGCTGATTGATGATGGAGGAGTTCGAGGAGCCGTGGTGTTGCTGACCAAAAATTTGGCATTCTTTCAATCTGAAGGCGTTCGTGTCCGCGTCGGTGGCGGGGCTTGGGTCCCTGGGTTTGCCAATCGCGTCAGTCGCTTAGGTCTCCACGGGGCAGAGCACATCGTTGGTATTCCAGGAACAATCGGCGGACTGATTTGTATGAACGGTGGCAGCAATCGTAAAAGCATCGGCGACAATGTCGTCGAAGTTCGGTGTCTCGATCGGAACGCAAACGAAATCCGGCTAACTCAGTCGCAATGCTGTTTTGGCCGTCGCAGTTCTCTCATTCAAAGAGAAGGATGGATCGTCACCGAGGCAACGCTCGAATTCAAACGCGCTGCGGTTCGAAAGATCCGGCGTGAAATGAAAGATATTCTCGCGTGCCGGCGGAGAAAGTTTCCGCTCAAGTCGCCCAACTGCGGTTCAGTGTTTGTAAGCGACCCCAAAAACTTTTTGAAACATGGTCCTCCGGGAGAGATGATCGAGCGTTGTGGTCTTAAAGGCTTACGTTTCGGAGACGCTCAGGTATCCCCGCAGCACGCAAATTTTATCGTCAATCTTGGGCATGCAACCTCTTCAGATGTACTGCGTTTGATCAAGGCCATTCGCGATGAAGCAGTTCGTCAGTTTAACTGTCACCTCGAGTGTGAAGTTCGTTACGTTAGTTCCGACTGTCAAGTCCGTCCGGCTCACCTCGTCCTGGCTGACACGTCATCATTAGGAAGATAGTTGTGTCGGGGAACCCGTGCGCAGAAGTCAGCGGAACCTTATGCGGATGGCAATCTTATTTGCTGCCTCATCGCATGAAAAATCAATGTTGAATACTGTTGCCACATTGCCGCACCGATTGGGTGGATTGACATATGACATTTAGGGCGCATTCCGTTGTCGAAGACCATGATGCGACGATCGCGTCAGATAATGCGGATGTGCTTACGGTGTTTCCATCGCGATTGTATGGCGAGGTCACCGTGAGCGGTGCAAAAAACTCAGCACTTCGGTTGCTTGCAGCGAGTTTATTGACAAGCGAAGAAGTAAAATTAACAAACTATCCCAACAAGCTACTCGATGCTCAATTGCACGTCGAAATGCTGGAGCAACTCGGTAAGACTTGCCGAGTCGAGTCTAATGAAATCGTTATCTCCGAAGACCGTCCTCCCGAGCCAATCTTAGCGTGGGAAAAGCGGTCGATCCGTAACACATTGTTAATCTTGGGAGCGCTAACGGCGCGAGTTGGCCATGGCGAAGTGCCACTCCCAGGCGGTTGCCAAATCGGTGGATGCAATGGCAATCGGGCCTACGACATTCACGTGGATATCCTTGAATCTTTGGGAGCTCATGTTAGCGAGCGTGAGCATCTGTTAGTTGCTGATGCGCCCGGGGGCTTAGTCGGTGCGGATATCCGACTTCGCGTACGTTCGACGGGTGCAACTGAAAACGCGTTGCTAGCGGGTTCGCTGGCCCGTGGAACGACTCGAATCTGGAATCCACACGTTCGGCCAGAGATTTTGGATCTGATCGAACTGTTGCAAACAATGGGGTCAGAGATTCGTGTCTTTGGTCAAGAGCGAATTGAAATCGAAGGTCGTGAGACCCTTAGCGGTGGAAAACATCGGGTAATCCCTGATAACGTCGAGGCTTTAACTTGGGCCATCGCCGCAATCCTCACAGACGGTGAAATCGAGATTCACAACTTTCCGTTTGAGCACCTCGAAGTACCCCTGATCTATTTGCGCGAGAGCGGTGCAAGACTGTTTCGGGGGGGCAACTCGATCGTGGTTCGTGGCGGAAATTGCTATCCGTTGGAGCTGAGCACGGGGCCCTATCCGGGGATCAATTCGGATATGCAGCCAATCCTCGCAGTCTATGGCCTCAAAGCGAATGGGGAATCGCGGTTTGTTGATCTTAGATTTCCCGGCCGCTATGGGTACGCAGAGGAACTGCAGAAACTTGGAGGGCAATGCAAGGTGGAAGGCAACGTACTCAGGATTCATGGTGGGCGACCGTTAGTGGGTTCCGCAGTTCGTGCTTTAGATCTTCGCGCCGGAGCCGCTTTGGCGTTGGCCGGTTTAATCGCCCGTGGCCCCACGCACATTCACGACAGCTGGCAAATACTTCGCGGGTATTCAAGCTTTGTTGATAAAGCAAGGGCTTTGGGTATCCGGTTGCAACACTCCTATTAGACCAACCCACCAAACCAGCTTAGCAATTTTTTGTGCAAAGCCGATTAGTGTATAAAAACCTGACGCGCGAGCCATGCACACGACACCGCTGAATTGCGAATCCGTGCCAGTTGTGAATGTTGCCGCGCAAGAGAGCTCGAAAACACCGAATGCTCCAACCGACCGATCGTCCCGATTCTTTAAAAGCGACCATCTCAAAAGGGACCTGCAGGGACGAACGCACCGAAGTGGTGCAATCACCGTCGCTTCGCAAGGATTTTTGTTCGCATTGAACATGGGCACAACGATGGTTTTGGCGCGACAACTGGTACCCGAAGACTTCGGATTGATCGCGATGGTTCAGGTCGTCACGGGATTCCTTCAAGTATTTCGTGACGGAGGGCTCTCAATGGCAACCATTCAACAACCCGAAATCACCCATGAACAAGTGTCCGTCCTGTTTTGGCTCAATTTGGGCCTCAGCGGATTACTTGCATTGGTTGCAATCGCAATTGCGCCAGCCGTTGCCTGGATATATTCCGAGCCACGATTGACGATGATCACTGCCACCATGGGGCTGAGCTACTTGATTTCCGGTTCCGTCGTTCAGCATCGCGCTTTGATGGCTCGACAGATGCAGTTTGGACGTCTAGCGATGATAGCGACATGCGCCACTATCACGGGTTCCGCGACTGCCATCGTGATGGCTTGGTCGACGAGAAGCTACTGGGCGTTGGTTGCAATCCCGATCGTGACAGCGTCGACGGAATTGATCTTAATTTGGTACTGTTGCAGATGGATGCCCTCTCGTCCTCGTCGTGGAACCGGAGCTAACGTAATGGTCCGCTTCGGCGGTAATTATATGGCTGCTCAAGCAATTAATTATGTGAGTCGTAGTTCTGACAATTTTATCATCGGAATTACGAGCGGTTCGTCAGTACTAGGCGTTTACGCGAAAGCCTACGGGCTACTGCTCTTGCCACTCCGTCAGTTTCTCGTTCCGATCAGCTCTGTCACCGTGCCTGCATTAAGCCGGCTGACGAATGACCCGACTGCTTTTCGCAAGTTCTTCTTGCGACAAGGCGCCTTCGTTGTAACAACGGCGGGCATGGTCGTTTTCTATTGTGCAGCGGCAGCCCCTGAACTTGTTTGCATCGTGTTGGGTGATCAATGGTCTGAGGCGGTGCCGATTTTTTGGTGCCTCGCTCCGGGAGCTTTTCTCTCTACCACCAATATATGCGGGACATGGGTTTGCGCGACTCATGGTCTTGCAAGTCGACAGCGAAACGTGGCCCTATTTGCGGCGCCAACGTACTTGATTGCCTTCTTGATCGGAAGCCATTGGGGAGGTATTGGGGTCGCTGCGGGATATAGCATCGCTTGCGGTCTAATTCGACATCCAGTTTTCACTTATTGCCTTCGGGATCTACCGATTCTCGCCAAGGATATTTGGGGGTTGACCGTGCGACCGATGATATTCGGGACATTATTTCTACTCGCAAGCGGCGCGGTTGCTGTGTGGTTGCCATCCGACGTTTTTCTGTTGCTTGCAGTAAAGTCGGCAATGTTCCTGGCAACGTTAGCAATGATGGTGCAAATTGGTTGGCTTCCCGGTTGGCACGGGCTTCTCCTTAGTTTTCGTGTCGTGCAGCCAAATCGAATTTCTGAGCCAGCATAGATGTCGCCGCATCAATTGATTAGCTACGTGTTTGATTCAAAACGTCACCTAAAAGCAAACTACCGACGTTGTAAGACGTGCCATCACAGTTCTTTCCGAGTGATTCGCTGGCTAGAACCTATTCCAAGGTGGTTGATGCAGATTCAGAATGCTTGTGCGTTTTCGGCGTTGAGTGAATGGCACCCTTCGACGGAATTCCCTCATCCCATTGGGATTGTGATAGGTGACGGCGTCGTCGTCGAAGAGGGTTGCACGATCTGGCAAAACGTCACCTTGGGAAGTCACGGGAAGATCGGGGAAGTCATGGCATATCCTCGAGTCGGTCGCAACGTCCGTATTTACTGCAATGCAACTATCATTGGCGGAATTAGCGTCGGTGAGAATTCTGTTGTAGGCGCGAACTCGGTTGTCACCACATCGGTTCCTGCCAATTCCGTGGTCGTCGGTTCACCAGCACGCGTGGTTCGAACGTTGGATGTCGATCAAACCGTCGGATGTCAGGCATGACGCAAAACACTGTCGCTTCGGCTAAATGCTGATGATGGGCTGCATTTCATTAAGCGAGGTAGAATTGCTGTGAAGGTTGCTGTGATCAGCGTTTTCTATAACCGTGAAAGCGTGGTGGCGCGATCGGCGGAAAGTCTGCTCAGTCAGACTTGCAACGACTATAAGATTTGCTTGGTCGATGATGGATCTACCGATGGTACCTTTGACGAGCTAAAGAAATTCGAGTCACCAATTTGCGAGGTTCGGTCTTCGCAGAATCTCGGCTTTACGAAACAATTGATTCACACGATTAACAACATTGATAGCGAATACATCGCTATTCATGGCTCGGGAGATATCTCTTATCCGGAACGCTTGGCCGAGCAAATGAAAATGCTTGACAATGACCCCGAGATCGGTGTCGTCGGTTGCAACATTGTCGAAGATCGTGGTCCGGAATTGCCTCGCATGGAGCACCTTCGTCATGTTGATCGAGATTCGTCAGATCGTCTCCTGCACGAGAATTTCTTAATTCACGGAGAGGCGATGATTCGCCGATCGACCTATGACCAAGTGGGTGGTTATCGGCCGTTTTTTGCTTTTGCGCAGGATCGCGATCTTTGGTGCCGGATCAGTCGAGTCTCGCAATTTGGCAATTGTGAGCAAGTCTTGTATGAAAGAACCTTTCAGGATGACGGCGTTGCGGTAAAACCGAAATCACGTCTCGCTCAATTCGCCTTTTCTGACTTTGCGATTTACTGCCACAAAGAGTGTCTCGCCGGTCGCGATGACCCATTGGATCGGTTGGGGCCTGCAGCAATGCTTCTACGTGCTCCGTCGGCGCGTTTAACGGAGAAAGTCATCCATCAATCACTTCGACTTCTCAATCAGGACCAAGATGGATTGGCTCATGCACTTGCTCGCGCGGGTCACGTGTATCGCCCTTCCATGCGCACGAGAATCGGCTTGTTCGCCTTGAAGTACCCGTTTCTTTGGGCTTGGCTGCGACGTATCCGTCACACGAATAGATAATTGCGATGCCACCGGAACCACACGAATGTTCTTGCAAGAACCTGGATTGCGATGCAATTCTTGCAGAACTTGCCTGCCGATGAATAGTTCACTCGTTAGCGTTATTATCCCTTGCTACAACGCCGCAAGCACAATCGGTGAGACCATCGAAAGCGTTTTGGCTCAATCACATACCGCCGTAGAAATCATCGTTGTTGACGACGGTTCCACCGATAATTCTCTACAGGTATTGGCAGGCTATCGAGATCGCATTCGGTTGGTTTCGGGACCCAATCGAGGTGGGTGTGCGGCGCGTAATACAGGATTCGATCTTTCTGCAGGAGAATATATTCAATTCTTAGATGCCGATGACTTAATTCACCCAGAGAAACTGCGGATTCAAATCGAACAAATTAATGAGCGTAGAGATGCCGCCGCAATGGCTTGTCGATGGCATTTCATGGGAGACGCGAAACGCTTCGATTGTTTAGGACAAGAGGCAAGAAATGAAGTCACCATTGAGATGCCGGGACGTGAGTTTCTTGCTCAACACATTCTTGGAAACATCAAGCGGATCCTGAATCCACGCGGTCGTGTGGAGATCGGCTACCTCAGTACTTCGTGTTGGCTCATCCCTCGGACTTTGTTCCTGTCGACGGGCGGTTGGAATGAGGGCCTCCGCATGTGCCAGGATAGCGAGTTTGTCGATCGCCTATGCGTTGTGTCATCGCGAGTTGTGTCGACCAACATGTTTGCAGTACAGTTTCGGGCCGACAGTAAGAACAGCGTGAGTAAAGGCAAGTCTAGAAGACACGCTGAATCCTATCTGGAATACTGCCGACTCCGCCATGAACTGTTCACGAAAGCGCAGATTGAGTTCGCTGATTCGGCAGTTGAATTAAGCTATCTTAACTTTCTAAAAAGATTCGAAGGCCGTTATCGTGATCTCGATCGAATCGCCCTCAACAACATTCGGGGGCACAAAGACTCTCTCAGCGATGCCGTGCTCGGGCTAGGGAAATCCGTTCTTTTTCGCATCTTGGGGACGCGAAATGCCGCAAGGGTATGTCTGCGCGTGATGCGGTCTCGGCTCAAACGTTTGGAGTCGCAGGTGAGGGTTCCTCAGAATTGTCCACATAGACCTTAATGTGATCAATTTCAAGTCGCTCAAATTTGATGTGTTGCTCTATGTATGCAATCGCATCGTGAACCACCTTCCATTTCACTTGGTTCGCGAGTTGTTCTATCGCCGCGTGATGGGTTTTGAAATCGGCCGGACCTCGGCAATCTTGATGGGGAGCTGGTTCGATGGACGCAACAATCTGACAATCGGAAATCATGTCGTAATCAACCAGAATTGCAGGATAGACAACCGAGGAGGAATATCGATTGGCGAAAACGTTTCCATATCACCGGAAGTTCATCTGCTAACGGCCGATCACATTATCAATAGTCCCACATTTGAAGGCCGGACTCGGCCAATTGTCATTGAGGATTTTGTCTTCATTGGCTCACGTGCCACTGTTTTGCCAGGAGTTACGCTTGGACGTGGTGCGGTTGTCGCCGCTTGCGCCGTAGTGACGAAAGATGTTGCGCCATACTCGATCGTCGCGGGAGTCCCTGCCGAACCCATTGGTGCAAGGACTGAGTCGCTGCACTACACATTAGAGTATCGCCGTTTTCTCTTTTGACTTATGCGATCTAAAACTCATCCAATTCCGAGTCGTTCAAGATCGATCGTCATGAACCGAGTCGCTCTGATCACGGCGAAAGTCCCACCCGCTCGCGATGGGATAGGTGACTACGCCAGCCGGCTCGCGGAGGGCTTCGTCGCTTGTGGCAAAGAAGTTTTGTTGCTGACTTCACTCAATGAGGAACTGCCAACGCAAATCGACGGAGTTATCACGGAGTCACCTTTTAAATTAGATCGACGTGATGGCGTTTGGGGGCTGGTCGCCGCGATGGAGTCGCTCGACATCAAAGGTCAGCTTCCTGATGCGATCATTCTTCAATTTAACCAATTCTCGTGGGGCAACTGGGGGCTCAATCTTGCGTTGCCAAACGTTATGTTGGCTATTAAGCAGCGTTGGCCAAGTGTTCAGCTCGGCGTCATGTTCCACGAAAAAGCCGTGCCGCCAACCAACTTTAAGTTTCGTGTCATGCGACTGTGGCAGACGCGGCAGTATCGCGCGCTCGCGAATGTTGCGGACGTTCGCTTCTTTTCTATTCAGCGTTGGGCGGATGAAGAGGCCTTACGGTCGCCGCACAAGCCTGCGATCCACTTACCCGTCGGCTCGAACCTCTCCCGCGTTAGCGATTCGCGGGATGCGATCCGAACTCGATTGTTGATCTCGCCGGATGACATCGTGCTGGGAGTGTTCGGGGGCACACACGCATCGCGGCTGGTCGGGCACATCGCAGCGGCAGTGCGTTCGGCCTCTCAGCACAACGTGAAAACGAAAGTCTTAGTCGTCGGCTCAGCTGGACCAGCACTGCGAACAATGCTCACAGAAGTGAGCTGTAATGTTGATTTGATTGATCTTGGCTACCAACCAACAAAATTGGCGAGCGAAGCCGTAGCAGCGATGGACGTAATGTTGGCGCCATTTACTGACGGCCTATCAACGCGCCGAGGCTCGGCCATCGCAGCATTGCAACAAGGTGTCGCGCTGTTGAGTACTGATGGCTCATTGACCGATGACTTGTTACGCAATCACAACGGGCGATCATTTGTTTTGACACCCGTCCGAAGCATCGATGCCTATGCGATGGCGGCGGTCCAAATGGTCGACGACAATCAACGCAGGAATCAGATAGCAAAATCAGGGGCAGTGTTGTATCGCCAATGTTTTGATTGGAAAGTGATCACTAAAAGGATCATTGACCAATTGACAATGTTGCCTGTTGTTAAAAAGCCTTCGCAGGATATTCTGGCGTGATCGCAATCCACCGACAAATCAAGCCGTTCGCTAGGTCCCTCGTTCTGAAACTCCCGAAGCCGCTTAGCGAACCCTTTTTCAGATGGACGCACCGTAGGCACATTCGACATCTACTTGAGCAAACAGGGGTTGCGCGGATTCAGCGATGGTTTGTCGATCATCATCCATTGTGTGTTCACAAAGGTCCCTTTCGTGGAATGCAATATATCGGATCCAGCGCCGGCAGCACTTTAGTCCCGAAGTTAGTCGGGTGTTACGAGCAAGAGTTACACGAGGCCCTGCTTGAATCGCTTTCGTCCTCGCCGCCGGTGATCATTGACATTGGCTGTGCCGAGGGATACTACGCCGTCGGGTGCGCGCTAAAGGTTCCTGCCAGCCGGACGCTCGCCTTCGATATTGACCCGGTTGCGCGGCGAAGCACAAGCGAACTCGCGGATCTCAATGACGTAACAGATCGAGTGGAGATTCGTTCTTGCTGCACCATCGAGGTTCTCAAGCAAGCGGCCATTCCTGGGGCACTCGTAATTTGTGACTGCGAAGGGGGCGAATGGGAGCTCTTAAGACCCGATATTGCAACGAGTTTGTCTGATGCTCGTATCATTGTCGAGCTGCACGCGGATGATATGGAAGAAGCAGCGCGCGAAATGTCCCAGCGTTTCGATACCACACATGAATGTAAACGTATTGCGGTTACATCAAGGAGTATCGATCTATGTGGCTCCGTTCTCCATGAACTGAGTCCAGAGGATAAGAAGATCGCTATCTCAGAGATGAGAAGGTCTGACCAATTGTGGCTCTATCTCACGCCGATTCAGAATGGCTAGTCCAAACACATTGGTTGTCATGCCCCTTGCCGAGCAGCGCGGTGGCGCTGAATTGGCCTTGATGCACTTGCTCGCGCAATCGTCGCTTCCGTCTCGAACCAAATGGGCAATCGCTTTTCTTGAGGAAGGACCGATGGTCGAACAAGCACACCGGCTCGGCGCCGCAGTGCGGGTAATCCGATCCGGACGACTTCGTCAAGTAAATTCCTACATCGACTGCGTACATTCGATCGCACGATGGGCAGTCGAGATCAACGCTTCCACCATTATAGGTTGGATGTCCAAGGCACAGTTGTATGGCGGACCGGCGGGGATGCTGGCGCGTAAACCCGCGGTGTGGTTCCAGCATGGGATTCCCGGAGGAGCGATCGACTGGATCGCATCTGCGATCCCTGCTAAAGGTGTCTTGTGTTGTTCAGAGCAGGTTGCTGCGATGCAGCGACGGTCGTTTCCTCGTCATGATATTCGTGTCGTGTATCCCGGCGTTGAACTTGAGCGATTCGATTCGGACTCACTGCCTAGCCCTGCCCAGGCTCGGCAGGAACTTGCTATCCCGGCGGACGGTCCACTCGTTGGGATTGTCGCTCGATTGCAGCGATGGAAGGGAGTGCACGTTGTGCTGGAGGCCATGGAACACTTATGGGAATCGTTCCCCAATGCACGTTGTGTCGTGGTCGGCGGCGAGCATTCGCTGGAGCGTGCGTATGCAACCAAAATTACAGAATTTGCTTCAAAGGTTTCAAGACCCGATCGACTGCATCTAGTCGGCCAACAGTCGGACGCGCCTATCTGGATGCAGGCGATGGATGTCGTTGTCCATGCATCACGAAAAGAGCCTTTTGGCATGGTGGTAATCGAGGCGATGTCGCTCGGAAAGCCTGTGGTCGCTTCCATACCCGGCGGACCGGCGGAGGTGATCACCAATGGCGTGGATGGGCTGCTGGTCAATTTTGGAGATGCCCGTCAGCTTGGTCAGGCTATTGGGTTCTTTCTGAATGATCCGAACTTAATGGAACGTTGCGGTCGCGCCGCAAAAATTCGAGCAGCCGATTTTTCAGCGATCCATTTTTCCGGAAATGTTTCTGACGCAGTGTCGTCATTGCTCGCCGTTTCAAATCCTCATCGAGAGCAAACCGTTGATTGACACCCGACATGATTCACGGGTACGTAAGTCGTGAATCGCTCCGACCAGCATTTCGTCACGTTTCCATGGTCGATTTCGCACTTGGGATCGGCAGTCATGCTGACGGGGATATTTTTTGGATTGACATTCTTGCTTACCGAGTTGGCTTTAGGAGGAAAGGCTCGCTATGTCGTTGCCGGCTTGTTGGGCGGGTTCATGTCAGTGCTTGCGGTTCATCAGCCAAAGCAAGCGGTCATCGCACTTCTGTGTTTTTTGACGTTCTTCGCTGAACTTCGCAGAGTTCTTCTGTATGTGGCTGATTGGTCGGGAGCCGATCCCTTTCTCCTGATTGGCCCTGGGGTCGCCGTTTTGCTTGTGTCCCGGCTTGTATTCGGTCAAGCCTCTCTTCCCCAGACTCGACTGAGTCAATCCATCTTCTATTTAATTCTGTACATGGGGCTACAAATACTGAATCCTTTGCAGGGTGGATTACTTGTTGGGGTCGCCGGTTCGATGTTCTATGTGGTGCCCTTGCTTTGGTTTTGGATTGGGCGCGAAATCGCGGACAGAGATCTCGTTTGTACGATTTTGTTGAAAGTAATCGTTCCGATTGCTTTGCTAACGGCCGCAATGGGTATTTATCAATCATTTTTCGGCTTTTTGCCTCATCAACAGACTTGGATCGACAACCACTCTTATGCGGCGATCATGCTGGCGTTTGACACGGCTCGTCCGTTCTCTACGTTCACATCGGGACAAGAATTCGCCGCCTATATGGGAATCGGCGCTGCGGTGGCAACATCCTACGCTCTGGCGGCGGGCAAGAAACAGTTCTTACTATTGCTGCCCATGTTCTTGCTAGCCATTTTTGTCCAAGGCAGTCGCGGGCCGATTCTCGGTTTCGCCGGAGTGATCGCTTTGTTGTGGGCGTTTCAAGGCGCGAACCCACAACTTTGGTTCCCGCGATTCGCAGTTGCAATCAGCTTGGGGATAGCGATCGGCTACCTCTCACTTGGCTCGATCGGCCGGATCAACGGTAGCCACACTTTCGATGCGGCAGCCCGTCACCAAATTGAAGGGTTGACCAATCCGCTAAACGAAGAAAAGAGTACAGCGAAAGGCCATGCATCGATGAAGGTCAATGGTGTGATACAAGGGTTCCTCCAGCCATATGGAATGGGGCTGGGTTATACCACGATGGCCGCGAGCAAGTTCGGCAGTGGCGGTGTGGGAACTGAGGTTGATCTGTCGAACATGTTTGTATCGCTTGGTGCTCCGGGTGGTCTGTTGTATCTGTTTGTCGTGGTTCAAATTGTTCGATTGGCCATATCGCAATGGGCGCGGACGCGAAGCGCCACGAGCCTGGCGACTGGTGCCGTTTTGGTGGCATGCTTCGGACAGTGGCTGAGTGGCTCGATGTACTCGATAACTCCGGTTGTTTGGATCTTGGTCGGACATATGGATGCCGAACAATGGTGGTTCGACCGCGGCGATTTGATTCTCGAAACAGGATCGTTGAGAGACGAATCATGAACCTGCGAGAATGTTGCCGATGTTGGCCGCTGACCATGAGTTCGCGACCGTGGCGGCGGTTAACCCAAGTCAAGTACGCTAACGGCATCCTGTTTCCAGCAATCCTAATTGCGGAAGCTGCGGTTGCGGTAATTACGTTCCGTTTAGAGCAGATGAGTCATTCCGCTTGAAGATTCAGCTCTGTAATCACACATTCGAAAATTCTGATGGACAGGGTGGAGTCAATCAGCGGGTTGCAGACGCACTTTCGATCAATCACTGGGTCATTAGAGTGGCATCGGACAGTACTGGCGACAAACGGTTGTCGGTTCGGCCATGGCTTCCGACGCCGATCCGACACCAGTGTTTTGCTTTAAAACTTTGCGTTTACCTTTTTCCTGCTGGGGACGAGCTGCTGATTTGCAATGGTGCGATGACGTACGTGTCCACTGACATCAATATTTCGCACTTTGTCCACAGTGCTTGGATGCACGCAGATGGACACGATTGGAACCAACGCAAGTCACTAAGATCTGGCTATCAGTGGCTGGTTACTCGGCTAAATTCCGTGCTGGAAAAATGTGCGTATCGTACAGCAAGACATGTCGTCGCTGTAAGTCACTCTGTTCGCGATGACTTGATCAAATTTGCTGGCGTTGACGCGCAAAAGATCACCGTCATTCCAAATGGTTTGGACACAAGGCGATTCACGAAGACAACTTCGTCACCATCTTGGCGGACCGATCTTCCATACGGTTCCTTGATCATTGGGTTCTGTGGCGGATTGAAGACACGACGAAAGAATCTCGACGTATTGATTGATGTCATGAAATCGCTCCCTAGCAACATTCATCTTGCCGTGGCCGGAGCCTACGAGGGAGGGCCGTACTCTGAGGAGATCCGTTCCGGCGGTTTTGCGGACCGCATTCACCTGCTCGGACCTGTTGACGATATGCCAGCTTTCTACAAGGGCTGCGACCTTTTCGTCTGCGTATCGCACTACGAGCCATGGGGGCAAGTCGTTACCGAAGCGATGGCGTCCGGATTACCAGTCATTGTATCTCGCAACGTCGGGGCTTCATCTGCCATAAAACACGGTGAAAATGGTTTGCTCATCGATTCGCCTCGAGACGCTCTTGGATTATCCGTCGCGATCCGCGAGCTGACGATTGACTCGTGCAAGCGAGATGTACTTGGAAGTGCGGCGAGCAAGTCTGCCCTAGCTTTCGATTGGGAAAGAGTCGGAGAACGATATCTCGAATTGGTCAATGGCATGATTCCGCATGCAGGGATTGGTCGAAGCGTTGCCGATTCTGACGGCGAATCGTGCGAAGCCTTATCAGAACGTCAAGCCGCGATAGAGGCTGTTGAATGAGCTCAATGCTCGACGAACGTAGAAACAGCTTGGCCTCCTCAATGTCGCTCGCACAGCTGGGAATGGGTTGGTTGTCGGACCAAGCTGGAGGACTAAATCGCTATTTCTATGACTTTCTGCACGAGTTGCAGAAACGTGAAATTGACGCAGAGAGCTGGGTCGCTGGCCCAATTGACCTGCAGACCGACGTTGGTGTTCACCCTTTTGCTCGGCGCGACGCCTCGTTACTGAGTCGACTATGTGCGGCGCGACGCCTACTGAAGAGGATTGCCGAAAACCCCCCAGACGTTCTAGCGAGCCACTTCGCACTCTACATGGCCCCAGGGTTCGATTATCTGCGAGACATCCCCATCGTCTGTCACTTTCATGGGCCCTGGGCCGATGAAGCAGAATGCGAAGGTGACCGTGGACTCTCCAATCGCTTTAAACGCTTAATCGAACAAACGACTTATCATCGTGCGGATCGTTTGATCACGCTCTCGCAGGCGTTCGCCGATGTTCTTGTCAATCGATACGGCGTTGACTCCCATCGTATTCGTGTGATCCCCGGCGGAGTTGACCTCGATCGATTCAATGTGATTTCGTCACGCTGTCAAGCAAGACAGCGACTCAGTTGGGATGTCGACGGGCCCATACTCTTATGCGTTCGCCGACTCGTGCCACGCATGGGGATTGAGCGGCTCATAGACGCGATGGCCGACGTCGTGAAAGCAAGTCCAAATGTCCGGCTGATGATCGGGGGTCGAGGGCCATTGGCCGAATCGCTGCAATCATATATCGAATCTAGAGATCTTGCCCAGCATGTTTGCCTGCTGGGTTTTATCGACGATGACCTGCTTCCGACAGCCTATCGCGCTGCTGATTTTTCTGTTGTTCCTACGGTCGCTTTAGAAGGGTTCGGATTAACCGTCGCCGAATCACTGGCATCGGGCACACCCTGCTTAGTCACGCCCGTCGGTGGGCTACCTGAAGTGGTGAACGCGTTGTCGCAGGCTTTGATTTTCAGATCGACTTCGGTCGAAGATATTGCGACGGGCATCAACGCGGCGCTAGCGAATCCGTCGTCGTTTCCGGATGCGCTCACATGCCGCGCTTATGCGGAAACTCATTTTGACTGGAGCCGGATCGTCGAACAGGTTCTCGAGGTCTATCAGGAAGCGATTGCAAGCAGAATCGATATTTCGCGGCCAAGCACAGTGAGTGATGTGAATGCAAATGCCGCATTCTAAATTTCAAGATCGGATCGTCTCGTGACACGCGTCGCTTTCGTTGATCAAACATCCAAGATGGGCGGCGCGGAATGGAGTCTGTTGGACATCGTTACCGAGCGACGAAAATCATTTGACGATCGAGTTGTCTTATTCGAGGATGGCGATTTTGCGGATCGATTGCGTGATCAATCGATTGACGTGCGAATCTGTTCTTTACTCGGTCCATCCAGAAGTGTGAAGCGCGAATCTGGTTGGTGGCGACAGCTTGGATCAATGACTTCCGTTTGGCGGCAAGCCTCCGACTTGGCAGAAGCCGCAGTTGACATGGACATCCTGTACGCCAACACGATGAAAGCTTTTGTCGTCTCGGCAGTCGCATCGCGCCGAACGGGGATACCGTTGATTTTTCATCTGCGTGATATTCTTTCGCCGGCCCACTTCAGCCGGATTAATCGTCGGATCGTGCAGGCAATTTGCCGTTTCGTGAATGTTACGGTGATCGCAAATTCAGAAGCGACCGCGGCTGAATTCCGGAGGCTGGTCGGTGACAAAGTGGATACGCAAGTCGTATACAACGGAATTAGTTCAGAGCCATTCGATCGGGCCGTCGCCAATAGCGCCACGCTTGCGACGAAGTTAAGGCAATCGCTGGGGATCGATCACGGTGTGAAAGTGATTGGCGTCTTCGGTCGCTTGGCCCGTTGGAAAGGACAGCACGTCGCGATCGAGGCAATGGTCGATCGTCCCGATTGGCATCTGCTGATCGTTGGCAAGGCATTGTTTGGCGAAGACGAATACGCGGATCAATTGCGACGTTTGGTCAAGAAGAAGCGGATCGAACACCGTATCCATTTTTTGGGTTTTCGGTCCGACATTCCTGAGGTTATGCAAGGCTGTGATCTCGTTTTACACACATCCATCGACCCCGAGCCGTTCGGTCGCGTCATTGCCGAGGCGATGCTGGCGAGTCGTCCCGTTGTTGCCGCAAATGCGGGAGGCGTAACAGAAATTATTGATCACGGTTCCACCGGCTGGTTGGCGCCCCCGGGCGATGCCAATGCGACGCGCGATGCGAGCGAAATAGCGATTTTGAAATCGGATTCATCGATGATTAGCCGCGCGCGGGATTTCGCTCGATCGCAGTTCGATTTGTTTGATCGAGCCGAGGAATTGAGTCGCGTGATCGATAGAGTGTCAACAATCTCGGGAAAGTCATGAGGACGCAATCGAGGCGAAACGAATCTGGTTCGAAATCAACTTGGGGCTGCTCTGGGTTTGGGTCCGAACGTTGGTCCCGATTGGTGCGCTGGTAAATCCACTGTCTCGAGCTTCAGGATTTTCGTTGGTTCTTTCGTCGCTGAGAGAACGAATAGATGAGTGCATTTCAAGGGAACTTCCGTCAAGAACGAAGATTGGCGTTCGAGCGACGTGGCTAAACGCTTGATGGATCGATGCAGCGTCGCATCTAAGCTCTTGCAATTCTGCTCGCAAGCCTTTCGCGATGATTCGCCTGATGGACTTGTCCCGCAGGCAATATCGGAGAGAACAACAGCGCGCACCGAGCATCTATCGGGAAAGCATTTTCACTGATTGATCTGTCTTCAGCCGGTATCAACCAACATTGCTCGCCAACCGATTTTTTATCGTCGCTTTTTCGTCAGGCGCCGTTCGTTCGACAATTCAGACACAGAAGGATGTAGTCTCGTGCATATGAATCAACCCGCCGCTTCGGCGGTTCGCACGGAAGTTCAGATTCAGTCTCGTTCCGCGGCAGTTCCGACGTCCTCAATCATTCAACTTGACTTTTTCAAGATCGCTTGGAGCGCAAAGTGGTTGCTCCTCTTAGGAACAACCATTGGCCTTGGGGCTGGCTATTTTGCGTACACCAAGAGTACGCCGATGTATCGATCGGCGGCAAAAATTCAGATCATCGATTCGGCTGTGAAACAGATGCCTGTTGACCAATTGGATTCAGGGATCGCGGCTCGCAATTTAAATGATGAGATGCTTGTACTTCGCAGCGAACACTTGCTTCTTCGGGCGGCTGAGATCGGCGAGCTAAAGACCAGCGATGAATTCGGTGAATTGAGTCTTCCTTCGATCGCTACCTTGTTATCGGCATCTGAACATCTGGTCGTTGGCCCCGCAACCGATGCGAAAGGTACAAGCATTTTTTCGATCCAATTTGACAGTCCATCGCCGGAAACCAGCCAACGCGTAACCCAAGCGATTGTTGACGCGTATGAGGCTCACCTGCGCCAGGAGTATCGCAACGTGGGTCAGGAAGCAATCGACCTGATTCAGGCGGCTCGTATCGAAGTCGCTAAGAAACTGGAAGAGCTTGAAGCGGAATTTGCGAACTTTCGAAGCACTTCCGAGTTGGTTTATCGTGGTGATGAAGTGACAAGTGTGCATCGCGACAACGCTGATAAGTTCTTGATGCAAACACAGTCGTTACTGATCCGCCGCGCGAACCTGGCGGCTGTCATTAGTTCTTCTAAACGTGCAATCCATTCGGGTATGTCCAAAGAATCCGTGCTGATTGCACTGCGGCAAAGCACAAATGCCGCTAACAATGGCTCCATTGAAGACGTTCGCAAGAGCTGGGAGATTGAAAAGTTGCGAACGGCCCCGGTCGTCTCGGTTGCTGATCAAATGCGTCAAGAAGCCCTGCTGCCACTCGAGCTAGAAAGGCAGACCCTTGTAAGCACGGTGGGGTTGCAACACCCGGCGATTGATACGATTGACAGACGGATCGAGGTCATCCGTAGAACGATTCAGGAGGTTGCGAAAACGGAAAGTGAACGTCGCGATGAGCTTGATCAAGCGATGACGGCAGCTGAAGAAATGCAAGGGATCGACCATGACCGAGAAGTGCAACTAAAAACCGCGATTCAACACGCCGTCGCCGCCATTCAACAACAAATGTCTGCGGTTGACGATGAACTAAGGACCGTCACGAAAGCCAGCGACGCCGAACTTGCCGCGGCAAAACGAGAGAGTGCCGCCGAGTTGAAATCCGCTCAGATGATGCGTGAAATCGAGCGGCAACAACAATTGTATGACCGGATTATGGCGAGGTTAGACGAAGTGAATTTGATGTCCGGTGGTAATGGATTGAAGCTGTTTCCGTTGAACAATGCGAAGCTTGGATATCAAGTAGAACCATCGTTGGCCAAGTGCTTGTTGATGGGCGGATTTGCCGGATGGATGCTAGCCGCCGGATTGGCGTTGCTCTGTGAGTTGTCCGATCGTTCCTACCGCAGTGCCGGGGAAATCGTGCGGCACACACGCGTCCCTGTCATCGGTCACGTCCCCGTACTTAAAGCCGCCACGTCATCCAATACAGTGAAAGACCTGGGATTAGATCCTTTGCTGTGTACGTTCTTTGACACCAAGAGCCCACGCGCCGAGGCTTTTCGCTCGCTTCGAACGGCTGTTTACTTTAGTAACCAGTCGGACAGTGGTCACCAAGTGCTGCAGGTAACCAGTGCCGCACCTTCGGAAGGCAAGACCACCGTTGCGTGTAACCTGGCGATAGCGATGGCGCAATCCGGTCGTAGCGTGTTGTTACTAGATGCCGACATGCGTCGACCTAGGGTCGGCAAAGTCATGAACCTTCATGATGAAACAGGTACGTCTTGGGCGCTCGAACAAGCGACCGACGATCGTCACGACCTGGATCTGACTGTTTGCGAAGCGATCCATGATTCCGAGATTGACAACCTTTCGGTAATGCCCGCCGGTGCTCGTCCGGACAACCCGGCAGAATTGCTCTCGTCGCGAAATTTTGATCGTTTGCTGTCGTCACTTCGCAAAAAATTTGATTTGATCATCATCGATAGCCCACCTTTGTTGGTCGTTAGCGATCCAGCGAATATCGCACCTCGCGTCGACGGCGTATTGCTAGTGGTCCGTCTGCGAAAAAATATCAAGCCAGCTATCGCCCAAGCAACACGAATGCTCGAGACATTGCAGGCTAACGTGCTTGGAGTGATCGTTAACGGGGTGGGAAGTCGTGCGGCACGCGGATACGGAAAATCGAGTGGCGAAGACGGCCATCTGAATGACAATTCGTTCAAAGGTGGATACGGCTACGCCTACGGAAACAGCATTTCCGTTTCGGGCAAGAAAGAGTACGACGAGTACCACGAGGATCAGAGTGCGGATTTAACACGCATGAAGACCAATGGGCAAGTGACGGGTTGAAGGATCAGGAAAACGCGGTGCCATTGCGTTACCAAATCGGGGAATTGGTGACAGCGCATGGGGCACCAATGGGCAATCGCGGGTTCCATCAACGCTGTCACAGCAACTCGAATCGGTCGTTCAAGCGACACGCAGCAATGGCGATTTCAAAGTCTTGTTGAGACACGCCCCTTATTTGACTCACAGCAGCGAACCACATTCCCTGACACGGTAAATTTTCGATATGTCCACTTTGTCTAATAATACAAGCGTCGCTGCGCGGCCCGGAATGTATCCCGTGAAGGCCTCTGATGTGGCTCCAGTGCAATTGTGGGCCACTGTTGCGGTCGGCTTGGTGATTGCATTGTTGCCGCTTTGGTACACCTATGCAGCTTGGTCGTGGAAGGACGGCCACTATCAATATTTCCCATTGTTGCTTGGATTTGTCGGATTGTTGTATTGGCAGCGTTTTGCCGAATGCGAACTCCGTCGAACCGCCCCCAGCGTTTTTTTAGTACTGTTGGGACTTGTGTTGGTAATCACCATGATCGCCGCTGGACTGTTACTTTTCAGCGGCTTTATCGGAATCATAGCTACCATTTTTGCAGCGTGCGTAGGCACGTACATTGCGATCGGTCGTGGTGGAATTGTTGCAATGTCGCCGGTGCTGGCGCTTTTGGTGTTGGCCATCCCGCTGCCGATGGACTTAGACAAGAGTCTGATTTTTCAAATGCAAATTTTGGCCAGCCGCTTAGCGACTTGGTTGCTGGATGGGGCCGGCGTGATGCACGTTCGCCAAGGTGTGATCCTGATCACCGAGCAGTCGCAGTTTATGACCGAAGAAGCGTGCAGTGGGGTGCGTTCGCTGTTCTCATCGCTCGCCGTTGTCGCAGTCTACTCGGTGGCCACGAGGCATTGGTGGCCGCGTGTGTTTGTTAATTTGATTCAAGCAATCATGTGGGTGGTGTTGGGAAACGCGATTCGTGTCGCTGCAACGGTCTTTCTAGCGGATAACGTTTCGGATTGGTTTGCCAATGGAATCGGACATGAATTGTTAAGTTTGCTCATCTTCGCATTCATTCTCGCAATGGTCGCTAGCACCGACCAGATAATCTCTTGGTTCTGTTCTTCGCAGCTGAATGTCGACTGGACGCAGCAAGATGATCAGCAGGATCGTTTCTCCGGTCGAACGGGTCGAGGTCAGAGTAGTCCAGCGAAGCATTTAACTAACATTGGTGAGTCGTCATTGTTGGCGAGCTTTCCGCCATTGTCCCGTTCAGCTCGATTGAGCATTTTTTCATTGCTCTTTATTGTGATGCTGCTGGGGTTCCGCGTCGCTTGGGTCCAAGCTGGATCGGGCGCCGGGTGGATCGCATCTCTTCCAAGGCTACCCGCATCCACCGAGAATGATTTACCGTTGGTTTTGGGTGACTGGAGGCGCGTTTCGTTTGAGCACGTCCAGCGAGAACGGTCTTCTCTGTTTGCATCCGACTCCTACACCTGGCATTTTCGAAATGGGCAGCAATTTGCAGTGTTGTCGGCCGACTGCCCTTGGGCCGAATGGCACAACTTGGCAGCTTGTTATACGGCGGTAGGTTGGGACACATCGATCCAGACTCTTTTGCCGGCGCCGGCCGGGACGACCGATCCCATGCTAACTCATTCTGAAATCGAATTGTCAAAACTGGGGAGGAGGCGTGGACTTGTGATCTTTAATGCCGTGGACGCCAACGGTAAGGACGTCCGCCCGCCTTGGCGCGCGCGTATGAGTGATGCGGAGGGACTTTTGACTTCATTGGTCAGTGAGTCAGCAGCGTCGTTAGGTTTGGGAGCCGAGAAAGAATTCGCGATCGAAGGCAACGCATTGCCGGCCACAACAATCCAGCTGTATTCCGAGAAGACCGGGGATTACACCGGCGCGGAGCGTCAATCGCTTCGTGAACTCTTCGTTGCTGCACGTGGCGCGTTGTTAGAAAGCCCGCGATGGCAGAGTGGGCCGCAATAATTGCAATTCAGTGATTTCATCATGGCCGAACTATTCGACACTGGGCGTTTGCCGATCGCTCGTCGACCACAGAGCGTCTCGCCGCATTTGTAAGCAGCCCTCTGGCGGGATCAATTCTGCGATGTCCGATTTGAAAGACCAATGGCATCGCCGATTGAGTAGCTGAATTCGATGTTAGCTGCATGTATGTCGTGCGACGTTAAGCGTTGGACACGCAAGCAGGAATCGTTCTAGCTAGATGAAATGGAAAAGTAGTTCTGAGCAGCCATCAAATGAAGTCCTCACGACGTGCAATGGTCAGGAGTCGTCGTTTCCTTGCGATGAATAGATCAAGTCGGTCCGCTCGAAATCAACCCGCTAAAGCGTCGTCAATCTAAGCTTCATCGTTTGTTAAGAAGCAAGATTAATTTTGCCGCACCAATATGATCCGATGTTTAGATCTTGGCCCTTAGCCAGAGCCAGCGCCGGATGGCAGAGCCGAAGGCGAATGTGAATTCGCAAGGGTCTTGGCGTATCGCGTTAGGCCAGGATTTTTTGATTGAATCAGGATCAATCATCGTTACTATCTCTATATCGATCAGTGGGGGCTCGATCGATTACCAATGGCGGAGAGGTATCACAAGTGAGCCCCAATAACTATTTCTCCGAGGTTTAAAATGTTGGTAAGAAGAGTTTTGATGATCGGCCTGTTGGTCGGTCTGGCAGGGTCAACCGCGAAAGCGGATTTGATCATCACAGGGGTGGTGGATGGGCCACTTTCGGGAGGTGTTCCGAAGGCGATTGAATTTTATGCGACGTCGGACATTCCTGATTTATCGCTGTACGGATTCGGTTCGGCGAACAACGGAGGAGGTTCTGATGGGCAGGAGTTTACTTTCGCTGGTTCGGCCTCCGCAGGCGACTTCCTGTACTTGGCGTCAGAGTCAACGGGCTTTCAGAACTTCTTTGGATTCTCGCCTACGTTCACTTCCGGTGCGGCGGGAATTAATGGCGACGACGCACTGGAGTTGTTCATGAACGATTCAGTCATCGATGTGTTCGGTGACATCAATACCGACGGCTCCGGCGAGGCATGGGAATATACCGATGGTTGGGCGTACCGGTTAAGTGAAACAGGGCCTGATGGAACGTTGTTTGCGGTCGGCAATTGGACGTTGTCAGGTCCAGACGCTCTAGATGGTGAGTCGTCGAACGCAACAGCAGCTTCGCCAGTTCCGTTCGGAACCTTTACGACGACCCCTGTACCCGATCCTTCGTCGCTCGCTCTAGCTATATTCGGCGCGACGGGCGGAGTGTCGCGATATCGTCGCCGCAAAGCCAAGGCTGCTGCCTAAAGTTTTCGCTTGTTTGGATCGAAGCACGTCGGGGTTTCCTCCCGACGTGCTTTTTATTCATTGTATCGGAGGGTTTCTCTCGTGAAGTTTGATTCCGAACTCGTGCGACGAATGATCGTGTGTATGCCGGCGGTCTTTGCGCTATTGATCTTCGGTGGACTGATCGGGCGAGGCATTTCGCAGGGTCGTGAGATCACGAACGGGTATCGTGTTGCGGCACGGGAGGCCATCGCTCGAAAAGATCTCGAGAAAGCGAAATTCTATTATTCGCGTTTGGTTAGCACCGGTAACCGGGGATCCGAGCAAGATCAGTTTAATATGGTCTCCGTCCTAGACGCATCTGGTGATGGCCAGGCCGCCAGCGAATTGCTCGACCAGCTTGCGCCCGACGATGAAGTTGGTTATGCGCAGGCACATAAACAAAAGGCAGCGATGATCTATCAATTCATCGCCAAGAATGGGCCAAGCAAAGCAGCCCTCGAAAGACTCCACTGGCATTTGCGTCACGGTGCTCGTGATCCGTCGGTAGAATCGGATCTGTTGTGGGCGAATTACTACCTCGCCATCGAACAAATCGATAACGCCATCGGTCGGCTTAGCTCTGCTGCGAACCGCAATCCGGATCTATGGTTCGAAATCGCTGGCCTGTATCGCAAGATTGATCGCCCTGATGACGCAAAGCGGGCCACCAATCGGGCTGAGGCGGTGGCAGTACAGAAGTTGGATGGAAACCCGCTAGACGTCATGCAACGTCTTCGCTTGGCGGACATCATGATGGCTAAAGGCAATCAAGACGACGCGCAAGAGATCTTGTCCGAAGGGCTGAGGCTGACCGGCAATGATCCAGCGATCCGCCGAGCGGCATCCAATTTTGCGCTCGTAAAACTGAAAAGCATCGCAAACGATTCTGGCGATGCCGCCCAGCGACAGCGATTCGTGTTGCTTAACAAAGCGATCGAGTTGGACCCCGAAAACCAAGCGGTCTACGAGACACTTTCCACATTCTATGTGAGTGTTGAATCGGAGACTGCTCGTGACGTCTATCGTAAGCAGCTGGAAAAATGGATCACGCAAGGCGTGTCAGTCGCCTATGCGCACTTCACCCTCGGCAATCTGCTCTGGTTGGAAAAGGACCAAGAGAATGCGATTTTTCATATGGAAAAAGCATTCGAAATGGAACCGTCGCTAACGAAAGTCGCAAACAATCTTGCGTGGTTACTTGTGCATTCCGAAACGCCCGATCTTCAGCGAGCTGAAGATCTTGTTCGACTGGCAATCGAGAAAGATGCTGGTCATATCCGTTACGCCGATACTTTAGCCGCCGTTCTTTTCGCACAGCGACGATATGCCGATGCGCTGGTTCAATACGAGAAGGTGTTGCCGCAAACCCAGGGCCAAAAAAGACGGGAGACGCATGAGCGACTCGCCGAAATCTATGACAAACTTGGGCAAAACGAAATTGCTAAATCGCATCGGGATCGAATCGCGGAGATGTCTGATGCGAAGTCTTAGTTCAATCCTTGGCTGTGCGTCATGCGCGCGCCGTTTCTATCCATACATTTCGAAGGCAGTCCTATGATAAGAATTGCAGTGGCCACGGTAATTCTTGCGTGCACCGTGATTCCGGTTCGTGCTGAATTGTTGATCGATGGGATGGATGGCACAAGTAATGTCGCTATTTCCGATCGGAATTTTAACGGCGTGCATAATCAGCCGTTCGAATCCGGTGGTCTATTGATCGGTATTTCAAGTTTGGTCACGGGAATCACATACGAGTTCGACGGTGTCGTCGATCTCTCATTGATGCCCGCGATAAAACTGAAAGGCTTGACTTCCACCGAGGACTTGACCGTTTCGCTTGGCATCAACGATCAGAGCACGTTGACACAAGTGTTTACTTCGTCAGCCACTCCCGCGGATATGTTATTCGATATTTCAGGATTCAGCGGGATTTCGGATGTCGATTCGCTACGAGTCACGCTTTTCAGTCAAGCGAGCGGCTGGGAGGGTGCTGACTTCAGTCTCGATGCCATCACGGCGGTACCGGAGCCTTCGTCGCTAACGCTGGTGAGTTCGGCGCTGTTGGGATGCGCCTTCGGATTGCGACGAAAGAAATCACGTCTCTGCTGAACCGTTGCGCCGGTCGAGAGCCGATTGAAGGAATCCGTCTTGTGATGCATGACCAGCAGTGTAAAGCGGCTAAGACACACCGTACTGCAATCGGCAATCGTGCAACGCTCCGCCGCAGTGGGAATTCACGACGTTGCAACCTATGCATCGCACTGGAAAAAAATTCGGTGCAACGCGATCACCTTGTCGCAATCGACTCAAGACGTGGCGCTACGGCTGAGTGCCATGTTCGCTTGATGTTCAGTGCCCTCTTGTTTAGTGGACACCTTGTGGCCAGTTCATGGTCCGACGCTTCAATTAGTTTGGCGCATGTCCAAAACAAAAATATTGAAACTTATCGTAAGGCATTGTCCTATTGCCGGGCTTAAGTTGCCGTCAAGCCATCATTGCGGAAGGCTATCGGCCACTATTTCGGCGAACCGTGATTTCAATAGAACGGCTGGTTTTTGCGTTCGAAAATAAGCTTGATCGACTGCGCGAGTCCGGTATGATCCCCCTTGAACAGGTAGGCGGGGAAACCTAACAAATGGTCGATTCACCACGAACTAGCGAGAATTGCTATGTTACGAATTGCTCTTGCCGCCCTACTTGGCGTAATGGTGTTGCTTCCCGCAAACGCGGAATTGATTGTCGATGGTTTCGATGACACGGCGGGTCCATCGCAATCGGCCTTTATGACCGCAGAACGCGGTTTCGCAAGCTTTCCGTCCCCACCGGTGATCAATAGCGGAAAGTTGATGGGAACGGGGTTGTTTATCGCGGCGATCAATTACACCTTCCCGGGTGCGGTTGATTTATCGGAGACACCGACCGTTAATCTTATCGGCATGGAACTATCGGAGAGTATTTCTGCTCAAGTCAGTGTGAACGGATTCACAACGGACTCTCAGGCATTGACTAGCGGAATTGGTACTTACGCTTTCGATGTCAGCGGTTTAACCGACTTGTCGAGTGTTAATTCGCTTAGTGTCGCTTTCAGTTGGGCGCCACCCAATGCGTTTGACTTCACCCTCGATAAGATCACAGTATCTGGCTCTTTGCCTACACCCGTACCCGAAACGACTTCGCTAGCTCTTGTTGGTTTGGCTTCGGCAGGCGGGATGTTGTTCCGTCGACGGAAGTAGATCGCTTGAGCGTCTAATCAACCGCCTAATCGCTGTCGCGAAAACCCCTCGGAAACGAGGGGTTTTTTTGTTTGCATCGATCGACAGCAATAGGTGACGGATAATCTAATGGCCAAGATGCACTCAAGGAGGCGCATAAAGATATAACTAGGACGAATCAACAGGTAGACCGCACCCCGCAGAGGCTTACGATTGTCTGAGACGCGCAGACCACTTGATTTGATTTCGGCGACGACGGTGGTCGCGGCTAGCATGATCGGGGTGGGCGTTTATACGACCAGCGGGTTTGCGATTGCAGCGCTCGGTTCGCCTGCTCGGGTTGTCGGTGCTTGGGTGATTGGTGGCGTGATCGCGATTTGTGGCGCGATCGGGTATGCGTCGTTGGCGTCGCGGTTCGTCGAATCGGGCGGCGAGTACCTGTTCTTGGCGAGATCACTGCACCCGGTCGCTGGCATGATGGCCGGTTGGGTTTCGTTGCTCGCCGGATTCACCGGCGCGATCGCCGCTGCGGCCATCGGGTTGGAGGAATACCTGCGGCCGTTATTCGCGAGCGAATTGTCTTGGCTGATGCCCAAGAGCATTGCCATCGTTGCCGTGATCGGCGCGGCCACGATCCACGCGGTTGGCGTCCGCCAGGCGGCACGCACCCAAGACGTGATCGTCTTGCTGAAAATTGTGTTGATCGCGGGCTTTATCATTTATGCCGCGACAAGTTTCGCTGACCGCATTCCCGGTTCAGCACCGACGCCGCAGGTCCAAGAGGATCCGGCGTCGTCACCACTGAGCGTCTTGGCGCTGGCAAATCAGTTGGTTTGGATCTCTTTGAGTTATGCCGGATTCAATGCGGCCGTCTATCTTTCTAGCGAAATCCAAGACGCTCGGCGGAACGTGCCTCGTGCGATGATCGGCGGCACGGTGTTGGTCACGATCATCTATGTCATCTTGAACGCAATTTTTGTCTATGCGACGCCGTCTGCGGACATCGCGGGTCAGCCTCAAGTGGCAACCCTGGCGGCCGAATCGATTGGCGGATCGATATTTGCAAAGTTCGTCGGTGGCGTGATTGTGCTTTCTCTGATGACGTCCGTGTCAGCGCTCGTGATGACCGGCCCTCGGGTGTACGCAAAAATGGCTGACGACGGGTTGCTGCCCGCATGGTTTCGGTTTGCAGGCAGGCCACCGACGCAAGCGATTTTCTTTCAAGCAGCGTTCGCAATCCTGGTGATTCTTGCATCATCGCTAAAAGAGTTGATCGGATATCTCGGATTAACGCTGTCGGTATGTTCGGCCTTGACGGTGGCAATGGTGTTCGTGTTGCGATGGCGAGGCGATTTGACTCGGTTGCCCCTCGGAGGAATTCCGGCGCTAGCGTATGTCGCCGCAACCATGTTGATCGCCGTCTTGTCGGCGATTCAGCAACCCGTCCAGGCCATGACGGCCGGAGCCACGTTGGCGTTGGGGTTTCTCATGTTTCCGTTGATGCGTCGACGATATGCCAGAACCGCTCGAAGCTCATCGGACTTTGAAGCGGACGATCACCGAGCCAACACGATTCGATAGTATCGGATCGACCGCTGGCGAGGACTGCTGAAAGATGATTGGCCGAAAATGTTTGGCGTGCTGGAAGATGCATCGAGAAGCGGGCTGCGATCAAGGACCGTACATCCCTGGGACATCGATTCCGTTTAGACGCAGATAAACACAGAGGAAGGCTCGGTGATGGATGATGTGGTTCAGGATAAAGCTGCGAACGATGGCGACGCGAGGCATCGTCATTAGTGCCTGGCCACCTTGCAGCAGCGACCAATCTTTCATGTAAGTCTCGTCACTGGCTGATGCGATCAATTCGCGGCCCGTCGACACGTGCTGGTCAAACGCCGTCAGCATTGCCGAAACGGATTCAAGCATTGGCGTCGTATGCGGAGGCCCGTCCGGGGGTGCGATGTCGAAAGAATCGGCGTTGATGGTCACATCGATCCAGCTGGGAATGTCGACCAAGTGCGAGGCGACCCAGCGGATACTGTTTAGGTTTTCGCCGGCTTTCCAGTCCAGCAAATCGTCGTTGACATGTTCAAGAACGATTCGAGTATTTGCCATTTCATGGTCAAACTCGGTGATGAAAGACGTGCCGATATTCACGGTGAAGCTCCCGAGATGCTTGGGCTGGCTCAGTCGGATGGGGATCGCAATTTGAATGCATTCCGCAGTGCAGCGACAAAGCTTGGGAATCGCACTTTCGATACATTCATATCGCAATACTAGCACATCGCAATACGAATCCGATCGTTGTCGAGGTCGTTACTAATCCGGCGGCCAAATCGAACCGTCAATCAATGGTCTTGGCGCCTGTTGCTTTTGCGATTGGGAAAGAGCGGCAGGGCTTGGCCAGAAGAATTCTTCCGCGCTTACTCGGCGTTCTTGGGTGGCTCGATTGGCCCGGACGATGCCTCGCCGCGATCGTGTTGTCCACGCAATCGGCAGATTAGCCATGGCAGCGGATCTTCGCGCCGAATGACGGTCGGCAAATCGCTGATCGGATCCAGCGGTGCTGATGGTGATTGATTCACAGGGCAGGGCGGTGTCGGCAACGTCGACGACGGGTTTGTGGGGGGCAGTTTCGTCATTTCCGACTCGCATCGGTTGAGAATAAGGCAGCATATGATGCTGATACAAATCTGGTGGTTCCGCATCAATGCCAATCACAGATTTCACGGCATTCGATCTTGATTTGCCGCTACTTTAAGACGCGACGATGTGGCCTCAATTCCGCATCCGATCGATAACGTCATCGGTGTCTTCGACACTGTGGTTTTGATCACTGCCGGCGTCAATAACGTTGGAATACGTTATCGGTTGATTGGTTCCGCAGGAACTTCTTATTTGCGGCAAACCGAGAAAGATTAGTCTTTGCCAAGGGAAGACGATCTCGCTCGTATTGCGTGCGTGATTGCAATCAAGGCGAGTGCGGTGCAAAGGATCGGATCGTCTTCTTTCATCAACGCGCATCTGTCGTTTCGGAAACTGCCGTCGCTGTTTTGCAGTTTTGAAAGACGTGACACGAGCAATTCCGGCCAGTCGCCATCGATGCCCAGTCGCTCATGGGCTTCGGCACGGACCGCTTGGTGATAAAAGAAGACTGCGTCGCCCCAGGGTTCGGGATGGTCGGCCGGGATGCCTGCGGGGTAATCCCAGCCCGGATAGCGTGTTAGCCAGTTCTTGGCGCTGTCCACTCGCGGCTCGTCTTCAGACGCTCCCGAAGCCAACAACGCGAGCACTCCGTCGCAGGTTGCCGTTGCGTAACTGCGAAAATAGGCGCAGTCGCCTTCGCGGTGAACACGACCCTTGTTTGCGGCCAACACGATGGGTGAGAAGTAAAACCCGCCGTCGAAACGCGGATGCGACGTGAAGCCACTTTCCCCGAGCGGCTGCACGCGGTCTTCGTCAGGGCTTTTCTGGACCAGTCTTAGGAAGTGCTGCGCGTGGGCACGATAAACAGCATCATCATTGCGAGCATTTTGTGTTTCCTTCAGTGCCGACAAGGCCCACCGAACGTGCGACAAATCCATGTGCCCCGTTTGGCCGGCAGGATGATCGCCACCGAATCCCCAGCCGCCGAATGCGAGGTGATTCGGATCGAACCCGCGGCGTTCTGAATACTGTTGGTCGACCAGGAATTGTCGCATGGAATCAATCGTCACGCGATCGCCGTGGTCTTGCATGCGGTGAATGCATCGAGCAGCGAATGCGGTCGCAAAAACGGGATACTCGAGCAAGTCGCGATCCGCGTATCCCAGCGTTCCGTTCCGCAATCGACTGCGAATCCAACGTCGTGCTCGTTGTGCCCCGTCGCTGCGACGGAAATCGGGATCGGATTGCAGCAGCGCGAACAAGATAAACGGCGTCAGCGCTTGCCCGCTCCGCAGTACCGCATAAGTCGAACTGGCCCACCGTCCGTCGGACTGTTGATTCTGGCAAAGGAAGTCGCGCATGCGATCGGCGATGATCGCGGCAGAGGATTTCGGTAGATCGCCCGCACGGCCTCGCCGGCGACCCATCATCCCTGCAGACGTGATACCGCCAACCAGCAAGCAACGACGATTGATCTGCGGCGGAAACATGATAAATCCTCACAAGAACCATAGGGATACACGAAAGTAGGCTGGCAGCAGCCGAACAAATTTCCGGCACGACTTGCCTTGCGAAACTTCGCACAATTCAACTGGCAGCCGCGCCCACCCGAATGCGACTCATGCTCTGGCGGGGGCGGCGACGTCAACGGGCTGGACACGTCTAATTCTTTACCGCGGCGACCTTCTTTAGCAGTTCGATGTCGCGTTCGGTCGTGATGACTTGCAGAGCGGCGGCGGTGCAGAACACGGGGCTCGTGATACAGTGATGTCCGCTCCAACTGCCGTCCGGATTTTGCACCTTGCCCAGTCGATCTTTCATTTTCTCGTCCCACGTTTTCCAGTTCTTTCCGCCGGCGATGACCAGCGATTCGCTAGTCATCAAATAGCTCAGGAATTCTTCACCGCCGTTGTTGCCGAATCCCTGCAGCAATTGTTCGTCGTTCAAGCGTCGCAGTTGTGAACTGTTCTGCACGACGGCATCGTTTAATTCTTTTGCTTCTTCTTCGCTTTGCCCCGCGGCTTGCAGGTTGGCTTCACTGATTTCCGCGTCGGCGGCAAGCTTGCCTTCGCGTTTGGCACTTGCGATGACTTGCTGTGCTTGAGACGCATCCGCCGCGTTCCCTCGCAGGCTGCCCGAGAACGCGTACAGTTCGACCCCCGCGGCCGCGGATGACTTTGCGCCTCCGGTCGCCTTGTTGACGTTGTTCTTTTGATAATTCTTCGCAAGCTTCAGTTTGTCAGAGTCGACGTCACGCCCGACCGCTTTGGCCAGTTCTAGCGAGTTGCAATTCCATGCCGACTGCAACACGGGTGCCCAGCCGCCGCCTTTGTTCCAGCTGCCATCATCCGCTTGCGTGCGTTCCATACGAGCAAGGCATTCGCTGAGAGCCTTGTCGACGCGGTCGTACCAAGGGTCCGTTTTCGGAAGCGTCTCGCTGACGCGGGTCAGGAATTGCGCGGTCATGGCCGTGTCAATCAGCCCGCCGAGCTTGCTCTGTGGTTGCGTTCCCGTCAGAGTCGTGATCTTGTCAGATTTTGGTTCGGCCTTTTCAACGGCTTTGACCAAGTATTGCATCGCGCGGATGACGACGTCACGATGTTCGCCCTGAGTTGGCGTATGCCCGGCTCGCATCAATGCTGTCGCGGTGAATGCCGTTGTCGCGGGGTCAGTTGGAACGGCGGATGGGTCTCGGATGTTTTGCTTGGCATGGCTGCCGCCACCCCAACCGCCGTCGGACTGTTGGGCTTCGACCAGCCAGTGGATGCCACGGTTGACCATCTTCTTGACGGTTTTTGGTTTTACCAGCGGCTTGTCTTGCTTTTTCTTGCCCGCCGATTTTGTTACCGGCGATGCCTCCTGATTGGTCGGTTCGGCTGATTCTGCCTGCACGCTACCTTTTGCCTGCGCGCCGGATCGCGGTTGCTCAAAAGGATCGTCGCCGAATACGACCGGCGACACCTTTGGCTTTGGCTGGGCCGCACTGGCAGGCTGCGGATCGACTTGCCGATTAGGGATTGCGATCCAGGTCGCACCGGTCACGGAGACGCCGATCATCATTGCGGCAAACCATCGCCACTTTGCCGATGACGTTTTCGCCGGTTGGCTTTGATCGGAATTGCGGTGTACGGATGAAGCACGCATCGTTTTACCTCGTCATCGAAAGAGAAAAGTGGTTCACGCGACTGGAATTTAAACGTGCACCGCCGCCGTTTATTAGGAAAAATGTTCCTTTGACGGGCTTCTTACAAAGCCCTGAGATTTACGCCCGAGGACGCCAATTTGTCTACAATGGCCGCTGCTCACCCTACGATCCCTCCCCCTTTCCGCCCTTTGCTTGTGCCTGCCATGCCGAACATTTGCAGCTTTCGCTCCTTCCGCTATGCCCTCGCCAGTTGTCTTGTCCTGCTGACGGCCTCGTCGGTCTCGCTTGCCCAAGACGCAACGACGCCGGTTGCCCGAAGCAAAGCGACTTCGTCATTGCCGTTTAATCCACAAGACGGCGAAACCGTTGTGTTTCTGGGCGATTCGATCACGCACCAGTGCATGTACACGCAGTACATCGAAGACTTTTTCTACACCCGGTATCCCGATCGTCGGATCAAGTTTCATAACGCGGGGGTGTCGGGCGACAAAGCGTCGGATGCGTTGGTGCGTTTTGATGAAGACGTCGCGGCGTACCATCCCGATTACGTCACCATCTTGCTGGGGATGAACGACGGGAAGTATGAAGACTTTAGCGCCGAGACGTTTGCCGAATACGAAACGGGAATGCTGCAGTTGATCGAACGCATTGAAGCGATCGGGGCGAAACCAATTGTGCTCTCGCCAACGATGTTCGACCACGGCCAAGTCAAACGTCGCCAAGATGACGAGACGTGGCGTTTCGGATCACGCAGTTTCTCACCACATTACAACGCCTTGATGGCTTTCTATGGCGGTTGGCTGTTGGAACAATCTGCGAACCGAAATATCCCTTTCGTCAATTTGTGGGGACCGCTGAACGAACACACGATCGCGCAGCGGCGCATCGATCCTGATTTCACGTTGGTCGCTGACGCGATCCACCCACAGGGCGCTGGCCAGATGGTGATGGCATTTGAGTTGTTGTCGCAATTGGGTGTTGAAAAATCATCGACGTCATCGATCGTGATTTCCATCCGTGGCAATCAACCGACCAGTCGTGCCGTCGATCAACTGGCGTTTGATGCCGATACCCAAACGTTGTCATTCACGCACACGGCGACGTCGCTGCCGTGGGTCGTCCCCGAGGAAGTCGCGTCAAAGCCGTTGAAGTGGGATCTGCCCACCGATGCACGGCTTGGTTACGCGATCACCAAGGCCGGGCACAAACTGAGCGCGGACCGTTTGAAAGTGGTGGGTTTGCCGCCGGGACAGTACGAGGTCTCAATTGACGATGTTCCCATCGGCGTGTGGACCAACGTTGCGCTAGGAACCAAAATCGAAGTACAACAGAACGCCAAAACGCCACAGTACCAGCAAGCACTCGCCATCGCAGAGCTAAATCGTCAACGAAACGACGAAGCGATTCGCCCGATGCGCGACAAGTGGAGCACGATCAAGGGGCTACGCAAACGATACGCCGACAAGCCGGAATCGTTGGCAACCAATCTGGCCAAAGCGCGTGCGGCGATCGCAGAACTGAAAAGCACCGCCGAACAGTTCGACCAAGAAATTCACGACGCGTCACAACCGGTATCACACCGCTGGACCATTCGTCCCGTCGCAGCAAAAACAACACGAAAGAAGTAGCAATGACCCGTCAAGGAAATTTGAAGCAATTTGCCGGTTCCCTGTGGCATGTCAAACGCGCCACAGCAGTGATGGTCGGTGTACGGTCGCACCGGGAACCAATATTGGGCTTTGCGATCGCATGCTTAGCCACCTTTGCGTTTGCCAACGTCACGTCTGCGGCCAAGAAAACGTCTGCGGATCGACCCAATATTCTGTTCATCTTTCTGGATGATTTCGGTTGGCGTGACACCGGATACATGGGTAGCGATTTTTACGAGACACCCAACCTGGACAAGCTGGCTGCCGAAGGCATGATCTTTACCAACGCGTACTCTAGCGCCGCCAACTGCGCACCCGCGCGAGCCTGTTTGTTGTCGGGCCAGTACACGCCACGTCATGAAGTCTATAACGTCGGTACCGAAGCACGCGGAAAAGCCGCGCATCGAAAACTGCTGCATATTCCTGGCACCAAAACCTTGGACCCGTCCATCCAAACGTGGGCACATCGCTTGCAGTCCGCAGGATACAAAACCGCAACGATGGGAAAGTGGCACCTTAGCGATGATCCAGTTCCGTACGGTTTCGACGTGAACATTGGCGGAACGCACTCGGGCGGACCGCCCAAGGGATACTACCCTCCGCACGGAAAAGTTCCTGGATTAGAAAATGCACCCAAGGATGAATACGTTACCGATCGGCTGAGTTCCGAAGCCGTCAAGTTTATCGAATCGAATCAAGATCAAACCTGGGCTTTGTATCTGACGCACTTTGCTGTTCACACGCCGCTGGATGCAAAGAAAGAATTGGTTGCCAAGTATGAGGCCAAATCTCCCGGAAAGCTTCATCAGCACGTGGCGATGGCAACCATGATTCAGTCGGTCGATGACGGTGTGGGCCGGATTCAAGCCGAGCTGGACGAACTCGGATTGACCGACAACACGGTCATCCTGTTCTTTTCGGACAACGGCGGCTATGGGCCAGCGACGGATATGGATCCGCTGAAAGGTTACAAAGGTACGTATTACGAAGGCGGCATCCGCGAACCGTTCTTCGTCAAGTGGCCGGGCGTTGTCAAAGCCGGTTCTCAATCGGACGAACCGATCATCGGCGTCGACCTTTACCCGACGCTATGCGACATTGCCGGCGCGGACTTGCCGGCTGATCAACCGGTCGATGGAACGAGCTTGCGACCAATCCTCAGTGGCCAGCAAACGACCTATGGCGATCGGCCACTGTTCTGGCACTTTCCCGCATACTTACAGTCGTATCAGGTGTGGGACGAACAGCGTGACCCGCTGTTTCGGTCGCGGCCGTGCAGTGTTATTCGTGTTGGCGATTGGAAACTGCATCAGTATTTTGAAGACAACGGTTTGGAACTTTACAACCTGCGAGATGATGTTGGTGAAACAACAAATCTGGCGCAATCAAACCCAGCGAAGACGCAAGAACTGTTGACGCGACTGCAGCAGTGGCGCGACTCGACCAACGCGCCCGTGCCATCACAGCCCAATCCCGAATACGACGCCGATGCAGAAGCCAAGGCGATCGGCGCGATTGGACAAAAGGCAAAGAAGGGAAAGAAACGTCGCAAGGCGGGGTGACCGGATCGCCTTCGCTTGACGGCGAGCAAGTGTTGTTGGTGAGCGAAGTCAGAGCCTGCTGTTTTCGCTCGCGGGAACGTCTTTGATCGTAAATCCTAGCAGGGCACTCCGTAGAGGCTATCACGGACCCTCGCATGGGAAGGGTGCAGGCCGATCCCGATGGGTTGCTTCCGTAGTCGAGCCTTTGAGGGTGCTGGTTTACCGCCATTAGGTGTCAATCTGCACGCGAAATCACCCGTTTATATCGTGCCGGGTGATCGGTTTCCGTCGCCAAAAAAACTTTGTCCAGAATGGCAAGTTAAGGGCGATACCTGGCTTCAAATTGAGTGTTTACCAATACGGCGAACCGTCGAGCGCTTACGGATTCGTCTTACTATTCCGTTGTCCCTCCATGATTCGTCTCCTTGATGCACTCCCCTTCCAGCAATCCTCCGGCTGTGATTTCAGCCGTGACCATTCCATTGCGCCAAAGCTTGCCACCGAGCACGTGCTACCAGCCCCCTTTGGTGGTACTCGATGAACCACAGTCGCAGACCGATCCGTTGGTGGATCGCTTGGTCCTCTTCTTTGGCGGGACCGCCTTTGGTTTCGCGTGTGGTATCAACGCTGCCATTCTTGTGTTTGCTGCCGTGTCCAAACAGCAGAACGCATTGGCGTGGACATTCGGGATCGCGCTATCAGCCGTGATCGCGGTTAACCTGTGGTTCCGCTGGCAAAAGCAGCACAGGTAATCGCGAATCGGTCGACTGCCAAGGTACAGCCAAGCACCGTGCTGAGATTGCGAAGGACAACTGCGTCTAAGATGCAGCAAACAGCAGCATGGTCAGGTCGTCCGGCTTACCGGTGACAACCTCGTCGCTTCCGTGCATCCGGTCGGTCGCCAGTTGCGCCAATGCGCTCATGCGTTTTTCCAGTTGGCCGCACCGACTCAAGTCAACCACTTCGTTGATGTGAGCGTTATCGAACAGGCCGTCACTGGCAACGACAATCGTGTCGCGCGCGGCCAGCGGAATTGTGGGACCGACTTCGATGTGCATGGTCGGTGATCCGACCAAGTTCGACACAATGTGTCGCTCGTCGTGCGACATCGCTTCGCTTTCGTCCATCAATCCCGATTCGACGGCGTAACCGACCGGTGAATGGGGTGTCGATTTCCACTTCAGCGCGCCGCGTTGTCCCACGACCATCGTCATACAGTCGCCCACGTTATAAACGCGAGCGCGTCGCGATCCGGTCTGGCTTTCGCGGCTGATTTCGACGACCGAAATGGTGGTGGCTGCGCCGATACCCAAATCCAATATCTCTCGGTTTGCACTTTCGATCGCATCCAAGATGGCCGGCCGCAAATCGGTGCCCGGTTCCGCCGCATCAACAAACTCCGCAACCGAATGCACCGCGATCGACGATGCCTTGTACCCGAGGGGACATCCACCCACGCCGTCAGCGACGACCAAGACGATGGATTCATCCGCCGATTCGATCACGGCGGCGCTATCATCGTTCGGTTCAATCTTGCCAGGACAGCGCCGGCACATCGCCATCACACTACCGATCGCCGCGTCGAATCGTTTCGCCGACTCGGTATCGCTTTCGACGAATACTTCACGCAGTCGTGTGGTTGTGTTTGACATGGATGCGAATGGATGCGGAAGCTAGACAGGCGTATCGGTCCAGCAAACGTGACCGAAACCGCCATGATCATTCTAGCTTTGGAATTACTTACGGCGAGCGAAGCGAATTGCCTTCAGCCGAGACTTTTCCCAGTCTTTTTGCATGACTGTCGCGTCTCGGTACCGCTGCATCGGTTTGAATGCAACGGATTTTTGGATCACAGCGATTAAATCGGGGTGAGCGCGACGTCTCAGCTTCGCCGCACCAGGAAAAGGCCAATCAAACGGATACTCGGGCCATTGGCCAGCAAACATCCGAAATGCGAGCAATCCAATCGAAAATACATCACTTCGGGTGGACGGTTGACCCATCGCTTGTTCTGGCGCCATGTACCCGACCGTGCCGGTGCCGCTGCTGCTGATCGTTTTCTGAACGGCTTTGGCGATTCCGAAATCCGCAAGGCGTACTTGGTTGTCTTCGAACAGCAGAATGTTTTCTGGCTTGATGTCACAGTGGATTACGCCGGCGTCATGCGCGTAGGCAACCGCGTCCAACAATTGGCTCAGTATCTCAAACGCATTTTCAAAGCCGATCCGTTTTTTCAGCCGATCATCAAGCGTCCGCTTTCCCAGCGGTGAGATAATCACAAAATGATCGTCGATAAACGTTGCGTCACGAATCGGCAGGATGTTCGGATGGTCAAGTTCCATCGTCAGGCGCGCTTCTCGCCGAAACTCTTCGATCAAATCGGCCGAGACCAGTTCGGGGGAAGGCAACTTGAGGGCGACCCGAACACCCAACAGTGTGTCGACGGCGGAGTAGACAGTTGCGAATGCACCGCTGCCTAATCGTTTTTGCAGTCGATATTTTCCCAGTCGGGACCCGACGCGCAGCGCGCCATTGGATTTCGCAGCGCTCAATTCAGCAAGTTCCGTAACAAGGATTCAAGCAAGGCCGTTTGACCCGCTAAGTATGTGTCGATTCCGGCCATGACGCGTTCTTCGCTTTGCACAAATTCTCCTTCGCGTCGTCGCAGTGGCGAGACTCGGTTAAACGTTTGGACCGTGTGCTCGGTCGCTTCCAGATGGAATTGTAGCGCGAAAATTCGATTGCCAATCGCAAATCCCTGATTCTCGCATGCGACCGACCGAAACAGATGTGTCGCTCCGGCAGGGATCGCGAAGGTGTCCTGATGCCAATGCAGCACCATGGTGGAATCCGCCAGCCAATCGAAATCGGCCTGGGCAGCTTCCGTTCTTGTGATCGCGTGCCAACCGAGTTCGACGTGCTCGTTGCGGCGAACCGTCTCGCCCAAGGCCGCCGCGATCATTTGCCCGCCTAAGCATACGCCAAGAATTCGTCGGTCGGCGTCAATGTACTTACGCATTAACGTTTGTTCCTCGGCAACCCAGTCGGGAAATCGGTCACCCGACAGCGACACGCCGCCGCCAAAACTCATCAGCATGTCCGCATCCACCGTTTTGGGAATCGCATCGCCGCGATCCATCCGAATCACTCTCAATTCGTGACCCAGCCGCTGAACGATCTCGCCCGCCGCTGCCGGCGGGTCTGCCGCATCGTGTTGAATCGCAAGTACTTTCATTGAATCAATTCTTGTGTTTCCGTTCTCGGATCGCTCAGCAGCAATCCTTTTTCAGCGGATGATTTAGAGCAGAAGTCAGAGGATTTAGGGCAGAGGACTGGGGCAGTGAGGACTGGGGCAGTGAGGACTGGGGCAGTGAGGACAGGGGCAGTGAGGACAGGGGCAGGGGGGACAGGCGGAAGTTGACGGAAGGCTTGGCAGTGCGGGGGCTTGGCAGTGCGGGGGCTGGGCAGTGCGGGGGCTGGGCAATGCAAATCGGTGATGGCCGGGGGCGGGCCTGCGCGACGCAGTTAATTTGCCAAGTAGTCTCGACGGACATCGGCTGGCAGTTTTTCGATCGCGTACCGTAGCATGGTTCGAGGCATCTTGGCGGTATGGCGATCGAGAAATCGGATCAATTCGCCTTCGTCCATTTTGCCCATCTCCCGAAGCATCCAGCCGACGGCCTTGTGTATCAGATCATGTTCATGCGTCAGAAACTGTTTCGCAAGCCGTTTGATCTCTTTGTACTCGCCTTGCTTGATCAGCGTCAGGCAGGCGATCACCGACACCCGTTGTCGCCACAAGTGCCCTGAATCGGCCAAGGTGAACAGGATCGTCCGCGGCTTGTCCAGCAACCAGTCACCCAGAATTTTGTGGGCCGATGAGTCAACGAGGTCCCAATTATTGACATGGTCCAAATTCGCCAAGTAGAAATCGACCAGCACCTGACGACATCGATCTTCCGCACGTTCGTACCGAGCAACCAGCACAAACAGCCCGGTCAATCGGCATTCGTGGTAGGGATCCGTTAGCAATTTGTTGATCTGATCCAGCGGAAGCTCTCGATACTTTTTTGCGACCCGACGCTGATCCGGCACCACCACGCCCAGAAACTTATCGCCCTCGGCATACTCGCCCTTTCCCGACTTGAAAAACCGAGGAAAGAACGCAGCTTTTTCCTCGTTGCAATGTAACCGCAAATCACGTTTGACCGCGGCTGCCGTCAGCGACTTGTTCCCCATCGGTTCCTTTCTTTTTCTTCAACGATTGCCCTCGCGATGTGGCAACGAATCTTAAACCGACGCCATTTCGCGAGGGAGAGGGTACACTCATCCGGCTATCCCGGCGGCTAGTGTTAACCCTTTCACTGAAATCGTTCCCACGTTAATGGCGGCGCTACAATGACGCTAAACAAAATCACGCAATATGCTTCGACGCTAACACTGACTCTTGGTTGGTTGTGCATCATGTCTGGCCGATGCGGTCCCGCTTGGGCGGCATCCAATGACACGGCACAGAAACCCAATATCGTCTTTATCTACGCCGACGATCTCGGCTGGGGCGACCTCGGTTGTCACGGGCATCCAGAAATCAAGACGCCGCATCTGGATCAGCTGGCGGCCGATGGAACCGATTTTCAGCGATTCACGGTCTGTAACCCCGTTTGTTCCCCCAGCCGTGTCGCCATCCTGACCGGACATTTCCCGGCTCGCTACAACGTGCATCAGCACTACGCGTCACATGCCCAGAACGTCGCGCGGGGGATGCCCGATTGGCTGGACCCCAACGTGCCGCTGCTTCCCAAGACCTTCAAAGCCGCCGGCTATCGAACGGCCCATTACGGCAAGTGGCACCTTTCCGGCGGCGACGTCACCGAACCGCCGCCGACCACGGCATACGGGTACGATGATTCCGCTGTGTACGTCGGCCCCGGGCCGCACGTCTTCGACGGCACACGGTACGGCAAACTGGTGCAAGAGTCTTCTGCACACGACCAGCATGCCGCGTCGTATCTTTCCGTCGCCGCCACCGATCACACACTGGATTTCATCAGGCAGTCCGGCGACACGCCTTTCTATCTCAATCTGTGGCTGCACGAAACACATCACTTGGTTTCGGCGACCGAGGAAGACAAGCGAGCGTATCCCAACACTCCCGAACCGCAGCGAACTTATTACTCCGCCGTCACACGCGCCGATCGTCAAGTCGGCCGCGTTCTCAGCCTGCTCGATGAGCTGGGTAAACGCGAGAATACGATCGTCATTTTTTCCAGCGACAATGGGCCCGAAAACACACATCCCAATCCTGGCGACAAGTTCTACTACAGCGTCGGTACCACCGGTGGACTGAGAGGCCGCAAACGCAGTCTGTATCGCGGCGGCGTCGGTACGCCTTTGATCGTACGTTGGCCCGGTCACGTTCCCGCCGGACGTGTCGATACCACAAGCATGATTTCCGGAGTCGACTTTTTTCCGACGTTGTTGGCGGCCACCGGCATTGACCTGCCCAACGGGTATCGGCCCGACGGTGAAAACGTATTGGATGTCTTTCGCGGTGCCCAATGGAAGCGAACCAAACCAATGTTCTGGCAATGGCGAGGCAATCACGCCCAAGCGGCGAATTGGCCGATGCGCGCGATGCAGCAGGATTCCTGGGTATTGATGGTCGATGAAGATAAAAAGCGAATGGAGTTGTACGACGTTGCCAAAGATGTCCGGCAACTCAATAACGTTGTCGATCAGCATCCCCAACGAGTCGCCGAGATGCTGAGGCAAATTGAGCAGTGGGAATCAACGTTGCCTGAGCCACCACCGGTGACGGCCGCACCGCAACCCGCCGCCAAGAAACCGCAAAGTTTCGACCGAACGGCCGCGTTCAACCGTAAGGACCGCAACGGCGACGACGCTTTGACGCTGGAAGAGTACCTCGACCGCTTTCCCGACCCAACCGAAGGACGCCGCCGGTTCCCCAAATTCGACAAAGACGGAAACGGCAAATTGACCCGAGAGGAATTCATCGGACCCAGCGGCCGTTAGCGCAGATATGCGACTTGTCCCGGCCAGTAAGAAAACACTCGAGTAAGAAAACACTCGAGCCGCCGCGACACACCCGGACCACCCAGGGTTGCTCGGCGGATCACCATTGGTCGTGCCCGCGAGGGTCAAGCCGCACTGACTACCGATCAACTGGCTTCCAGCGGCTCCGATTGCGAGGCCCCCGTTTTGCGGACCTGGTGACCGGATGTGGGATTTGGGGATTGGGATTTTGATAAGTCATTTGCAGGGGCCCGGCGATCCAGGCCGAACTTCGGTGCAGAATTGACCGTCTAAGACGGGAAAAGACCAACGCTTGCGAGAAACGGCCTTCTCTGGCAATAATACCCATCATCAGGCGGCCCACCCCGCCATCAAAAGCACCCGTGGCACAATTGGATAGCGCATCGGTCTTCGGAACCGAGGGTTGCAGGTTCGAATCCTGCCGGGTGTACTCTTTTCAATCTGCGAACCAAGGCGACCACGCCGGTTCTTTCAGAGTGCCCAAGCTGGCGGCGTAACTTTCGCCGGGAAAAACGCACGTCTTTTGCCGTGTTTCCGCAGTCGAGAGAGTCTCAACTCTCTATGACCAGCCAGCATGGCTAAGCCCTGGCGACCCAAAATGGGCGATTCTCTGCCGAGACTATCGCGCTCTCGCCTATCAGCCGCGCTCTAAGTTCATTCGCCGTTTGCTTCGGCTCCTGCGGACCGGACGATGAACGAACATGTTCGGGTTAACAGGGTGGAGCATCTTTTGGCGACTTGATGCTTTCGACCAAGTCAGGCGGAATCGAAAGCATCAACGATCGGCCATTGTCCCATTCGACGTCAACCTGCAACCAATCGCTTTGCGGATCGACGCCGGCGACCGTTCCGGTGGTGCCGGCGGGAATCGGGTCGGGATCGTTGGTCATCGAGATCAGCCGAATTCGATCGCCTGACTTGAGTGGTGTCGTCATGGCTGAGCTCCTCGTTGGTGGCTTGTTAGGTCTGAATAAAGACCTAGCCCGCTGTCGGCCAGTGCGGTGCGTCTGGCGCGGCTTTGCAGCCGTTTCCGCACTCACGACAAAACGCCCGCACGTTACCAACGTCGGACGTTTTCGGCGGCGTTTGGGTTAGAACCCGAGCGGTACCAAAACGTCGGCGTCCATGCCGGCGTTTCGGCTTTCGTTCAAACCACCGCGCCCAGTTCGCTCTTTCGCAGGAGGTCGTACATTTGGATGGCCGCACAGCAGATGTCAGGGCGGCCATCTTGGTTGATGTCACCCATCCCGGTGTAGTGTGAACCACCGGGGGCGTCGCGATCAGCAAAGACATGCCGAACCCAGCTCACTGACGCATGAGGGTTTTGTGGGACTTCAAGCCACGTTAGCGAATCCGGTATCCCCGTTTTCCCCTCGGGACGACCCGAGTTTGCGATCAGATCGAAGCGGCCGTCCCGGTTGACATCGCCTGTAATCAGACAATGCGTACCTAGGATTTCATCATCAACGGTGCGATATTTACACGGGTTGTTGGCGAACGGATCACTTGAACACTCAAGCCAGAACACGGTGTTATTGGAACCGCAAAAATCGAGGTCACCGTCGCCGTCAACATCCATCAAGCAACTGTGAATGCAGTTGGTTCGCGGCTTGTTCCGTGAACGACCCTCGCCAAAAACATGAATGGTGTGCGGATTCCAGTCTGGCCCTTTCAGTAAGACGACCCGTCCGTCATAGGACGAGAGAATGTCGATCCATCATTGTCGAAGTCATTAGAAACTGCCGAGTTGATCATGCTTGTCGCATCCGAAACTGCGATATGCTTCCTTCACTCAGCGGACGAACTCACGCCAGATTTGTTCTGATTCCGCGACTGCGAAAACAGCCATGTCATAAAGTCCGGCTCTTTGTCACAGCGCTGGCTGCTCAAGTGAGTCACTCCATTTTCATCGCCAATGATCATTTTGCCCGATACACCATGATTGTCACCCTTCCAAATGGTGAGCTTCATGTTGCCGCCCAGACGTTTCATTTCGTCGAATACTTTCTGGTCTTTCTCGATGGGGCAAACACCATCTTTGTCCCCATGGAACGCCCAGATCGGCACGTTCTTGATCTTCATCGGATCGATGAACTCTTCCGTTCTTTTAAGACCACTGCCGGCTGATGGTGCGGCTGCCGCGAAGTAGTCAGGATCGAGTTGAATGAAGATGTACGTTCCGTGCCCGCCCATCGAATGCCCCATCACATAGATCCGATTTATGTCAACTGATGGCAGTTGCGCGATGAATGCCTTGACGTTCTTCAGGTCGTCGGAATCCCACAGTTCAGCAGCCTGTGGTGCTACGACGTAGCAGGGAAAGTCTTTTCTTCGCTGCGGTTCAGCCAGTTGCCGATTCCAGTCCTTGAGCTGCTTTTGGTTGTCCGAGCCTTTGCCGCCTGCGCCATGCAGCGAAACGATGACCGGATACTTCTCGTTTGCATCGAAGCCAAGCGGCTTCATCGCTCGAACAGGCATCCCCTCGAACACTTTTGGCTCGTAAAGATCAAACAGTTGCCGCTGGGCGCGAGCTGAACTCGCACCAAACAGAAGCATGATCACGATCGATCGACAAAGCATATCAACACACATTCTTTTGCCAGGGTAATTCACTGGTACATCTTCGGACGTTCCCAATCGATGCTGATCTTGGTTTCCGATTTGGCTGGTTTGGCAACAGTGACAATCTCAGCTTCCGGATCAAAGAGCGGCCAATCGTCGGTGCGGAATGGCGAGGCAGGGAGGCCTTCACGGTTATAAAGGAGGTTCCGCTGCGACGGATTCATACCCCATGCGTAACGCACGGCGACGGGATCACTCACCTCTGCAGATGAAACGACGACTGTGTTGCCCTTGACCACCGCATCGGCCCATTGCCAAACTTGATTGCTACCCGAGATGGCGAATGCATCGAGCTTGCCGGGCCGGGCGGGCATCATCCCGCTGCCGACCGAATCGAATTGTAGGACGACCTTGTTGCCTTGAATTGTCTGTTGCCTGTAACGTGGTCCCGAGTCAACAAAGTCTTTTCCGTACGTCCGTTTGAGCGCGAGGTATGCGTGGCGAATCCCAATCGGCTTCTTGTTTTTTGGGTGCAGCGCAACGCGATCGCCCGTGTCGATCGAAACCGCCATTGCCGTGTTTGGAACATCTTGTGTCACTAGACGCATCATTTCTCGATTGACGGCCCACGGTGCCTCGACACCTTCGACCGGTTTCGTTTGTTCCGGTGTCCAGCTTGGCAACTGCGTGAATTGGAATGGGAACTCTGCCGACACGCCACCCTTGGAAAGTTCGTGCCAAGATGATCGATAGTATCGAATCAGCTGCGCAAGTTGGCTGCGATAATGGGCTGCTTGGGGGACGTCCTTCGAATTGCGCTCACCCTGATACCAGATCATGCCGCGAATCCCGTACGGTCGAATGGGATAAATCATCGCGTTAAATTGGTGGCCTGGGTATTGATGCCCCAGGTCAGCTGGCTTGGTGATGATCGGAGGTGAATGTGGTTTCACACTATTCTTCATCGTCTGGCCGGCATCGATCAAGGCGTTGTACTCCGTTAGTTCTCGATGAAAGTCGGTCAGCGATTGTTCGCGTGAACCTCTCCTTGCGGCTGTGTCGTCCAAAGAAGATTTGAAGGCGATCGTTCTGGCGTCCTCGCGCTGAATCTCCCACGGAATCCATCCTTCTATCGGTGTACCGGCATAAGCCTGTTGGATGATGCCCACAGGAACACCGAGTTCCCGATGGAGTTTCTTACCGAAGTAATACGAGACCGCAGAGGTTTCTGCCGCGGAGTTGGGATCGCACGGCTTCCAATGCGAAAGCCGATCGCGTTGCACTTCTAACGGTTCGTGCCAGTGTTCACGCGCTGACTTGAAGATGCGAAAGTTTGGCAGATTCACATCAGCTTCATGTTCGGCCTCGAAGGAATTACCCATGGACCAGCCCATGTTCGATTGCCCCGCACACAACCATACTTCGCCAATTGCGACTTGCTTGATTTCGATCGCGTCCGTGTCTCCTTTGATGGTTAGGTAGTGACCTGTCCCAGCCTTTGGAGTCGGCAGAAACAGCTTCCAGCGACCGTCTTGATCGGATTCTGCCGAGATGTTGGCTCCCCAGCTACTTATTACCGTCACCGTTTCGCCTGACTTCGCCCAGCCCCAGACGGTATTCTTGGTTTGCTGTTGCAGGATCATGTTGTCGCAAAACAGACGAGGCAATCGCAATGAGTCTGTGATGACCTCTGGAGGCCCGATCGCCTGGGGGCGTTTCGCCGGTAAGTTTCGCGTCTTGGGCTTTGAATAACCGACCTTTGGTTCGCTCGCTGGCTTTGGGACGACGACGACTTTGGGCTCCGCCAAGTCCGCAGCATTCACCGGTACATCAATCGAGACGACGATCTTTCTCGCTCGATTATTTCTGGCAGCCTCACTCTTGACCGTCAAACGGTCGCCTTGATTGTCCGTCATGAAGGAGGCGGCTCGGTTGTTTCCGTCGACCGAAACAAACTTGGCCTTGATCGGCACCAACTTTCCGTTTCCAAATCTCATGGCAGCTGACGTGATCTGGAAAGACAAAGAGAATCCCGCATCCAAACGATATCCTTGGGCGAGTCGCGCCAGTTCACCGCCTGCGACTGATACGGCCATCGTGACTTGGACGGTATCGTCGTGATTACCGATCCCATCCAAATCGAGACCCCCGATGATGATCTGTGGCGATGCAATGTCACCACTCTGCTTTGCATTGCCAGTCAAATCGTGCTTGGCATAGCTGGCAGCCAGATCGGATACAGCACCGAATGTAACCCTAAGCTCTTCGGCGCGAGTCGCTGTGCTCATCAAAGCAGCAGCCAACAGCATCGTTGTTAGTCGCAGGTGATACATTGTCTATTGCTCGTGCTTACTCGTGATCTCTTATCGGCGACGGAAGATTTGTGGGCCGATCGTGTTCGCAGTGGGTTATTAGCGCTGACGAAACGTCTCACTTGTTGCGACGCCAATGATGAGGTCACGCAAACCGCACCCGGTCTGCGCAGCACTCATTGCGATTCGCTTGATCTCGGCCTGATCTCGAAAGGTCATCCTACGCCCCGTCGCATAGGTCAGTAGCTTCTCGGTCAACGTTTCGGTGAACCGGTCTTTTCGTGCAACCAACAGTTTCTTCAGTCCACGCTCGTCTTCAAATGACTCTCCGCTCGGAAGCTGACCGGCGCCGTTGACCTCTGGTCCTCGGTTTCCGCGAGCGGGATAGTGGGTTCGGTGCCCGCCGATAGGATCGAAAAACTCCAGCGCAAATCCGGCAGGATCGATGCGGCGATGGCACTCAGAACATGTCGCGACACTCCGATGTTTATCGAGTTGTTCGCGAATCGTTGTCGTTCCTCTCGTGTCCGGTTCTAGTGGTTCGACGTCTGGTGGCGGTGGTGGCGGAGGCGTACCGAGGATGTTTTCCAGCACCCAAATGCCTCGAACGACAGGCGAAGTCTCGATGCCATTGGCAGTCAGTGTGAGCACACTGCCTTGCCCCAGCAATCCACCGCGATGATCTTCCGGCTCCAACGCGACTCTGCGAAATCCCTCACCATGGATTCCTTGGATGCCATACTGAGCGGCGAGTGGTCCGTTCAGAAACGTATAGTCGCTCTCCAGAAAATTCACGATGGACCCGTTGCTCACCAGCAAGTCACGAAAGAACAGACGAGTCTCCGTCTTGTAGCATTCCTGCAGTCGGTCTTTGTAGTATTGCTCAAACGCTTTTGGGTCGGGTGGCATCGAGCCAAGTGTATTGATTCTTAGCCACGTGTCGGTAAAGTGTTCGACGAAAGCCTGGGATCTTTCATCTACGAGCATGCGCTGAACCTGTCTGGTGAGCTCCGCTGGATTCAACAGTCGCCCTGACGCCGCCGACGCGCGTAGTTCTTCGTCCGGCATCGTGCTCCAAAGGAAGTACGACAGCCTCGATGCAAGTTCGTGTGGTGCCAATTCGGCGCCAACTTCATCGTTGCCTTCGTCAAGATACAGAAAACGAGGCGAAGTCAATATCGCTGCCATTCCCTGCTTGATTGCACGGCCGCGAGGCTCACCGTCGCGAATTCTCGCCTGAATGAACGCAACGTAGTGTCCGACTTCATCAGGCGCGACCGGTTGGCGAAACGCGCGGCTGGCGAAGTGACGCACGGCTTGATCCAGATCGATCTTTTCCGCATCGGTTTCATCACCAAACAGCAACTGATGACTGACCGGTGGCCACTCGGGAAACTCTGGACCTTCGATATCCATTGTCCAAACTCGTATGCGCGGGCCGTGATAGACCTCCGAGAGCAACTTGTTGTTGCTGTTTTTATCGAGTTTAGCGACCAATGATTTCGCCTCCTGATTTCCCAGTTTGGCGGCGTCGCGTTGTGTCTTGGTGACCCGGATAACCTCTGAATGGTGCTTTTCGGCGACGCGGCGAATGTTGCCTTTGGAGCTCACACCATTGGTCCAACTGACAAAGGGAATTGCACCTTTGTCGAGCCAGATTCGCCGAGTGAACACCTCGGGTTTGCCGTCCGGCAAGTCCCAGACTTTCACGAGCTGTCGTTGGTCAGCCGCGTTCTTAGCCAACAGTCCTTCATTGGGAGCGATCCAGAGAGCCATCTTCAACGGTTCAGATTTGTACCGGTCAAACTCTGCATGATCGTACCCATGGTCAAGACGATTTGCTGCTGCCGCCCTTACAGAAATCGTGTACCAACCATCCTCTGGGACGCCGCCGCGGCGAACAAACTCTTTGACAAAGTTTGCGTGACGCTCGCTCGGTTGGCCGTGGCCAATTTCCAAGTACTCATTATTGACGATCAGTCGCCAGGTGACAGGAGCACGCTCGTACGATTCGACTCCGTTAAAGTCCTTGGCGGTGTACTGCCAGCGCTGAAGAGTAGGACGCTGGACATCAAAGAAACATGCTGCGCCGAGCGACGCTTCGGCTACTTCGAGATAACGCCGCAACTGGTGGTCAGACAACGTGAGCGATTCTCCATTGTTGTCAAAACCGTGCTCGATCGCATCGGCCGGAAAGTCGGATGTGAATGAGAAGAACTCCTTGCGCAATCCAAGTAGATCACTCATCGTGTTGACGTACTCAAACCGATTGAGGCGCCGCAGCATTGTCGTCCTCTCGGAGTCTGAATTGGACAAACTCGACAGGTAGTCCGTGATCGCCTTGACCACTCGACGCGTCTCGGCGTCGCTCGGCTGCTTGACTCCCTTTTTCGTCGGCGGCATGTCGCCCCGATTGATCGCGTCGAGGGCTTCTTCCAGTAATTCCGCCGCATCGCTATCGGCTTGCATCGAATCGGGAAACTCGTCGAGACGGCGGTCACCCTTTTGTGTCGAATCCCCGTGGCACCGGTAACAATAGGCCTTGAAATACGCGTTTACCGACGAAGCGAGTTGATCGCTCGGTCTTTCGGCGGCGATCGCGCTGGTCGCACAGGTCAACAACGAAATGATCGTGAGCGATAAGAAGCTTACCGTTAGTCTATTCCGCCTTCTTCGATCCCCGACGCCCCCGCGGCTAGCGCCTCGCAACTCACTTTCACAACGCTCGCTCACGACTGCACCTCTAACCCACTTAGCGTGCCGCCTGAGAGACCAAACTGATCGATCTCCATGCCGAATCGTTGCAGCATCGACACGAACAGGTTGGCCGCAGGAGTCGCGACCTTCTTAGCTGAGTCCTTGAAATAGGACTTGTGTTCGCCGTGACGGAAGCCGCCACCGGCCAGCATCAAGGGCAGGTTCTTATTGGAATGAGAACTGGCATTCCCCATCCCCGATCCGAACAGAACCATGCAGTTATCCAAGAGCGTTTTTCCGTTGGGCTCTTCCACTGACCTGAGCTGCTTTAGAAAGCGAGCGAGCTGCTCCATGTGAAATTGTTCAATAATTGACAGTTCTGTGATGTATTCGGGGACCTTTCCGTGGTGGGTGAGTTGGTGGTAACCGCGAGTGATGGCGAAGCCTCCGTAGTTCACACCGATATCAGCCAGCGCGAGCGTGATCACGCGAGTTGAATCCGTCTCGAGGGCGAGTCTCATCAAGTCATAGTACAGGGGAACTCGGTCGACGAAATCCAGGGTGTTTGCATCGGCCGGGAGGCGGTAATCAGTTGGCGGCTTGGGCTTGTCCAACCACTCTCGCGACTGAACCAATTGCTTCTCAACCGATCGAACGGTATCGAAATACCGATCCAATTTCTGGCGATCTCGCGCGCCGACTTTCCGTTTCAAAAAGTCGGCATCCGTTTTGACCAGATCAAGAATGCTTGACCTGACCGCGAGTTCTTTGAGCGTCCTGTCTCGCAAGCTTGGATCGACCCTCTGAAAAAGCGAATCGTAGATGACTTGCACATCGCCAACCCTAGGGATCGCCACTCCCGATGCGCTCCACGACAGCATATTGTTGACGTCCCCTTTTCCGCTGGCCAACTCCAGCGACGGATAACGTGTCTTCGCGCCAACAAACTGAGCAGCCTTTTGGTCGATGGAGATATTGGCCTCAGGCATCCCGGACGAGTTCTTCGACAACACCCCCGATAAATAGGCATGCACCCCACCGTGGCCGCCTTGTGCGTTCACACCATGATCGAGTCCAGAGAACACCGTGAAATCATCACGAAACTCTTTCAGTGGCTGCAATCGATCGGTGAGCACGTAATCCTTTCCCGTTTGCTCGGGAAAGAATAGCTGCGGCACGAGCCCGAAGTTCAAGCCAATGCAGGCGATTCGCATGGGCACTTCGGACACCACTGTCGGGGCGGCCATTGCTTCGAGATACGGCAAAGCGAGCAGCGCCCCGCCGGTTCCACGTAGCATTGTGCGTCGATCAAGTCTTCTTGTCATTCGAAAGCCTCTTACTTTCCAGCGATGAGCAGAACGTGGGGCCGTTCCTGTGCATTGACCGGGCTCAGAAGAAACGGAGTGAAAGGAAATTTCATCGGATCATTGATTCGAGATTCTCTGATTGTTTGGTTTGGCTTCTTCGCGAGCCTTTCTACGCGCTTCGCGTTCCGCTTTTTTTTTCGCTTTGTCGTCCGGAGTTGGTTCATCCGTAACTCCCAGATTTTTCTTCAACTCTTCTGGCACCATTACCGTTTTGCCCCGGATTTCGAGTCGTTTAACAATTTCGATCTGTTTGTCGATCTGGCCTGGTTCAGCGGCGTTCCCTCCCGGAATGAACTCTCCAAAAGGACGACCAATGACTTCAAGGTCCTGCTGCATTAGATAACGCATCTCTTCGATGCGAGTGGTCTGATCCTTATTGTAAGCCAGGTTCTTCATTTCCTTCGGGTCCCTCTTCAGGTGGTAGAGCTGATCTTCGTCAAAGAAACCGGGGCGATCTGCCCCTCTAACTCCGATTCCCAAACGCCCGATGTAGGACATGGCCTTCGGTAAGTTCTGCGGCGAGGTTTTCTTGATCGCAGCGATCTGTTCTTTGGTGTGGCGAACGGCAATGTAGGACCAATCTTTCGTGACCGTTGCCCGGGCAGTTCCCATTTCGAGGTAAAGATGACTCCGCCAATCTTTGGCTTTTCCGTTCACGAAAAGCGGGGTGAGGCTCTGTCCATCGACCCGGTAAGATTCCGGTTTCTCCGCTTTACCCAGTTCGAAGAAAGTGGGGACGAGGTCGATATTCTGGACGAGTTCTTCACATACCTGACCCCCGGCGATTCCGTTTGGCCAACGCATGATCATGGGCACTTGACAACCACCGTGTGAAAAGACGGATGCTTTGCCATCGCGACCGTGATCGGGCGCGAAGATCACTAGCGTGTTGTCATCGATTCCCAGTTCCTTCAGCTTCCGGAGAATTGCCCCGAGTGAATCGTCGATCCACGCTTCACCAGCCACATGGCTGTCGGGATCAAAGCCTTTTTCAGCGATCGTTTTAAGAAGGTCTTCGCGCGGTGTCATGACTTCTGGGAGCCTTTCAACCTCCCCCACGCCGGTGACGAGCGGGTGATCCATGGATCTTCGCCAGGACCGATCCGGCCCGTGTAGCAGGGTGCTGCAAAGATGAAGATAAAAAGGGCCGTCCTTGTTCTCTTCAATGAATTCCAAAGCTGCCACCGTCGTCCACTCTGGATTGTGCATCGAGTAGGGCGAATGCACGTTTTCCGGGTAGACGTTCTTCGCCCAGGAAAATCCAAGCGTCTTGAGATACCGACGCATCCAGCGTTCGTTGTGTTGGAACTGAGCCGCGGTTTTCGGTCCAGGTCTGGCGTCTCTGGGAATATCAATCCACCCGTCTTTGCCCTTGTAGAACTCTGGAAAATCCAGCTTGGAACCAAGATGGAACTTCCCAACAAATCCGGTGGTATAACCGGCTTCACGGAGAACGTTTCCAACGTTCATCTTGTCGCGTTCTAGTGCGACATTGAAATTAGGAAGCCCCTGATTCTCTTTGCCGCCGACCGCATCGAGATAGAGTTTACTGTACGAGTTACCGGCGAACCGACCGGTCAGGAAGCTGTATCGAGAAGGAGTGCAAACCGAGCTGCTGACGTAGGCTCGAGTGAACTTCATTCCTTCCTCCGCCATGCGGTCGAGATTGGGAGTGTAGGTGTCGCCCCCAAACGCGGCGACGCTCGATGGGTTCTGATCGTCGATCAGAAACATGATGATGTTCGGACGCTCCGCCTGAGCAACGGTGGCAAGCATCGCCGACAAACAAAAGATCGAAAATGAAATCAAGAGTCTCATGGTGAGATTTTTGGAAAACAGGATGTGTGGTGGACCGCGTTTCCTACAGGGCGGGTCATTTGGGTGAGTCTGGAGGTCGGCTGTTCTGCTTTGCTTCGCGTGCTTTGATGCGTTCGGCTTTCGCTTTTTCGCGTGCTGCCTTCTTTTCTTCTTTCGACATCTTTTTGGCTGGCGCATTTTTAATTTTAACTGGTGCACCGACATTCGGGGTCCAGCGTTTGCTCTGCTTGCTTACCGGGGCCGCCATTTCGTCGAGCCATGCGTCGTATTTGCCCGTGAGTTCGGAAACCACGTTCGGGTGTTTTTCAGCGAGGTCTGTCGTTTCGCTGAGATCCTTTTCAAGATTGAAGAGTTCAATGCGATTTTTCTCGGTGACCAGCTTCCAATTCCCGCTGCGAATGGCCCACTTTCCATTGGCGCCCCCAGAACTCCAGTACAGTTCGTCGTGGAGTTCGTCGGTTTCACCCTTGAGGGCGGGCAGGATGCTCTTGCCGTCCAGAGGCTTTTCATTTTCCTTTGGCATGGGAAGCCCAGCCGCGTCGAGAGCCGTCGCAAATAGATCGATCGACCACATGGGAACGTCGCACTTTTTCCCGCCTTCCAGTTGAGCCGGCCAGGACACAATGAACGGGACATGAATGCCGCCTTCGTAGTCCATCTGCTTGAAGCCGCGAAGCGGTGCATTGTTGGCATGCATGGCGCCGCTGCCGCCATTGTCCGTCAGAAAGATCAGCAGAGTATTGTCAAAGATGTCGTGTTTCTTCAGCGAACTGACAATCTCCCCGACTCCCATATCGAGGTGCTTGATCATTGCCATCAGGATGTCGCGTGTTTCGTCCCCAGTCACTTTCTTAATATCTTCTTCCGGTGCCTCCGGTGGTGCATGCACTGCGTTGTAAGCGACATAGAGAAAGAAAGGCTTCTCCTTGTGACGGTTGATAAAGTCGACCGCTTCCTCCGTGATTCGAGTAGTGAGGTAGCCTTCTTCTTTGATGGGCTGGAGGCCACGATAGATGGGGTGATCCATATCGGAGTGATCAAAGTAGGGATGTGCCCCACGTCCCATGAAGCCATAGAACTCGTCAAACCCTCGATTCATGGCGTGGTATTCCTCCGTGAGTCCGAGATGCCACTTGCCCAATGCACCCGAGACGTAACCGGCTGGCCTGAGTCGCTGAGGAATGAACACTTCATCAAGCGGAACGCCTGAGCCTCCCTCGCCGGCTGTGTAGATTCCAAATCGTTGCTGATAGCGACCTGTCATGAGTCCTGCACGAGTCGGCGAACACACATGCCCACTGGTATAGCCTTGAGTACAGATGACGGACGAATGCGCAAGCGCATCGATATTCGGTGTGCTGACTTCTGGCGGGGAGTGCGGGTTGTAGCTGACATCGGCATAGCCCTGGTCATCGGTGAGAATGATAACAATGTTCGGTTTCTCGTCCGCCAAGGCGATGGAGGACAGTCCGACCAAACTGAGGGTCAGTGTTTTCAGTGAGTGTCGAAGTCTCATGGTTACCATTCAGGTCTGTTCAAGGTTTAGATGGATGGGGTGAGTTGAAACAGGTTTTCAATCTGATCGCTGGTCAGAGCTGATCCGAAGAAGGCAAGTTCGTCGATCCGTCCGTGCCAGAAGCCCGATCTATGACGTCGTTTCGTGACGTCGGACTCTTTCGGGATTCCTCCAATGCTGAGAGGTTTGTGCGGTTGTGCTTGAAACCCATTGAAAGGCTCTGAGGAAACGAGGGCTCCGTTTCTGTAGAGCCGCAACTCTTCCGTTGTCTTGACGACGGCAACATGCGTCCAGTCTTCGAGAGGCAAAGGTGACGAATCCACGATCTGTAGAGTGCGCATTCCATTGGCGAGGGTGAGGCCCAGATGCCCATGATCGGAAACAAGCCCAAAGCGAAAGGTTTCGTCGCCCGAGAGGTTCGTGTCGGAGACGAGAATCGCGTTCCTTGGCAATGTCTGGGCGCGGATCCAAGCCATGATGGTGAACTCGCTTGCTGGGAGTTCGAGGGCAGAGGAGATCTGTGCATACCCTCCCGCCTTAGGCCCACCCAGACGAAGCGATGAACCGATACGGCCCGGAGCGAATGGTTGGCGCCGCGTATCACCTTTCACGACGGAGGCCGTTTTTCCATGACCTCTGGCAGCATCCTTCAGGGTATGCCCGTCGTCCATGACCCCCATGCGATAGTAAGCGAGCGGCAGGAGTTCACGAACCTTTCCACTATAGGTTGGCTCCGGCTCATCGAGACTCCTGAGGAATCTGTGATCGTCGACGGAGATGCCGAGAGGGATGAGAGTCGAGTGATCGATGCGAGTCGCCTGATTCGTGACCAGACGAACGGGAGCGATCGCGGTGTCCTGCTGTTTGGGTTGGACTTCCACTTCCCCTTTGAATACGTGGACTTCACTGCTGCGCTGGCCCACGACTTCGATGGCGAATTCTGTGCCGTAATCAACCACTTCAGCATCGGGCGTTTCCACGGTAAAGCCGACACCCTCCGGAGTTACGTTGGCCGCCAGACGTCCTTCATTCAAGATCACGAGCTCAGGGCCATGAATCTCGAAAGAAGCCGGTGCTTCGATGACCACTTCGACACCTGATTCAAAGGTGATTTGCACAATGCCTTCGTCGAGTTGGTAACTTCCGGTTCGTAAGGCGCTGCCGTTGTTGAAGTCAGACGAAGCGCCGAACAGTTCCAGTCTGGCGGCCACGCTACGCGTCAAAGAAGCGACCGTTTCGCCTGGTTTCATTTCTGATGGTGCGTCCCATGGTGACCACAGGATCACTCCGGCCAGCACCACCGCGGCGGCCATGGCCAATGGTTTCCAAAAGCCGAAGGAAGCTGAGAGAGGTGCGGGTGTGTCGGAAAGATCGCGCAACTGCAGATCCCCCAACACACCGTGTTCCCATGCCAGCATGGTGTGAATCTGGCAGTATTCGAGGTACTGCTGTTTCGCCGCCGGGTGCTGGCGAATCACCTCCGCCAAACGACGACTTTGTTCCGGCGAAAGCTCACTCTCCGTAATTTCCATGAGGAGAGACTCCAGTTCTTTATTCTCTTCCTCTGTCATACAGCTTCCTCCGGGCGTTGACCTTTGACGCACTCGATTAAAGCGGCGCGCGCTCTGTAAAGGGCCTGCTTGATTGAGTTCTCTGACTGACCGCTTTGAGCGGCTATGGATTTCAGAGTGGCACCTTCGGTGTATCGACGGCGGATGAGCTCCTGATACCGTTCGGCTAGTTTTTCGATGCAGTCGCCCAGACGTCGTTGTTTTTCTCCCTGCCATTCGCACTGCTGCTCCGCCTCTTCAGCGATGTCTTGAAGGAAGTCATCGTCGAAGACAAGGCGATCCCGGGTGAGTTTGCGGCGGTGAGCCATGACCTGGAAGTAGGCAACTTTGAGCATCCAGGCACCGAAGTTAGTGCCGGGTTTGAAGTCATGCGCTTTACGCCAGAGAACGGCATTGGTCTCCTGCACGACATCCTCCGCCTGACTGCGGTCGCCAAGAAGCGACAGTACATAGGCGTATAGTCGGCTCTGATGGCTGGTCAGAAGCTGAACGAATTCGAAGGATGGTTCTGGTCGTTTTCCGAGCATGTATTTCCGTTCGTTTTCCGGGCATCAATACCGGCTGGTCAGGAAGGATATAGCGCGGGAGTATGGATTGGTTACGGTCGAGAGCAAAAAAGAAGGCCGGAAAGTATTACGACCCCATTCTGCAGAAGGCTGAGGCGGTTTGAGCCGCAGCTCGGCTATTGTGCTGCGGATCCAGCCACACACCCTCACACTCCTGATTTGTCCAACCACGAATTCCAGGTGCTTCCAAGTACGCGTCGTTGGACCATCGCGTTTCGCGGCGACTGGGCGATCACCGACACGAGGTTGATGGTGGACTCGGCGAGCCAGGTTGCGCGACGCTTCCCCTCTTCGCGCTCCCCGCGGACCTTCACCCGGCCCGTCAGCTCGCGCACAACGGCGAGACTGCGAAAGAATCCGCTTTGAATTCTTCAGCGATAAAGGGAAAAGCCGCTCTCAGATCGTCAAGCCATAACGGGATTTGCTGTGCTGAAGTCAGAGAGTCTTCACGAAAACCGTTGCTTCCGCTGTATTTTGCAGGTCCGCTGTGACCATTAGCAGCCATCAAAGCCTCAGTTTCGTGGGGCTTTTTTCGTAGCGTGATTTCTTGGGGTGGTTCCTGATCCGCTAGGGATGTGCCTACCAATGTGCCTACGGCGCGGGCGTAATCCTCATCGGTCACCCGGTCGTAGTATTTCTCGGCGGTCGTAGCGTCGTGTCCAAGCCATGCCGTTACCGCAGCCGGGTCGATGTCACGTTCTACGCAAAGCTGTTTCACGTCGCGCCGCGCCGATGCCCGGAGGTTTGGAAACGGTTTTGGCATTGCTTCAACTCCCGCACGTACGCAGATCGCATTAAACCGAGTGCTTAGGCTGGTCGCGGAATCGCGATAACGGGTGATGACGTATTGCGATTTCGCACCGTTGACTTCCAGCAGGTCGGCAAGCTCGCGGCGGACGTCGTCAAACAACGGGACCACTCGGTTCGCTTTGCCGTACCGCTTCGTTTTTGGCGACGTGACCGTAACCGAATTGGTGGGTTAGGTGTTTTGCATGGCGATCGGATTCGCTTTTTGGGGCGTCCTCGGGGACGCATCGTCATCTCCAGGTTGTATCGCCGTGCGACGGATTCGCTCCAGGTGTCGTCACCAAAGGGTGCCCCAGGCTGGATCGACCCTTGCAGACGCTTGATCTCGCGATCTGAAAGGGCCAGCGCGATCCAGCGGCACCACTCACTTCGGCGACGGATTGGCCAAGTCGCACGCAAGGAATACTCCTTGGCACTGCCTTGCTTGCAGCGGTGCAGGCTGTCCCAACGCCATGATTCTGGATGGTCGCAGAGCTCCGCGGTGAAGGCGTTGCGTTGAACATAGCGGCAGACCTTCAGGAAATGTTTGTCGTCCGGGATCTCGGAAAACTCTTGTAGCGTCCTTGATGCAAGTGTCCTTGCCCGGTGGTCTGGTAGTGGGCGTTGTTGCGTTGGGTCTGAGTCAGCGTCAGCCACTGGCAAAAGCGTGACATCCCGCGATCGACCATCGGTCGTAAAACCAAATGTCAGTGATTGGGCATCAGGCAGTAAGCGAACAATTCAACATCAAATCCATCGACCGCTTCGGTGAGGATGCTTTGAAAGGCTTCGTAGTCTCCATCTTTTTCGAAGACGGTTGCCCGACGATTGGCTCGATTGATCACATGGTAGAGATGCCCAGCGACATCAACGCGAGGAGCACGCCCCATGGAAACACATCGATACGAGGAAACGAAGTAACTCAGTTGCAGGCTGCCGCGAGAGAATTCCCTCGTCAATCATCTCGGTACCGGGCCCCTTTTCTCGCCCGCTTAATTGCGTTGTGTAGTCTTGGCGTCGACTGTGTCTTGTCGTTCGGAGGTCTTCGTTGGGCCTAACGACTCTGCGGACTGACGGTTCCACCACTCGCTTGCTTGTTGGTCGGTCCATTGATTGCCGCACTCGCAACTCTCAATCGCACTGGCCAGTTCCATCACGTTAGCGAAACGCTCGCTTCGATTTTTACTTAGGCATCGAAGCACCGTGCGTTCAAGGTCGGCTGGGATTTCGTGATCGTCTTGCGATAGTGGTGGCACTGGATCGTTCGCGTGTTTTGCGATAATCGCCATCACGCTGGAACCTGCAAACGGGGGCGCACCGGTTAATGCAAAATACGCCACACAGCCCAGCGAATAGATATCGCTTCGTCCATCGACCTCGTCGTACGCAGTCGCTTGCTCAGGAGACATATACGACGGCGTGCCACTGAAACCACGATGTTGCCCAGTAGGAACATTACGTTCTTTGACGAGCCCGAAGTCCAATAGTTTGGCAACGTCGTACTTTCGGCCACGACGGGAAACAAAGATGTTTGCCGGCTTGAGATCGCGGTGAATCAGCCCCATCGAATGCGCTTCGTCCAACGCATCACAGATTTGTCGCAGTAAGTACGCCACGCGCGCCGGGGCGAGTTTTCCGTGCTTATTGACCAATTCCTCCAGGCTCATTCCCGGCAATAGTTCCATCACATAGTAAAATGTGCCATCATCGGTGTGGCCATAATCAAAAATCTCGACCGTGTTCCAGTGTGTCAATTTTGCGGTCGCCTTGACCTCTTTCTCGAAGCTCGCGATCGCTCGTCCGTCGGCCTCGCTTTCTGGCTTGATTAACTTAATCGCACAAGGTCGTTTTAGAAGCACATGTTCGGCTTCGTGGACGACGCCCATCCCGCCACTTCCCAGTCGTGTGCCTAATTTGTATTGCCCAAACTGCCGAGCCTTGAATGCTTCACGACGCACCGAATTGATGACATGAGATCCATAGGTACCAACGGCCGCTGCAACCAACGTCAGCGGCAAAGGGCTGGTGAATTCAATTGATCTGATCATCTCATCCACGTCCCGCGATAACCAACGCAGAGACAACAGTACCAAGTAAGGAACGCACGCCATCGGAATCATGACGATGGCCCCTCGTTGCCAGCGATTGGGCACAAAGATCCCATAGGTCAACACCAGGATGCTCCAAGCGGCAAGGTAAGCGTGTTGGACCGCGGCGATACTCGTTGCGTTTGCAACAGCCGCAAAGAATGACAGGCGAGTCACCATCATCAAAATCAGTTGTACTGAAATCGCACCGAATACCGTCGCTTCAAAAATCCGAAGTTGACCGATCGTAAATTCTGTCGTGCTCCGCAGTGCAAACGCAACGCCGACCAGTACCGCGACAATCATCGCTCGAAACCAAATCAGGTCGGTCGACATAGCAAGTAGGTTGCCGACGAACGCAGTGCCCAGCAAAACGGATGTGATGATCGCCGCAGCCAGCAACCGACCACGAAGCAGGTCGCTGGTTTCGTCAGCAAATCTTGGCTTGGTTCCTTCAATGAACCCGACTTGTGGACGCGAGACGTCAAGCGAGCTCGGTGTGACGCTCTCGACCGAGGCTTGCGATTGGTAAGTGATCGTCGGTTCGAAATTGTTGATCAGTTGTGCCTCAAGAGGGACGGTCGGGTTGATTGACGCAACGGGATGCACATCAGTCACACACTCTGGTTAGTTCGCTATCGGTTCGCAGAGGTTCAATGTCTTGAAATCGAATCAGTAGCTCTGCCACGGAGCAACTTTCATGAGCCAAACACGCAGGAAATACATTTCAGAATGGGCTAACGTAATTCATCCAAGCCTTCATTCGCAGCATGACTCGTCGGATGAGGTGGGTCGCTTGTGCCTGATTGGTGTAGACCGCACCGGAACCAATCGCACCTCCGGGTAGGCGTGTCAGGTCAATGTTTTCGTTGTTGTCCATCTTAAGGACAACGCCGAACGGCATGGCTAATTGGGACTCGACCGGCGCGCCGGGGACGTTGCCGCCGGGGGCCATCTGACCGAGAGGCGTTAGCCAAGCAATTTTCTCGACTTCGCCTGTAAAGATTTGACCTGGATAGAGTTTAAGCGTGACCTCGACTGGCTGACCTGGTTCCACATGTCGCATCGCGTATTGACTGACGCCGACAACGAGTCTTGTTTGTTTCGCATCGACGAAAGTCATTGCAGCGCGAAGGGGAAGATTGCTGACTCGTTGACCAGGGCGCAGAGTGACCCCCATCGCCCAGCCGTCCGATGGTGCTCTCACGGTCGTTTTCTGTAGATCAAACAGAGCTTTGTGAAGCTGAGATTTCGCAACTGCGACGCTCGTATGTTCATCGCCGATCATCGAGTTCGCCGCCAGTTCCGCATCCCTCAATTCAGCTTGAACGCGCGGGATTTCGGTTTCTATCAGCTGTTTCAAAAGCAAATCTGCAGCGCGAACGCTCGCCTTGGCGGCAGAGACTTTTGATTCCGCGGCAGCCACACCGTCATCAGCGCTAGTGATGGATAGCTTTGCGGCATCACGCTGCGAAGTCAGGCTTGTGTATTGGACTTCGAGCCGATCAACATCCGATGCGGAACCGGCCCCCGTGCTTTCCAATTCCTTCATTCGTTCGAATTCACGGCTGGCCGCGGCAACTTGGACCTGAAGGTCAGCCAATTGATTCGTCGCTCGCTCTCGTTCCGTTTTTGCTTGCCGCAAAGCCGCTTCGGAGCCCGTGAGTGCCGCAGTCGCAGATACCTGCTGCGTTTTTGCGATGTCGATCTGCTGTTGCGTTTTCGCGAGATGTGTCTTGGCCAGGGTAACGGAATTCTTCAGACGCTCGACGTTGTGCTTTGCGTCTTCCAGCGTTGCGGTAAGTTGGTCGACAACGGCTTGGTAAGGCTCCGGATCAATCTTGAATAATACGTCGTCTTTCTTCAGCGGAGTCAGACCCTCGACCGGCACTTCGATGACTTCACCAGTGACGTTTGGGACGATTTCAATGACATATTGATAAACATTCACGTCTCCCGTCGGAGCGCCCCATTGCATCGGAACGAACAGGGTGACGAGAAGAATCAGCATCCATAAAATCGGCGACAGTTTCCAGAACAGGTTGAGTCGGACGACACCCCGGTTTACCAGCAGTGCCAAAGCGGCGACGTAGAGAAGCGTTAGGAAAACAATCATTTCATTGTTCCTGCATTCTCGTCGGGCGAACGGGTGTATGCCCAGATGTAGGCCAGTGGCAGAAGCACTCCCATCGTGAGCAGTCCCATCCATCCGCAAACGGTGATGGCGTCGGCTTGCGGATGTTTTCGTTCTCTGGCGATGCGGCCTGGCATGATTGCAATCAGCCCCGCCGCGACCAAAGCTGTCAGCGTGAGCACAATCAAAATGAGAAGTGCGAACCCGTCAAGCATTGAATTTGTTCCTGGATATGAGGCTTAAAGGACTTAAGTGTTTCCAACGAAAACGACCTTCCTCAGAGCGAGAATACGTCCATGAGGTGTGATTGGATGACCGCGGTGCATGATGTTGTCTCATTGCATGTGTGAACTCATCAGTCCAGTGCTGTCGCGGTAAAGCATTTCATCGCTACGCTTGGCGCAGCGTGAATGTGTGGCGAGATCTGCATGTCATTGGCTATCTCATGGCGGCAGCGATGTTGGTTGTCGAATCAGTCCGTTAACGTGATCGTCACTCGGTCAAGTTCGCCCGTAAAAGGGAACGGGCTTCCCTCATAATTCGGATCGACCTGAGTTCCATAGTCGATGCCAATGTCGAAAGTTTCGGCAAGTGAATAGGTGCTGATGTGCATGCGTGGCATGTCGATCGTATCGACCCGTACATCATTGACGTACAATTCTCCAGTGCCACCAAAGGGCTTGGTCAACTGAAAGTCAAACTTCAGGTCGGTCTTGCCTTTGGGCAAAGCTTTTGATGTCAAGTGATAATGCACACCGTCAAGGAAGTTGTAATCAAAATGCAGCTTGCCATCTTTGAGATACATCGAATAGCCGCCGGTCATTCCACCGCAAGAAACAATGACTCCCTCTTCGTCGCCATTTAGATCAATGGTCGTTTCGATCTTGTGCGAACGATTCTTAACGGGCGCGGACGCTTTCTCGGCGATGCGGATGGCACCGGGCGCGTAGTAGACGAATTCCTTTTGATCGCCGAACAGGATCGTGTTGATGTTGGCCATCCTGGTGATCATATCGTCATACAGCGGGTAGACGTTGTTCTTGAACGCCTCTTCGTCGAACAGTTTCTTTAACTCGTCAAGCTTATCGGGATACTTGTCAGCCAGATTGCTGCTCTCGGAAAAGTCTTCGGCGACGTGATAGAGTTCCCATTCATCTTGGTCGAATGGAAAGGTTGCGTTGACCACCCAAGGCATCCGTTTGCCGTGCAGCGTGACCGCCTTCCAGCCGTCGGACCAGATCGCGCGATTGCCGAACATTTCATAGTACTGGACCTGTTTCGCATTCGGTGCACTGGCGTCGTCGAATGAGTAGTTCATTGGGATTCCCGTGAAATCCTGCTGTGCGATCCCATGGTACGTCTTAGGCATCTCGATGCCAGCGGCCGCCATGATCGTGGGGGCGATGTCGCTGATGTGGTGATATTGTTTGCGGATTTCGCCTTTGGCTTTGATCCCCTTGGGCCAATGAACGACAAGAGCATCCGCCTGTCCGCCGCGATGTTCGCTCTGCTTGAAATACTTGAATGGAGTGTTACCGGCCATGGCCCACCCGGCGTGATAGTGGGGATACGTGTCCGCTTGCCCCCAATGGTCCAGGTGACGCAGGTTGGCGTCGAAGGGAGTCTGCATGCCGTTAAGCACGTAGGTTTCGTTAAAGGTGCCCGCCAGACCACCTTCGCCGCTAGCACCGTTGTCGGATGTGACGAAGATCAATGTATTGTCGAGTTCACCAATGCGTTTCAGTGTTTCGATCACGGTACCGATCTGGGCATCACAATACTCAAGTTGTGCTGCAAAAACTTCCATCTGACGAGCGTACAGTTTTTTGTGGTCGGAATCGAGCGAATCCCATGCAGGGATCTCTTTGATTCGACTCGTCAGTTTGGTGTTTGCGGGGACAATCCCAATTCGCTTTTGATTCGCCAAGATCGTCTCGCGAGTCGCATCCCAGCCCTGATCGAATTTGCCTTTGTACTTATTGATGTAGTTGTCGGGAGCATGGTGCGGCGAGTGCATCGAACCTGACGCCCACAGCATCATGAACGGCAAGTCCTTGTCGAGCGACTTGTGACCGGTGATCCACAGATTGGCTCGGTCAGCCAAGTCTTTGTCCAGATGTTCGGCGGTGCGACGATATGGTTCGGGGTGATGATCGTCCCACATCACCGGGATGAACTGGTGGACATCGGCGGCCATGAAACAGTACGAGTGAGCGAAACCTTCATGGCTTGGCCAGCGATCAAAGGGCCCCAGCTGTGAAACCTCGTACAGCGGCGTGTGGTCCCATTTGCCGATCGCATAATTCACGTAGCCTTCCGCTTCCAGATAGTTTGCCACTGACTTGGCCGTTGGCGGAACGATCGCGTTGTAACCCGGAAACCCCATGGCGGTCAGCGCGTGGGAGCCAAGTCCAATCGTATGCGGATTGCGTCCCGCCATTAGCGTAGCGCGCGAAGGTGAACAAAGCGCGGTGGTATGGAAATTATTGTAGCGCAAACCGCCGGCGGCCAGTTTGTCGATATTCGGCGTCTGGACGAGACCGCCAAAGGATCCGATCTGTGCAAAACCAGTATCGTCTAGAAGGAAAATGATGACGTTTGGGGCATCTTTGGGTGGACGCTTCTTAGGCTCCCAGTACTCGCGAGATTCTTCGTAGCTCTTTGCGATCTTTCCTTTCCACTGTGGCACATTCTCCTGAGCAAGAGCGAAACTCGAGAGCGTCGAAACCGTCGCGCAAAATAGCAATGACAAGAGTGTCAGTCTCATGGTGAGTCCCTGTGAAAAATTAGGTCACGAAAGTGAAGGGCCGTTAAAGATGCCTCGATAAACCAAAGAGCAGTGCAGTTAAAGCAATGCAGTTTCGGGCCACATCGCCCACCTTATCGTACAATCGCCGAAGTCCTGAATGCAAAGTTTGCACGAATGACTGGGCATTAAAAATGAACTCGGTTGCCGATCGGCTTTCGTGGGATCGTTCGCATGCGTCTTGTCTTTGGAACTTGACGCGAGCAACGTTGAGACGCCGGGTTTGTGTGCGACTTGCAACCGAATGGCTCAGGTTGAGCGGCTTCGTTCTGTACGGAGCTTGGTTGCGGACTCCATGAAGCTGTTGCTAGATCTTGCCGATTCGCCTGCAGGCAACTCGCGCACGGTGAGGTCGCTGAATAACTGAGAAACGGAACCGTCGGTCCTTTCACGCAGTCGCCACGCAAGTTCTCATCGCAATGAAAATCTCAGAAAACACTCCATCGTCTCAAAGCGTGCGCGGATCCGCCGATCCGGAGTGTCGATCTAGCAGATGCATCGGGAATCTTTGTGCACGCATTTCGAAACGTGTTCGTCGGCTACTTCGGTATCGGCCCGGCACGTGTGTCCAAGAATGCTGGGGCAAGTGCCGAGTCCAACACAGCAAGCGGAGCCGGGCGTTGTTTCCGACGTCGAACGTCGTCTAACGAATTGCCAACTGAGTTGTTGATTCGAGCAGCCGGATCCGACCAGCCAGCAAACGATTGCGTTGCCGTACTCGCGAAATTCGCAGAGAGCCAACAAGTGATCGACAGCGCCCACTATCATGAGGAAACGAGAACTGACGTAGCGCCCGCGAGCCGTTTCCAGCATCTGGTTCTTCGGCTCGCCCAGCCGCTCACGCGTTGCTTCATCACGGTGATGGAATTCGGAACGACGTTAACCCGCGAGATAAGAAGTGGATCATTCGTGCTACTTTTCGAAATCGAAGGTTCTCGTCCCGTTCGACTTTTCAGAATTCTCGAGGAATGCGGTTGAGATCGCGTGCAGCGTCGCGAGCCGCAACGAACAATTGACGGTACTGCATGTCATCAACCCGGCTCAGCTATATGGCTTTGATGACAACGGTGGCTACGAAATCGGTGGCGGAATGAGTATCGCGATGTCGAACGTCGAAGGGGCCCAAGAAATCGAACAAGCGAATGAGCAGCATGCGCTTGATGCGATGCGGGCAATGTTTGCCGATTCCAAGTATGCGGGCCTTCGATTCGCGACAATGGTTGCCGACCCGAAACGTGGAATTGTTGAATTCGCTTCGCGAAATGATTTCGAGTTGATCGTCATACCATCTCATGGGCGTACCGGCACCAAGCGTTTACTCATTGGTTCCGTTGCCGAGCAAGTCACCCGTATGTCGCCTTGTCCGTTACTCGTGCTGCGTGCAACGAACGAACGCGGCTGACCCACGCCTGCCGTTCGGCTGAGCACACTTGAGACACGGCTGGACGCAAGTATCCGTTACGAACTAGCACTCCGATCTTTTGGAAGTTTTCGCTAAGGTCATTAGGTCTGTCGTCCAGATCAAGTGTGCCTATGTTCGGTGGCCAGTTGCGACGTCTCATCCGACGCGGCAAGTTCCTTGTAGTGTGTGCATATACGTCCAACCGGGGCCCGTGATTTCGAAAGTCGATACGGGTTGATGAAATGCAAATGAAAAGTGCCAGCGATCCGTATGCCAAGCCTTATGATGTTGCGCATGTTGCGTCTTATCCAATCGCGAAGATTGCCTTGTCGTTGGCACAGTGATTGCGTTTGACGCCATTGCATTTGAGTTGATTCTTCAAAATTGGTGGAAGTGCGTAGCCTGAAGGAGCCAATCCATGACACACCAAGACAGCCCGAGCAGAGAGGGCTTGGCCAGGTATTTGCAGCTGCAGACGATGCGAGGACTAAGCTTGCGACCGAGGAGTTTGGTTGTTTCGTGTTGCGATTTCTGGGGCGATCCTCATCTTTTATCGGGAACACGGCCAGGTGAGATGCTGCAGATCAAGACGCCGGGCAATATTGTTCCGCCGCTGGGAATTTCTCCGAACGCCGAATCTGCCACCATCGAAATGGCAATCAATGAATTTCAAGTCTCGGACATCATCGTGCTTGGGCATACGCCCTGTCGTTGCATTGCCAATTTGATGTCGCCAGAGAGCCTGCACACGATGCCCCGCGTTGGCGAATGGCTTCAGTATGCCGATGCGACGCGGCAGATCGTTCAGAGCAAGCACGCCGATCGGACGGCCTATGCGCAAATCGATGCAGCCACCGAAGAGAACGTCTTGGTACAACTCAATCACTTGAAAACGCATCCTTCGGTATCGACCGCAATCGCGATGGATAGGGTCGCTCTGCATGGATGGTTGTTTCGAGCCGAGTCCGGTGAATTAGAGACGTATGTGCCGAAGATGCGGCGTTTCGTATCGGTCACTGCGGACGCGAATCCGAACCGTTCAGCTGCTGACTGCGTGGTTGCGTGAACACCTGCGCGGGCTCGCCAGGTCTCACCATGGAACCCCCGTCGATGCTCCTCCTTTTGCTTTCCATTGTTTGCTTTCTCGCAGCGTCCGGATTGATGGCAGCGGTGGATGCGGCAATCCTCAGTGTGACTCATCCTGAAATTGACGTTTTGGTTCAGGATGCCCGCTGGGGCGCGCGACGTCTGAGCCGAGTCAAGCAGGAACTGTCGCAATCGGTCGTGGTGATCGTGATCCTAAGCAATACGATCAACATTTTGGGACCGGTTCTCGTCAGCCTGCAGGCTTTCCGCTTGTTTGGCACCGAAGGCGTTGCTGTGATCACGGCCGTCCTGACTCTGGGGACGATTTTGTTTTCAGAAATCGTTCCGAAGTCGATCGGGGCGCACTACGCACCGCTGATCTCGCGGGTTTCTGCGCCCGCAATCCTGGCATGCCGATATCTCTTGTACCCATTTGTAATCGCCTTTGCATGGATATCGAATCAGTTCACTCGAGGCGACCGGCATGTGGGAACCGAAGAACAAGTTCGCTCGCTCGTTCGCATCGGCCAGCGGGCCGGGTATATCGAAAGAGATGAGAGCGAGATGATTCATCGCGTTTTTATTCTCAACGACAAGAGCGCTGCAGAGATCATGACACCGCTTGACCGAGTGAAGGCTCTGAGCACCGCGTTGACGCTTCAACAGGCATCAGCGCAGGTCCTGCATGGGCAGTATTCTCGGTATCCCGTGTTTGGCCAAACAACCAACGCGGTCAAAGGCGTCGTGCTGGCACGGGAAGTCCTGCGGGACTCACAATCGGAACCGCAGAAGCTCATTTCGTCGATCACGCGTCCTGCATTGATCGTTGACGCAAAGACCAAGTCGGACGAGCTGATTGGGTTGTTCCGCCAGCGACGCTCGCAGATGGCGATCGTCCAAGACTTGGGGAAGACCGTTGGGCTGGTCACCCTCGACGATGCACTGAACCAGCTGATTCCAGAGACCGGCATTTCCGCTGGATCGAAGTAAGCCGCTTCGCTTGAAATTGCCAACACTTTGAATAGCGAGCACTTCCGCACTCGCCGGGCAACCTTGCCGGACGACTGTGTGCGGTTACGCACGCGGATGTTCTTCAGTACTGGGGTTTGATGTGCACTGGCAGCCCTGTTAGCGCGATTTCGGCCCAACGGTACGCGACGTGCGAACCAGGACACTTCAGCCCGTCTGCGCGGCATCGCACCGATGGGAACCCCAACATGGCCGTCGGGCCAGCAACGTCATTGCGTGAAACCTGGCCGGCGGATCATCTGCAAGCAAACACAACCACTGAGCCACATGCCATTTCAAACGCAACCACTTCTTGCCTGGCACTCGATCGATGTGCGAGAAGCATCTCAGCAACTTGACGCGACCAAACATGGGCTAAGTCAATCCGAGGCGGAAGTTCGCCTCCGCAAGTTTGGCCCTAATCACTTGCCACAAAAACCACCGACGCGACTTTGGATGATCGTGCTGCGCCAGTTTCGCAGCCCGCTGATCTATATTTTGGCGTTTGCAGCGATCGTGTCCGCCGCGATGGGTGACGTGAAGGACGCTGGATTCATTGCCGGCGTGCTTGCACTCAATGCCCTGATCGGTGCCTACCAAGAATGGAAAGCAGAACAGAGCAGTCACGCTTTGAAAAAGTTGTTGCAGATTCGCGCGACGGTCGTTCGCAGCGGCGAAGTGCGAGACGTCGACGCGGAAGAGATCGTACCGGGCGACATCGTATGGCTCGAATCGGGCAATCGCGTGCCTGCCGATATACGTCTGTTGTCGACTCATGGATTAGAGTCCGATGAATCGTTGTTGACCGGCGAGTCGTTGCCGGTTTTGAAAGATTCGACTTGGTCGGGCCCCGCTGAGGTTCCGGTATCCGATCGGTTGAACATGGTCTACGCCGGTTCGATCGTGACGCGAGGGCGCGGGAAAGGATTGGTCGTTGCCAGCGGCACGGCAACCAGTGTGGGGCAATTGGCACTGGACGTGTTGGGTGACTCGGGCGGCAATCCGCCCTTGTTGGTGCGGATGGAACGGTTTACGCGCGTCATCGCGGTCGCTGTCTTGGTCGCGGCCTCGGTCATTGGCGTCGCAGGCGTCACGGTAGGCGATTATACATCCGCCGCGATGTTTATGTTTGCGGTCGCCTTGGCGGTCTCTGCCATCCCCGAAGGCTTACCCGTGGCAATGACCGTCGCGCTTGCGATCGCAACGACTCGCATGGCCAAGCGAGGTTTAATCGTGCGCCGATTGACGGCTGTCGAGGGCCTGGGCAGCTGCACGATGATTGCCACCGACAAAACTGGCACGCTGACATGCAACGAGCTGACCGTTCGCGAGGTCTGGCTACCAAACGGCGACACGTACCAAGTCACCGGCGAAGGATTTATCCCCACTGGAAACGTCTTGTTTGAAAACCAGACCATCGACCCCGGTAGTCACGATCCGTTGGAATGGCTGACGCAGGCAGGTGTTCTTTGCAACGAAGCGGACCTGCACTCACACAACGGATCATGGGTTTGGCATGGCGATACCGTCGACGTCGCATTACTTTCGTTCGGCCGAAAACTCAGTTGGAATCGCGAAGCCGCTTTGGACCACCATCGACAAGTGAACCAAATTCCCTTCGAGCCGGAATACCAATTCGCCGCTTCGTTCAATGAAGTTGACGGCGGTGTTTCGGTCTTCATCAAGGGAGCGCCTGAAAAGGTGTTGGCGATGTGCACCGAATCGAGTGACAGTTGTGATGACGGCCAGCATCGCGAGTTCAACTCCGCACACTATGAGCAAGTTGCGTCCGGCATGGCGGCACAAGGCTTTCGAGTATTGGCGTTCGCCGATGCGAAACTGTCACAGCCGGTCTCTTCCAGCGATGTCCCGCCGGCACCCAGAAACCTTCGATTCCTCGGTTTCGTGGGGATGATCGATCCGCTGCGACCCGGCGTGAAAGATGCCGTGAAGGCATGCGGTGAAGCAGGTGTGACGGTGTCAATGATTACCGGCGACCACCGCGTGACCGCGCTGGCGATCGCTCGCGACTTGGGGATGGCTAACAGCGAAACTCAAGTCATGACGGGTGGCGAAATCCGAGGCAAGACAACCGAAGAGTTGGCCGAAATCATCGGTCGCATTCGCGTGTTTGCGCGAGTGGCGCCGCGTCAGAAATTGGAGATCGTTGACGCAGCGAGAAGTGCTGGCCATTTCGTAGCGGTCACCGGCGATGGGGTGAACGATGCTCCGGCGCTACGGGCGTCCAACATTGGCGTTGCGATGGGCAAAAGCGGTACCGATGTCGCTCGCGAAGCAGGCGAATTGGTCATCAGCGACGACAATTTTGCAACGATCGTCGCCGGCGTCGAAGAGGGCCGCGTGGCCTATGACAATATTCGCAAAGTGATCTATTTGCTGATATCGACCGGAGCAGCGGAATTGGTCTTGATGGCGTTGGCTGTCGGGACAGGAACCCCGTACTTGCCGCTGCTGCCGGTCCAGATTTTGTGGCTGAACTTGGTGACCAACGGAATTCAGGATGTGGCACTGGCATTCGAGCCCAACGAAGGCGGGGTGTTGAAACGCAAGCCCCGTCCGCCGAAGGAACGAATCTTCAATCAATTGATGATCGAACGGACCGTGATTGCGGCACTTGTCATGGGCATCGTCGGATTCTTGACGTTCCGTTGGTTCCTGCCGGCGGGGGCCACGGACGCACAAGTCGCCTCCGCGAGAAACTCGTTACTATTGTTGATGGTGCTATTTGAAAATATCCATATCGGCAACTGCCGCTCAGAAACAAAATCAGCCCTCGTGATGTCACCGCTGCGAAGTCCCATCCTATTAGCTGGTGCGGTCACAGCGTTTGCAATCCACTTTGCCGCCATGCATACGTCCTTCGGCCAGTCGCTACTGGGGGCCGAGCCGGTCGCAATCAAGCAGTGGGGCATTCTGTTTCTCTTGTCGCTGACGATTTTGCCAGTAATGGAATTGCACAAATGGACATGGAAACGACGCTACCAGGACCCATCGGGCAACAATTCTGCTTGATGCCGTCTGCTCTGAAACGATCCGTACCCTATGAATAGACCTTCGCTGTTCAGCGGATCGACCAATTACATCAAATTCTAAGAACAGGAACCCATCCATGACCAAGACGGAAAAAAGTGCCAGCGTCAACAAGCTGATCCACGATCTGAAACAGGAGCGTGACGAGATCAAACTCCAACTTCGTCTGGGTTCCATGGAACTCAAGGAAGAATGGCAAACTCTCAGCGACAAGCTCAATGCATTGAGTCATGAGTACGATCCGCTGAAGGACGCTGTGGAAACATCCGCCGAAGAGGTGTGGGATTCCATGAAACTGGTCGGCAGCGAAATTTGGGATGGTTTCAAACGCATTCGCAAATCACTCTAAACATGGCTCATTCGATACCACACTGGAAAACGTACGGAAACGCAACTTACGGGAACGCACAGTGAAGATTCTTTTTGCAACCGATGGGTCAGGCAACGCACGAGCAGCTGCAGGTTTTTTACGAGAGTTCATGCGTGAACGCGAAATCGAGTTGGTGTTATTGACCGTATCGTCACCTCCAGACTTGAGCATTCACGGCAACGTGCAGAACCCAGATTGGGAAGCAAGCCAGCGAAATTTCATCATCGACCTGCATGATGAATTGGAGGATCAATTCTCTGGGCTCGGCAGTGAACATCTATCAAAGTTGCACAAAACAGGAAGTGCCGCGGCTGAAATTTTGAAAGTCGCGACGAGCATTCAGCCTGACTTGATTGTGCTGGGCGCTGTCGGGCACTCGATGGTTCATCGCATGTTGCTCGGCAGTGTCTCTGATAACGTCGCGACTCATGCGAAATGCTCCGTTCTAATCGTACGGCCACAAGGAGAAAGTGAATCGCCCTCGATGGCTGCACCGAAAAGGATCGCGATTGCCTACGACGGATCGGCCGCGTCAAGCGAAGCGGTCAACGAAATGATGGCTGCGCAATGGCATCCGGATGTCGTCGTCGATGTTGTTACCGTTGTGCCGATCTATGACGTTTGGATGGGTGAGGGGATAAGTGTTTCTGCGATTAAGAATGAAGAAGAAGTTTTCGAGCGAATGCGAAAGAGGGGAGATGAAGTTTCGGCGACGGTTGCGAAGGAAATCCCCAACTCGCACAGCCATATTCTACGAGGCCAACACGTAGGTGAAGCGATCGTCGACTTCTGTGACAGCAACGACACGGATTTGGTATTCGTTGGTGATACAGGACATGGCCAGCTGCACGATTGGCTGATTGGCAGCACAACAAAGTATGTTCTACGCCACGCACCGTGCAGTGTCTGGGTTTCGAGGCATGACGCCAGCAAGAACTAATCGACCAGTTCACAGAAAAAGCGTTTGCAGAAAAAAGGGATTTCCATCGATCCGTATCCGTCGGTCGTCGCTGAGTCACACAGTTCGGTTTCCATTCTTCACATGGATTCGTTTCACCGAGGACGGCTGTGCGATCGGTCAAAAGGCTGCGAACGGTTCGATTCGGACTCACCGTCACTTCATGATCGTATCAACATGACGCTTGAGCGAATCATCGACACGTATTGCACGGTCATCGAACTCCACTGACTCTCTGATAACGCGGGGATTCGCGTTCAGGAGGTTGCTCGGCTCGAAAAAGATCGATGGACCAGGACGCACTTGAGAATATTTCGAAGGAATAGGCAGAGGTTGTGAAAGTCCAGCTGGATTAAGTGTTGTAAGAGGGGAGGGCTCGTCAACGACGACGAAGAGAACGAGAGTCTTATTTGAGTTTTCTCCAAATCCCCGTTTGTGGTTCATCAAGGAATCTTGCGAGCGTGTTTGGAGTCTTCGGGGTTTCCCCTGTTCTGAGTGCGGGCGAATTGAAAAGTTTGCCCGCACGGCGGCGGCTAGTTATTGCAGGCGTATCCCGCTCTGCCCAAGACGACAACCTCTGGGCGGCAGCTTGATTGCTGAATCTATCGCAAGTGATAGTATGCTGGTTTCAAACGCGGTCAGGAGTTGTGTCGTGGAAGCTATTTCGTCCAATGAAGATGACCGCATAGAAAGCAAGCACTCACTGAATACTTGGACGCGAGTTTACTTGCACGGTTTCATCGCGTTCGTGGTCATTGCCGTGATTGCATACGCCGTCATGCTGCTGGTTCCGGTTTTCGACTTCACCGGCAGCGTGCCTGTGGCGATTGCGCTATCGATGGTCGCGATACTTGTGGGGCCGCCACTGGTGGGCAGCCTCATCCTGTTCGGACTCTTTCCGCTGCTGGGGACGAAGGAAGCGTGGCGAGGGTGGCTAGCGTGGGACGATCGCTTGCTGGCCGAGGTCTCAACCGCGAAAGAGAAAGCCAGAGTCGTGATTATCAATTGGCCCAGCAACCATGTGCGGACCATCGGTGTTTTGACCAGTACCATCGCGTCTTCCGAATCCGGTAAACAGCTGGCGGCTGTGTATGTTCCTACCGCTCCGCAGACCAAACTTGGCTACATTCGAATCGTCGAATTTGATGATGTCGAATTCACCGATTGGACACTCGAGCAATGGCAGCTGTATCAGTTCACATTCGGAGCGGCGAGTCCCGGCCGCGTTCATGATTTGACCGGAGCGGCTCTCAATCACGAGCAGGGTTTGTCAACCTAGCCACGGTACGAACCTTGGTCCTTCCAACCCATTTCAATCAAATCATTTCCCGCCAGGGATTCTGCGATCACGCGCACTGTGCCTCGAAACCTTGTCGCGACGATTGTCACTTCGTTACCGACGGTGACTGCGAGGAAAGAAGCCCAGGCACAGTGTCCTGCAGAAACCGTTGCTGTCCTGCACAAACCGTTGCTGTCCGGCACAAACCGTTGGCGCCAATCGCGTACCGACGCTTACTCTTCCAGTCCGATTGCACTGCCTATTTTGCTTTCCAGGTGACCACCGATCGCTCCGCCGATCGAACGCAGCGGATGCTGGATCTTGTCGCGAATCATATCGGCTTCGTGTTCGATTTGGCGAACGATCGTTTCGGCTTCACCCTTGATCTGTTCGACTTCGCCTTGGATTCGCTGGGCTTCGTTGCCGATTTGCCAAACGACGAGAACCAAGATCACTAGCGACGTGGCCATCACGGTCGCAATTCCCACGATGCACCACTTGATCACTTCGATTGATTGAGTCAGCTGGGCGATACTCTCTTGCGTCTGTTCGCGGCGACGGCGAACGCGGCGGCGCGTCTTGCGACGCTCCTGTGCAACCCGAATCTCTTCGCGTTCAAGTAGAAGGCTGACCGCTGAAGTCAGTTCCTTGGTCGACATCGGCTTGGTTTCATTTTCCATGATGACGATCTCGATTCTGTTCAAGCGGTGGCTGGGAATGTGTGATTGATAGTCACATCCAGTCTAGTTTGCGTTCAACACCATCACAGCTAAATCTCGTCGCATCGGTTGGGTGCAAATCCCGCCACCTATCCAGGCTTTTCGGGGTGAGCGCTCGCGCAGCGGTAAAACACCACGAGGTGCTTCGGGTATCGCGGGCGTGCCAGGCCGCTCAGGCGACGCGGCTTACCGCAACGAGACAGTACCTCGTTTTGTTTCGATTCTTTAAGCGATTTCTTTGTCCAGGCATGCAGCGGACCGTCGCGAAACGAGGGGAGCATCCGGTGGCAGGACGAACCGGATTGCTTCGCGGAGGATGCCGAACTCGAAAACGTTGGACCTAAACGGTTCGCCGTCGAGGTTGACCTGCAGGGGAACGTCGCACTCAATCCGCAAGGATGGCAATTGGGTGTACGACACAAATTCATTGGTCTCGTCGCCGAGCGTTAGGATTTCATTGAGTACTTGGCCGAAGGATTGAATGTCGACGTCATGCACGATTGTGAAGTCGAGCAATCCATCGTTCAATCGCGCGCGTGGCGCGACTTGTTGGCCGCCGCCGCATTGGCGGCCATTGGCTGCGGTCATCACCAAGATGTCGCCCGAACGTGATGTGCCGTCGGGAAACGTGACCCGGCTGTGGTACGGTGAGGCCTTGGCCGCCGTCACAACGCCCATCAGCGAATAAGCTGCTCCGCCGAGTGCCTTTTTTAATTCAGGTGGAGTGTTCGCGGTCACTTGCGCCCCAAAACCTCCACTGGCGACGTTCACAAAGTAGCGGTCATTGGCCTGCCCGATATCGATCGCGAAAGTGTTCCCCATTGCCGCTAAGGTCAGAGCTGCAAATGGATCCCCGATTGGGATTCCGCACCCCGCGGCAAAATCATTCGCGGTTCCATACGGCAGCACAGCGACGGCGGTCTTGTTGGGTTGCTCGGTCGAAAGGAGACCGCCGACGACTTCATTCACGGTGCCGTCACCACCGCCTGCGATCACAACGTCCACCTCCGATTGAGATGCCTCGGCCGCGTATCGCGCCGCGTCGCCGGCTTCCCAGGTGACGCGCACATCGATGTGGTTGCCTGCGTCGCGAAGCTGCCCGATGGCGGACCGGAGCCCCGGATCTCCGGCTGACTTTCCATTGATAATCAGCCGCATCAATCTGTTTGACAGGACCATTGAATAACTCTTTACTGGTTGGACGCGAAGGCGTTCAAGGAACGCCGACTCCGGAAACCATCTTCGTGACGATGCTTACGCGAGGCTATTGTCCTTTGGTGCAATAGGAAGCGGAGCCTCGAGCTTCTCGCTATAGTTCTGTAAACGCGTCGCCGGAACGAGCACCCTCGTGGCTTGTCACATCAATCATTTCAGCCGCACGACGCGAATTCCCGGAGGGGATTTGTTTTTTGGGAGCTGTTTTTTCAGAGGACCGAATTGGCCCGAGGCGTTCATCAGTCGTTTTGGCCACGTTTTCTGTGAGTGTTGGTTACAACGGGGGCGAGCGCCGAATGGCGAGAACTAAAAACCTTTAAGTGCGACTGAACGTGTGCGATTTTTTACCCTGCCACTTCGTTCCGCGAGCAATCTTGGCGTGCTTGCTTATTTTGTTCTCGTCGGTGTTCGTCGAAGCCGATGGCGGTAACTTAAATCACAGGGACTGCTTTCGACGCGTCGGATTCGCCGGTGGCTTTCTTCAGCCTCAGGTCGACGTCATCCTCTCTCGCACCGAAGTTTTCAATGGGAATGGCCGCGAGAACCAAGGGGACGCCTCGCTGGCAATCACGGTTTTGCCGAGATGGTGGGCCACTTGGTGGTTTCACGGAGGCACAATTGTGGTGCTGATTGTCATGGTCTGTGGTTTGTTCCGATTTCGGGAGGGTGCCCGACGCAAAAGGATCATGCACCTTGAATCCGAGGCGAAAAATCGCGACGAACTGAACCGCAAGCTCGCGTTGAGTGAGCAACGATTCCTGAGCTTCATTACTAACAGTAGCGAGCAAATGTGGTGCGTTGAGTTCGACGAACCCATTCCACTTGATCTTCCCGAAGAGGAACAAGTCGAGCGCATTCTGAGTCATGGCTACTACGTCGAAGCAAACGAAGCCTTCGCCGCGACCTACGGAGCCAGCGTCAACGAGGTGATTGGTTGGAAGTTGGAACGCACGCTTCCTCGGTCTTTACCTGCCACTTATTCCTTTCTATACGAAGCGGTCGGCGCGCGTTTTCGAATGATCGACGCGGAGTCTCATGAGATCGCCAAGGACGGATCGGAACGCTTCATTCTCAACAGCATGATTCCTGCGATCGAGGATAACAGGGTGCTGCGGGTCTGGGGGACAGCCCGGGATATCTCTGTTCGCAAGCAGATTACCGAAGAGCTGCGGGTTGCGTCGGAGTTCAATAATGTGGTCCTCGACTCCATGGATGCTCAGATCGTGATCCTCGATCGGGCGGGAATAATTATTGACCAGAACAGTGCCTGGGAAGAATTCGCCGACGCAAACGGTGGAATCGCTTCGGAAACCTGTCTTGGCACCAACTATCTGGAAACGTGTCAGCTTGCTGTTTCCGCGGGAGACGCGACGGCACGCAAGGCACTTCAGGGCCTCCGCAGGGTATTGGAAGGCACGATCGAGTCCTTCGAATTGGAATATCCTTGTGACTCACCGACTGAACGCCGGTGGTTCGTTCTGCGTGCCGTACCGTTAAAAACGTCTGATGGCGGTTTGGTGGTGTCTCACATGAACATCACCGAACTCAAGCAGGCAGAACAAGAACTCTCGCAACAACGTGACCAATTGGAACATGTTTCGCGAGCGGCAACGCTGGTCGAAATCGGTGCGGCGCTGGCTCACGAATTGAATCAGCCGCTGGCAGCGATACTTCGCAATGCACAAGCTGCCCGTAGGTTCGTTGACGCCGAAACGCCCGATCTTGCGGAGATACGTGAAACTCTTGACGACATCGTCAAAGACAATCGGCGGGCCGGAAAGGTGCTTGACCGCATTCGCGAACAGCTTAGCAGAAACATCAGTGAACGGATGAGCGTTTGTCTCAATGATGTTATCGGCGATGCTTTAGCTCTCTTGCATAGCGACCTGATTATCAGAAAAGCGTTGATCGACTTGCAGTTGTCGCCAAAGCTGCCGCCCGTTTTCGCCGACCCGGTACAACTGCAACAGGTCATTCTGAATCTTGTGATCAATGCCGAGGATGCAATGGAGGGTATGCCGGCGAGTGAATCGAGGATCGTGATTTCGACCACTTGTGATCAGAATCGGGTGAAGGTCTCGGTTAGCGACTCGGGAAAGGGAATTCCCAAACGCCAGCTCGAGAAGGTGTTCGAGCCATTCCACACGACGAAAGAAGGCGGTATGGGCGTAGGCCTGGCGATCAATCGAACCATCATCGAGTCACATGATGGTAGGATGTGGGCGGAAAACCTCTCACAAGGTGGCGCGAGATTGGTCTTTTCACTTCCGGTACTCACCGAACAGGATGAACAAGACGATGAGCTCGAGCAAATCGATTAGCACAGCCACGATCTTTGTTGTCGATGACGACGATGACGCTCGCGTCGGAGTCGAGCGACTGCTGAAATCTTACGGTTATCAGACCGAAATGTTTTCTTCGGCGAAATCGTTTCTCGATCGTTTGCCGATCGAGGGTGAGGGTTGTCTGCTGTTGGATCACCAGATGCCAGAGATGACGGGTATGGAATTGCTGGACAGACTTGCCGGCACCGACTGCACGTTGCCCATCGTTTTTCTGACCGCATTTGGCGATATCCCAACCAGCGTTAAAGCGATCAAGCGAGGCGCCGAAGATTTTCTTCCCAAGTTGTCCGATGAAAGTGAGCTGATTGACGCAATCGAGCGGTCGTTGAATCGATCTCACGAGCTCAACGAGGAAGTGGCGTCGAGCAAGCATCTATGCGCATGCGAGCAAAGTCTTACCGTTCGTGAACGAGAGGTGTGTGGGTATGTCGTTACTGGTTGGACCAACGGCCAGATCGCAATGAAGCTTGCGATCGCTGAACGCACCGTCAAGGCACATCGGGCCAAGGTGATGGAAAAGTTCGAAGTCCATACGTTAGCCGATCTCGTCAGGCAATCCATGGCAGCCGGAGTTGAGTTGCCAGAGTGATCACGGTATCGACGCATTCGCCTCATCCAATGATCAGTCGCAATCGCTAGACGCAGGTTCTCTTTAAACAATCTCAAACTTGCGCGAACCCTGGCCAGCGATCAACGGGCCATGGAGGTTGCGGTAACCGGGGCGAACGCCCTGCGGCTGATTTATAAACTTGTACCAAGGGACAATAGGCGAACGTTGCTCACGTTTCTAACATTCGTTTTCGTAGTTGATTGTCAACGAGTCGAGCGAGTTAGCAAACAGCGAGTTAGCAAACATGGATCGCAGCAGTGGGAACGTCGCGTTCATTCATGAAGATGCTTCAGGCGGAACATCTCTTGTCCGCCTTGCCAAATCTGCTTGTTTGCAGGCTCAGCTGTACCGATCGATTGAATCGTTTCTAGAAGTTGACCATGTCGCTGACTTTGGGTGTGCGGTTTTGCACGAGACGGTCCCGAACGACAAAGCGTTCCAAATGCTCCGCGAATGCAGGGGTGCTTTCTGCGAAACCCTTCCCATCATCTTGCTCTCGCCCACCGATAACGCGGAATCCCGATCGCGAGCGAGAGACCTCGGTGCCGCCGGTTTCTTCAAGGAGCCGGTCGACGGCGAAGCGCTGCTGGATGCCATTCGGTGGCTGTTCTGTATCACAAAGAACCCGGGCGCGCTTGGTCCCGATTCGGCGCGTATCAGCCCCGGAAAAGGGGGACGCCATTGATTGCCGATCGCCCGAACAAAGTGCGAGCAAACACAGCTTCATGGCAGGCGTCATGTCAACGGCGAATCAGCCGGCAAGCGGCGCATTGGTCCGGTCGAACGAGCGACGCCAATTGGATCGAGAGCGAGCCAAGCAATAACTGGAAAAGTGATCGCGAATTCGTTAACCGCACGGTCGCGGTTGTTTTATAGAACCGGGGATATCGCCCCGCGGCTAACTTTGACCCCCTTATATCGCAAGCTGGAGAAGAGAGATGAGCAAGTTCGTCGTTACCGTATTCGACAATGAGAAAACCGCCTTCGAAGGTTCCAAAGCCATGCTGGAATTGGACCGTAATGGGAGCATCGCGCTGTACGCGGGTGCTGTGATCACCAAGAGTGATGACGGAATCGTTCAGGTCAAAGACGCGGCTGACGAGGGTCCAATCGGCACCGCAACGGGGATGTTGCTAGGCAGTCTTGTCGGCGCACTTGGTGGACCGGCCGGCATGGTCGCTGGAGCCGCCGCAGGCTCGCTGACCGGTTGGATGGTCGACATGTACAACGTCGGGGTTGATGTCGAGTTTCTAGATGACATCGGAAGTCTGATGACGGCTGGTAAAAGTGCTGTGGTTGCAGAGGTTACTGAGGGGTGGACGGTACCATTGGACACCCGCATGGAAGAACTTGGTGGGACCATCTTTCGTCGCTACCGCATTGATGTCGAGGACGATCAGATCGCGCGTGATATCGAAGCCACCAATCGTGAACTAGCGGAACTTGATGCGGAATGGAACCAATCGGTTGGTGAAACCAAAGCGAAACTGCAAGCCAAACGCGATGCCGCGAAAGCAAAGCTGCAATCACTGAAAGATAAAGCCGACAACAAAGTGGCTTCGCTAAAAGAAGAGGCCGACGCCAAGTTCCAAAAACTCAGCGATCAGATCGCCAAAGCTGAAGACGATGCAAAAGCAAAGTTCGAGCAACGTAAAGAAGAACTCAAGTCAGAATTCGACAAGCGGATTGCGAAGCTTAAAGATGCCGGCCAACAGACAAGAGAATCGCTCACCATCTGAGCGAATGAGTGATTAGCCGCTCGGCGCTTGCGGCTGACTAGCAGTGATTACCAACCAGAACTCTTTTTAGAAACCAGCATCATGACAAGAATCTGCACAGTCGCATGGGCGGCAATTACCTTTATTTTTTCTTGCACAGCGACGCCCTCGCTTGCTCAGGATAAACCGAACATCCTGGTCATCTGGGGCGACGACATCGGTCAGTCCAACATCAGCGCCTATACGCGCGGCATGATGGGATACCGAACCCCAAACATCGACCGAATAGCCAAAGAAGGGATCATTTTTACCGACTACTACGGGGAACAATCTTGTACCGCCGGTCGCGCGTCATTCATGCTCGGCCAAAGTGTGTATCGCAGCGGCCTCTCAAAAGTTGGTTTGCCAGGTGCCAAAGAGGGCATTAATACGCTTGACCCCACCATCGCCGTCCTGTTGAAAGAGCAGGGATACGTGACCGGACAATTTGGCAAGAACCATTTTGGGGATCGCGACGAACACCTGCCGACCAACCACGGATTCGACGAATTCCTAGGCAACCTGTATCACCTCAACGCGGAAGAAGAGCCGGAAGTGGAAGACTATCCACAGGATCCGGAATTCCGCAAACGGTTCGGTCCGCGCGGCGTCATCAAGTCTTTTGCTGGCGGGGAAATTACGGACACTGGTCCGTTGTCAAAGAAACGGATGGAAACAGTCGATGACGAAACGGTTGCCGCGGCAGTGGACTTTATCCAGCGATCGCACAAATCAGGCAAGCCGTGGTTCTGTTGGTGGAATGGTACTCGGATGCACTTCCGCACGCACGTGAGCAGAGAGAATCGCGACAAAGCCAACCAAATGTATGGCAAAGTTCTCGACGAGTATCAGGCCGGGATGGTCGAGCACGACATTCACATCGGGATTTTTCTGAAACTACTCGATGATTTGGGAATTGCTGATAACACGATCGTGCATTACTCGACCGACAACGGTCCCCATTACAACACGTGGCCGGACGCCGCGGCGACTCCGTTCCAGGGCGAAAAAAATTCCAACTGGGAAGGCGGCTGGCGCGTGCCGTGTGCGATGCGTTGGCCAGGCGTGATCAAAGCCGGTTCCGAATCCAATGGTATCGTGCATCACATGGATATGATGCCCACCTTCCTCGCCGCGGCCGGAAAGAAGGACCTCAAAACGGACTTGCTCGATGGATACGCATCAAAGGCACTGAATCGCAACTACAAGATTCATCTCGATGGATACGATGTCACCGAGCACCTGAAAGACCCCCAGAACGTCCAGAGTCCACGCAACGAAGTTTTCTATTTTTCTGATACGGGTGACCTGACGGCGCTTCGTTATCAGGACTGGAAAATCATCTTCCTGCAACAAAAAACGATGGGGACTCTACGTGTCTGGATGGATCCCTGGGTCGAGCTTCGTACACCAATGATCTTCAACTTGCGTCGTGACCCCTACGAGCGGGCGTTGTTTACGTCGAACACCTACTACGACTGGATGATCGACCGCGCTTTCATGCTTGTTCCCGCACAAGCCTACGTGGCCGACTTTCTGAAGACGTTTCAGGAGTACCCGCCACGGATGGAGCCGGGAAGTTTCTCGCTTTCCAAGGTAATGGAGAAGATGAAAAACTCTAGCGGATCGAAGTAACCCGATCCCTGGCCTGCGGGGCAACAGGCTGCTGGCGAGGTCGCTATTTCATCACATTGGATGGCTCGCTCTGCGCCCCGTTTCAGGGTTCGCTGGCCGGGCAAATATGATATCGCGTGCATAGTGCTCTGTGCCGCGGCAATGACTTATGCCACGGTTGCCGCGATCGATTTCGCCGCATCCTGCTTCGCGGAAGCCGAACTGGCCACGCTCGAAGCGATCGCAGCCCGAATGGAAGCCGAGGACGTTAGAGTCGAATCAGGAACATAGACGACTTGATTGAAACGTTCCGTTGCATCTGTTGCGTTGCAAGTCCGGAACCGAGTTACCACAGCCACGATAGGGACAAGAGCTATGCATCATCGATTCGACGGTCACTGCGTTCTGGCGACATTGGGCGTTTACGCTCTTTTGCAACTGCCTGTTCAGGGGCAAGATCCGTTGCCATCATGGAACGATGGGCCAACGAAGTCCGCGATTGTTGGCTTCGTCAACGACGTGACGACGACCGAAAGCCCAGGCTTTGTTCCGATCGAAGAAAGAATTGCGACCTTTGACAACGATGGCTGTCTTTGGTCAGAGAAGCCGTTCTATTTTCAACTCGCCTTTGCCATCGACCGCGTGAACAAGCTCGCGACGCAACATCCCGAATGGAAGTCTGAGCAGCCGTTCAAGGCCGTCCTTGAGGGAGACCTCGAAACCGTGGCAAAATCGGGTAAAGAAGGACTGCTTAAGCTGGTGATGGCATCGCATGCGGGTATGACGACCGATGAATTCGCGGCGATCGTAAAAGACTGGCTAAACACAGCACAGCATCCGCGATTTGATCGGCGATACGACGAGCTGGTCTACCAACCGATGTTGGAACTGTTGGGCTATCTGCGGGCCAACGGATTCAAAACCTACATCACATCCGGCGGTGGAATTGAGTTTCTGCGCGTGTTTGCCGAGGAGGTCTACGGTATTCCCCCTGAGCAAGTGATTGGTAGCAGCGTTAAGACAAAGTTTGAACTGCGCGACGGCAAACCTGTCATTGTGCGCCTGCCTGAGTTCGACTTCATCGACGACAAGGCCGGCAAACCAGTGGGCATTCACAGCCACATTGGCCGTCGCCCGATCGCTTCTTTCGGCAACTCCGATGGTGACTTGCAGATGCTGCAGTGGACCGCGGCGGGTGACGGGCTCCGATTTTGTCTGCTGGTTCATCATACCGATGAGAGTCGTGAATGGGCGTATGATCGTGATTCCCACGTCGGTCGGCTCGACAAGGCGCTCGAGGCAGCCAAGCAGAATGGTTGGAACGTGGTCGATATGAAACGTGACTGGAAGGTGATCTATCCGTTTCAGCGCAACGATCACTATTACTTCCGCAAGAGCCAACAGGAACACGACGCTAATTGGGGATACTCGGGAAAGATCGGCCCAGAATACTGGGGTGATCTTGATCCCTCGTACGTTCTGGCCAAACGTGGGCGGCAACAATCGCCCATCGATATTCGCGAAACCTTGGCGCGTGACGATCTGCCCGACATCGAATTCAATTACAAGCCATCACGCATCCGTTTCATTTATAACGGGCACACGGTCCAGGAAAATCAAGATGCCGGGGGTTTTGGGAAAGGGCCACGGGGCAGGTCATTTCAGCTTGAACAATTCCATTTTCATTCACCCAGCGAACATACGGTGGGTGGCCACCAATTCCCGATGGAAATGCATCTGGTGCACAAGGCGAGCGATGGGACGGTTGGTGTTCTGGCCGTTCTGTTTGAGGTCGGCGAGCATAACTGGGCATTGGATCCGCTCTGGCAAAACCTGCCAGGACCCGATGCGCCTCGCCGAGAGGCGGACAACGTAATGGTCAACGCGGGTGACCTGCTGCCCGCGCAGCATGACTATTACTTCTATCATGGCTCGTTCACGACTCCACCCTGCACCGAACATGTCGAGTGGGTGGTGTTAAAACGAACCGTCAATATTTCACGGCAGCAGTTGGAACAGCTTCGCAAGATCGTCAACGGCAACAATCGGCCAGTGCAGAAATTGAACGGACGCGTCGTGTCATTGTCGAATTAGGGTCATTGCCGCATCAAATCAGTCTCGAGTCGCCATCAAGACAAGGCAATCCAGTCACATTGCTTCTTGTTTCACGGTGCGGCTTGCACGCATGTTTGCCGACATGTTCTGCCGTCATTAGATTTTTTTGCGGATTCTCAGCAAAGTGTTCAGCCACAGGTCAGCCATCGTCGATAAAGCCCGAAGATGCTGCCCTGTCGACATAATCGGCAATCGCGACCACGGTTCCCGGTGCCGTGTTCGATTGATCAGCCTTGAGTGGACCGTGGCTCGTCGTCTATGCCGCAACCTGTGATCACCAGCCAAAGCGGCTTGATGTGGAAGCGATTGATCTATTCGATAGCATGCTTATTGCTGGCGACGCCAGCAACGGTGGTGGCACAGCCTTTCGGCTCTGAGGAATCCGAGGCATTGTCTTCCGAGGATGCTCCGGCCATTGCTGGTCAAGGAAGATTCGTTTCGCAATCAACCAAGCCGTCTGTCTTGCCAAGTCTCCCAGAAATCGAGACAGGGTTCGCGTCAACAGAGCTGGCGCTGGAATGTGAATTCTCGGAGATCGACGACGAGCCATTGTGCCCGGAGTTTGCTTATGCAGCCTGGCTTGATGGCATTTCTGAATCTCCGCGACCCCCGGTAAAGCAAGTTGCGATGTTGCAGGCTGTATCAGCGATGCCGCGGTTCGATCTTAGTACTCGGGACATTGACGCGAGCGGGTTTTCCGGTACCTTCGCGTCCCGTCCCGGCCGGTTTGACGTCGGCCTGGACCTCTATTCGGCGCCCGAATTCAAAGACGGGCTCATTGTCTTTGGCCGCAACGTGGCGATGAAATTCGGCGGGTATGCAAAAGCGGATTTCATTTATGACTTCGATCCGATTGACTCGACCGACTCATTTGTCACGACTAGTATCCCCGTTGGCGCTCCCGGTCGAACGAACTTTCGCGCCCATGCGAGGCAGACGCGTCTGAGCTTTGACACTCGCTGGAAAACTGAAGGGCGTATCGTACAGATCTTCGTTGAAGGCGATTTCTTTGACGATGGAAACCAATTCCGATTGCGACATGCCTATGGTGAAGTGGGATCGATGTTGGTCGGGCGAACGTGGACCACGTTCACCGACGTCACGGCCGCGCCGGCAACGCTCGACTTTGAGGGGTCGGTTTCGAGTGTGAATCGACGACAGGCACAAGCTCGCTGGACTCAGCCGATCCTTGGCGATGATCTCACTTTGTCCCTGGCGATCGAAGATACTCGATTCATTGTTGTACCGCCGCCATCGCTGCCGGGCGAGGCTCGCTCGACTTCGCCGGACCTGATCGCGCGACTCAGGCTGGAAAAAGAGTGGGGCAAATTCCAATTCGCGTACCTTTACCGCAACGGTGGCTTTCAGCCAACCGGCGGCGAAGTGATCACAGGTAATGCTTGGGGTTTCAACTTTACAGGTGTGACGTTGCTGACCGAATCCACCAAGGCTTACTATCAGGTTCTGTTTGGAGAAGGAATCGGCAGCTATCGCGGACTTCCGGATGCCGCGCCCTCCTCGGCGACGACCGCTGACATTCTGCCCCTATTCGCATGGATGGTCGGAGTCACTCACGACTGGAATGATCGTTTCAGTTCCAATTTCACCTACGCTGCCAACAACCTTGAAAACGCGCCGCTTCAGTCGGCGGGCGATCTCCGTGAAACCTCTTACCTTGCCGCCAACTTGATTTGGAGTCCACTCGAACGAGTGAAAGTGGGCGTGGAATACCTTTATGGCACGCGCGAGAATTTCGATCGAGCCTCGGCTAGCGCACACCGTGTTCAGACGGCATTCATTTTCGATTTGCCGTGACGCAACGGTGCACTGTCTAGCGACCGAGCGAATGCCGCGTCGATCGAGTGAACCTAGGCATTGCGCAGATACTCATCACTGGTGGGGCCCTGGAAAGCTTTTAATCCGAATTCTGGCATGATCGCCAACACATGGTCAAAGATGTCGGCTTGGATTCGTTCGTACTCTCTCCAATCCTGTTTCGATGAGAATGCGTAGAGTTGGATCGGGAAACCCTCAGGGCCGGGCGGGAGTTGTCGGACGATCAAGGTCATGTCGTCACGTATGTCAGGGTGCTGCCTTAGATACTGTTCCAAATAAACACGAAACGCGCCGATGTTGGTCAGACCGCGGGCATTCGGAGGACGACGCGTCTCTTTGCTGAATTGCTTGTTATGCAATTCGATGTCCGCCAATTTTCGGTCAAAATATCCTCGCAGTAACTCGATTTCACGAAGCCGCTCGATCATTTCGTCCGTCAGGAAACTGATCCTGTCCATGTCGGCAGAGACCGCGCGCATGATCCGTCGCGCGCCAGATTCCTGCATGCCCCGCCAATTGCGGAAACTTTCGCTGACCAACGCGTAGGTCGGGACAGTGGAAATCGTCCTATCAAAATTTTGAACCTTGACCGTGGTCAAACCAATGTCGGTGACGATTCCATCAGCCCCATACTGGGGCACTTCGATCCAGTCGTTGATCCGCAGCATGTCGTTGCCCGCTAGTTGAATCCCAGCAACGAATCCGAGGATTGAGTCCCTGAAGACCAGCAACATGACCGCGGTCATGCCCGCCATCCCGCTTAGTAAAATCGTTACGGACGTGTCGAACACCACCGACACGCCCAGAATGATTCCCACCACCCAGACAACGATTTGCGCTCCTTGCGTTGCGAACCGAAGGGAAACGCCAGAGGGAAGATTCTCGTCCACCAGCACATCGCCACTGGCACGCAATATCGAATTGATGGCCACGATGATGATAACGACGACATAGCCTTCGATCAGGTTGCGGACGACGGCGAGAAGTTCGGGGAAACCATCCAGGGCCAGTGGGACCAACCAGTAGAAAGTCAGCACAGCGAGAATGTGCGCGCTTCGTCGCGCTACGAAACGGTCACGCAACGCCTCTAACCATTCCGTATCTCTCGTCAAACCGAGTCTTCGCACGATCGACGGCACGAGCGATCGAATGATCCATCCGGCAAACCGGTCAATGGCCAGTGCGCAAAGAATCAAAACGGCACAGCTGGCGATCGCGACACCGATGGCTGAAACGTTCTCAGGCAAACCGACCGATTGCTCGAACCAATTGCCAATATGCGTTTGCAACTTTCTGGCGTTTTCTTGCATTGTCACGAATTCGAATCAATCCAAAAGTGCTAGTCGCGGCTCCGATGTCGATGATAGTTCTGCAGAGTCGAGATTTTTGACGGCTTCGCCCGATACGGAGGCCGTCATCGATCTAGGAGAATGCAGTCGCCACGAAACGGCCGATCATTCGAATTGCCGAAACCTTTCGTGCGACAATCATACCCGGTCGCCCGGTTTGGCTCTCTTGTACCAAAGGGTAAGTTTGCGAACTTAATAGAGATTCTCTGATCGCGTTTCCCGAATACCTCGATCATCTTTGAGTCACCTCCGACAGAATATTCTCCATCCCAGTCGTCGCTCTCGATAATTTCGCTTTTGATAATTTCACGCTCGCTGACTGAATGCTTCGGAGCAAGGAATTAAAGCAAGTGCCGCGATTGTCGAGAATATTGGACCTGTCGGTGAGACGCCCCGACGGTCTTGGTCCGTCCAAAGAGAGATCTAGGAATCCGCATAACGGATCGCATTACCGTGTGAGAGTGGCCAGGAAAGGTATTGCCTCCGCTGTGCCCAAGATTTACAAGCCAGGAAATGGTGTTGATGTTGGTGCGTTATCTGAACGGCGCGATCGGTGGTGCGACCGATGAGTTCGACTTCGTTGCCCCAGAGAGCCCTATTTCCTTGCGTGAACCTCTGCGTCACGATCTTTCCGCAGTTAAGCTTGAACCACGAGCGGTTGACGTACTGCGATGCGCGGCCCGCGACTAAACTTTGACGAACCACTCGAGGCAAGTCGTCGGCGACTTCGGTGCCAAACGCAATCCACTGACGTGTGAAAAGACTGGCGTCCAATCTTGATTCACGTCTGCTCTGACAATTAATTTACCCATCACCAATCTCAATGGATTTAGCGGTGCGAAACGTCTTGTTATTGTCGATCCCCCTCTTGGTTGTAACGTGCTCGATGACCGCAGATGCCCAGCTGATCGTCGCCCATCGAGGAGCGTCCCACGACGCTCCGGAAAACACGCTCGCAGCGTTTTCGCTGGCTTGGCAGCAAAATGCTGATGCCGTCGAAGGAGATTTCTACCTTACGAAGGATCAGCAGATTGTTTGCATTCACGACAAGACGACCAAACGCGTCGCTCCACAACAAAAAGAATTAGTCATTGCGGAATCGACTCTTAAAGAGCTTCAGCAACTTGATGTTGGCAGTTGGAAACATGCTCGATACGCGGGTGAACGCATTCCCACATTAGAGGATGTACTAGCAACGGTGCCCGACGGTAAGCAGGTTTTTATCGAGATCAAGTGCGGTCCGGAAATCCTGCCGCTGTTGCAGCCTCAATTAAGATCGTCCGGGTTGAAGCCTGAACAGATCGTGATCATTTCTTTCAACAAGGACGTGGTGACGCAGACGCGAAAGCTAATGCCGCAATACAAAGCGAATTGGCTCACCAGTTACAAACAGGAAAGCGAAGCAAGCCAATGGAACCCGTCTCGAGAAATGGTGTTGGCGACGCTTGATCGTACCAATGCGACTGGGCTGGGAACGAAGGGAAATTTGAGCGTTATCGATCAGGCGTTTGCGGATGCGATTCGCAGCGCCGGGTTTCAGCTTCACGTGTGGACAGTCAACGACGTTGCAGCGGCGCTCAAGTTCGCTGCTCTCAGAGCAGCCTCAATTACGACGGACCGTCCGGAATTCATACGAAACGCAATTCGTCAACACTCAGCGTCAGAACGCTGAGGGTTCGTGCATCACCAAGTTCCGTTCCCCCAATACGCATGGTTGGCGTGCCGGTTTCAAGAAATCCGTTGCGATACAGGCTTCTAGCAAACCCGTTACGTCAAGAGACCCTCAATCAATCCTAACACGGCCACCAGAAACGCCGCGGTCGAAATCACGACCGTCGTTGAATTTGCTGGTATCCAGTCGTGCAGCGTTCGTCTGCCGAGGTCGCCGATCGGGTTGATATGTTTGCCGATCCAACCGGATGCTTCGGCGAACAGATAAGAGCCCGCAATCATCCCGACGATCATCGCAATGGCGTCGTAGTTGCCTTGCCCAAGCGCCGCCGCCCCCGTTCCAGGGCAATATGCCGACAAGGCGAATCCGGCGCCAAAGATCAATCCGCCGATCACGTTGGCAGCAACGCGTGTTGGTTTGATGTGCAGGTCCACAAACCCCAAGCGGTGCATCGTATGAATACCGATGGACCCAACAATCACGGCCGACAACATCACTTTCACAACCGTAAAGTCTTCCAGCAAAAGCTGACCGATCAACACGTGGAACTTGGCTACACCGCCTTTTTGAAGTAGGAATCCGAAAGCGATTCCAAAGACCAACCCAAGTATCAACTGGCGAGCGGGCGCGGCGGTCGGCGCAACATCCTCTTGGGACGGAGGCGTTTCGTGTTTCAGTGTTGACGGTTCATCAATGGTTGTTGCCATGACCTAAACTCCATACATCAACATGGCAGTGACGATACCACCGATGAAAAAACAAATTGCCGATATCCAAGAACCCACCGCTAGCTGCAACGTGCCACTGATACCGTGACCACTTGTGCAGCCGCCGGCCATTCTGGCACCGAAAGCCATCGCGATTCCGCCTGCCAATGCAGTAATGATTCGCAATGCGTCGCTCTGTGGCCCAAAACGATCCTGCCACATTTCGGGCAACAAGCGTCCCGTCCACTCACCGCCGGTCCAAGCGGAGATGAACGCTCCGATCACGACACCGCCGACCAGCATCAGTTCCCAGCCCACCTTGGGTGGATTGTCCTTAAAGTATTTCAGGGACGACGTATGCTTGGGTGCGGCTTGCAAACCGATCTGTCCCGCGATTCGAGCGTAGGCCGTCGAGGCACCCAGCGGCTTATTGGAAAGATAAAAGGTGAACATCGACAGTACGCCGATCAGACCGCCAACGACGTACGGCGACCAAGCTGCTCCCTCGTATTGCTGTGGATCGACGTCAGCTAATAGCATGGTCGTTAAGTCAAGAAGTCTCATGCATTCGCCTCCTGAAGGTGAGCGACTTCATATCCCGCCGCTGTCCAGGCGTGCCAACTGCCTGGCACATTCGCAACGTTCTTGAATCCTCGTGACTGCATCAAGCTCGACGCGATGCTGGCGCGATACCCACTTGCACAATAGGTGGCATAACGGGCCTCTTTATCTAAACCGTTGATCCGGTCCCGCATGTCCGCGATGAAGTGGTGTTCGGCCCCGGGGATGTGTCCGGATTCCCATTCGTCGGGTGATCGCACATCAAGAATGTTCAAGTCCGGATCGCTGATTTGTTGTTCTCGTAATTCGTGGACGGTCATTTGAGCCAATCGTTGCAGCGGTAGTCCCGCCATCTGCCACGCCTTCATGCCGCCGGAAAGATAACCTGCAAATCGTGAGTGACCGGTCCGTACGATCAGTCGCTCGATCACGTCGAGGTCCGTCTCGTCGTCAACGATCAGTAGTAGCCGTTGATCCAAGTCAAACATTTGCCCGACCCATGCGGACATCTCGGGGCGGTCGCCGATATTGATCGATCCCGGAATGTGCCCGCCACCGAAAGCCAACATGGAACGAGTGTCGATCACAGTCACGCCGGGTTCGCGCGAGGTGATGCGAAACTTGTCAGGCGGTAACGCCGGAATCGTAGGCAAACGGTGCATCACGTCCGGTCCAGATGCGTTCACTTTTTTTAGTTCCGGATAGTGCCACGGGGCCGGCGGCGCGTCATCGACCACAAACGATCGAAAGGCATCGAAGTTGGGAAAACGCAGGAATTTGTTCGTCCTACGTTCATACCCAATGGTGCTATTGAGTCGATCACCGATGTCGGCACCACACGCCGAACCCGCACCGTGCCCGGGATAGACGGTGACGAAATCGTCGAGTTTTAAGTAGTACTCGTACAGGGTTTGGTAGAGTTGCTTCGCAAGCCCCTCCGTTTCTTCGGCACCGAGCAAATCAGGACGGCCAGCAGAACCCACGAACAGCGAATCGCCAGTGAAGACGGCCCATGGAGTGCCAGCATTCTTTGATTCGCAGAGTTCATAAGAAAGATGTTCCGGCGTATGCCCCGGCGTATGGCGGGCGACCAATCGGAACGATCCAAAGTCGAACACTTGTCCATCCGAAACCGCCATGGCGTCGAACTGATAGTCCGCTTGCACATCGCTTAAGTATATCTTCGCCGTGCCAACTCGATCGGCTAGCGAACGACTGCCAGAGACAAAGTCGGCGTGGATATGAGTTTCAAAAATGTGGGTGATGGCAAGTCCGTGCTTGCGAGCGAGCGATTCGTAGACTTCCACGTCGGTTCGCGGGTCGATCACCGCGGCATGGCCGGTCGACGTATCGCCCACCAGGTACGAAAGCTGTGCAATTCCGTCAGTTAGAATATTCTCGAGAATGAACATGATGGATGATCCTTATTGTCTGGTTTAGCGGGACGCAAGCGAATCACTGCTCGATTGATCTTCCAAGTCAGCAATCAGCCGTTTCATTTGATCGATCTCTTTCCGTTGTGCTTCGATGATGTCGTCGGCGAGTGCGCGAACACGCGGATCCGAAATTTCGGCTCGTTCACTCGTTAGAATTGCGATCGAGTGATGCGGAATCATCGCCTTCATCCACGACACGTCTTGAACCGTCTCTTGGCTGCGGACCAAGTACAGCGAACCGGCAAAGATGCTCGCGCTGACGGCCAAAATCGCGATGTTTGCTTTGACGTTTTTGTGCATGCTCCACATGAACATCAGCATCACGATCGACATCGTCGCGCCCATCAGCAAAGCCATATAGAACCGCGTTTCGCTCCAGAAGACGTGATCCAGCGCGTACGTGTTCAGGAACATCAACAGCAACATGACGGATGTGGATGTGGCGATCATGGCTCCGAATCGAGCGTAGTTTGATTTAAACATGATGGGTCTCGTCAGCTTTCTAATTGTCCAGGTTTTTGGCGTTGTTGGATTCACCAAAATTGATGTCGGTTGAAGGATTTGGGTTGAGTCCCACGATTTACCGAGGCAAATCATGTGCCGGTGCCTGTTTCACCCGCTTAGAATGACCTGGCAAACGGGCGCCGCGACAACACGGCGTATTCTTGTTCTTGCGATGGCGCGAAGTTTGGTCGGTTTAAGACCACGGCAGACTGTTATCGACCGGCATGACTGACACTATTGCTTCGCAAGACATCCCTTTGAAACGATATCTCCGCTCAAAAAATCACGTTGCCAAGCAACAGAAGTAAGAACGCTGATTCCACCCCACGATTTACCGCTGCAAGGACAGAGAGACTCCATGAAACGAATGATGCAATGCTGCCGTTTTGCAATGGTGGTTTTCGGACTGCTATTCCCCGTTTCCGCCATCGATGCGCAGACCTCAAGTCGGAACAACTTGTCATCGGACGCTCATAACCTGGTTGGGTCGCGGCCAAACATTGTGTTTGTGTTGACTGATGACCAGGGCATGGGGGATTTGTCTTGCATGGGCAACAAAGTTTTGAAGACGCCGCATATCGATGACCTTTACGCTCATTCGATTCGTCTCACGGATTTCCATGTGAGTCCAACTTGTGCGCCCACACGTTCCGCTTTGATGAGTGGCCGCCCGCCGTTCAAAGTGGGTGTGACTCACACCATCCGCCAGCGAGAACGCATGGCTTTGGATGTATTTACCATGCCACAGATGCTGAAGTCGGCTGGATATACGACGGGACTATTCGGTAAATGGCACCTGGGTGACGAACAGGAGTACTTGCCGCAGAGTCGTGGGTTCGATGAGGTGTTGATGCACGGTGCAGGCGGAATTGGCCAGACCCGCCACGGTGACTTTGCCGCAAATGAGGAAAATCTGTACTTCGATAACGTGCTTTTGCACAACGACACCGTCGTGCGGACAAGAGGGTTTTGCACCGATCTGTTTTTTCAGGCCGCACTGAATTGGATCAAGAAACAGAACGAGTCGAGCAGCCCTTACTTTGCATACATCGCACTGAACGCTCCGCATGCCCCGTTGGTTGCGCCGAAAAAGTATACCCAGCGATTCATTGATCTCGGCTACGACCAGGGAACCGCCGGTCGCTACGGAATGATTGAGAATATTGATGACAACGTTGGTCTGCTGATGCAAAAACTTGCCGATTGGAATGCATTGGATGACACGTTAGTGATTTTCATGACCGATAATGGCGCCACGCATTTGAGTGGATCACTGAATGGCAAAAAGGTCTCGCACTTTAATTTCAACATGCGAGGAAGTAAGAACTCGCCGCATGAGGGCGGGACACATGTGCCAGCGTTCTTTCGATGGAAAGGCGTGCTGGGTGAAGGTGTGGACGTTGACGCGTTGACGGACCACGTTGATGTTTACCCCACATTTGCAGAACTGGCTGGTGCTGTGTTGCCCAATGACATGCAGACGTTGGAGGGTCGCTCGCTGTTGCCGCTGCTAATAGACAATGAATCTGATTGGCCGGACCGTGAGTTGTTCATCCATTGCGGTCGCTGGAACGAGGGGCAACGTGCTGCAGCGAAGTACACAAAAAGCGGAGTTCGCACCGAACGCTGGCGACTGATTGACCATGCACAGCTTTACGACATAGCCGCTGATCCAGGCGAGTCAAAGAATGTTGCCGCGTCGAATCCGCAGGTCATTAAGCGATTGCAGGATGCATTTGACCAGTGGTGGGAATCGACGTTGCCTTTGATGGTCAACGAGGGACTTCCCGCGATTGGTCCGCACGAGCAACCTTTCGCTCGACGCTACGAACAACAAATGAAAGAGCAGGGAATTCCAGATTGGGCGCCCGCCGAAGCATTCACGCTAAGATCGACCCCGTAGTGCTGCATCGTCGATGCATTCATGTTCACTAATGGGCCGGTAAAGACTGCTGCAAGGATTCTCTATTTCGACGGCTCCGTCAGCAGCCATATCTACCGATGCAGTGCACCCGCCCCAGCAAGCTCGTGCAACGATTTACCAGATTCCTGGCCGTACCGATGGACTGTCTTTCTCGTGTCCCATCTATAATCGTGGGAAAATGAGTGTCTGACGCTGGTTGCGCTGCTTGGTGCCGTTGGCAACAACTCGAATGAGAAATCGAATTCATGAAAAGAGAAACAGCGGCGGCAAGTTTTTCTTGTACCGTTCTCAGCGGCTTGTTCCACCATCGCTTGGCGCTAGCCTTGACTGCGCTCTTGTTGCCGCTTGCCATGATGCCGGAATCGGACGTCTTAGCCGATGAGGCGATGGGAAAAGAACGGTCGCTGTCTCGCCCGGACAAGCCGCACTTGGCAGCATTTGCCAACGGCATAGCGAAGATCATTGAACAAAACTGCAGTGGCTGCCATGGCGAGAGCAATCAGGAAGCCGAGCTCCGTTTTGACGAGCTCGATCCCGCGATGTCGTCCGACCACGACGTGTCGGTTTGGTCGTCGGTTCGCGATGCACTGAATTCACATCAGATGCCACCACCAGATGAGGAGCGTCAACCCAGTGAGCAAGAGCGACAGCAAATCATCGACTGGATTGATACGTCGTTTGAGCGTGTTGCCCAGCGGCGCCGCGCAACGCGACCTTCACCGATGCGACGTCTGACGGTTGCTGAATATGAGAACACACTGCAAGAACTGTTCGGCGTGAATGTTCCATTCGCGCAGAATCTGCCAGCGGCGCCTTTGTCTGAGTATGGGTACTCGCGTGACGCCGCGTTGTTAGGCGTATCCGCGCTCGAGCTTGAATACTTTCTGAGTATCGCCCGTCAAAGCGTAGATGACTATGTGATATTCGCCGAGCAAATCCCCGATCGCGAGCACTATTTGATTGAATTTGAAGACGTTGAGTATCGCCCAGGCGTCTCCGGTGGATACTCCGTCGACAATCCTTTGACAGAACAGGAATTGGTGGCCAAGCGACGGGCGAGGGAAGTGGGGCCGGTCACCTACGCCGACAGAACTTTATTCCCGTTGCCCGATGGGCCACTTGATCTGCACTCGGAAGAATTAAATCGGTCGGATCGGCAGAAATTCCACCAACAATTCGCCAAGTTTAAAAGTCACCATCTCTATAAAGCTGGTGAATTGGTTGCCCGAGTACATGTTGCTGCAAAATTAGGTGACGACGGCTCGGCACCTCGACTTCGGTTCAGGGTTGGCAGCACTTCGAGCACGGAATTCACGGTACCCGTTGACTGCGAATGCGATGTCACGGCGTCCATCGAGAATCCGCAAGTGTGTACGTTTCGGATTCCGTTCCGACGTATTCCAAACGCAAAGACTGATGATGAGGACGAAAAGGAAACGAGTCTAACGCTCTTTGTGTCCAATGAGTCACATGATGCCGATGCGATCTACAACGTTGTTCCCGAGGGTTACAACTTCGCTCCGAATAAGGCCGGGCTTATGTCGCGATACCGAAAAACGCTTGCGGATTCGATCGTTCAGAAAGCATCGATGCGCGGCGCGGGCGTGAACGAGCTTTACTTGGATGCCGTCGAAATCGACATCGTACCGTTTGGTCTGGATGTGAACGCGAATCTATGGCGAATCGACGCACAGCGTGCCAATCTGAATGCGGGGGTCGCCTCACGGACTGTTGCAATGGAGTCGCTGCACGCGTTTATGCAGCGTGCTTATCGCCGTTCCATCTCGCCCACAGAATTGGACTCGATGATGTCAATGTATGATCGATTCACGAGCGAAGGTGATAGCTTTGAGGAAGCTCTGAAAGAAGCGTTCAGCACCGTTCTCATCTCGAATCCATTCTTGTACGTGGCCGCGCCGATTGCTGAAGAAGATCATCCGTTCATTTCCGAGGAAGAACGCAGCCAGATCGCGTCCCGATTGTCTTACTTTCTTTGGAGCGGCCCGCCTGATGATCGTCTGCTGGAACTGGCGTCTCGAAATCAACTTAGCGATCCTGCCACGCTTGCGGCGGAAGTGAATCGTATGCTTGATGACGGACGCGCTCGCCGTTTCAGTGAACAATTCGCTCGTGAATGGTTGCGTCTGGACAAGTTTGATCTTGTCGCCGTCAATCCGGAATTCTATCCCCATTATGATGAAGACCTCGGCGACGACATGGTCGCCGAGACCATCACCACGTTTCAGGAAATCTTTCATGGTGACAAAGACGCACGTGAGCTGATTTCATCCGAGACGGTTTACGTCAATCAACGCTTGGCTCGCCATTACAGATTGCCACCCGTAACCGGCGGCAAATTTCGAGCGGTGACCGTGCCGGATTACCGGACGCGCGGCGGCTTGCTTCACCAAGGGGCCGTCTTGACCATGACGGCCGACGGCGCGGAATCGAATCCGATCTATCGTGGCGTTTGGATTTTGGAACGTCTGTTACACGACCCTCCTCCGCCACCGCCTCCATCAGTACCAACGTTAGAGGCGTCCTCGGCTGATTTTGCGGGCCTGACGCTAAAGGAAAAAATCGAGCTGCATCGTAAACCGAGTGCCTGTCAGTCCTGTCATGCCAGGATCGACCCGTGGGGGCTGGCGCTTGAAAATTTCGACGCGATTGGGGCGTGGCGTCAAGAGGCCTTGGTGATCAACCCGGACACCGCGGCTCAGTCGTTTGCGCCCATCGATAGCAGTTCGGTCCTGCCCACCGGTGAGGAGATTGAAGATTCCCGAGACCTCGCTTCCTACCTGTCAGACGAACGCGACGAAGAGTTCACGCGCGCTCTAACGTGGCACATGATGACCTACGCACTCGGTCGCGCGCCCAATCTTGGCGATGAATCCGAACTCAAAGCGATTCATCGTTACTTCCGAACGTCCGGATACAAATTGTCGGCTCTTGTCCTCGCCATTGTGCAAAGTGAAGTTTTTCAGACGATGCCCGATGGACCCGGTAAGAATGCCACAGAAGCTGTGCAGGCAAGCGTATCACCCTCAATCGCAACACCGAATGGAAAGCAGAAATGAGTCGTTCACTTCGCCACACCCGCCGCAAGATGTTGCAACTTGGATTGACTGGCATGGCGCTGCCACCGCTGGCTTCTTGGGTCGGGGCGTCCGGCGTCGCCCGCGCATCCACAAAGGACAAGCCACCCGCTCGATTGGTCACGATCTTTTTCCCTAATGGTGTTTCGCTGCCGCCCGAAGGGCACAATAGCTTCAGAGATTGGAATTGGTTCCCGCATCATCCGGGTTCCGATTATGTGATGACCAATACGCTTCGGCCGCTCGCCGATCTTCGCAGCGACATGTCGATTCTGTCCGGATTTTCTCACCCCAATCTCCGCACGAATATCACGCACTCATGCAGCGCGCAGTTCCTGACGGGCGAAGACCAATCGAAGGGCTACAAGAACTCGATTAGCTATGACCAGCTTTTCGCCGAAGAAATTGATGGCGCGACACGATTCTCTTCCATCGCATTGTCCACGTCCGGAGGGACGGGTAGCCCAGGCCGTCCGGCGACCCTTTCCGTTAATCGCGACGGCGCACTTGTTCCGGCCATGTCCGATCCGCAAGCGATCTTTAACCGGCTGTTCGTTTTGGACTCTCGAGGTGTGAAGGCAAGATCGCGGGCAATTGCTCGTGACCGCAGCATTCTGGATCAAGTCAGTTCAAGATTGCATGGCTTGAATGCCGAACTTGGGGCCGAGGATCGGAGCCACCTTGATTCGTATCTGACGGCCACTCGAACACTAGAAAGGCAGCTTGAGCGCGCCAACGATTGGTTGAACATTCCGAAACCCGAGGTGGATCGGTAGTGTCCGTCAAGTTGCGCACATTTGATTTCCAGCCTGACT
>TARA_R110002049_G_scaffold23545_10_pt1 | contig 123420 bp, 128 predicted proteins | sample TARA_R110002049 | Tara Oceans TARA_R110002049 (sample SAMEA4396941) | marine metagenome | biome: Polar Biome; feature: [SRF] surface water layer (ENVO:00010504); material: water (ENVO:00002006), including particulate matter (ENVO:01000060) such as... | depth 5 m | reverse complement strand
GCGTTAACGGGCGCGCGCCTGATACGTTTACTCGGCCACTGTGGTCGGCGTGTCATCGGTCACGGAAATCGCAACCTCGTCCTTTTCACAGGCTGTGCGCACGCCGGCGGCATAGTCGGGGTGCACCTTTTCCAAAACAGCATACCAACGCTCCTTGACCGACTGCGAACAGGGTGCCAGCGCGCCGGCCATGTTCGAATGCAGGCGATCACGTTGGCCCTGATCGAACACTTCCAGATACAATTTACGCGGCTGCACGTAATCTGCGTCCGATTCCTCTTGCTTGTAACGATCAGCGTCGCCGGAAATACGCAGCGGCGGTTCCATCACCGACGGATCGGGGCGGGCGGCCTCGGCATATTGGTTCGGCTCATAGTATGCGTCCGGGTGTCCGGTGATCTGCGGAAAGAACCGCATGCCCCCGTCCTTGTGATAATGCTGTACCTTTGCGGCCTTGGGCGCATTGGCGGGCAGGGCCTCGTAATGGGTGCCCAACCGGTAGCGGTGCGCGTCAGCATAGGAAAACACCCGCGCCTGCAACATCTTGTCAGGTGAAAAACCGATGCCGGGGATCTTGTTCGACGGCGAATAAGCCGCGTTTTCAACCATCTGGAAATAGTTGTCCGGGTTCTTGTTGAATTCCAACATCCCGACCGGGATCAGCGGATAGTCACCATGCGGCCAGACCTTTGTCAGATCGAAGGGGTTAAACCCGACGGTTTCGGCGTCTGCCTCTGGCATGACCTGAATGTTCAGCTCCCATTTCGGGAATTTGCCCTCGTCGATGGCGTTGTACAGATCTTCCTGAAAGCTTTCGCGCGTCTGACCGATCAGCTTTTCCGCCTCTTCATTGGTGCGGTTGCGGATCTCCTGCTGGCAGCGGAAATGGAACTTGACCCAATGCCGCTCGCCCTTGGCGTTCCACATCGAATAGGTGTGGCTGCCGTAGCCGTGCATATGCATCGGGTTCACCGGGATGCCGCGGTCGGACATCAGGATCGTCACCTGATGGACAGATTCCGGCTGCGCGGCCCAGAAATCAAACATCGCCTCTGGGGACCGCAGGTTTGTCTTGGGGTGGCGTTTCTGGGTGCGGATGAAATCGGGGAACTTATAGGCATCACGCACGAAAAAGATCGGGGTGTTGTTGCCCACGACGTCCCAGTTGCCGTCTTCGGTGTAGAACTTGATCGAGAAACCGCGCACGTCACGTTCGCTGTCGGCAGCACCCAATTCGCCCGCCACAGTCGACCAGCGCGACAGGATATCGCAGGTATTGCCGACCTTCTGAAAGATCGACGCGCAGGTGTATTGGCTGATGTCATGGGTGACCGTGAAAACACCCTCGGCGCCCCAGCCCTTGGCGTGGACCGCACGCTCGGGGATACGCTCGCGGTTTTGATGCGCCAGCTTTTCGAGCAGTTGATAGTCTTCGAGCAGGACCGGGCCGCGCTCTCCTGCGGTTTGGCTGGTCTCGTTGGTTGGCATTGGCGCGCCGGCGGATGTGGTCAGGCGGTTGCTCATGAGTCGTCCCTCTGGTTAGAATCATTCCAAAGGAGAATGACAGGGGTATGCAATAATTTCCAATTGCAGTTTTCTCTAATTTTGATAGCTTTTGGTTATGAATTTCACTCTCAAACAGCTCGAATATTTCAAAGCCTTGGCAAAGCTGGGGAATTTCGGGCGCGCCGCCGAGGCCTGCAATATCTCGCAGCCCGCACTTTCCGTACAGATGCGCGCATTAGAAGATGCCTTGGGCGGGCGATTGATCGAGCGGCAGACCCGCGCCTCTGTGCTGACGCCGCTGGGCCGTCAAGTGCTGGGGCAGGCCGACGACATCCTGATCCGCGCAAGGCTGCTGGATGCCACGGCGCGCGGGGAGGTGGGGCTGGCGGGCACGCTGACGCTGGGGTTGATCCCCACAATTGCGCCCTATCTGCTGCCGGGCGTTCTGGCGGCGCTGCGCGCACAGGATATTTCGCTGCGCGTCGAGGTGCGCGAGGCACAGACCGATCAACTTCTGACCGCCCTGCGCGAAGGGGCGCTCGACGTCGCGGTGATGGCACTGCCCAGCGGCGAGGGTAGCCTGAAAGAAACATTTCTGTTCGAGGACCGCTTTCTTTTGGCCGGCTCGGCCGAGCGGATGGCAGCAGCCGACGTGTCCCATCCGACCGATCTGAACCGCACGCCGCTGATGCTGCTCGAAGATGGCCACTGTCTGACCGATCAAGCGCTTGAGGTGTGTCAGCGCGACCGCACCCAGGCTGGTATCAATACCGGTGCTTCGTCACTCGCCACCCTGTCACGGCTGGTCGAGGCGGGGTTTGGCATGACCTTGATGCCCGAAATCGCTGCCAAAACCGAAATGGACGCGGCACCGGGGCTGCGCGTGGCCCGTTTTAGCGACCCAGAACCGTCGCGCCGCATCGGTCTGGTCCGCCGCGCCAGCACCCCCGACAGCGATTGGCTGACCCATTTGGCAGGCGCACTACGCCAGGTCGGCGAGGGGTTGACGGCGGCAATGCGCGGCTGAGAGAAGGGCGGCGCGGTAACAAGCCATAGCTAACGCCCTGACTTTCTCAGCCCCGGCAAACGCAAAAGGCCGGGGCGTATACCCGGCCTTCCGATCATCATCAGCAAAATTTACGCCGCTTTGGTCTTGGCCTGTTCGCCCAGATACTCCAGCAGGTTTTCCGGGCTGGACACGCCATAGGGGTCTTCGGCGTGGTTGTCGCAGATGCCGGGCTCTTCGAACCATGCCTCAATCGCGCCGTCGTTGACGATGGCGGCATAACGCCAGCTGCGCGGGCCAAAGCCGAGGTTGTCCTTGGACACCAACATGCCCATGCGGCGGGTGAATTCACCGGACCCATCTGGGATCACGTCGATATTCTGCACGCCCTGCATCTCTTTCCACTTGTTCATCACAAAGCTGTCGTTGACCGACAGGCAATAGATCGCGTCGATGCCGTGCTCTTTGAAGGCGTCAAAGTTGTTTTCAAACCCCGGCAGCTGGTAGGTGCTGCATGTGGGGGTAAAGGCGCCGGGCAAGGAGAACAGGATCACACGCTTGCCGCTAAAGAAATCCGCGCTGGTCTTGTCTTCCCAACGGTAGGGGTTGTTGCCCTCGATGCTGTCGTCACGCACGCGGGTGCGGAAGGTGACATTTGGAACTTTGATACCGGTTTTCATCGCGTCTTCCTTTCAGTATTTGGTCTTTGCCGTCCTCCTATTGGAAATTCGCCTTGGTTTCAATTCAGAAATGCTGCAACTGCACAATGGTTATATCCTGCATAAACAGCATGTTACCCGATCCCACAGAGCCTTGTATCAAATGCATGGCAGCCTTGCGGTGGCAGGTAAAAGGACGGTGGTGTTCAGCCGCCAGATAACTATGTTATGCACCAAGTGACCATTCCGCAGAGGCCCAAGTAATGCGCGACCTGAAGATCCCTGAACAACGCCACCCCGAAAAGGCCCGCAAGCCTGACAATGCCCAGCCGAAAAAGCCGGCCTGGATCAGGGTCAAGGCGCCGGGTGGCAAGGGATATGCCGAAACCGCCAAGATCATGCGCGACAATAAACTGGTCACCGTCTGCGAAGAGGCGGGCTGCCCCAACGTCGGTGAATGTTGGTCGCAGGGCCACGCCACAATGATGATCATGGGCGAGGTCTGTACCCGCGCCTGCACCTTTTGCAACATCGCCACCGGCAAACCGCCCGAGGCGCTGGACGCGTTTGAGCCGGGCCGCGTCGCTGATGCCGTGGCCAAACTGGGCCTGAACCACGTTGTGATCACCTCTGTTGACCGCGACGATATCAAGGACGGCGGGGCCGAGCATTTTGCCCAGACCATCCGCGCCGTGCGCCACCGCAGCCCCGGCACCACCATCGAAATTCTGACACCCGATTTCATCCGCTGCGACCCGTCGGTTCTGGAAAAGGTCGTCGAGGCGCGCCCGGATGTGTTCAACCACAATCTTGAAACCGTGCCCGGCCTCTATCCAGAGGTGCGCCCCGGCGCGCGCTATTTCCATTCCCTGCGCCTGTTGCAGCGGGTCAAGGAACTGGACCCCTCGATGTTCACCAAATCGGGCATCATGGTCGGTCTTGGCGAAGACCGCCAATCGGTCATTCAGGTGATGGAAGACATGCGCGCCGCCGACATTGATTTCCTGACCATCGGCCAGTACCTGCAACCCACGCCGAAACACCACCGCGTCGACCGTTTTGTGCATCCTGACGAATTTGCCGCCTATGAAAAATCGGCTTACGGCAAGGGGTTCCTGATGGTGTCGTCCACACCCCTGACGCGGTCGAGCTATCACGCCGGCGATGATTTCGCCCGTCTGCGCGAGGCCCGCAACCGCAAGTTGGGGCTGGCTTAATCCGCCACCGTAGGCACGGATTTGAGGTAGGCAGCAATCGCCGCGCGGTCGCTTTGCGGCAATTGCGCGAGGTTGCTGACCACCTCGGCCATCTCGCCGCCGGCACTGTCATACTCAGGCGTGAAACCTGAGGTGAAATATTCCACCAGATCGGCCTCGGACCAGTCCAGCCCGCCGGGTGTGATGTTGGGAATTTTGCCCTTGCCCGACGGATTTGGCGCCCCAGCCAGCCAGTTTGACCGGTCCAGCCCGCCCAAGGCGTTGCGCGGCGTGTGACATTCCCCACAATGCGCCAGTGCTTCGGCCAGATATCGGCCCCGGCTGACCACCGCATCATGATCCCCCGTCAGAACAAAATCATCTTTTAAAAATAACAGCTTCCACAGGCCGAGCCCACGACGGACGTTGAACGGAAATCCCACATCATGGGCCACGTCTGGCGTGGCGGCGGCAGGCAGGCTTTGCATATAGGCAAACAGATCCGCCACGTCCTGCGGGGCAAGATGGCTGTAGGCGGTATAGGGAAAGGCAGGGTAATAATGCTGACCCTCCGGCGACACGCCCCGCGTCAGCGCACGGGCGAACTGCGGCAGGGACCATCTGCCGATACCGTGATCCAGATCGGACGAGATATTGGGCGCATAGAAGGTGCCAAAATCACTGGCAAAGGCCAGCCCGCCGGCAAGCACCCTCTTGGCCTCCGCCTTGGCGCCCGGTTTGGCGTGGCACGACACACACCCCCCGGCGGCAAAGATCAGTTGCCCGGCCTGTGCATCGGGCGTCAGCCCTGCGGCATAATTTGCATCAAGCGGGGCAGGGCGCGTCAGCACCCACCCCGCTGCCGCGCCAATCACGGCGCAGCCCATCAACAAAATGGCATAACGGCGCAAGGATCAGTTCTTGGGGCCGCGATAATCGTCGTGGCAGGCCCCGCAGGCCTTGCCAACATCACCCATCGCCGTCTTGAGACTGTCCAGATCGGTGGCAGCGGCGTCGATCATGGCCGCACTGGCCATCTGTAGCGCGTTTAGCCGATCTGCAAACCCGGCCGCATCGCTCCAGACTTCGGGTTTGGCGCGCGAGCCGTCAATGGCGCCTTGCTCGGTGCCTTCCAGCCACATCGTGGCGGGTGCCATGCTGGCGGCGGCGTGCAGATTGGTCGCGGCGGCACGGGCCAGATCGGCATCATAATCCGCCTCGCCCTTGGCCATGCCACCCAGAATTCCGGTGTGATAGGCGATCAGCCCCATCTGCGCATGACGCGCTTCCACCGCGGCAGCGGCGGCCTTGTCACTGTGCGACGCGGCAAAGCTGGCAGTGGCGAGGATCACTGTACCAAGACAGAGCGCGCTTGTTTTGCTGGCAAAATTCATCGGTATCTCCCTGTTGCTGACCTAGCGTAACACGGGAAAGTGAGCCTGCAAAAAACAAAAACGTGAACGGCGGCGCGGTGCCCTGACGCCCCAAATCCGGTCTCAGAACTTGCGCGGTATACGTTCGGCGGTGGCCCAGTCCGGCCACCAGCCCATCCATTCGATCCCACCGATGATCAGCGCCAATGCAATGACGCCAAAGACCAAAAGAACACGTTTCAACGACGGCGGATTGCGCGCCCAGCGGGACATGCGCAGCAGCCAGATCGGGTTCATGTGAAACGCACCTTGCCGATGAACGGCAGGTTGCGGTTGCGTTGGGCAAAGTCGATGCCGTAGCCCACGACAAATTCATCGGGAATTTCAAACCCGGTCCAGTCGGCCTTGAGATCCACCTCGCGGCGGCTGGGCTTGTCGAGCAGCGCAATGGATTTCAGCCGCGCCGGTTCGCGTGAACGCAGCATGTTGGTGACATGATGCAGGGTGTGCCCGGTGTCGACGATATCCTCGACCACCAGCACATCACGCCCCTCGATGGCGCCGCGCAAATCCTTGAGAATACGCACTTCGCGGCTGCTTTCGGTGCTGTCGCCGTAGCTGGAAGCTTCGAGAAAATCGACCTCGATCGGTAGATCCAATTCGCGCACCAGATCGGCAATAAACACGAAAGATCCGCGCAGCAGCCCCACAACCACCAGTTTGTCGGTGCCTTCAAATTCATCATGGATAGACTTGGAAAGCGCCTCGATCCGGGCCGCGATGGACTTTGCCGAGATCATTTCGTCGATAACATATGGCTTGTCTGACATGGCTTTGCCCTTGAATCTGCGCGCCTCAACAGTGAGATAGGGGGTAACCTGCCAAATGACGGAAAGCAATGCCAACACATTCAGAGACCCGCAACCTACCCTACACCGCGCAACAGATGTACGATCTGGTGGCCGACGTGGGGCGTTACCCCGAATTTCTGCCCTGGACCGCTGCCGCCCGTATCCGCAGCGACGAGGACCGCGGCGATCACCGTGTGATGGAGGCCGATCTGGTGATCTCCTTTAAAGTGTTCCGAGAGCGGTTCACCAGCCGCGTCGTGCTGTGGCCCGAAGCGATGAAGATCGACACCGAATACCTTGACGGGCCGTTCAAACATATGAAGTCAAACTGGGCCTTCGAAGATGCGCCAGACGGCTGCAAAGTGCATTTCTTTGTTGATTTTGAATTCCGCAACGCGATCTTGCAGAAAATCATCGGCGTGGTTTTCAACGAGGCGATGACGCGGGTTGTCCGGGCGTTTGAAACGCGGGCGGCGGCGCTTTATGGGTCTGGAAGATAAAAGAAAAATGCCTCCGGCGGGGAATATATAAGACCAAAAAGAACAACAAAGGCAGCGCGGTTACGCGTCAGGCAGCGCGAGCAGTCTGGCGTAGAGCAGGGCCAGCGCGTGATCGCGCGCCGCCCGGCGGACGGCATCGCGACCCAGCGGGCCGAACTCGACCGTTTCGGCCTCAGTACGTGTCGTGGTGGCGGTGGCAAAGCATACGCGCCCTTCTGGTTTGTGCTCTGATCCACCGGGGCCTGCGATGCCGGTGATCGACACCGCAAGTGCGGCGTCAGAATGCGACAGCGCGCCCTTGGCCATCTCGCGCGCCACCGGCTCAGACACCGCACCATCGCTGTTCAGCGTGGCGGCATCGACACCGAGCATCTGCATTTTAGCGCCATTGGTATAGGTGACAAACCCGCGGTCAAACATCGCGGACGACCCCGGCAGATCGGTCAATGCAGCCGCAACCATGCCGCCGGTGCAGCTTTCGGCGCAGGTGATCATGACGCCGTTTTTTCGCGCTATTTCAAGGATTTCGCCTGCTATCATCATCGTATTACATCCCGTGGTAAAGCGCCGCCAGCGCCATCACCCCAAGGGCGGCAAAGATGCCGGCAAAGACATCATCCAGCATCACGCCCAGCGCGTCACCACGCCGGTCGGCCCAACCGATGATCAAGGGTTTGGTGATATCAAAGAGCCGGAACAACACAAAAGCGGCGATCCAGCCGGGCCACATGGCAAGGATTGATATCTCCATCGACCAGGCGGCGTAGGACAGCGGCAACAACGCAATCCATTGTCCGACCAGTTCGTCCACGACAATATGCGAGGGATCGTGATCGTCGCTGCCCTTGGTCATTTTCGCAGTCGCCCACCACCCCTTGATAAAGGCCGCAATGATGCCGACCACCAGCAGCGGCAGCCCCCCGATGACATGCAGCAGCCAGGCCCATGGCAATGCCACCAGTGACCCCCACGTGCCGGGTGCGGGGCGGATGTAGCCGACACCCAAAAGCGTGCCGATCAGGGTTGCGAGTTTCATATCTTCACCAATGTTGCTGTGGCCATACAGGCGATGCCTTCGCCCCGGCCGGTAAAGCCCAGACGCTCCGATGTGGTTGCCTTGACCGACACGCGATCGATGTCGATGTTCAGCATATCGGCCATTGCGGCGCGCATCTGCTGCACGTGCGGGCCGATCTTGGGAAATTCGCAGATGAGCGTGCAATCGACATGGGTCAGGGTAAATCCCATCGTATGTGCCAGTGCCGCGGCGTGACGCAGGAAAATATCGCTCTCGGCCCCTTTCCACTGTGGATCGCTGGGCGGGAAATGTTGACCGATATCACCCCGTGCCAGCGCCCCATAGATCGCATCCGTTACTGTATGTAGCCCCACATCCGCGTCGGAGTGGCCAACAAGCCCCTGATCATGCGGTATTTTAATGCCGCAGAGGGTGACATGGTCACCGGGGCCAAAGGCGTGCACGTCAAATCCGTTACCGGTGCGAATATCCATTTGTCTGTCCAATATGCGTGCGGCACGGGCCAAATCGCCCGGCAGGGTAATCTTTAGGTTATCGGCACTGCCTTTTGTGATCGCAACCGTCAAACCGGCGGCGCGGGCAACCTCGACATCGTCGGCGGCAGGGCCGGTATAGGCGGTGTGGGCGGCGCGGATCGCAGCCAGATCGAAACCCTGCGGCGTTTGTGCCGCGTATAGGCCACTACGGTCCTGCAACCCGGTCACACTGCCTTGTTGCCCATGCCACAGCGCATCGGTGATCGGCAGCCCCGGCGCGGCAGCGGCATGGGTGGCCAGCGCGTCGATCACATCGGTGATCACCCGGGCGCTGACACAGGGGCGGGCGGCATCGTGGATCAGGACGCGGTCGGCATCTTTGACCGCTGCCAGCCCGTTACGGACCGATCCGGCACGATCTGCGCCACCGGTGACCAGCGTCACATCCGGCCCCGCAAGGCCAGCCGCACGGGTCTGATCGTCGGGGTGCAGCACCACGATGATCTGTGAAATCTGGGGCAGGGCACGAAACGCCGCAATGGTGTGGTCGATCACCCGTTTGCCACCCAGCATTTGCCACTGTTTCGGCACGTCACCCCCGGCGCGGGTGCCCCGGCCAGCGGCGACAATCAGCGCGGCGACGGACATGGACACACAGAAATGGCAGGGCGTTTCAGCATACCTCTGTCTAGGCAAAGCCGGCGACGGGTGCAATCGCGCAGGTGCGCGCTTAATATTTAGGCATATGCCGTCAGGTCAGGCCCATTTGATGCCCTCTTTTATTGAGCTTCGTGCCATAGACCGCTACACCAACGGGAACTGCACAAGGATTAAGCACGTGACAGCGCCCGAGATGCGTTTTGACCCGCCAGTGTTTCTGGCCCCGATGGCCGGAATCACCGATCTGCCGTACCGCACATTGGTGGCGCGTTTTGGGGCTGGGCTGGTGGTGTCTGAAATGGTGGCAAGCCAGGAATGGCTGACCGACCGCCCCGGCACCCGCGAAAAGGCTGAACTGGGTCTTGGGGTCGAGGGTACGGCGGTGCAACTGGCCGGGCGCGAGGCGGCGCCAATGGCCGAAGCGGCGCGGATGATCGAAGCGCAGGGCGCGCGGATCATCGACATCAACATGGGCTGCCCGGCCAAGAAGGTCACGCAGGGGGCGTCAGGCTCGGCCCTGATGAAAAACCCCGATCATGCGTTGCGCCTGATCGAGGCGGTGGTGGGCGCGGTCAGCGTGCCGGTCACTCTCAAGACCCGGCTGGGCTGGGACGATGACATGCTGAACGCGCCTCAGATCGCGCGGGCGGCGGAAAATGCCGGCATCCGCATGATCACGATCCATGGCCGCACCCGCTGCCAGTTCTACAAGGGCCGCGCCGATTGGGCCGCGATCCGGGAGGTCAAGAACGTGGTTGATATCCCGGTGATTGCCAATGGCGACATCACCTGTAGCACAACCGCGCGCACCGCGCTGGACCAATCCGGCGGTGACGGGGTGATGATCGGGCGCGGTGCGCAGGGGCGGCCCTGGCTGCTCGCCGAGGTGGCGCATGATCTTTACGGAACACCGGCGCCAAATATCCCGCAGGGGGCCGACTTTGTGGAGATGGTGGCGGGGCATTTTGAGGCGATACTCTCCTTTTACGGGGCCAAAATCGGCGCACGCGTCGCGCGCAAACATCTGGGCTGGTACATGGATCACTGCGCCACGCCGGGCGATCTGCGGCGCGCGCTGCTGACCGCACCCGATATTGCCGCCACCCGGTTGCTGATCCGCGAGGCGATGTTTGCCGCACCGCGTCAGGCCGCCGCGTGAACGCGGCCGTGCCTGACCGGGCGATCTGGGCCTCGTTGCCCGTGCCTGCGGTGATCATCGGGGCGGATGACAAGATCACAGATATCAACCCCGCTGCCGAAGGGTTCCTGAACGCCTCTGTCAAATCGGTGATCGGGGTGCCGGTCTGGGACATGCTGGCGGTCGACGACCCGCTTGAGGCCGCCTTTGCCCGCGCGCGTGCCAAGGGCACACCGCTGTTTGTGAATGACGTCGATGTTGGCAGCGGCCAGCGTCCCCCACTGCAATGCGCCTTGCAGATTGCCCCCCTGACAGGGGTCGATGGCCAGATGATCCTGATGATCAACCCGCGCGAGTTGGCCGGGCGAATGACGCAGAACAATTCGGTGAAATCCGCCGCCAAATCCGCGATCGGCATGGCCGAAATGCTGGCGCATGAGATCAAGAACCCGTTGGCGGGCATCACCGGGGCGGCGCAATTGCTGTCGATGAACCTCAGCGCTGAGGATCTGGAACTGACCGACCTGATTGTCGCGGAAAGCCGACGCATCGTGAAACTGCTCGAACAGGTTGAACAATTCGGCAACCTGGTGCCGCCGGTCTGCCTGCCGATCAATCTGCATGATGTGCTCGACCGCGCCCGCCGCTCGGCCTTGCTGGGATTTGGGGCGCATATGACCATTGTCGAGGATTACGACCCCTCGCTGCCGCTGGCCCTGGGCGACAAGGACCAACTGCTGCAAGTTCTCTTGAACCTGATCCGCAACGCGGCCGAGGCGGCGGGCAAAGGCGGAGGCACGATCCGTCTGCACAGCTATTATGAACACGCCTTTCGCCTGCGCCGCGCTGACGGGTCGGGCCAGGCGCTGCCGCTTCAGATTGAGGTGATCGACGACGGTCCCGGCCTGCCGGATCATATCCGCAGCGATGTCTTTGACCCTTTCGTATCGGGGCGTGAAAACGGCACCGGTCTGGGGTTGGCGCTGGTGAGCAAGATCATCTCAGACCATCAGGGCTGGATTTCAGTGACCTCGGTGCCGGGGCGCACCGTGTTTCGCATTTCACTGCCCCGCGCACAAACCCAGCCCGAGGAGATTTGATATGGATGGCACCATTCTGGTGGCGGACGACGACCGTACGATCCGCACGGTTCTGACCCAGGCGCTGACACGGGCAGGGTGCAAGGTTCATGCCACGTCCAGCCTGACGACGCTGATGCGCTGGGTCGCCGAAGGCAAGGGCGACGTCGTGATCTCTGATGTCATCATGCCCGACGGCAACGGATTGGAAATGCTGCCAAAGATCGCGCAGGACCGGCCCGGTCTGCCGGTCATCGTGATCAGCGCCCAGAACACCATCATGACCGCGATCAAGGCTGCCGAAGCCGAGGCCTATGACTATCTGCCCAAACCCTTTGACCTGCCGGACCTGATGAAGCGCACGGCCCGCGCGCTGGAGCGCGGCCGGCCACAGCGCCGCGCCGCCCCGGTGGACGACAACCCGGCCGACCGCGATGATTTGCCGATGATCGGGCGCACACCGGTGATGCAAGCACTCTACCGGATGGTGGCGCGGATCATGAATACCGATCTGCCCGTGCTGATCTGGGGAGAAAGCGGCACCGGAAAATCGCTGATTGGCCGGGCGATCCATGACTTTTCCGACCGACGCAGCCTGCCGTTTGTCACCGTCACCGCCGCCGACCTGATCGACATCGAAGGCCCGGCGCGGGTGCTGGCGCGGGTGCGGGGCGGCACCCTGCTGATCGACGAGATCGCGGATATTCCACAAGACGTACAGGCCCGCATCGCCCGGATGATGGACGCGCCCGGCGACCACAGTCCGCGTTTTCTGGCGACCAGCCAGACCGATCTGGCCGCCGCAATGAAAGAGGGCAAGCTGCGCCGCGACCTGTACTACCGCCTGTCGGGTGCAACCGTGCAGGTGCCCGCGCTGCGCGACCGGGTGGACGATATCGCCATGCTGGCTGCGCATTTCCTGGCCAAGGCCGACAGCAGCCCCACCGGCGCGCGCCACCTCTCCGACCCGGCCACGCGGGTTCTGGCCACCTATCCCTGGCCCGGCAATGTGCGCCAGTTGGAACACGCCATGCGGCAACTGGCCCTGACCAGCCGTGCCGCCGAAATTTCCGAAACCGAGGCCGAACAGGTGCTCGGCACCCAGCCCAACCCTGAGCCGTTGCGCGCGCAGGCCAATACCGAAAAACTGGGTGCCTCGGTCGAACGTCACCTGCGACGCTACTTTGATCTGCATGGCACGATGTTGCCGCCACCGGGTCTTTATGCCCGCATCCTGCGCGAAGTCGAAGGCCCGCTGATCGAGATCGCCCTCGCGGCAACTGCTGGCAATCAGGCCAAATGCGCCGACCTTTTGGGGATCAACCGAAATACCCTGCGCAAGAAAATCACCGATCTTGAAATTGAGGTTACACGGGGCCGAAAAATGATGTAAAAGCGCCACATAACCGTGGCCATCGGGTATCAACCCCGATCAGGACCACAAAATATGGCGGTAGGTGCAGCAATGCACCACAACATCGGTGAGGTTCTCGGGTGGCAACCCGGACACGCAGTTTTACACTGGAACGACTTGGACGCCTTCGGCGGATCAAACGGCTGCGCAATTGGTCCACGCTCGGGCTGGTGGTGCTGGGCCCGGTGCTGGCGCTTGCGACCTATCTGGCGCTTGGGCCGTTGGCGCAGGGCGCCAACACGCTCAACCTGCGTCTGATTTTGCTGACAGATTTGGTTTACGTGCTGTTGGTGGCCGCTCTCGTGCTCAGCCAGGTGGCGCGTCTGATCGCCGCGCGCCGGGCGAAATCCGCAGGCTCGCGGCTGCATCTTCGGCTCACCGGGGTCTTTGCCCTGATGGCCCTGATCCCCACGGTCACGGTTGCGGTTTTCGCCGGGCTGACAGTGAATGTCGGCCTTGAGGGATGGTTTTCGGATCGGGTGCGCGGCGTCGTAGGATCATCGCTGGCCGCCGCGCAGGCCTACGAATCGGAACAGCGCGAAGACCTGAAATCTGACGCGCTGGCGCTGGCCCGCAGCATCGACAACGCCCGTGCCCAGGGCATCAACCTGTCCGACAGCGAATTGCTGGGCGAGGGCCAGCGCCAGATCCAACGCGGCCTGCGCGAAGCCTATCTGATCGACGGCACCGCCCAAATCCGCGCCCGCGGCGACCGGTCGTACCTGTTTGACTACGAAGCCCCCAGCGCCGAACAGATCGACCGGGCCGCGACCGAAGAATTGCTGGTGATCGAGGATTGGCCCAACAATGAATTCCGCGCGCTGGTGCCGATGAATTCCTTTGTCGATCGCTATCTATATGTGTCGCGCGATGTGGACGGCGAAATCTTATCGCTGCTGGACGAAACAAAGGAAACAGTGCGGCTTTATCAACAGCTTGAATCCGAACGTGGCCGACTGCTGTTTGAATTTGCGCTTGTGTATCTCGCCTTTGCCGTGATCCTGATCCTTGCCGCGGTCTGGCTTGGCCTGTGGTTTGCCGAACGCCTGTCCGGCCCCGTTGGGCGGCTGACCGGTGCTGCACAGCAGGTCGGTGCCGGCGATCTTGAGGTGCAGGTGCGCGAAGAAGAGGGCGATGATGAAATTGCCATGCTGGGACGTTATTTCAACCAGATGACGCGGCAATTGAAAGGCCAGCGCGAGACCCTTCTCGACAACACACGTCATATCGAACGCCGGCGTCGGCTGTTTGATTCCGTGCTCAGCTCTGTCACCTCAGGGGTTGTCGGGCTTGACCCCGAAGGGCGTGTGACCTTCGTCAACCGGTCCGCGATGCGGCTGCTCGACTGGGAGGAAAACCAGCAATCCCTGGCGCTGACCTTTGCGGTGCCTGAATTCGGCCCGATGTTCGAGGCCGTCACCGCAGGCCCGGGCGAGGTGGCGCAGGGCGAGGTCAAAGTATCGCGTCAGGGTGCGATGGAAAACCTGCTGGTGCGCATGGCCACCCGCCGCGCCGAAGATGGCCGTCTCGAAGGGTACGTTGTGGCCTTTGATGATGTGACCGATCTGGTCAGCGCGCAGCGCATGGCGGCCTGGGGCGACGTCGCGCGCCGCATCGCACATGAGATCAAGAACCCGCTCACCCCGATCCAGCTCAGCGCCGAACGCATCAAGCGCAAGTTCATCACCAAACTGGAACACGAAGAAGACGTTACCGCATTGGAACAGATGACCGGCGTCATCATCCGCCAGACCGGCGATCTGCGCCGCATCGTCGACGAGTTCTCGAAATTCGCCCGGATGCCAGAGCCGGAAACCACCCTTCAGGATGTCGGACGGCTGCTGCGCGATGCCGTGCTGCTGCAACAATCCGGCCAGCCGGGGGTCAAGATCGACATGACGCTGCCGGATCAGCCGATTATGGCCAATCTCGACGCTACGATGATTTCACAGGCGCTGACGAACTTGATCAAGAACGCAGGCGAAGCTATTGAAACACTAAAGGAAAAAGGCGCGCCAGAGGGCTTGAAGCCGCAGATCAAAGTGGCACTGACGCGTCAGGACACGACGCTTCGGATCACCATCTGCGACAACGGCATCGGCCTGCCCGAAGACCGCGCACGCCTGTTTGAACCCTATGTGACCACCCGCAGCGAAGGCACCGGCCTCGGCTTGCCGATCGTGAAGAAGATCATCGAGGAACATGGCGGCAGCCTGTCCCTTGAAAACGCGCCCGTCTTTGCGGGCCAGACCCATTTTGGCGCCATGGCGGCGATCACGCTGCCACTGGCTGTGACACTAACGATTGACGAAGGAGACCAGGCTGATGAGTGATATCCTGATTGTGGACGATGAGCGCGACATCCGGGAGCTGATCTCGGATATTCTCAAGGACGAAGGCTATGCCACCCGCCTGGCGGGCAATTCCGATGACGCCATGGCCGAGATCAATGCCGAGGCGCCGGCGCTGATGATACTCGACATCTGGCTCAAGGACAGCCGGATGGACGGCATCGACATCCTCAAGACGGTAAAACGCGACAATCCCGATGTGCCGGTGGTGATCATCTCCGGCCATGGCAACATCGAAATCGCTGTGGCGGCGATCAAACAGGGGGCCTATGATTTTATCGAGAAACCCTTCAACATCGATCAATTGCTGGTGGTCATTCGCCGCGCGATGGAAACCGCCCGCCTGCGCCGCGAAAACAACACCCTCAAACGCCGCGACGTGGCCACCTCGGAAATGATCGGCACCTCCGCCGCCTACCGCGCGCTGCTGGTGCAGCTCGACAAGGTGACCAAATCGAATGGCCGGGTGATGCTGACCGGACCCGCCGGTGCCGGCAAGGAAGTGGCCGCACGCTATATCCACGCCCATTCCGCCCGCGCCACTGCCCCCTTCATCACCGTCAACTGCGCCGGCGTGGCACCCGACAAGATGGAAGAGATGCTCTTTGGCCGCGAAACATCCGATCGCGGGGTTGAACCGGGGTTGTTGGAACAGGCCCATGGTGGCGTGATCTATTTTGACGAGGTGGCAGATATGCCGCTTGGCACCCAGTCCAAAATCCTGCGCGTGCTGGTCGACCAGCAGTTCACCCGCGTCGGTGGCAACGACAAGGTGCGCGTCGACCTGCGGGTGATCTCATCCACAAACAAGGACCTCGACGCCGCCATCGCCGCCGAAACCTTCCGCCAGGAACTGTTTCACCGGCTCAACGTGGTGCCCATCGCGGTGCCCAGCCTTGAGGAACGGCGCGAGGATATTCCGCTGCTGGCCGACCACTTCATCGGTGAATTCAACAGCGCCCAGGGGTTGCCGCTGCGCCAGCTCAGCGATGATGCCGTGGCGCTGATGCAGACGATGGTCTGGCCCGGCAATGTCCGCCAGCTCAAGAACCTGGTGGAGCGCGTCCTGATCCTGGGCGACGGCACCGGCCCGATCGAGGCGCGCGAACTGCCCGGCGAAGACGACCACGCCGAAGACGATGGCCGCGTTGTTCTGTCGGGCGCGCTGGCCACCTTGCCCCTGCGCGAGGCCCGCGAGGCGTTTGAACGCGAATACCTGCTGACCCAGATCAACCGCTTTGGCGGCAACATCAGCCGCACCGCGAATTTCGTTGGCATGGAACGCAGCGCGTTGCACCGCAAGCTGAAGTCACTGGGCGTGGTCACCTCGGCCAAGGCCGGGGTGCGCATCGCCCATGTCGACGAAGATGCCGAGGTCACGGGCTAGACACCACTTTGTCTCTCTTTTTGGTCCTGAATATTCCCGGGGAGCGCGAGGGGCCGGCCCCTCGCTCCCACAGCCTCAGCCGCGTGTGACGATCTGAAACGACCCGTCACTGTTGCGGATGACGCAGGACTTGGGGCTTAATGCGGGCAGGGTGGTCGTCGCCCGCGCGGGGGCTGCGCGCGCAACACTGTCGGGGCAGGGCGGGATCGTCACCGGGGCAAAGCCGCGATCGGCCATACACTGCCCCTCGACCCGTTTGCGCAAGCCATCGTTGGGATCAAATGTCACCACTTCGCCGGGGATGTAATAGCCCGGTCCATAGCGGCAATTGCCCGCCGCATCACAGATGCGCGGCCCCTGCACGAACCGCGGCGGCATCCGCCGCACCTGGGTAGAGGCAGGCACATCGCGCAGTGCCTTGACCTCGCAGGCTGTGGTGTCGCGGGTCACCTGCGCCACCGTGGCACCGGGTTTGTAATAGGTATTGAGCGGCGCACAGGCCGCCAAGGCGGCGCCCCCCAGCACAACAACCAAGAAAAGGTGATTACGATCTGTTTTCATGTCCCCATTATGCGCTGAACCGCGCCCCAAGACAATTGATTTGACCCTTGCCATGCCATCTGTCATGCCCTCTAACCGATCTATGTTGAATGGGCCGGAACCGGCAATTCGCCAAGGGTAAGGAAGCCTTACATGAAAGTGATCATTTGCGGCGCAGGGCAGGTCGGCTGGCAGATTGCCCGCCACCTCAGCGGGGAACGCAACGATGTCACCGTGGTCGACAGCAACGCTGATCTGGTGCGCCGCGCCACCGATACGCTGGATGTACAGGGGATCGCGGGCTTTGCCAGCTATCCCGATGTGCTGGACCGGGCCGGCGCGCGCGATGCGGAAATGATCATCGCCGCCACCCATTCTGACGAGGTCAATATGGTCACCTGCCAGGTCGCCCATTCGGTCTTTGGCATCAACCGCAAGATCGCCCGCCTGCGCAGCCAGTCTTACCTCGACGCAATCTATTCCGATCTTTACCGCCGCGATCACATGCCCATCGACGTGGTGATCAGCCCCGAAAAAGAAGTCGCCACCGCCGCCCTGCAACGGCTCAGCGCGCCCGCGTCCTTTGACACCGAAGTGTTCATGGACGGGCAGGCGCAGCTATTGGGCATTTCCATCGACAGCGACTGCCCGGTGGTCAACACACCCCTGCGCCAGTTGACCGATCTTTTTTCGACCCTGCGCGCCGTTGTCGTGGGCGTGCGCCGCGACGGTACACTCTTTGCCCCCGAGGCCAAGGACCAGATTTTTGTCGGCGATGACTGCTATGTCTTTACCCACCGCGACGACATCGCCCGCACCATGGAAATCTTTGGCAAGAAGACGACCAAACAGGAACGCGTGGTCCTGGTTGGCGGCGGCAATGTCGGCCTCACCGTCGCACAGCACCTCGAAGCCGGGCCGCTGCGCGTGCGGACCAAGATGATCGAGAAAAACCGCCGCGCCGCCGAACGCGCGGCCGAGGCACTGGAACGGACCATCGTGCTCAACGGTGACGGGCTGGATGCCGCCCTGCTGGCCGAAGCGGGCATCAGCCGCGCCGATGCCATGCTGGCCGTGACCGATGACGACAAGACCAACATGCTGGCCTGCGTGCGCGCCAAGGCCGAAGGCTGCCCCTATGTCATTGCCCTGATCAACGACCCGACGCTGGTACCGCTGATGACGCCCCTAGGGATCGACGCCTATATCAATCCGCGCGCCACCACCGTCAGCTCGATCCTGCGCCACATCCGCCACGGCCGGGTGCGTGCGGTCTATTCCATCGGTGACGCCGAGGCCGAGGTGATCGAGGCTGAAGTGTTGTCGACTTCCCCGCTCGCCGGGCGCCGCGTGTCCGAGATCGAATTCCCCGAGGGGGTTCTGATCGGCATGTTGCGTAAGGGCAATGATGTGATCCGCCCGCTGGGCAGCACCCGCATCGACGAGGGTGACGTGATCGCGCTCTTTGCGCTGGCCGAAGACGTGCCGCGGGTCGAACAACTGCTTCAGGTGTCGATCGACTTTTTCTAACCGCAAGGGACTTGCTGTTGCGCAAACTGACCACCCTTCGCCACGACGTGTTGCAACTGCCGCTGTTCCTGCTGCTGTTCGGGGCCTCGGCATGTTCGATGATCCTGCCGTCGATCTATGGGCTGGTCACCAACGATCACAATGCCAGCCGGTCGTTCCTTTATGCCGGGCTGCTGGGGCTGGTGGCGTTCTCGCTGATCGGTATCGCCCACGCCGGCCGACAGCCCCGTCATGGCGCGCTGGGACCGCTGATGTCGCTGCTCTCGGCCTTTGTGTTCCTGCCGGTGTTCTTTGCCGTACCCTTTATCGAGGCCCTGCCGACCACCTACTTTGTGAACGTCTACTTCGAAATGCTCAGCGCGCTCACCACCACCGGGGCGACGATGTTTGACGACCCCGCCCGGCTTAGCCCGACGTTGCATCTGTGGCGTGCGCAGGTCGGCTGGATGGGCGGGCTGCTGATGTGGGTCGCGGCCTCGGCCATCCTCGCGCCCTTGCACCTGGGCGGATTCGAGGTGACGTCGCAGGCCGAACCGGGCCGCAGGGATGATACCCGCAACACCGCCATGGCCCCCATAAACCCCCGCGCCCGGATGCTGCGCGCCACCCGCACCCTGCTGCCAATATATGTCGGGCTGACGCTGCTTTTGTGGCTGCTGCTGGTGATCGGCGGGGAATCCGCGTTGATCGCGCTGTGCCATGCGATGTCGGTGCTGGCCACGTCGGGCATTTCGCCGATCGGCGGGGTCGAGGATGCGGCGGTGGGCGTCACCGGCGAGGCGGTGATGATGCTGTTCATGGTCTTTGCCCTGTCGCGGCTGACCTTTTCCAAGGACACGGTCACGGCAACACAGGGCGGTCTGATGACAGACCCCGAGTTTCGGATCGGCATCATCGTGGTTCTGGGCGTGCCGCTGCTGCTGTTCGGTCGCCACTGGATCGGCGCCTATGATGTCGCCGCGATGGAAAACCTGGGCGAGGCCGCGCTGGCGCTCTGGGGCGCCATCTTTACGGTGATGTCTTTTCTAACCACCACCGGCTTTGTCTCTGAACACTGGGCCGAGGCCCAAAGCTGGTCTGGCCTGCGCACACCGGGTCTGATCCTGATGGGGCTGGCCCTGATCGGCGGCGGCGTCGCCACCACGGCGGGCGGGGTAAAATTGCTGCGGGTCTTTGCACTGTATCAAAACGGCGTACGTGAGATGGAACGGCTGGTGCACCCCAATTCGGTCAGCGGGGCCGGCACCGCGGGCCGCCGCCTGCAAAGCAATGGCGCCTTCATCGCCTGGATCTTTTTCATGCTCTTCGCCATGTCACTTGCGGGCATCACCCTGCTGCTGACACTGGTCGGCGCCCCCTTTGATGCGGCCATCGTCATGTCGGTGGCAACGCTGTCGACCACCGGCCCGTTGATCGAATTTGCCGCCGATGCCCCGATCCGCCTGATCGAGCTTAGCATCGGCGCCAAGGCGGTGCTTTGCGGTGCAATGGTGCTCGGGCGGCTCGAAACATTGGCGATTATTGCGCTATTGACCCCGGATTTGTGGCGCGCCTGACACGCTTGCCCCCTCAACACACCTAGCGGCCTGATATTTGGGCTGGAATCTCCGACAAACGCACTCCATACTTGCAGTAATGGGGGGGTCCGGTCCGCGGACGCCAGTAAGAACAAAGGCGAGGCTATCATGGCGTCAGACAGACAAAACCTTCAGGACGCGTTCCTGAATCACGTGCGCAAGACCAAAGTGCCCGTGACAATTTTCCTGATCAATGGGGTCAAGCTGCAAGGCGTGATCACATGGTTCGATAACTTCTGCGTTTTGCTGCGCCGCGATGGGCAAAGCCAGTTGGTGTACAAACACGCCATCTCGACCATCATGCCGAGCCAGCCGATCAGCCTCTACGAGGGCGAAGACGCTTCTTGAGCCGTCCAGACTTTCAGATCGACAACACGGATGGGCCGCGCATGACACGCGCATGGGTCCTGCATCCTGACATCAAATCAGACAACGACCGGCGCGTGGCTGCCCCCGCGCTGGCCGAAGCAGTGGCCTTGGCCGAAGCCTTGCCCCAGATCGAGGTTGTCGGCGCTGACATCGTGCCATTGCGCACCGTGAATGCCGGGATGCTGTTCGGCAAAGGCAAGATCGCCGAGCTGCACGACAAGTTTGAGGCCGCCGAGGTCGAGTTGGTGCTGGTCGACGGCCCGGTATCGCCGGTGCAGCAACGCAACCTGGAAAAGGCATGGGGGGTCAAACTTCTCGACCGTACCGGGCTGATCCTGGAAATTTTCAGCGACCGCGCCGCCACCCGCGAAGGGGTGCTGCAGGTCGAAATGGCCGCCCTCAACTATCAACGCACCCGGCTGGTGCGCGCCTGGACCCACCTGGAACGCCAGCGGGGCGGATTGGGCTTTGTCGGCGGACCCGGCGAAACCCAGATCGAGGCTGACCGCCGTGCCATCGACGACCAATTGGTGCGCCTGCGCCGCCAGTTGGAAAAGGTGGTGAAAACCCGTGCCCTGCACCGCGCCGCACGTGCCAAGGTGCCGTACCCGATTGTCGCCCTCGTCGGCTATACCAACGCGGGCAAATCCACGCTGTTCAACCGGTTGACCGGGGCAGATGTCTTGGTCAAGGACATGCTCTTTGCCACGCTCGATCCCACAATGCGCAGCCTCGTGCTGGATGATGGTCCCGAGATCATCCTCAGCGACACGGTGGGCTTCATCTCTGACCTGCCGACAGAACTCGTCGCCGCCTTCCGCGCCACGCTCGAAGAAGTGCTGGCCGCAGATATCATCTGCCACGTCCGCGATATTTCCCACGCCGAGACCGAGCAGCAGGCGCAGAACGTGCGCGACATTCTTGCGTCCCTGGGGGTGCCAAAGGAAACCCGCACATTCGAGGTCTGGAACAAACTTGACCTGCTGCCCCCCGATGCCGCGGATGCCGTGCGCGCCCGTGCGGACCGCGACGAAAACGTGCTGGCGATCTCGGCCATCTCGGGCGAGGGGCTGGAGCTGCTGCAACAAACCGTCGCCGAAGCCCTGCAAGGGGCCGTACGCCAAACCGACCTGACCCTCAGCTTTGCCGAAGGAAAAAAACGCGCCTGGCTATTCGCGCAGGAAGTGGTCGAAAGCGAACGCCAAACCGAAGACGGCTTTGCACTGACCGTGCGCTGGTCCGCCCGCCAGGAAGCGCAGTTTCAGAAACTCTGACCGTCGCCATATTTTTCCGGGTTTCAAATACCCTCAGGGGGTCTGGGGGACAGCGTCCCCCAGCGGCCAGAAACCCGCACCTCAGCCAATTTATTTCACCCCAAAACATCGCATTCCCCGCGCCGCGCCTCATATGGTCCCGTAACCCCAGACGGAGCCTTGCACGATGACCCTGATCACCCTCTACCTCGCCACCTTCATCCTGTTCCTCGGTCTCGATTACATCGGGCTGAGTTTCTTCATCAAACCAGTGTTTGAACGCGACATTGGCGGTCTGCTGCTTGATGAATTCCGCATCCTGCCTGCGGTGATATTCTACGCCTTCTATGTCGGGGTGCTGCTGTGGTTCGTCTCATGGCCCGCACTGACCCAAGACCGCGGCCTGATGTGGGTGCTGGGCAATGCCGCGCTGATCGGGGCGATGGGCTATGGCACCTATGAGTTTACCAATCTGGCGACACTGAAAGACTGGACATGGGCGATGGTCGCGCGAGATTTCTGTTGGGGTACGGTGCTGACGGCTGTGTCCGCCACGGGCGGCGTCTGGCTCACCCGCGCGCTGGCCTAGCGGCCGTTCTCGGTCGACCAGCGCATTGCGCCGGGTTGCAGCCCGGCCAATTCCCAGTCGCCAACGCTGGCCCGGATCAGCCGCAGCGTGGGCAGACCCACATGCGCCGTCATGCGCCGCACCTGACGGTTGCGCCCCTCGCGGATGGTTATCTTTAGCCAGCTATCGGGCACCGATTTGCGAAACCGCACGGGCGGGTCGCGCGGCCACAGGTTAGCGGGGGCATCGATCTGCGCCACCTCTGCCGGTGCGGTCTTGCCATCCTTGAGCATCACACCCTCGCGCAGCGCGCCAAGGGCGGCGTCATCCGGCGCACCTTCGACCTGCACCAGATATGTCTTGGGGCGTTTATACTTCGGATGCGCAATCCGGGCCTGAAGCGGCCCGTGGTCCGTTAGCACCAGCAGCCCCTCGCTGTCGCGGTCCAGTCGCCCGGCAGGGTAGAACCCCGGCTCGGTCAGGTAGGCCGACAGCGTCGGGCGGGCGCTGCCCTCGGTTCCCTTGTCGGTGAATTGTGACAGCACACCGTAGGGTTTGTTGAACAGGATCACCCGCGGCATAGTCATTCCTTGGGCTCCAGCCGGGTCACCCCCACGGCGGCGGCGCGGGCGAGGCCTGCGTCCAGCGACATCGGGATATATTCGCCACGCCGCCACAGCTGCGCCATGTCGTCGTAATGCCGCGACAGGAAATGCCCCGATTGCCCGGTCGATGTCACAAAAACCGACGAATCCGGATCGGCAAAGTCATACACCCCGCGATAGCCCGCACCATGCACGTTAAAGAACGGATCAGGCCCGGCGCCGCGCGTCAGCCCGCGTTGCAGCGTGTGATCGCCACCCGAGGTCGACTGCCGGATGTTCACGAAATACCGCAGCAGCGGCACGTCGCCCAGAATGGGGTGATCATGGGTGGCCTGATGCGCATCCCCCCAGCGCAGCGACTCAAGCTGGCTGCCCCAGGTTTCATTGATCCACAGCAGCGCATCATCAAGCGCCAGCCGGGCCATGTCAGGGCAGGTTTCGACCGGCGCGGACTGGCGCACGTCACACCAGGCAGCCGCGCCATCAACATCGCGGAAGACCCGTTCGATGAACAAGGGCTCGACGTGACCAAATTCCTCGGCAAAAGGGCCCAGATCATCGCGGATCAGCCGGTCCTGCAGGGCCCGTATCCAGGCGGCATAGATCAGCGGTTCGGGCAAATGTTCGTTCATTTCACCCGACCAGCCGGCCAGCAGCGTCAGGGCGCGCTGGCGCTGGCGTTCCGCCGTGCCGTCAGGCGCGGCCGCGCCGGTGAACCACAGTTCTGCCCCGATCAGCGGCAACAGCGATCGCGCGGCGGGGCTGACGGTATCCAACTGCGCCTCGATGAAACTATCGCGGGTGTGAACCTGGCGGTTCTGCATCAGACGCTGCCAGCGTTGCACACGCTGCGTGTCCCCCCACAGAAATGATACATGGTTGGGAAATGGCCGATCCAGCGTCTTGTTGTTGGTATTGCCCAGAATGCCGCCCGACGGCTCTAGAAATTCGGGGTTGGCGGTATAGGGCATCATGCCGTCCCAGCGGTTGGCGGCGATCCAGCCGGGGCTGGGCATGCGCCCCTGACTTTGGTGTGCCGCATCACGGCGGGGCAGCGCGCCGATGGTCTTCATCGCGATCTTGTCACGGTCGACCAGCATCAGGTTCTGGGTCGGGGCGACATAGGCTTCTGCGGCGTCAATCGCTTCCTCTACCGATTTGGCCTGCATCACGTCGATCGCCGCCGCCAGCGACGTGTCGCGGTCGCTCAACAGCGTCCAATTGACCGACGCGACATGGCCGGGGGGCGTGATACTGGCCAGATTGTAGTGATTACCCGGCAGCACCGGGCCATTGTCCGTCCAGCGCAGGGTGATGGTGACGGGATCGGCGTCTTTCACGTTGATGATAGACGACCGTTTGGCAAATTTCTTGAACCCGTCAGGGGTGCGGTATTCCTCATTGTTGAGCGGGTTCAACTCTTCGATATAGACATCCTGATCGTCGGCGTAGGCGGCGGTCAGACCCCATCCCAGGGCGGCGCTGCGTCCGGTCATTACCACAGGCATGCCCGGGACCGTGCCACCGATCACCCCGCCGCTGCGCAGTTCCAGCCGGGCCAGATACCAGATCGCGGGGGCCGTGAAATTCATATGCGGGTCATTGGCCAGCAAGGTCCCACCCGAGGCGGACCGCGACGGCGCCGCGGCCCATGCGTTTGAGGCACCAGCAAAGGCCAGATGCGAAAACGGCGACAGCGGGTGCGGATCAAGCGGTATCGTCGCGGCGTGGCGGGCCACACCGGGGGCAAGTGCGGCGTAATCGGGCAGGGCGGCCACCCCGGTGCCGGGGGTATCGGGCAGGATATCGGCCAGCCGCGCCTGATCTTCCAGCGCCAGCGAGGTGCGCGCGCGGATCACTTCGGCCTCAAGATGGCCCGAGGTCTGCAGGCCGATCAGCTTGGCGATGGCCAGCGAATCCGCGGGCCGCCAGGGCGCCATCGGCGCGTTGAAAAGCCACATCTCCGGCGCACCGCGCCCCAGCGCTTCGGCGTTGATTTGATCCAGTCGCGCGTTGACCCCGGCGGAATATGCCTCAAGCGCGCTGCGGGCCTCGGCGTCCAGCGCATCAATCGACCGCAGCGCCAGTGTGTGCAGATCGAAACGGCGCAGCAACTTGTCGGTGGCAAGCGTCGAGGCACCAAACACCTCGGACAGCCGCCCCTGCGCCGTGCGGCGTAGCAACGTCATCTGCCACATCCTGTCTTGAGCATGGGCAAAACCAAGGCCAAAGAACACGTCAGCGTCGCTTTGCCCAAAGATATGCGGCACATTGGCGTTGTCGCGCACGATCTCGACCGGGGCGGTGATACCGTAGACGGACACGTCGTCGTTGTAGTCGGGCAAGGACCGCGCGGCGAACCAGTAGACCAGCCCGACCACCACCACGCTGACCGTGATCAGCAGCACGGACAGCCGGATAAGCCAGCGAAAGATCAGGGCCATGTGTGGTTCCTTGGCGGGGCGCGTAAGATTGACCGGGGCGCGCAGGATGATAGGTGTATCCACAGGCAATAGCGCAACTGATTGGTGAGGAAAAGCAGATGGGAATAGTTGGGTCAAAACTCGCGTTTTTGGGTCTTGGTGTCATGGGTGGACCGATGGCGGGCCATCTGCAAAAAGCGGGTCATTCCGTCACCGTGTACAACCGGACCACCCGCAAGGCACAGGACTGGGCCGATGCCCACGGCGGCGCAATGGCCAAGACCCCGCGCGAGGCAGCGGCGGGCGCGGATTTCGTGATGTCCTGTGTTGGCAACGATGACGATCTGCGTACGGTCTGTCTGGGCGATGACGGGGCTTTTGCCGGGATGGCCAAGGGTGCCATCTTTGTCGATCACACGACGGTTTCTGCCGCCGTGACCCGCGAGCTTTATGCCGCAGCCGAGGCGGCGGGAATAAGCTTTGTCGACGCGCCGATCTCGGGCGGGCAGGCGGGTGCCGAAAACGGTGCTCTGTCGATCATGTGTGGCGGCGATCAGACGGCATTTGACCGGGCGCTGCCGATCATGCAGGCCTATGCCAAGATCTGCCGCCGGATCGGTGACAGTGGTGCCGGCCAGATGACCAAGATGTGCAACCAGATCGCCATTGCAGGTGTGGTTCAGGGCCTCAGCGAGGCGCTGCATTTCGCCGAAAAGGCGGGGCTGGATGGCCGCGCCGTGGTCGAGGTCATCAGCCAAGGCGCGGCAGGAAGCTGGCAGATGGCGAACCGCTATGAAACCATGCTGGACGACAAATTTGACCACGGGTTCGCCGTGGACTGGATGCGCAAGGATCTGGGAATTTGTCTGGACACCGCCGACGAGACCGGCGCGAGCCTGCCGCTGACCGCGCTGGTGGATCAGTTTTACAAGGATGTGCAGAAACTGGGCGGCGCGCGCTGGGACACATCGAGCCTGATCAAGCGCCTGCGCGCTATGGGGTGACGCTGGTGCAACTAGGTATCGCTGCGCCGGGGATACGCCGGTGCAGTGTGCCTGATGTTGGGTTGATGTGGATCGTTTTGGGCCTGATAAAAAGGGCGGCGCCGCCAGATCGGATATAAGAGACAGGATTTTATCCCTGCATGTCTGAACCGTTCAGAAATGGCGCGATCGTCTGCGCCTCTGGTCCGTATGTAGGCTTGTTGCAACGGTGATAAGAATGATGGGCGGGCGTTAAGATCGGGTGAGGGCAGCGCACGGTAACGGCCAGCGACAGCCAATGCCAGCCCAAAGGGGTCTGGCGGTGGCCCGGCGCCTGTGGCGTAACTCCGGGCCTTACCTTTTTTAAATCAATGGCTTAATTCGCGATCTTAATCCAGACTCAAGGGATGATGCGCGTGTATTTGGTGCCTTCAAGTGTGGCACCGATCCGCAGGCCGGCGCGGCCAAAGACTGCGGCCAATACCGGCGCCAGTACGGTCGTGGTATCGGCGTTCACACTGTCGCCCTTGTCCGAGATGACATATTCCAGATCGGCCCCTGCCGCCCAACCCGGCGAGCGGCGGAATTCGCTCAGCGCGGTTTCGGTCATGAAAAACAGCACATGCGCATATTGCTGCGCGCCGATCTGCAACCCGCCCGAGGCTTTGGTCACCGAATAATAGTCCACCGTCACGTTGTTCACCCGCAGCGCGCCGCGCCCGTAGGCACCGCCGAAGCCGAGGCCCGCTTCGGTCACCAGCGGCATGATCAGCATGCCGTTGGACTTGTCCGCCAACTGCCGTGTGTTGGGAAAGCTGCGGTACATTTCCTGTAAAGTGGCATCAACGCGGGCGTCGATCGTCGCACCGCCGCGCCCGCCAATACCGTTGCCACATGCTGCGGTGACGCCGACACCGGCTAGGGCGCCCAAGGTGAAAATGCGCCGGGTATAGGTCTGATTGCTCATGAATTTTGCCTGTATTTGTTGCCTGATGCCGGTTTGCCCGACTTGACGCAGACATTAGGCATAATTCGGCCCTTTGTCATGCCTTTTGGCCCCGAGTGGGCAGATTACCGCCTTTTGTTCAGGAGTTGCGCAAAATCCGCGCCACATCTGGCGCGAAATACGTCAGGATTCCATCACAGCCCGCGCGTTTGAACGCCATCAGGCTTTCCATCATCACCTTGTCGCCATCGACCCAGCCGTTCTGTGCAGCGGCCTTGATCATGCTGTATTCACCGGACACCTGATAGGCGAAGGTCGGCGCGCCGAAGGCGTCTTTGACCCGGCGGCAGATATCGAGATAGGGCAGGCCGGGTTTCACCATGACCATATCCGCGCCCTCGGACAGATCGCGCGCCACCAGACGCAGGGCCTCGTCGCTGTTGGCTGGGTCCATCTGATAGGTATTCTTGTCGCCCGTCAGCGCCGCCGACGCACCAACCGCGTCGCGGAACGGTCCATAAAACGCGCTGGCGTATTTTGCAGCATAGCTCAGGATCATCACGTCTGAATGACCGGCAGTTTCCAGCGCCTGCCGGATCGCGCCAATGCGCCCGTCCATCATGTCAGACGGGCCGATGATATCCGCCCCGGCCTCGGCCTGGGCCAGCGCCATCTTGACCAGCGCCGCAACCGTGCGGTCGTTCACGATGATCCCGTCTTCGACAAAGCCATCGTGCCCGTTGATATTATAGGTATCAAGCGCCACATCGGTCATGACGACCATGTCTGGCAGCGCATCCTTGATGGCGCGGATCGCACGGTTGGCGGGGTTCTGCGGGTCCCAGGCACCGGCGCAATCGGCGGTGCGATCCTCTGGCCCAGTATAGGGAAAGATGCACATCGCGCCGATGCCCAGATCAGCGGCCTCGCGCGCGGCATCGACCAAGGTGTCGACCGACCGCCGCATCACACCGGGCATCGACGGCACCGGTTCGGTCACAGCTTCGCCCGAGCGCACAAAAACCGGCCAGATCAGATCGCTGAGGTTCAGGGCGTTTTCGCGCACCAAGGCCCGCACCGCCGGATTGGCACGGGTCCGCCGCAGGCGGGTCGCGGGAAAGGGGGCATGGACGGGCTGCATCAAAAATACCTCAATTTAACCTACCATCGGCTTGCCACGGATTTTTGCGCGCCTCAACCCTATGAATTGCCCCGGGGTCCGGTTAAGAGGTTCGAACCCTGACTGGCAGACGAGTGACCCTTGGACTGGTATCAAACGCTATTGGAAATGATCGACCTGCGGTCTTTCTCGAACCTGTGGTTCTGGATCATGCTGGCTGTCGTGTGGTCCACTGCCAGCCACTGGGTCTTGGGCGTGCCGTTTGACATGGTGCTGCGCGCGCGCCGCCATGGCGGCGACGCCCAGACCGATCTGGAAGACATTGTGCGGATCAACGTGAACCGCCTGCTGTACATTGCCCAGACCTCTGGGTTGTGGCTTTTGGGGCTGGCCTGTTTCCTGCTGACCACGCTGGGCCTGCTTGGCTTTGTCTATGACATCGAATTTGCCCAAGCCGTGCTGATGCTGGGGTTCCCCATGTCTTTGGTGGGTTTGCTGAGCCTGTCGACCGCGCGGCTGATCCAGTTGGAACAGGCCAGCGGAGAGCGCCTGCAACGCCGCCTGATGCGACACCGGCTTTATACTCAGATCATCGGGATGGTTGCGATTTTCATCACCGCGCTCTGGGGAATGTACCAAAACCTGAGCGTCGGACCCTTGGCAGGTTGACAGCACGCCACCCAACCCCAATTGAGACCCGATGACCCAACCGCAAAATATCACCCTGTCGGGCGTGCCCGAAGGCTTTGACGCCCGCGCGATCCTTGACGAGGTCGCCAAGCGCGGCGCGCCGGTGCTGCATGTGGCGCGCGATGACAAACGTATGGCGGCGCTACAGTCGGCCTTGCAGTTCTTTGCCCCCGACATGCCGGTGATCACCTTTCCCGGCTGGGATTGCCTGCCCTACGACCGGGTGTCACCCAACGCCGATATTTCCGCCCGGCGCATGGCGACGCTGGCGGCGCTGACCCATGGGATGCCGCAGACCTATGTGCTGCTGACCACGCTCAACGCCGCCAGCCAGCGCATCCCGGCGCGTGCGACCCTGCGCGATGCCGCCTTTGCCGCCCATGTCGGCAGCCGCATCGACGATACCGCGCTGCGGCATTTCCTGGTGCGGATGGGTTTTGTGCAAAGCCCGACGGTGTTGGAGCCGGGCGACTATGCCGTGCGCGGCGGGATCATCGACATCTACCCCCCCGGCGATCTGGGGCCGGTGCGGCTTGACCTGTTTGGCGACACGCTGGACGGCGCACGCCGGTTTGACCCCGCGACCCAGCGCACCACGGAAAAGCTGGACCTTGTCGAGTTGGCACCAGTCAGCGAGATCATTCTGGACGAGGCGGCGATCACCCGGTTCCGCCAGAATTATCGCATCGAATTTGGCGCGGCTGGCACCGATGATCCGCTTTACGAAGCGATCAGTGCGGGGCGCAAACATCAGGGCGCGGAGCACTGGCTGCCGTTTTTTCACGATACGTTGGAAACGCTGTTCGATTACCTGCCGCAGGCCACCGTCACGCTGGATGATCAACTGACACCAATGCGTCTGGCGCGGTGGGACAGCATCGCCGATCAGTACGAAACCCGACGTCTGGCCATGGCAAAGCGGTCAAAGATGGACAGCGTCTATAAACCGGCCCCGCCTGAGGGTCTGTACCTTACCGATGCTGCATGGACGGCGGCCATCGCGGATCACCGCGTGATCCAGTTCAACCCGCTGCCACAGCCCACCGGCCCGGGTGTTCTGGACGCCGGCGTGCGCATCGGACGCAACTTTGCGCCCGAACGACAGCAGGAAAGTATCAGCCTTTTCGGGGCCTTGGCGGCACATATCAAAGCGAAGATGGACAAAGGTCCGGTGCTGGTCGCGAGTTATTCAGAGGGCGCGCGGGAACGGCTGACCGGGCTGATCGAGGACGAGGGGCTGGCCGAAGCTATCCCGGTGCCCAATGCCACACGCATCGGCAAACGCGGGCTGCATCTGGCGGTCTGGGCGCTGGAACATGGGTTTGAAACCCCCGACCTTACGGTCATTTCGGAACAGGACGTGCTGGGCGACCGCCTGATCCGCGCGCCAAAACGCAAACGCCGGGCCGAAAATTTCCTCAGCGAAGTGCAGAGCCTGTCACCCGGTGATCTGGTGGTGCATGTGGACCACGGCATTGGCCGCTATCTGGGGATGGAGGTCGTGACCGCAGCGGGCGCGGCGCATGAATGTCTCGTTCTGGAATATGCCGAAAGCTCAAAGCTTTATCTGCCGGTCGAGAATATTGAGCTGCTGTCGCGCTATGGCCATGACGAAGGGCTGCTTGACAAGTTGGGCGGCGGCGCGTGGCAGTCGAAAAAGGCCAAGCTCAAGGAACGCATCCGCGAGATGGCGGATAAACTCATCCGCATCGCGGCGGAACGCGCCCTGCGCAAGGCACCGGTGCTGGAACCGCCGCCGGGCATGTGGGACGCCTTTAGCGCGCGCTTCCCCTATACCGAAACCGATGATCAGCTTAGCGCGATCGGCGATGTCGTGGACGATCTGACCAGCGGCAACCCGATGGACCGGCTGGTCTGCGGCGACGTGGGTTTTGGCAAGACCGAAGTGGCGATGCGCGCCGCCTTTGTCGCTGCCATGTCCGGCGTGCAAGTCGCGGTGATCGCCCCCACGACCCTGCTGGCCCGGCAACATTTCAAAAGCTTTGCCGAACGCTTTCGCGGCTTTCCGATCGAAGTGCGCCAGCTAAGCCGTTTTGTATCGGCCAAGGATGCCGCCGCCACCCGTGACGGCATGGCACGCGGCACGGTGGACATTGTCATCGGCACCCATGCGCTGCTGGCCAAGGGCATAAGGTTCAATAACCTTGGGCTTTTGGTGATCGACGAGGAACAGCATTTTGGTGTCGGTCACAAGGAACGGCTGAAGGCGCTGCGCACTGACATTCACGTGCTGACCCTGACCGCCACGCCGATTCCGCGCACGTTGCAATTGTCGCTGACGGGGGTGCGCGATCTGTCGATCATCAGCACGCCGCCTGTCGACCGGCTGGCGATCCGCACCTATGTCAGCGAATTTGACGCGGTGACCCTGCGCGAGGCCCTATTGCGCGAACATTACCGGGGCGGGCAATCTTTCTATGTCGTGCCGCGCATCAGCGATCTGCCCGAGATCGAAAGCTTCCTGAAGGAACAGTTGCCCGAGCTAAGCTATGTCATTGCCCACGGCCAGATGGCGGCGGGCGAGTTGGACGACCGGATGAATGCCTTTTACGACGGCAAGTTCGATATCCTGCTGGCAACAACGATTGTTGAATCGGGGCTGGATATCCCAACCGCCAACACGATGATCATACACCGCGCCGATATGTTTGGCCTGGCGCAGCTTTATCAAATTCGCGGGCGGGTCGGGCGTTCAAAGACACGCGCCTATGCTTATCTGACCACCAAACCGCGTGCGAAACTGACGGATACGGCGCAGAAACGACTGCGGGTGTTGGGCAGTCTGGACACGCTTGGCGCCGGCTTTACGCTGGCATCGCAAGATCTGGATATTCGCGGCGCGGGCAACCTGCTGGGCGAAGAACAATCTGGCCAGATGCGCGATGTGGGCTTTGAGCTGTATCAATCCATGCTGGAAGAGGCGATTGCCAAAATCCGCTCCGGCGAAATGGAAGGCCTGTCAGAGGCCGATGATCAATGGGCGCCGCAGATCAATCTGGGTGTGCCGGTCCTGATCCCCGAGGCCTATGTGCCGGATCTGGATGTACGTCTGGGCCTATATCGCCGCCTCAGCGGGCTGAGCACCAAGGTCGAGCTTGAGGGCTTTGCCGCCGAGTTGATCGACCGTTTCGGCAAGCTGCCGCGCGAGGTCAATACGCTGATGCTGGTGGTGCGGATCAAGGCGATGTGCAAACGCGCTGGCATTGCCAAGTTGGACGGCGGACCAAAGGGGGCGACGATCCAGTTTCACAAGGACAAGTTCGCCTCGCCCGAGGGGCTGGTGCAGTTTATCCAGGATCAGCGCGGCATGGCCAAGGTCAAAGACAACAAGATTGTCGTGCGCCGGGATTGGGCAACTGAGACCGACAAGATCAAGGGCGCGTTTTCCATTGCCCGTGATCTGGCCGAACAGGTCATCGCCAAAGAGAAAAAGGCCAAAGCGGCGCGGTAGGGGTTATTCTGCCGCAGCGCCCGCCCGTGTTTCGACCCGCCCGAGGTACATCATCAGGGCAAAAGCCACCGCCGCCATCACCAGAATTGCCAGCGCCAGCGGAGCGACAGTGCCGTCAAACATCAGCCCCACAGGCGACGCAATCAATGCCGCCAGCACCGTCGATACCGACCCGATCACCGATGCCGCCATGCCCGCGATATGGCCCATCGGCTCCATCGCGATGGCGTTGAGATTGCCAAGCGTCAGGCCGACCTGAAAGAACAGGCAGGTCTGGAACACCACAAAGGCGGCAAAGCCGTAAGGGTCGGGCAGGGCACCCAGATCGAACCCGAACATCATGGCCGACAGGATGATCTGGCCAAACAGCGTAATGCTGATCAGCCGCCGCATCCCGTAGCGCACCACCAGCAGCGCGTTGATCAGGCTGGCACTGGCCGACACCACCGCAATGCCCCCGAACCAAAAGGGGAAACTGTCGCCGCGCCCGTAAACCGTGTCGTAGATCGGCTGTACCAGCATCAGCATGGTGAACAACATCGCCATTGCCAGCGACTGTACAAGGATCGACAGGCGCACCGACGGGTGGGCAAACATCTCGCGCACCGCGCCGACCATAAGGCGCAGGCGCAGGGGGCGGCGGTCTTGGGGAGGCAGGGTTTCGGGCAGTCGGAAAGCCATCCACAGCATAACCACAGCCGAAAACAGCATAAACGCCAGAAAAATCGCACGCCAACCCGCCAGCACGATGATCCCGGCCCCCAGAGCGGGGGCAATGGCCGGCACCAATGCAAAGACCATCATCACGATCGACACGATCCGCGCCATTTCACGGCCCGAATACAGATCACGGACAATCGCCACGGCCACGACACGCGGCCCCGATGCGCCCAGCCCCTGTACCACCCGCGCCAGCAGCATCACTTCAAGAGAGCGGCTGAGCCAAGCGACAAAGGCGGCAACAATATAAAGCGCCGCGCCGGCAAAGACCACGTTGCGGCGGCCAAAGGCATCGGACAGCGGGCCGCTGACAAAGGTGCCAACGCCCATGCCAAAGACAAAGGCGGTCAGGATCAGCGGTGCGCGATGGGCCAGTTCCGGCGATAATTCGGCGGCAATTTCTGGCAGGGCGGGCAACATCGCGTCGATGGAAAAGGCGATGGTGGCAAACATCATCGCCACCAGCGCTACAAATTCGACACGGCCCATTCTAAAATCACTTTGCGACATCGCCAAAGGGATCACTCCACACAATACGCTGAACAAAATATGTTAACGCGGCGCACATGGCACCATGCGCAACGCGGTCAGAGATAACCGACGGTTGCGCTTTCGGCAATCGTTAACATGTTCACAGTGATCAGCCCGTGGCGCGTTGCGGGCCCCGAGGCGCGGGGCTGCGCAGCAGGTCCGGGCGTCCATGCGACCCGCGCGGCAGATAAACGACCTGCGCCAAGTCCTGAAGATCGTCGAAATGTCCGGCCCAATTGTCGCCGATTGCAAACACCGACACATTGTAATTCACGATGTCAGTGCGCTTTTGCGCCCAGTTTTCCTCTGCGATCACCCGGTCGACGTAACGACAGCGTTGCAGCAGGGCGCGGCGCTGATCAAAGGGCATAACCGTCTGTTTGCCATTTTGCGCGTTAAAGGCATCGGTCGCGCAGCCAACAATCAGTTCAGTGCCCATGGCTGACAGCTTTTGCAGCAGGTCCACGTGACCGGGGAGAAGCAGATCGAAACTGCCATAGGTCAGCACCACACGCGGGCGGGCGGGCGTCGATAACATCATTGGGTCTTGCCCCAAGAGGGGCAGGAGGTGATCTTGCCCCAAGAGGGGCAGGAGGTGATCATACCCCAAGAGGGGCAGAACCCAATATCGGCCAAGCCAATCAGTTGGCGTTCAAATATAGGATATTCATTCGCCGCATTCGGCGCCGCTGTTTTCTCTGCCATGTAACCCGCTCAATATGTATCGGGGGCTTGCTGCCCCTCGTTGCCCAACAAACTAGGACAGCGCCGGGGGCAACGCAAAGGGTTTATTGGCGGGCGGGGTGCATTTAGGCGCGGCGCGCGGGCGGTTATGCCCAGCGGTGCGAACACCCCAGGCCTTACCCTGCTTGGCTGCGCAGGTCCGCGATCACCTTCGCCCAAAGCTCGGGCGGCTGCGCGCCGGGGACGGCATGGGAATTGGCGACGATGAAGGTCGGCACCGAGGAAATACCCATCTTGCGGCTATGATCGTCACGCGCGCGGATGTCGGCGGTATCCACGTCCGACTTGAGCAGCCGTGTCACCACGGCGGCGTCCATTTCGATATTATCCGCAATGTCTGCCAGAACCTCGGCATCGCCGATGTCGCGCGCGTCGACAAAATACGCCTTGAACAGCGCGGATACCGCAGCGGTCTGGCGCCCTTCGATACCTGCCCAATGGATCAGGCGGTGCGCATCCAGCGTGTTTGGCGTGCGCTGCATCGCTTCGAAATTGATCGTCAGTCCGGCATTTTTTGCGTGTTCCACCACCGGAGCATAGGCGCGCACCGCGCCTTCCTTGCCGCCAAACTTGCCCTCAAGATAGGCGCGCCGTTCCATGCCTTCGCGGGGCATGTCGGGGTTTAGCTGGAAAGGGTGCCATTCAATGACAAAGGGGTGGTCGGGATGATCGGCCAGCGCACGGTCAAGATGCGCCTTGCCGATATAACACCAGGGGCAAATGGGATCAGACATGATGTCTAGCTTGATTGGATCGCTCATGTCCGGGCCTCACTTTGTGTTGCAATGGTCGCGGCCCGGCATACCCGGCCCTTGGCGGCACGTCCAGTGCCAGCGCCGTTGCAAGGGACAAGGCGCGCCGCTATAGCACTCTGCATGACCCAAGGCGCACCCAAATCCATGATCCAGATCGCCCGCGAAAGCGGCAGCACCGAGACGGCACCGCCTGTCGACCTTGGCGCACGGGTGCGCCAACTGCGCAAGGCGCGCAACTGGACGCTGGAACAGGCAGCCGCACAGGCCGGGCTGGCCCGCTCGACACTGAGCAAGATCGAAAACGGGCTGATGTCGCCCACCTATGACGCGCTCAAAAAGCTGGCGATCGGGCTAGAGATTTCAGTGCCGCAGTTGTTCACACCGCCCGCCGGCGAAAAGATCACCGGGCGCATGGCAATCACCAAATCGGGCGAGGGCGCAAGCAAGGCGACCAGCACCTATGAACATGAACTGCTGGCCGACAGCCTGAGCCGGAAGCAGATGCTGCCCTACCGCGCCCGCATCCGCGCCCGCCGGATGGAGGAATTCGACGGCTGGGTGCGCCATGACGGCGAAGAATTCCTGTTTGTGGTGACGGGCATGGTGCGGCTCTATACCGAATTTTACGAACCCGTCGATATGCGCCGCGGCGACAGCGCCTATTACGACGCCACGATGGGCCACAATGTCGTATCGCTGAGCGACGAAGACGCCACCATCCTTTGGGTGACGTCCCTGACGTAAAGCTGCGTTCTGACCTGAAATCAGGATTTAGGCTCCCACCACCAGACCTCGGGCATGAAATTCGGACCGTCACCGTACAGGGGCAGGGTTTCAGGGTATTTCATCCGCGCATCATGGGCGATCAGCCCCTCGTCGAACTGCCAGAACGGCACCACATAGCGTCCGGCTGTCAGCAGACGGTCCAGCGCGCGGGTGGCCGCGACAAACTCGGCGTTTTCGCGGGCGTTCAACATTCTGTCGATCATCGCGTCCACGGCGGGTGACTTTACCCCCATCAGATTGCGCGTGCCCGGCTGATCCGCCGCGTCAGAGCCCCAGTAGAACCTCTGTTCGGTGCCGGGGCTAAGCGACAGCGAACGGCGAAAATATGTCATGTCGAAGTCATATTCATTGTTGCGCGCCACAAATTGCGCGTCATCGACCACTTCGATCTGGGCCATGATGCCCAGCCGTGCCAACGCCTGCCCATATAGTTCGGCAATCGCAGTGTTTTCGCTGCTTCCCTTGGCCAGCAGGATCGTAAAGGACAAGGGCGTGCCATCGGCGCGGTGCATCTGCCCGCCTTCGGCACTATATCCCGCCGCCTCAAGCTGCTGGATCGCGGCGCGGATGCCGGCCCGGTTGCGCACGGAGCCATCTGCGACGGGCAGGCCATAGCCGTCGATGGTGCCGGGGGGCAGCGTATCGGCATATTCGCTGAGCAGATCCAACACCCGTCCCATGGCCGGGCCAGGGCGCATCGCGAGGTCCGAATTGGAGAAATAAGAGGTGATCCGCGGCAATGCACCGCCCGTCAGCGTTTCGTTGATATATTCAAAGTTAAACGCCGAGATCATCGCATCGCGTACCCGCCAATCATCAAACGGCGCGCGCCGGGTGTTCATGACAAAGCCGGTCATGCCCGACGGTTTGCTGTGTGGAAAGCTGGATTTGACAACATCACCGCGGGTAATCGCGGGGAAATCATACTGGGTGGCCCAGGTTTCGGCGTTGAATTCGCGCACAGCCGAAATCTGCCCCGCCTTAAACGCTTCGAACAGGACATTGGCATCGCCGTAAAAATCAATCTTGATCTGGTCGTAGTTGTTGGTGCCGCGCCGGAACGGCAACGCGGCGCCCCAGTAGTCTGGGTTGCGGGTCAGGGTAACCTGTCGGCCCGCCTGATAATCGCTGATCACATAGGGGCCAGTGCCCAGTGGAATGTCGGCCAACGGCGCATTGGCGAAATCGCGGCCTTCCCATTGTGCCCGGCTTAGCACCGGGCGCAGACCGGCCAAAAGCGCCAGTTCGCGGTTGTCGCTGTTAAAGGTCAGCCGCAGACTGCGCTCGCCCGTCTGCTCGATCGTGTCAATCTGTTCGCGCAGCCCATGATAGCGCGGATGCCCCTCACTGCCCAAAAGCTCGAAGGAAAAGATCACGTCATCGACGGTGACCGGGCTGCCGTCAGAGAATCGGGCCCCCTCGCGCAGGGTGAATTCGACCCATGAACGGTCGTCTGGCACCTCAATCGATTCGGCCAATAACCCGTATAACGCGAAAGGTTCGTCCCAAGACCGGCCCATTAACGTCTCGTGTGTAAAGAACGGTAACTGCCACGGAGAGGTGCCTTTGCGCACAAACGGGTTCAGGCTGTCATAGCCCCCGGTGTTGCCCAGAACGATGTCTCCGCCCTTGGGGGCGTTAGCGTTCACATAGGGTAGGGACACAAAATCGGGGGGTAAAGCAGGGTCCCCATACATAGATATCCCGTGCTGCGGGTCAGCCAGTGCCAGCCCGGACCACAGAATCAGTGAAGAAAGCGCCGCAACGCCCCGTGCTTTCTGGAAAAAATCCGACGTCATTTTTGAAACAATCCCGCTCTGCCCTTATTTTATTACGGCAATGCTTACCTGCGGTTTCCCGCCTTATCAAACTTTTAGCTTGGAATATCGCGGCAGATTGCATATAACAGGGTCACTGCTCGATAGGTTTCTTGCCTGTATGAAACCTGCCTCAATAACTTAACGCCCGCTTCGTGCGGGCGTTTTTTTTGGCCGGATGTTTGGCTGCGTGACAGCGCGATAACCGATCAGCACGAATACCCCGTTTCCTTTGCGCGCGCGGCGCTACATGATGCAGCCGCAGCATGAACAAGGAGACCCGCAATGGCTTTTACAATCGACCTCTCCGGCAAGACCGCCGTCATCACCGGATCGAACTCCGGCATCGGGCTTGGCATCGCATGGGAACTGGCGCGGGCGGGGGCGGACATCGTGCTCAACTCCTTTACCGATGACGACGCAGACCATGCGCTGGCCCGACAGATCGCCGATGAATGCGCTGTAAACGCCCGCTACATCAAGGCCGATATGTCCAAGGGCGACGACTGTCGGCGTCTGATTGCCGACGCCGGACGCTGTGACATTCTGGTGAACAACGCAGGCATCCAGCATGTCGCCGCGATCCCTGATTTCCCGGCCGAAAAATGGGATGCGATCATTGCGATCAATCTAAGCTCGGCCTTTCACACCACCGCCGTTGCCCTGCCGATGATGCGCGCCTCTGGCTGGGGCCGGGTGATTAACATCGCTTCGGCGCACGGGCTGACGGCCTCGCCTTATAAATCGGCGTATATCGCGGCGAAACATGGCATCGTGGGCCTGAGCAAGACAACGGCGCTTGAGACCGCAAAGGAACCGATCACCTGCAATGCCATCTGTCCGGGTTATGTGCTGACCCCAATCGTGGAAAAGCAGATCCCCGACACGATGAAAGAATACAACATGACCCGCGACGAGGTGATCGAGAACGTCATGCTGACACGCCAGCCCAGCCGCGAGTTTGCGACCGTCGAACAGATGGGCGGCACCGCGACCTTCCTGTGTTCCGACGCGGCCGCACAGATCACCGGCACCACCATCAGCGTCGATGGCGGCTGGACGGCCTTGTAATGGCGGTCAAGAAAATCAACCTCGCGCTTCAGGGTGGCGGCGCGCACGGCGCCTTCACCTGGGGGGTGCTGGATCATCTCCTGCAATCCGACGCGATCGAGATTTGCGGCATTTCCGGCACCTCGGCGGGTGCACTGAATGGGGCAGCGCTGAAGGCGGGGATGATCACCGGCGGGCGCGAGGGCGCCCGCGAGAACCTTGATTGGCTTTGGGGGCAGGTGGCAGGGGTCTCTGATCTGGCGATGACGCATTGGATGGCGCCCTTTGGTCTGGCCAAGCTCAGCCAGGCCATGGAATATTCGCTGCCCTTTGCCATGTCCGACGCAATGACGCGGATGATTTCACCCTATTCCTACGGCCCATTGTACCGTAACCCGCTGGCGGATATCGTTGCCCGCTTTGACTATGACCGCGTGGCCGACACCCACCCGCCGCTGTTTTTTGTCTGCGCCACCCGTGTGCGCAACGGCAAGATCAGGGTGTTTCAGGGCGACGAGATTGGCCCCGACGCGCTGCTGGCCTCGGCCTGTCTGCCCACGATGTTCCAAGCGGTCGAGATCGACGACGCCACGACGGGCCGCCGCGAGGCGTTCTGGGATGGCGGCTATACCGGTAATCCGGCGCTGTTCCCGCTGTTTGACGCCGATCTGCCGCCCGACATCGTGGTCGTGAACATCAATCCGCTGGAACGCGAGGGCATTCCCACAACGCCACAGCAAATCCAGAACCGGATCAACGAGATCAGCTTTAACTCAAGTCTGCTGCGCGAAATGCGGGCGATTGAGTTTGTGCAGCGCCTGCTGAGTGACGGCAGCCTGCGCCCCGGCACCATGAAGCGGATCAATATGCATATGATTGCCGATGACGCGTTGATGGCAAAGCTGTCGGTGGCGACCAAGACAATGCCGAACCCGGCTGTGATTGCCGCACTCAAGGCCGCAGGCGAGGCGGCGGCAGAGCAGTTCCTGACCGATCATTTCGACGATCTGAACGAACGCAGCACCGTCGATCTGCCGGGCATGTTCGGCTGATCGCTAACTTTGTGGGTCGGACAGTTTCAACGCCTCGGGCGTGTCTTGTCCGGGCATGTTGGGGCCGGGCATGTTGGGATATACCAGCCCCGCCGAGATCACCAGTTTGGCGGCGTCTTCGACGGACATGTCCAGCTCGATCACATCGCGTTTTGGCACGAACAACAGAAAACCCGATGTCGGGTTCGGTGTCGTGGGCAAGAATACCGACATCATCTCGCCACTCGGGTCAGTGCGCGACAGTATTTCGCCCTTGGCATCGGTCGAAATAAAGCCAAGTGCCCAGATACCGCGACGCGGGTATTCGATCAGGCAGGCTGTCTCGAAACTGCGCTCTGACTGGGCAAAGATGGTCTCCGATATCTGTTTTATTCCTGAATAGATCGTGCGCACCACCGGCGTGCGGGCCAACAGGCTTTCGGCGAAACGGATGGTCGAGCGGCCGATAATGCCCTTGGCCATCCAACCGACGATGATCGTGAAAATCAGAAAAATGACAACGCCAAGCCCGCGCACATTGATCTGCATCGACGGGTCAAGCCCCAGAAAATCCTGCAACATCCGGTCCGGGTGATACGCCTTGGGCACCAGCGGCAGCACAAAACCGTCGATCCAGCCCACGACGCTCCAGATCAGCCAGATCGTCAGGCCAACGGGGGCAATCACCACCAACCCGGTCAGAAATGATGCCCGCAGACGCGCCACAAGGCTGCGCCGGGCCTGTGGCGGGGCCGGATCGGGATCAAAAGGCGTATTCATCAGGGCATAGTCCGAAAATGAGATCGAAACATAGCTAGGGCGTTTGCCCCGCCCCGACAATGGTTTGACCGTAATTTTCGCCGTTTAGATCGTGGTGTCGACCAATGACCGGGCAATCGCGGCACCCAGACGGGCATTGTTACGCACCAGCGCGATATTTGCGATCAGCGAACGCCCCTCGGTCAGCTCAAAAATGCGCTGCAAGAGGTAGGGGGTCACGCCTTTGCCGCTGATACCGTGCTGCACGGCGTCGGCCTGCGCCTTGGCAATCACCGGGGCCAGCGCGCTGGCGGCGATTTCATCCTCTTTAGGGATTGGGTTGGCCACAAGCTGTCCGCCGGGCAGGCCCATCGCGGCGCGGATGCGGTGGGCGCGCGCAATCAGCGCCGCATCGTCCAGACGCAGGGGCGATTTCAACGGTGACGTGCTGCTCCAGAAGGCCGGGAAGCTATCTTGGCCGTAGGCAATCACCGGAACACCTTGGGTTTCCAGCACTTCAAGCGTTTTGGCCACGTCGAGTATCGCCTTGGCGCCAGCGGCGACCACGGTCACCGGAGTCTGCGCCAGTTCCAACAGATCGGCAGAGATATCGAACGTATCCTCCGCGCCCTTGTGAACACCACCAATACCGCCGGTGGCAAAAACCGAGATACCCGCCAGATGCGCCGCAATCATGGTCGCGGCCACCGTGGTGGCACCGGTACCGCCCGTGGCAATGCAGACCGCCATATCCGCGCGCGACAGTTTCGCCACGCCCTTGGCCTGCGCCAGGGTGCTGAGCTGATCATCGTCCAGCCCGATGTGCAGCGCCCCGTCGATCACCGCGATGGTGGCGGGCACAGCGCCGGCCTGACGGATGTCATCCTCGACCTGCCGCGCCACCTCCAGGTTCTGCGGATAGGGCATACCATGGGTAATGATCGTGCTTTCCAGCGCCACAATCGGCGCGCCTTGCTTGCGGGCCTCAGCCACTTCGGCGCTAAAGGTCAGGGGCAGGGTGGGCGTGGTCATATCTTGGTCTCTCCAGAAACGTAAAGGGCTGCGGCTTGCAGCGCCTGTGCCAGCGCCGCCTCGGGGGCAGCACCGCGAATTTCAGCCGCCACATGGGCTGCCATGAATGTATCGCCTGCGCCCGTTACCCGCGCGACATGGACTTTTGGTGGGTCTTGGGTTGTCAGCCCGTCGGCACCGCCGACGGTTGCCGGATTACCGCCATCGGTCACAACCGCGCGCCTGGCACCGCGCGCCAGCAGACCCTCGGCCGCCGCCGCCGATGTGTCGAACCCGGTCTGACACAGCAGACCCGCTTCCTCCAGATTGACGTATAATGTGCCGCGACCGGCTTGCAAAAATGGGTTCAACCGCAGGGCCTTGCCCGGTGATGCGGGCGCCACCCGCAGATCGGCCTGTGCCAACAGCGGGCTTTGCGCCATCTGCGCCAGCAGGTCCACGGTCAGGTTGCCATCCAGCGCCACGGCACCGCGATAAGGCGCAGGCAAACTGCCATCGGACAAGGGGCGCAGAATTTTGTCGCCCGCGGCCTCAAGCGAATGCGCGTCGGCAATCGCCGCAATCAGCCCATTGGCCCCCTCAACCGCCATGTAGCGATCAGTCGGCAGATCGTCGGAACGGTAAATGTGGTCGGTGATCAGCCCGCGCCGCGCGCAGGCAGCGATCAGTTCGTCCCCTTCGGCATCGCGCCCCACGGCAGACAACAGCGCAGGCGTCAGCCCAAAGCGCGCCAGCGCCATGCCGATGTTCAGCGCCACGCCACCCGGCAGCCGCGTGATCCGTCCCGGCATGTCAGAGCCTTGCCGCATCGCGTTCTCAGAACGCCCAATCACGTCCCATAGGACAGAACCAATACACAGAATGTCAGCGGTGTTTTTCATCCCCTGCGTCTAGCCGCCCGAATGGGGTCGGCGCAAGCCCGCGTTACTGCGGCACGGCAAATGTCAGGGCTGCCCACAGGGTGCGCCAGATCGGTTTGTTGGCATCCACCGCATCCCCACGGCCCACATCAGGAACAGGGCGTAACACAACAGCATCAAACAGATATTCGTGCCCCGACGTCACCGGGATTGCACCAATCCCTGCCGCGTCAGTGCGGTGCATCGTCACAGTCACGCTATCGTCGGGCGCGCGGTCAAAGACCTCGATCTGCGCGTCTGGGCGGGGGGCCCCTTGGTACAGCAACTGCACCCGCATCATACCATCGAATTCCGCATCATAGGGATTGGTCAGGGCGACAAATTCGGTTTCCATGCCCGTCGCCGCATCCGCCCCACGCCCGTCACCCACGGCGATCAACGCTTTGACATGGCGGGTATAGCTTTCCTTAAAGCGATCCTGCGGCCAGCCCCAAGCGATGTGATCCTCGCCAGCGGTGGGGAAGTCCTTGTGCTTGGCAAACGCCAGGAACTTTTCCCACTCCTTGTAGGTCACCGTCGACGTCGCGGCTTCGGACACCACCACCATCAGCGCATCGTGATCAGGCGCCGTCACCTGAAAGGCTGGCGTATCGCCCGCACGTGCCGGCACCGGGGTGGTCACACCGTCCACGATCATATCAAACCGCGTGCTGCGGTTGGGCAGGTAAGAAAAGCTCGACCCGACAAAATCCTGACCGTTGCGAAAATCGGCAAACGCGGTTTCGTCGGTTTCCACTTGATACTTCTGCGCGGAAATCCAGTATTCATGTCCAAGCGCCGGACCAAGTGGCAGTGCGAGTAACAATAATTGTAAAAGACGGGACGGGACCATGGCGCATTCTCTCTATAAGCTACTGCTCAAGCTGATGCTTGCGGCAGGTTTGTCAAGCATACTGACCACCGCCACGGTGGCGCATGAAGTACAGCCAACCATCGCCGACCTCACAGTGGCCGATGGCAAGGCGACGCTGATCCTGCGCGTGAACCTTGAGGCGCTGCTGGCCGGAATCGACCTCGACGCGGTTGACGACACCGACAGTGCCGAAAACGCCGATGACTACGACAGCCTGCGCGCCTTGCCCGCTGACCGCATCTCCGCGCGCGCGCCCGACTTGCTGCCCGGCTGGAACGCCTTGCCGATGCTGCACGCCGATGGCAATGCCGTGCCGCTGACCAGCGCCACAATCGACGTACCGCAGGGCATTGACCCGGAACTGCCGCGCGCGTCGCTCTGGACGCTCACCGCCGACGTTCCCGCAACGGCGTCTCGCGTTACCCTTAGCTGGCCCAAGGGTGCCGGCGCGCTGGTGCTGCGCCAGCAAGGTGTCGACGACCCCTATACGGGGTATCTCTCTGGCGGCGAAACCAGTCCTGAAATCACACTGGGCGGCGGCGACGCGCAGTCCCCGCTGCAGGCTTTCATCAGCTATATCCCCGTCGGGTTCGACCATATCCTGCCCAAGGGACTGGATCATATCCTCTTTGTGCTGGGGCTGTTTTTCCTGTCGACCCACTTACGTCCGCTGATCTGGCAGGTCTCGGCCTTCACGCTGGCACATACAGTCACACTGGCCTTGGGCGCGATGGGCTGGGTCAGCGTACCCGGCGCGATTGTGGAGCCGCTGATCGCCGCCTCCATCACCTATGTCGCGGTGGAAAATATCTTCACCTCCGGTCTCAGCCGCTGGCGCCCGCTGGTGATCTTTGGCTTTGGCCTGCTGCACGGTCTGGGCTTTGCTTCGGTGCTGGCCGATTTCGGCCTTCCCGAAGACCAGTTCATTCCTGCATTGATAGGCTTTAACATTGGCGTCGAGTTTGGTCAGCTGACCGTCATCGCCATCGCCTTTGTGCTGGTTGGCTGGGCCATACGCCGCACATGGTACCGCAGCTACATCGCGGTCCCCGCCTCATGCATCATTGCGGCGGTTGGTGCCTATTGGTTCGTCGAACGCGTCTTTCTTTAACTTTTTCGAGTCTTAAATACCCTCAGGGGGTCTGGGGGACAGCGTCCCCCAGCCTCGATTACTTAAACCATGGCCGCGATCAACACACCCAAAGCCGCCACCGGATCTTCACTGTCCCATATCTCGGACCCGATGCCGAAGAAGTCGGTGCAGGGGGCCAGCTTGCGGATCATCTCCACATCCAACGCCCCTTCGGCCACGACGGGCACTTCGATCACCTCTGACCACCACTGAAACAGGTCATGTTCCGCAAAGCTGCCATCGCCAAGCGCGCTGGCCTGCACCGGGCCAAAGCTTACGTAATCCGCCCCGGCCTCGCCGGCGGCCATCCCGTCATGGCGCGACCCGGCGCAATAGCTGCCAATGATTGCGTCTTCGCCAAGTTCCTTGCGGGCATGGCGTACCGTGCGCGCGGCGTCGCTCAGATGCACCCCGTCCAGCCCCAGCCGGTCGACCAGCAACAGATGATCCGACATCACCAGCGCCACATCGCGCGCATGGGTCACCTCGCGCAGCGCATCGCCGGCACGTGCCAGCCGGTCCTCATCGCGCGTCGACAGCGCCATACGCACGCAGGCGACGGGATGCGCGTCCAGCACGGCGGCCAATTGCGCGGGAAACTGGCTCAGCTCCAACTCGGGCGGGGTAATCAGGTAAATCTGCGGCTGTTCTGGCGCACTCATGGGTCTATCCTTGCTCGGTATCATCGCTGTGACTAGCGCAAGGTGCGACAAAAGAAAACGGATATGCGCAATGCCCGCAGCCTTTCTTAATGCCTATCGCCATTCTTGCGGTGCAGACGGACAGGGCGTAAGAGGCTGCCATGACAAACCCTATCGCCCCCGCCCAACCAATCGCCCCCGCCCAACCAATCGCCCCCGCCCAAATCCCCGCCATCGTGCTGGTGCGCCCCCAGATGGGCGAAAACATCGGTGCCGCCGCGCGCGCCATGTGGAACTTTGGCCTTGATCACATGCGTGTGGTTGCCCCACGTGACGGCTGGCCGAACCCGTCGGCCGTGGCCATGGCATCGGGTGCAGGCCGTCTGCTGGACGCGGCGCGGCTGTGTTCCGATCTGCCCGACGCCCTGGCGGACGTCGATTTCACCTTTGCCACCACGGCACGCGGGCGCGATCTGACCAAATCGGTCTATTCACCCGAAGCGGCAATGCGGCTCGCGGTCGAAAAAATCGCGGCGGGTCAGCGGGTTGCCGTGCTCTTTGGCCCTGAACGTGCGGGGCTGGAGAATGACGACATCGCGCGTGCCAATGCCATCGTCTCGGTCCCGGTCAACCCTGCGTTTGCCTCGCTCAATCTGGCGCAATGTGTGCTGCTGATGGGCTATGAATGGATGCGCGCACAGGGTGATGTGGTGGGTGAGGTCACCGAAATGGCGGGTACCGACTGGGCCCAGGGGGCCGAGGTTGAACATCTGGGCAAACACTTTGAGGAACGGCTGGAGGAGGCTGGGTTCTTTTATCCCGATCACAAGGCCGCTTCGATGAAGATCAACCTGCGCAATATGTGGTCACGGATGCCGCTGACCCGCGCCGATGTCCAGATGCTGCACGGCATGATGCGCCAGATGGTCCGGTGGAAAGAACGCGGCTGAGCGTCGGCGCCCCGAGCAGCAGGCACCGGGGATTTTGCCCCCCAGCCTCCCGGCCAGGATTTCACTGGGCAAGGTAAAGTGCGGGGGCGCGGCACGGTGCAGGACGTGCGGCATACGAACAAGTGTCCTAGACCTTTTGCGTCCCATGCCATACCACTCTGACCAAACGGAAAAAGAGGCGCGTCATGGCGGAAAAACGCAAACTTTTCGAAGAGGTCGGAAGCGATCAACCCAACCGGACACCGCTGCAAACCGGCGGCATTGACCGTGGCCGGGGCGGGGCGCGCGGGGCGATACGCATCTGGCTGATGTTGCTCTTTGTGCTGGTGTTTGTGATGATCGCCGTGGGTGGGCTTACGCGCCTTACCGACAGCGGGCTCAGTATCACAGAATGGCGCCCCGTGACCGGGTCGATCCCGCCCTTGAACGATGCCGACTGGCAGTCCGAATTCGACAAATACAAGCAGATCGACCAGTTCCAGCTCCAACACTCCTGGATGCAACTGTCTGATTTCAAAAGCATATACTGGTGGGAATGGGGCCACCGCCAGCTGGGTCGCGTCATCGGTTTGGTTTGGGCAGTTGGGTTTCTTTATTTCCTCGCCCGGCGCCAAATCCCTACGGGCTGGACGCCACGGTTGCTGTTCATCGGCGCGCTTGGCGGCGCGCAAGGGGCGATTGGCTGGTGGATGGTCGCCTCGGGCGTAACCGCCGGCGAAGGGGTTACAACCGTGGCCTCATACCGGCTTGCCACGCATCTGGGGCTGGCTTTTGTCATCTTGGGGTTCATCACCTGGTACGCGCTGCTGCTGGGTCGTACGGAACGTGATCTGATGCAGGCCCGCCGCGCCAAAGAGGCCAAGCAATTTGGCCTTGCCACCGGGCTGCTGCATTTCGCGTTTTTGCAGATCCTTTTGGGGGCGTTGGTCGCAGGTATCGATGCCGGGCGCTATTTTGTCGATTGGCCGTTGATGCAGGGGCAGTTCTTTCCGCCCGATGCCTTTGACATCACGCCCATCTGGCGCAACTTCTTTGAAAACCCCGGTCTGGTGCAGTTCATGCACCGCATGGCGGGGTATCTGCTGGCGATCTTTGGTGTTGTGGTTTGGCTGCGCGGTCGCCGGTCAGCACATCCGCATACGCGCACGGCATTCAACGCCGTGATGGCCGCACTTGCGGTGCAGATCGTTTTGGGCATCACCACCGTTCTATATGCCGCACCGGTACATTTTGCCTTGGCGCATCAGGCACTTGCCGTGATCCTGTGGGTGTTGATCCTGCGCGCACGCTACCTGTCTGCCTATCCTGTTCCCACATCCCTGCGAGGTTCTGCACAATGACGGCCTATAATGACCTAATGGCGTTTCAACGCGACACCGAAGCCCTGTCGCAGGTCGCAGGCCGCCTTGGCTGGGATCAGGAAACAATGATGCCCCGTGGCGCCGCCCCCCAACGCGCCGAGGAAATGGCCGCCATGGAAGGGGTGCTGCATGCGCGCCGGCTTGATAGCCGTATCGCCGGCTGGCTGGATCAGATCGACGTCGATACCCTGGACGACGTAGGCCGCGCGAACCTGCGCCATATCCGGCGCGATTTTGACCGGGCGAGCAAAGTGCCCGCCGCACTGGCTGCGCGCATCGCCCGCGTCACGTCGGCCGCGCAGGGCACTTGGGCCGAAGCCCGCGCGGCGGATGATTTTGCCGCCTTTGCCCCCACGCTGGAAGAGGTGATTGCCCTCAAACGCGAAGAGGGTGCCGCGTTGGCGGCAGGCAGCGACATCAGCGTCTATGACGCCATGCTTGCAGATTACGAACCCGGCACAACCGGGGCCGAACTGGAGGCGATGTTTGGCGCGCTGCGCCCCGAACTATCCGATCTGCGCGCCGCAGTGCGCGACGCCGAGGCCCCCCCGGTGCTGGAAGGCATCTTTGACGAAGGTGCCCAGATGAAGCTGACGCGCCAGTTGGCCAAGACATTCGGCTACGACATGTCGATGGGCCGCGTCGACAAGGCCGTACATCCGTTTTCGTCCGGCTCGGGACTTGATGTGCGCATCACCACCCGCACCAATGCGCTTGACCCGTTCAACTGCTTTTACTCCACCGTTCATGAGGTCGGCCACGCCGCCTATGAACAAGGTATCGACGCCGCCTATCTGCTGACCCCGCTGGGCAGCGGCGTGTCGATGGGTGTGCACGAAAGCCAAAGCCGCATCTACGAGAACCAGCTTGGCCGCAGCCGCGCCTTTACCGGGTGGCTTTACGGCCAGATGAAAGACGCCTTTGGTGACTTCGGCGTGGCGGATGCCGACACATTTTACCGCATCGTCAACCGCGTGTCCGACGGGTTTATCCGCACCGAAGCGGATGAATTGCAATACAATCTCCATGTGCTGCTGCGCTTTGATCTGGAACGTGCGCTGATGGCCGGGGACCTTCAGGTTGGCGATCTTGAGGCCGCCTGGAATGACCGTTTCAAAGCTGATTTCGGCTATGCCGTAGACCGCCCCTCCAACGGCGTCTTGCAGGATGTGCATTGGTCTGTCGGCCTGTTCGGCTATTTCCCGACCTACAGCCTTGGCAATGTCTATGCCGGCTGTCTGCACGAGGCCCTGCGCAAGGCGCATCCCAGCCTCGACGATGATCTGGCCCAGGGCGACACCTCTGCGGCGACTGGATGGCTGCGCAGCAACGTGCAGACCCACGGTGGCCTTTTCGAGCCACGCGAGGTGATTAAACGTGCCAGCGGAACCGAACCGAGCGAAAGACCGCTCCTTGACTATCTACAGACCAAATTTTCCGATCTCTACCACTTGTGATTGTCGCGCCAAGGCGTCATTATCTGAAACCGGGCGGAACCAAACGCCGCTCAAAACAGTTAGTTGGACAGAGATAGGCCATGCTTTGCCTATCCATAAATTCTCGCCTGCGTGGGTCGCTATGGTATGCGACTGTGGTACATGATCCACGCACTGCCCATAATTCAGGAGTTAACCTACGATGAACAAACTGGCATCAGTCACCGCCGCCGCCGCCGTCATGCTTGCAGGCGCCGCGACTGCACAAACCACAACACAGGCCGGAGTTCTTGGTAACTCGGGCGACGCCGTGTATTCGCTGCAGGTTCAGGGCGCCAACGGCGTTGTGTATAACTGTAAGCCCGAACTGGTACAGATTAACGGCCTGACAGCACGTCGCTGCATTGATCCTAATGCTGGCGGTCTGACCAACGCGGGCGCGGGTCTGGGCAATGGCGCAGTCATCGGTGCCGCCGCTCTGGTCATCGTTGCAATTGCAGCCGGTTCCGACGGCACGTCGACCACCACATCGACTTCGGGTTCCTAAACCTACCATCGTTCGCGGCGACTGCTGCGAACGATACCAAAGACAAAAAGAAACCGGGCCTGAATGATCAGGCCCGGTTTTTTTACGTCGCGTTGCCCCGCCCGAAAACGGGCAGGGCCAAGGCATCACGCCTCTGGCAAGTCTTCTGCGTCGTCGCCCTGATCGGCAATCCACGCCACGCTCACCACAATCTCGCCGCGTCCGGTGTCAAACACCTTTACCCCCCCGGCAGAGCGCGAGCGGAATGAAATCCCCTCGACAGGCACCCGGATGGATTGGCCCTTGGACGTCGCCAGCATGATCTGATCGTCAAGCTCGACCGGGAAGGAGGCCACGATCTCGCCACCGCGCATCGCCTTGTCCATCGCGGTCACGCCCATGCCGCCACGCCCACGCACAGGGTAATCATGGCTGCTGCTCAGCTTGCCCGCCCCTTTGGCGGTGATGGTCAGCAGCAGATTTTCCGCCGCCGACATCTCGGCATAGCGTTCCTGCGAAATGGTGGCATTGGCGTTGGCTTCTTCGTCGTCAGTTGCGGCGCCTTCGGCGTCATCCGCCAAACCGGCCATCGCGCGGCGCATCTTGAGATAGGCCTGCCGTTCGTCCGATGTCGCATCGAAGTGCCGGATGATCGACATTGACACGACCTTGTCCTCTCCGTTCAGACGGATACCGCGCACCCCGACAGATGCGCGGCTGTTGAACACCCGCACATCGGTCGCCGGAAACCGGATCGCCCGACCCGAATTGGTGACCAGCATCACGTCGTCATCATGGCTCGCAATGCGCGCATTGATCAGCGTCGTATTTGCATGATCATCCTCGAATTTCATCGCGATCTTGCCATTTCGCATGACGTTGGTGAAATCCGACAGTTTGTTGCGCCGCACGGTGCCGGCCGAGGTGGCAAAGACCACCTGCAAATCGTCCCATTCGGCCTCGTCGCGGTCTACTGGCATGATGGCAGCAATCGACACACCCACCGGGATCGGCAGGATGTTCACAATCGCCTTGCCCTTGGACGTGCGCCCGCCTTGGGGCAAACGCCATGTTTTCAGCTTGTAAACCATGCCGTCGGTGGTGAAAAACAACAGTTGCGTGTGGGTGTTGGCCACGAAAAGGGTCGTGACGACATCCTCTTCCTTGGTTTGCATCCCCGACACACCCTTGCCTCCGCGACGTTGGCTGCGGAAATCGACCAGCGGGGTGCGCTTGATGTAGCCGCCCGAGGTCACGGTCACGACCATGTCTTCGCGCGCAATCAGGTCTTCATCGTCCATGTCGCCAGACCAGTCGACGATCTCGGTGCGGCGGGGCACGGCAAACTGGTCGCGCACCTCTTTCAACTCGTCCGAGATAATCGACATGATGCGTTCGCGGCTACCCAGAATATCAAGGTATTCCTTGATCTTGGCGGCCAGTTCTTCCAACTCGTCCGTCACTTCCTTGACGCCGATCTGGGTCAGACGCTGCAACCGCAGTTCCAGAATCGCACGCGCCTGCACCTCAGAAAGGTTATAGGTGCCATCATCATTGGCGGTGTGGGTCGGATCGTCGATCAGCGCGATATAGGGCAGAATTTCCGCCGCGGGCCAGCGCCGTGTCATCAGCTTTTCGCGCGCCTCGGCGGCATCGGCCGACGACCGGATCGTCGCCACGACCTCGTCGATATTGGTAACCGCAACGGCCAGACCGCACAGGATGTGGCTGCGTTCGCGCGCCTTGCGCAACAGATAGGCCGTACGGCGCGCCACGACATCCTCGCGGAAGTCGATAAAGGCAGTGAGGAAACCGCGCAGCGTCAGTGTTTCGGGCCGGCCACCGTTCAGCGCCAGCATGTTGCAGCCGAAATAGGTCTGCATCTGGGTAAAGCGGAACAGCTGGTTCATCACCACTTCAGCGGTGGCATCGCGTTTCAACTCGATCACCACGCGCACGCCGTTGCGGTCGCTTTCGTCCTGCACGTGGGCAATGCCGTCGATCTTTTTCTCGCGGACCTGTTCCGCGATCTTTTCGATCATGCTGGCCTTGTTCACCTGATAGGGAATTTCGTCGATGACGATTGCCCAGCGGTCCTTGCGAATTTCCTCAACCCGCGTCTTGGCGCGGATGATGACACTGCCGCGTCCTTCCAGATAGGCTTTGCGTGCGCCAGTCCGGCCCAGCATGATGCCACCGGTGGGGAAATCGGGGCCGGGGATATAATCGATCAGTTGTTCCGACGTCAGATCGGGTTCTTCGATCAGTGCCTGACAGGCGTCAATCACTTCGCCCAGGTTGTGCGGCGGAATATTGGTCGCCATGCCGACGGCAATACCGCCCGCGCCATTGACCAACATGTTGGGAAAACGGGCAGGCAGAACCGCAGGTTCGCGTTCCTTGCCGTCATAGTTGTCCATGAAATCAACGGTCTCTTTGTCGAGATCGCTGGTCATGAAAGACGTGACCTTGTCGAGCCGCGATTCCGTATAACGCATTGCCGCAGCGCTATCGCCATCCATCGAGCCAAAGTTGCCCTGACCGTCGATCAGCGGCAGCGACATCGAGAAATCCTGCGCCATCCGCACCAGCGCATCGTAGATCGCGCTGTCGCCGTGCGGGTGGTACGAACCCATCACATCACCCACAGACTTTGCCGATTTACGATAAGTCTTGTCGTGGGTGATACCCTTTTCATACATCGAATAGATGATCCGCCGGTGCACGGGTTTCAGCCCGTCTCGCAGATCAGGGATCGCCCGGCTGACGATGACCGACATGGCGTAATCCAGATAGGATGTGCGCATCTCATGTTCGATGGTCACCGATGGCCCGTCGTATACGGGCCGCTGCGGCGTGTTTTCTTCTTCGTTTTCAGGGGTTTCCGGCGTATCGTTCACGTGTTCTGCCCAGCTTTTCTTGGTTCTATATCTTGGGGTTTTCTATAGCAGAATGGGCATATCAGGTGCAATGCCTGTGGCCAAAACGCACTGGCAGCACTCTGGTGAAAGTGCCAACATACTGTTTTCATTGAAAAGTAAATATTGCCTGCCAAGCTGCTTGTACAGAGGCAGAAAAGGAGGCGCAACATGCCCCGTAGTGAAACAGAACTGATGCTCAAGGGATATGGGCTGACAACGGCGGAGTTCTTCTACCGGATGCCCGACTATACCCATGTGCTGAACAGCTATATCTGGCAGGATTACGACATCGCACCGGATCACCCCCGCTTGTTCAAATTTGTCGAGTTTTGGCAAACTGAGATCGAAGGCCCGCTGCATTCGGTCCGCTTTACCCACCGCAAGATGATCGGGCCCGGTGAATGGCAAAATCAGGTGGGGGAGTTTACCCTGCACTAAATTGGTCTGATGGGCAGGCTTTCGTCCGGTTCTGGGTCGGCGTATGCACGCGCGGTGTACACCCGGTGCACACGCGGTGCATCACCGCTTCAGTGCCTCAGGCGGAACAGCTCGCCCCGCCCAGCACACAGAATTTCGCACAATGCGGATGGTTCAGCGCCACATCGCGCTCGGCGTCTTCCAATGTCGTGCCCAATTCAAATTCCGCATCATAGGGCAGCAGGGTACAGGCCAGAACCGCAGGCTTTTCCGCCCCTTTACGTTTGACCACCATACGCGACGACGCACACATGACAGCAGCAGGCGATATGTTCAGGATACCCCAGCAATCGGTTGTAATTTCAGGCACTTCTATATTTTCGTCCATCTCGGGAAACAGCACGGTCTGACCGGGATCATAGGCATCAATATCAAACCCGTGTTCCGCATAAAACGCCGCATAGCCCGCGCGGCTGTCGGCATCGCTGTCGCCAAACACGGACCGCCCCGCCACAGCCATCGAAAACCCATGATCGCGCAGCCATTCCATACCAATAAGCGTCTTGTCAAACGCCCCATCGCCACGTTCCGCATCGTGCAGGTCGCGTCGGTAATGATCGACCGATATCCGCAAGCTCATCATGCCAGGATAGCTGTCTTTCAGGCGTAACAGACCGTTTTGCATAGATTTTCGCATCATCGGGCGCATGGCATTTGTCAGGATCAGCACCGCGTATCCACGCGCCAGCGCCGCCTCGGCCATGTCGATCATCTGCGGATTCATGAACGGTTCGCCCCCGGTAAAGGCAATCTCGCGCACTGGCCAATTGCGCGCCTCGATCTGGTCAAGGTAATCGCGCACCTCGTCGGCGGTGATGTACACCAGCGCATCATTGCTGGGGCTGGACGCGATATAGCAATTCACACATTCGATATTGCACAAGGTACCGGTATTAAACCATAAAGTCTGAGGATCGCGCAACGCAACGCTGGCGCGACGCGCGCCTTTGGCGGTCACCTGCGGGTCTTCAAACTTGCCATTGTTCGCCTGCGCGAGATCTTTCATTGCGGTTCCTTGCACGATTGCCTTTGGTCGTGGCTGTAAACTATTGTCTGGCTATGAAAAGTCCAAGCACAGGTATGCACAGTCTTGTGAAGCAGGGAAATGTGGCTATGTTTGCGCTAACAGTGTCAAGAAGTCTGATCCAGACACACAAAGGATAGCATATGGTCTCGCGCGTTATTCCCGTCGACACATTCGATCTGGTGATCTTTGGCGGCACCGGCGATCTGGCCCGGCGCAAGATTCTGCCGGGGCTGTACCGTCGTTTTTGTGCCGGCCAGATGCCATCTGACGCCCGTATCATCGGCGCTGCACGCTCCGAGATGGACGATAAGGGCTACCGCGAGATGGTCGCCGACGCGATTGAGGAGTTCGGCGGCACCGACGACCGGGACCATCTGGATGCGTTCCTCAAACAGCTTGATTACATCGCCATCGACGCGCGGGGCGATACCGGCTGGGCAGATTTGCAGGCCAAGATGGCCGGCAAGGGCAGGATCGAAGCCTATTATTTTTCGGTCTCGCCCTCGCTCTTTGGCGATCTGGCCGAGCGTTTGCAGCAGTGGGGCATGGCCGATGAGGACAGCCGCATCGTGGTCGAAAAACCCTTTGGTCGCGACCTTGAAACAGCCCGTGCGCTGAACGCGACGCTTGCGACTTATTTCAAGGAAGCGCAAATCTACCGGATCGACCATTACCTCGGCAAGGAAACGGTGCAAAACCTGATGGCCGTGCGCTTTGGCAACATGCTGTTTGAGCCGCTGTGGAACGCGCAATACGTTGACCATATCCAGATCACGGTGGCCGAAACCGTGGGCGTTGGGGGCAGGGGCGATTACTATGATAAATCGGGCGCCATGCGTGATATGGTGCAGAACCACCTGATGCAGCTATTGTGTCTGATCGCGATGGAGCCGCCCGCGCGCTTTGATCCCGACGCGGTGCGTGATGAAAAGCTCAAGGTTATCCGCGCGCTCGACCCTGTCTTGCCGCATCACATTACCCGCGGCCAATATCAGGCCGAACCGTGCAACGAGGCCGACATGCCCGGCTACCGCACCGCCGTCGACGATCCACGCTCGCGCACCGAAAGCTTTGTCGCGCTCAAGACCCATATCAGCAATTGGCGGTGGGCCGGCACGCCGTTTTATCTGCGCACCGGCAAGCGTATGGCGGCGCGGTCGAGCGAAATCACCGTGGTGTTCAAGGACACGCCACATTCGATCTTTGGCGACGAGGCGGGCCGCCACCGCAATGTGCTGTCGATCCGCCTGCAACCCAATGAGGGCATCACATTGGGCGTGACAATCAAGGAACCGGGGCCGGGCGGTATGCGTCTCGTCGATGTGCCGCTCGACATGACCTTTGCCGATGCGCTGGGGCCGGAAGGGGCCGATCAGGTTGACGCCTATGAGCGGTTGATCATGGACGTGATCCGCGGCAACCAGACCCTGTTCATGCGCGGCGACGAGGTCGAAGCGGCCTGGGCCTGGACCGATCCGATCATTCAGGGCTGGGAGGCGCGCAATGACGTGCCTAAACCCTACGACAGCGGCTCAGAAGGGCCGACGGATTCCACCGAACTGATGCGGCGCGATGGCCGTGAGTGGCGAAAGGTTACCCCATGAACATCGTCGAATATGCTGACCGTGAAATGCTGTGCATGAACGTCGCCAATATACTGGCAGGCAAGTTGAAATCAGCCATGTCAGGCAATGACGCGGTGACCTTTGCCGTGCCGGGCGGCACCACGCCTGGCCCGATCTTTGAAATGCTCAGCGCCACAGCGATGGACTGGCACAAGGTGAATGTCCTGCTGACCGACGAACGCTGGGTGTCCGAGGACGACCAGCGCTCAAACGCGCGTCTGGTGCGCCAGCACCTGCTGACCGATCACGCGGCCGCCGCCCGGTTCATACCGTACTTCCGCGACGGGTTGTCGGTGGGCGAGGGTGCCGAACAGGTCGCACCCGGTCTGGCCGAGGCGTTGCCGATCTCTGTGCTACTGCTGGGCATGGGCGACGACATGCACACGGCCTCGATGTTTCCTGGTGATGCGGGGCTCGCCGCCGCCCTTGCGCCAGATGCACCGCTGCTCTGCCCGGTTTACCCGGCGGGCCAGCCCACGCCGCGCGTCACCCTGCCTGCGCATGTGCTAAACGGGGCGATGAACAAACATCTTGTCATCTTTGGCAATCAAAAGCGCGCAGCAATCGAACGCGCCGCCAGCCTGTCCCCCGACGAGGCACCAATCGCCGCGGTTCTCAACGATTTGGAAGTATTTTGGGCCGCATGATGAATATCTGGACCACCCTGCAAGACCAACACTTGGCCGTGGCCGACCGCGCGTTGCTGTCCCTGTTCGACGGCACCGACCGCGCTGACGCGTTTTCGATCCAGATCGAAAACATGCGGTTTGACTATGCCAAGACAAACATTGACGCAAACACCCGTGACACCCTGATTGCGCTGGCAACTGCCCAAGGCGTGACGGCGCGGCGGGACGCGATGTTTGCAGGTGAAAAAATCAACCAGACTGAGGGGCGCGCGGTGCTGCACACTGCGCTGCGCAACCTTGACGGTGGGCCCGTGATGGTCGACGGCGCCGATGTCATGCCAGTTGTCCACGCAACACTGGACCGGATGCGCGCCTTTGCCGAGCGTATCCGCGCCAGTGCCATTACCGATGTGGTGAACATCGGCATCGGCGGCTCCGACCTCGGCCCGGCGATGGCGGTTCGGGCGCTGTCGCCCTACCACGATGGACCGCGCTGCCATTTTGTCTCGAACGTAGATGGCGCGCATATTGCCGATACACTGCGTGGGTTGGACGCTAAGACGACGCTGGTCATCGTCGCATCCAAAACCTTTACCACGGTCGAGACCATGACCAACGCCCGCACCGCGCGCGCCTGGATGCTCGACCACGGCGGCGATCCGAAAACGCAGTTTGCGGCGCTCAGCACCGCCGAGGACAAGACTGCCGATTTTGGCATCGACGCGACGCAGGTCTTTGGATTTGAAGATTGGGTCGGCGGTCGTTACTCGGTCTGGGGCCCCATAGGTCTTTCGCTGATGATCGCCATTGGACGCAAGGGGTTTGATGCCTTTCTGCGCGGGGGTCAGGCGATGGACCGGCATTTTCAGGCCGCCGCGCTGCATGAAAACCTGCCCGTCATGCTGGCGCTGGTCGGCATCTGGCACAACCAGATCTGCGGGTATGCCACGCGCGCCGTGCTGCCTTATGATCAGCGGCTTGCGCGGCTCCCTGATTACCTGCAACAGCTTGAAATGGAATCGAACGGCAAGGGGGTGCGCCTGGACGGCAGTCCCAGCCCGCGCCCCACCGGGCCTGTGGTCTGGGGGGCGGCAGGCACCAACGGCCAGCACGCCTTTTACCAGTTGATCCACCAGGGCACCCGCGTCATTCCCTGCGAATTCCTGCTGGCCGCCAAGGGCCATGAGGATGAACTTGCGCACCACCACCAACTGCTGATCGCCAATTGCCTCGCCCAGTCCGAAGCCCTGATGCGGGGCCGCTCGCTTGACGAGGCGCGCAAGATCATGGCCGCCAAGGGCCTCACCGGGGCCGAGCTTGACCGTCAGGCCCGCCACCGCGTTTTCCCCGGCAACCGCCCCTCGACGACGCTGCTTTATCCGCAGCTTGATCCCTTCACACTGGGCCAGATAATTGCGCTATACGAACACCGCGTCTTTGTCGAAGGGGTGATCCTGGACATAAATTCGTTTGATCAGTGGGGCGTCGAACTGGGCAAGGAACTGGCCACATCACTGCACCCCGTGGTCGATAGCAGCGCGCCCCCGGATGGCAAGGACGGTTCAACCGCCGCGATGATCAACTACATCCACACCCATCAAGGCTAGACACTCTTAGCTTTCTTTTTGGTCCTAATATTCCTCAGGGGGGAGTTTGAGGGGGGCGGAACGCACCCCTCAATCCGACGCCCGAAACAGGCGATCACCTTAAGTCAGGCGCGCGCCCCAGCCGATTGGCCAGGCGCCCCACGGTCAACCCCTGCACGATGATCGAAAACACCACCACGATGTAGGTACAGGTCAGGATCAGCGGCTTCCACTCGCCCTCGGGCAGCGACAACGCCAAAGCCACGGAAATCCCCCCCTTTAGCCCGCCCCAGGTCATGATCGGCGTCACCCCCGCGCTGAAACTGCGAAATGGCTTCAACAGACCGATCGGCACCGCCACCGCCGCCAGCCGCGCCAGCAGCGCCAGTGCGATTGTGGCAATCCCCGTCAGGATCATGTCTTGGGAAAAGGCGATGGCAAAGACCTCGAACCCGATCAGCAGGAACAAAACCGCGTTCAGGATTTCATCGATCAGCTTCCAGAACGCCTCGACGTAGCGGCGGGTGACCTCGGACATGCCGCGCGCCGCACCGACGTCACCGATCAAAAGCCCCGCACAGACAGCCATGATTGGCGCCGATACGTGCAGCGCCACGGCCAACTCATATCCGCCAAATGCCAGGCCCAGCGTCAAGAGCACCTCCAGCGAATAATCGTCGATCAACCGCATCACGCGGAACGTCAGCCAGCCCAGCGTCACCCCCAGCACAGCGCCCCCCAGCGCTTCTTGCACAAACAGCGACGCCGCACCGATCAGCGGGCTTTCGGTCGGGCCATGATCGCCGGTGGCCCCAAAGGCCAACCCGACAAGCACCAGAAACACCACATAGCCAACACCGTCGTTGAACAGGCTCTCGCCCGCGATCTTGGTCTCCAGCGCTTTGGGCAGGTCGGCTTCGCGCAGCACACCCAGCACCGCCACCGGATCGGTCGGTGAAATCAGCGCGCCAAACACCAGCGCCAGCATGATCGGCATGCCCGTCAGCCAGGAAAAGCCAAATCCGACGATCACCGTCGACAGCGCGATGCCCAGTGTCGCCATCAGAAAGACGGTCACCCATTCCTCGCGCAGGTCGCTCAGCTTGACATGCAGCGCCCCGGCAAACAGCAGCAGCCCCAACATCCCCTCCAGCAGCGCCTCGGAAAAGTCGATGCTGGTTACGATGGCGCGCACCGTGTCGGCGATCAGCAACTGCGGCCAGATCAGATCGACCCCCAGCAGGGCAAAAGACGCCAGCAGTGCCACGACTAGGATACCGATGGCCGAGGGCAGTTTCAGAAACAGGTAATTGATCGCGCCAAAGGCACCGGCCATAACGATCAAAAGCGAAGTAATCTGAAGAAAATTCATCTGTCGTCCTTTGCAATGACCGGGCAGGGGCCGCGGGCGTTGGCTCAGCCTTCGGGCTTGGCGCCGTCAATCGTGTCGAACCGTGCCCGCACCGCCGCAGGGATCGCGCTGCGGGCTGCGCCATCGGGGGTTAGCAGGACGATGACACAGTCAAAGGTCGCCCGCAAACCGCCACCCGACCACAATTGCTGGCGCAGCGTGAATGACGTGTTGCGATAGGCAAGACAGCCGCAGGTCACCACATAATCTTCGTCCATCAGCATTTCTTGCCGATAATGGATCTGCCCAGACCGGATAACGATACGCGGATCGGTCGCGGCGTCGTAGCCCGACAGCCCCCAATCCTGCACGTAACGCACGCGCAGCCGTTCGAACCATTCCATATAGACGGCATTGTTAACGTGGCGCAGCGCGTCCAGTTCGGAAAACCGCACCCGGTCGCCCATCGCAAGCGGCTGTGGCGGCGAAATGCCCAAGACCTGTTGCGCGCCGACATCAAGCGGAGTGTGATAAATCATGATCATAGCGTCTGTTAGTTCCCGCGCTGGAGGCTTGCAAGTGTAACGCACATTGACCAGTCTGAAGCAGATCCAGTTAACACATTCGACGTAACAAAAGGATACCTGCGTATGCTTGGCCAGATGATGACGAAACCGCTGCTGATTTCCAGTCTGATCACCCACGCACAACGGTATCATCCGGATGGGCAGATATTTTCGGTATCCACCGATGGCACGGTAGAAGAGGTCACCTGGGGCCAGGTGGCCGCCAATGCCCGGCGGCTGGGTTCGGCGCTAACGGCGCTTGGTCTGTCGCCCCAGGCCCGCTGCGGCACCATCGCCTGGAACAACCGGCGGCACCTTGAAATATACTTTGGCACGTCGGGGGCCGGGTTTGTCTGTCACACCATCAATCCGCGGCTTTTTCCCGAGCAACTTATCTATATCCTGAATCACGCCGCAGACGAGGTGCTTTTTATTGACAAGACATTTGTGCCGCTGGTGGCCGCCATCCGCGACAAGCTGGAGCATCTCAAGCACATCGTTCTGATGTCCGGCGCAGACAAGCAAGCGGCGGAAACGCTACCCGGTCTGATGTTCTACGATGATCTGCTTGGCACGGGGTCGGCGGATTTCGCCTGGCCAGAATTGGATGAACAAACTGCGTCAAGCCTTTGTTATACATCGGGAACAACGGGAAACCCCAAGGGCGTTCTCTATTCTCATCGGTCGACCGTCCTGCATTCATTCGGCATCAATATGGCCGACAGCATCGCCATTTCAGCCAAGGATGTGGTGCTCTCGGTTGTCCCGATGTTCCACGTCAACGCCTGGGGCTGCCCCTATGCCAGCGCCATGGTCGGCGCGCGGATGGTGCTGCCGGGGCCGAACCTTGACGGCGCATCGCTGGTCGGGCTGATCGACCGCTGCAAGGTGACTTTGGCACTTGGTGTGCCAACCATCTGGCTGGGGTTGCTGGGGGCTGCAAAACAGGCGGGCAGCACGCTCGCCAGCCTAAGGCGGACCGTGGTCGGCGGCTCTGCCTGCCCGCCATCCATGATCACCGCGTTTCGGGAAACTTACGGCGTCGAAACCATCCACGCGTGGGGGATGACGGAAATGTCGCCAGTGGGTACCGTCAACAAACCACTGGCAAAACACACCGATCTGCCGACAGACGAACAGCACAAGCTGCGCGAAAATCAGGGGCGTCCGGTATTTGGGGTCGAACTGGAAATCTGGGACGAAAACCGCCAGCCGTTGCCCCATGATGGCAAGAGCCAGGGCGATCTGGTCACACGTGGGCATTGGATATTGGACGCCTACTTTCGTTCTGACCGCGCGGCAACGCTGATCGATGGCTGGTTCGACACCGGCGATGTCGCCACGATGGACGCCGACGGCTACGTCACCATCCGCGACCGGTCCAAGGACATCATCAAATCGGGTGGTGAATGGATCAGCTCGGTCGAGCTTGAAAATATCGCCATTGCGCATCCCTTGCTGTCAGACGCAGCCGTCATCGGCGCGAAACATCCAAAATGGGATGAGCGCCCGGTGCTGGTTGCGGTCCGCGCCGACGGGGCCGATCCTACCGAACAGGAGATACTATCAATCTTCGACGGCAAGATCGCGACATGGCAGGTGCCCGACAAGGTTGTGTTCACAGACGTGCTGCCGCGCAACGCCACGGGCAAGGTGCTAAAGCGCAACTTGCGGGACCAGTATGGTGACGTTCTACTGCGCTGATCTGATGGGCCGGAGCGGGTAACGGGAACCGAACTCGCAACTAAAGCTTGGGAAAAAATGCACAAACCTATAAAAATAAAGGGTCCAGGCATTCAGTCTGGGTCAAACTCTGGGATTTGCGCTCATTGGGGAAGGACGTTCACGGCCCTGAGCCGACATCCAGCAGCCGATCTCGATGCTGCAGACGCAGCCCGCATTGCCGCCATTCGCGGCAACCGCAAAACCTAGTGATCGGCGAACTCACAGTGTGCGGGACGGAGTGTGCTTTCGCTGCAAGTGCGCCAATGTCCGGTCTGGTGACCCCTTCCAAAAACGGTGTTTTTGGAGCTGTAATGCATGTGGACAAATGCCGCTGAGAGCCCTTCGTCTGATCATACGAGATGCACAAACGTCAGCCTTTCAAGGCTGATCTGAACAGTCTACATTGGTCAATACGCCCAAAGTTTTTCAATCGCAGCGAGGTCTAAGAATGAGTGAAGTTGAGGGGATATACACTGCATACCTGACCGGTGCGGCAGGACAAGGGATGGCTATGTTTGTGTTTAAAGACGGAAAAATTGCAGGGGCTGACATCGCAGGGCTGACTTTTTCGGGCGATTATGAGATCAAATCTTCGCAAATGGTAGGTAAAGTAAGTTATCGAATGCCCGCAGGATCAGTTGCAATAACAGGAGCTTCGTTCGAACAGGGTTCTGATAATATTATAGTTCCTATTTCACTCCCGGAAAAAATTGATCCCAACGAAACTTACCGCGTTGATACTCCAATCGGCCCATTAAATGCTAAGTTCTTAAAGAACGTCTCATTTGGAGAAACCGATGCAGACTGAAACTTGGTATGCATTAGCAACTCTCGCGGCAATAGCTCTTGGGCCCATCATCGCCGTACTCGTTACACGGTTACTTGACAGTTCCCGCGAAAAGCAGCGGCGCAGGTTAGATGTATTCCGCAATTTAATGCAGACGCGCGGTGTCCGGCTCGATCCTGTTCACGTTTCTGCACTCAATATAGTCGAAATTGAGTTTTACAATGATGGGAGAGTTCGCCAAGCATTTCAGTCTTACATTCAACACCTTAGTTCACCAATGCCAGAAGTAAGGGAGCAAGACAGATATTTTGAGCAGCGCTCTGATTTGTTTATGAATTTGCTTTTCGAAGTTGGGTCTTCTGTTGGTTTGGCCTTCGATAAGCGCGACTTAGAACGCCTCAGCTATGTCCCGCAAGGATGGGATAGCGACCAAAGCATGCAGCGCAAAAATGCTGAGATGCTCGGCCAACTTTTGTCTGGGCAGCGAGCAATACCCATTACTCATACCATGGTTACTCAAAGCCCATACCCTGAACCACCAAGAATTGAGCCACCTAAAAACCCAGAGCAGTGAAGAGTGCTGATGGTGCGCATAATATAGATGGTTCACCACTGAAGCCCTGTTCCAAAAACGCTCGTTTTTGGAAAAGCCATATATCACCCCATTTTCCGCCGCCAAAAACCCCGTTCAAAACCTCGGTGGTTGTTGAAGGTTTTTGGCAGCCGAACGAAAGACGACATTCGTGCGCAACGTAGCATCCGTAACTCTGGGCTCACAGCAGCCTTGCGGCGGTGCGGCACGCGGATCTTGGCTTGCAGGCCCTTGCGCGGGCAACCGGATGGCCGGTGCCAGCCCGAAGCGGACCCACGGCCTTAGACGCGAGTTTGCGATAGCTGACCTTCACCGCGCCGCTCGCGAACAACCGCACTGCGGGACTTGGACGAAGCTGTCGTACCTAACGTATTGTCCAATCGACCGCTTTTGTGTTTCGGTAGATTAAATTGCTTTTCAGAAGTTGAGCATCAACTAGACGAAAGCTGGATTTCAAGAGCATTCGGCGAATATTAGAGGATATTTCATGTTAAGCATCCCAGACGATATCACTCCGATTATCCGCGAGATCGACGAGGAACTCAAAGCAGAAGGCATTTCTCCATTGGGTCGCCCGATGAACGCGATCATCAAGTTTGGACAGCGCTTTAATATGTCGATGCTTTTCACCAAGCCCCATCCTGCCATTGATGACGAACTGAAGGGTAGCTGGAAGTATGCCGAGAGGATTCACGAGTGGTACGAAAATGTCTATGGAGATCAAATAAAACTTGATCCATCTGCAGATGCAAAAGTAGCGGTGCAGGCCGATGGTGATCTTTGGGAACTTAGACTACCAATAATCTACGGAACTTGCGCGATTATCGCTGAGCGAACTCTTTCGAAAATGAACGAAAAAGCTCTTAGTTCTCCGCGGTTAAACGCTTGTAACCTGTTGTTTGGCATTACTCAGCCCCGCCTAAAACACTTCAGTGACTCCGATCTCGCTGAGGTTTATGGCATGTTCGTTATCGGCATGGATGTTCGGCATGCATTCGAACGATTCATGAAATCAAGCCACTTCTTTCGCGAAGCACAAAGTGATTGGAAAACTGTGGTCGTGCACATGACCAGCCAGAACCCAAGCTATGGCCAAGCCCGATGGGCGTCGCTTCAGCTTGCAGAGAAATTCATGAAGGGCCTAATAGGGGTGATCGGCGATGTGTCGCCCGTTCCTCATGGGCATAACTTGAAAAAACTCCACGACGCCCTCGCAGGGTCCATTATCGGTTTAGATTTGGAAAATCTCCTGACTGACTTACAGTGCTCGGCTGCGGTGCGATATGGTGAAGAGCCTTCTACGCGTGAGCAGGCTTACTCAGCGCACAAATCTAGCCTCCTCCTCGTTAGAGCGCTTGGTTCGGTGAAGTACGGTAATTCACCGCATTAGGCTGCGATGGTAGTTTGAGATTCTAGAAAGCCGACTTTAGCTGCGTTGCAGAATTTCTGTAAAATAGGCTCTACCGTCGTTCGCCGCAGTCTACACGAAGGTCCGCTGTCGGGAAACGGGCCAAACTTTGCAAAGTTCACTATCTGCGCATTGCTGACCTTGATGCACAGTACAGCATCGACGCAATGATCAAAGGGGCGGTGAATGGCCGCTTGTTCCTCTCAGGCACAGGCCTCTCGCAATTGCGGCGAATGGCCGGAACCCGCCCTTGAGCCATCGCGTTTCTAATGCTCGAAGCGCGATCAGAGCCTTTTCCACTCGAGTTTGGGAGCACTCACTTCGGCATCGTTTGGCCCTGTACTAAGCACCGAAAACCCGTCCATCGCATCCCGCAGATCACTCGTCATGACATGCGCGTATCGGCTCGTCGTCTCGATGTTGGTATGCCCCAGCAGCTTCGAGACCAGGCTGATGTTCTGCGTCTTCCTCAGCATCCGGGTTGCAAAGGTGTGGCGCAGGTCGTGGAATCTGAAGTTTTCGATGCCAGCGTCCAGCAGCGCCTTGCGCCAGACGGTGCCGAACACACCGCCGCTGGCGACGATCTGGATCCGCTCGGCCGAGTGGCCGTCGACGCGGGTGAACACATAGCGACGGCTCTCCATCACGTTCGATTTGGGCATTGCAGAGAGCAGGGCTGCCAGCTCCGCATTGATTGGGAAGAACATCAGTTCGTCGCCCTTCAGGCGAAATGTGATCTCACGGTGCGTCATGTCGACGTCGCGCCATAACAGGCCGGTGATCGTGCTGATCCGCGCGCCGGTCATCAGCGCAAAGGCGACCATCGGGTGAAACTCTTGGGGCAGGGCGGCGAATAGCCTGGTCTGCTCGTCTACGGTCAACTCGCGTACGCGTTCCCGCGGCTCCTTAGTCTCGGCCGATTTGAAATCGAGGGGCGGAATATCGCATTTGTAGATCTTGCCCATGTACCGGATCGCGCGGCCCAGCATCTGCAGGTGGCGGTTCACGGTGCTGTTGGCACAGGTGGCGCGATGCTTTGCGGCGTACTGGATGATGTCAGCATCGGTCAGCCTGGATATGCGCTTGCTGCCATCCATGTAGGACAGGATGATACGCGCCTGACTCTTTGTGGTGCTTTCTGAGGGCCGTCCGATGATCTTGTCATTGATGTAGGTGCCAAGGGCTTCGGACAGCGTGTAATCGCTCCCTCTGGCGGCATTGCGCTTGGCGTTGGCCCGGATGTCAGCCTCTATTGCCTTCGCTGCCTCGAAGTCCTCCGTCCCGCAAGATCCTCGAAGGCGATGACCCCCGACGACGATGTCGTATTGATAGATGCGGGTCTTCTTGGTTCTGAATGGCATTGTGTCTGGGCCTCGATGTATTCTTCCAAGTCGTCAGCGCGATAGCGGATCGCCCCTTTTGCGACTTTGACGTACTTTAGCCCGTGACGGCGGCACTCTTGCAAGGTCTTTGTGCAGACGCCCAGATAGTTCGCGGCGTCGACGGGCTTTAGCAGCGGCTGAGGCATTTCAGATGTCCTCGTCTGTTTGGATTATGCAATAGGGCGGATGTTCGCCGCTGATGCGGGCCTTCTCGCGGAGGTTAGTGGCTTGGGTCTGAGCTCCTCTCCGCGCATAATCGTGTCCCTGCGTCACCCCAAAGCCGGACAGGTGCGGGTACTCTCTGGTGGCCGGAACCCTGAGCCGCACGAGGGGCGATGATGTCTGGTAATGTGTCTTGATCTTGGGGCTGCCCGTGACGATCTGGGTCATTCCGGTATCCCCGTCTCATAGTCGACAAGTCCAAACCGCCGCGCGAGACGATCACCGTGGGCGTGGCTGGTGATCGGACAATGGCGGCCGGATTTGGTGCATACCAGGATCATACCGTTGCCCTAACCAAAATAATGGCCAGCGCAGTTACCATAAGGACGATCGCCAACGCTGGCGTCAGCGCGCGTGGTTGCAGGAATGGACGCAACATCACGTATCCCCCTTAATCACATCGGGCAGCCATGCGTCGATCGCCGCCACCTGGTGGCGAGACAGGCCAAGCGCCTCCTGCACCGACGCATCCGAGAACAGCGCCTCAAGCTCGGTGCGCTTTTCGCCGACCTTCAGCTTGGCAAAGCGGTCCATCTCTGTTGCGGTGTCTTCGGTGATCACCAGCTCGCGCCAGATGCTGTCCAGGGCTTCTGACCGGCAGGCCTTGAAGAAATTCTCGGCGGTAGGGGTCCAGACGCTGCGCGGGCTGATGTTCAACCGGGCCATAAGTGATCGATTGATTGTGCTGCCGAATGGCGCATTCATCGAGCGAACCAGTAGCGTCGTCAGCACCGTGTTGCGATGTTTTTTGCCCTTGGCGACGAAGGCATCGAACGCCGAGCTGATGTCGCTGTCAAAGCCGCCCGGCTCGTCATCTTCGCCGGTGATGCGCTTGTCGATGTTGACCCCATCCGTAGCGGAGGGCGGGGTGAGTTGGTCCTCGGTCCGCAGATTGAAGGGTCCTGCGAAACTGGGCATCTCATGCCACAGCTGGAAGGCCAGCAGATCAAGCGTCAGCTCGGATTGGCCCAGCATTTTTGTTTGCAGTGCGAACCGTTCGATCCGGTGAAGGTCGTCGATGCCACTTTGGGTTATCGGCGGCTTGGGGGCAATCTTGCTGGAGCCAGCACTTCCGGCATCGTCAATGGCGGTGCGCCTGGTCGGGACATAGGCCGGGCTGACCTCAAGCTTGCCGTGGCTGTCGACCAGGACAAACGCCGTCGCTTCGGCTAACTCGTCGTCGTTGTAATCACCCTGCATGCGGGCTTCGAGCGCGTCGTATTCGACCTGTTGTTCGGCGGTGAAGTGGTCAGTTTCTCCGATTTCCGACAGTTCGTCATATCGCGCGACATCGGCGTCGGGCAGATCAACCGGCTCCCGGAGGATGCGGCGCATTCCTTCGGTGTGCTGATAGCCCAACCACGTTTCGAATACTGGAATAACCCTGGCGTATCCTTCGGACGCCTGCAGGTCTTCTGCAGCTTTGATGAGCTTTGTCTCGAACAGTTTGTGGATCAGCTCGGCGTTGTGCAGCCGCGATTGACCGCTGAACAGATCCTCGTCAAGCGTGCCGCCCTCGGTTCGGTAGAGGTCCAGGCCGATAAATAGAACCCGGCGATCGGAGGATGGTACGTTGCCTTCCATCAGCTGGCGCCGCAGCCGATCGGCGTTGAAGTGGTGCGTTGTCGCCAGTTCCAGCGCCTCGATCTCGCGCGGCTGATTGTCTGTCAGTGTCAGTACCTGGGCGACATCGAGAGTGATCTCACCCGATCGCAACGCATCCAGGGTGGCCGTGGAAAGCCGTGCAAGTTTGAGTCTACGCATGACATGTGCGCGGGTTTGACCAAATGCAGCTGCGATGTGCTCGGCGTTGCTACCGTGATCGGCCATCGCCGCGTAGGCGCGGATCTCGTCTGCAGGGTGCAGGGGGCGTTGAGTGGCGCCTTCTGATCCGGCCCAGCTGCGCGCCATGGCTTCATCAATGGTGACGTTGATCGGGATCGCGTCAAAATCGACGTCTACGCTATCTGCAAAGTCACTGCCTTGGGCTCGTAAAAATTCGAGGGCGCGCAGGCGACGGCCACCCGCGACGACACCCAACTCACCGCCTTCATCAAACACATTAAGGTTCTGCATCAACCCATTGAGTGAAATGGATTTTGCCAGCGCTTCAATGTCGCCGGGTTCGTGGTCCTGACGTGGATTGAAGCTGTGCAGCGACAACATGTCGAGCGGCGCGGCGCGGGTCGTTGAGAAGGGCGATTGGTCGTTCATGTTGTCTCTCCAATGAAGTCGCGCAGCCAGCGCGCTCGGGTGTCAGCACGCGCCGCAGAGATGGGCGGTGTTGGGTGTAATCTGGAATTGCGCGGCACTGGAAATGCCTGCCGTCGCCCAGGTGCCGACGATCAGGGCAATGATCAGCGCCGCCACCATGATCGCAAGGTATGCCGGCCAACGACGGACTGGCGCGGGGCGGCGGGGTTCGTGAAGCCATGAGCCGCTGCCATCGAGGTCGCGCAGGCGGGACACGAGGTCAGCGCATCTGTCGCGTCGGATGGACTCGGATGTGTATTCGGTCCAACTGTCTTGCAGAGCACGGGCAAGATCGGGTCGGGATTCGTCGAGCGGGCCGGTCATGCTGATGTCCGTTCCAAGGTATCTCGGAGCGTCCGCGCTCGGTGCGCATCGTCGCCATCGTGGTCCAAGAGTAGGATGGTGTCGCAGGCGGCGATGACCGCCGCGTCAGTGTGGTGGCAGCAGTCGGCCAGAACGCCGCGGGCATAGATCAGATCGGTGGCAGTTTTGTCGGCCGTGGCGAATGGGACGCTCATGCTGCGTCACCGCCGTATGGGCCGCGCTGGTATCCTTTGGCGTCAGCGATTTCGCGAACGCGGGCGATGATCCGGGTGGCACGGGCCTCGGTGCTGTCTGCTGTCGTCTCTACCAAGTGTGCTGGCGGGCCAATGCGGGCAAGGTTCACTTGCTTGCCGCGTTGTTCCATCAAGATTTCCCATGCCGCCGCAAGAATGTTCGGGCGGTTGTGAAATCTTTCGGGGTTTGTGACGACAGCGTGAGCTGTGGATATGTTGGCGCTTTTCATTCTGCTCTCCATTGGCGTCGTGGCGTATGGAGAGATTTAGTATGCGGTAATAATACCGCCGTCAAGCAATTTACGGTTATATTACCGCACGCATTTCATGAACCGCACCCGCATTAATGTTGTAACACTTCCGCCGACGCGTAGTCGGCGCAAAGGGAAACCCGCCACTGGGGCGGGCTAGTTCAGGGCGATAGTGTTAACGCGTGACCTAATTGGGGGCCGCTAACTGTTAACCGGGAGGTGGCCCAATCATAAGGTTTTGCACCTGATCCTGAAATCCAATGAGTGCTGCGATGAGCGCCAGCATTGCGACCAAAGCGGCAACGATAAATCCTTTTGACGGGAGGTGGTCGACCTTAACCTCGAGCCCTTTAAGGCGATCTCGCACATCTTTCATGTCGACACGCAAATCTGTCACGTCCTTCTGGACGTGCGCCAAGCCTGCTTCGAGTTGTACAATCCGTTCGATCATTCCATTACCGCCCCCGCCTCCAGTATGTGAGGGCTTTTCACCGCTTTTCAAGTCCTCAAGTTGCGCAAGTATTTCATCCATTGTTCGTTGCTGACCCGTCATGTCCTCAATCTTCGCGGCCATTTGGGTCCTCCTCTTCGAATGGGTATGCGCCGATCTCTCTTTTGTTGTCGGTAATTTCCCATATGTATTTTAGGGTCGATTTGATGTTATCATAGGCGTTCAGTACTTCGGTGCTATCACCATCACGTAAGGCAGTGAGGACGCTAACATCTTGCAGCGTTAACTGTGATACTGCCAGCCTCAAGTATCTGATTTCAAATTCGAGATTTTGAATTTTTCCGCGCTGCTCATCGAGTCTCCGGAATACTTCTTCGAGATTGTGGTTTCCTGTCTTCATCTATACTCTCTTCGCAAATTCGGCAGGTAAGTGCAGTCGGACTCGGGCGGCCCACTTCAACTTCACATTGTGCTGGTTATCTGCGCCGGGATTCAGCGAGACTAAGTTAAATAATCCTGGTTCTGACCCTGCGCGCACCTGTTTGACCCAGCCCATGCCGCTCATGTCTTCGCACACGCTGCGGTGGCCTATCGCGTCGCTCGGGACACCATCAGAGGCTTCGCGGGTGTAAAATAGCAAATCACCAGCGGAGTAGATGGGTTCCATGCTGTCACCGACGATCTCAACAGCCACAATTCCTCGCGGCGATAGTTGCGGTGGGCACACCACCTGCGGCCCATCGCCTTTTTCATAGATGTCAAATACCGGTACGGTCGCTCCGGCACCGACTTGACCTGCAATCGCGACGGTGGGGCAAGGCTGGCGTTCACTTACGCCGTATAGGAGCCACAACTCAGTTACACCAAGAGCGGCGGCCACTTTGCTGATTGATGTTACGTTCGCTCCAGCGCTTTCGTCGCCGGATTCAAATCGGCGCCGCCAATTGCGGATTCCGTCTTTCGAAAGCCCGGCTTCTTTCGAAAGAGCTTGCTCGGAAAGTCCGATCTCTTTTCCACGTTGCTGAATGCGCAGTAAAATTTCACCCATATCCATGCGGTCATAATTACCGCACACATCGTTTGCGGTAGAGCGGTAAGATGACCGTTGACGATGCGGTAAAATAACCGCATATTGCGCAGCATGAACACAATCGAAAACCTTCTGGCGGTCGCCGACGCCTACAAGCGAGCCTCCGGCATTGAATTCGACCGAACTGTTTCTCATCGGGTTTTCGGTGATAGTAAAAAATTATCCGCACTGCGGACGGGATCGGACATCACGCTGCGACGGTATAACGACGCGCTTCTTTGGTTCTCAGAAAACTGGCCTGAGCAGGCTGATCGCCACGAGGCGTTAGCTAACATGGTCGCTTCTCCGGACGCTGCCTAATGGCGCTCTCATCAATATGCGAAATCTTGTCATGCGTACTCAATACGCCGATTTCGACGGCTCATAAAGGAAAGGCGGTTTCCCATGGCGGATGACGTCTTTCGCGGCATGTTTCATGCGCTGGTTGCGCGGGCGGGCGGGGTCGAAGTTGTCGCTTCGGTTCTGGATGCCCGCTACGGCGCGGGTTCAAAAGGCACGGTCAGCAAGATGTGCAGCGGCCAGATCGGCGTCACGCTCGATGCTGTGGTGGCGATCGAAGATTTCCTTGGTACGCACCCAATCACGCGGCGCCTTTTGGAGCGGATGGCGGCTGAACCTCAGCCGGTTCAGCCGCTGCCGGAATTGGCTGCGACATGCGCTATCGCGGCTGGGGAAGCCCACGGCGCGTTGGTTCGCGCGATGTCCGAGGTCAGTGAAGGTGGTTCTGCGCTTACTGAGCGCGAGCGGACTGAAGTCCTTACGAGAGCGCGTGTGGCTCGTGAAGAAATGGACAGCATCATTTCTGCTGTCGAACGGATGGGCGGGGCGTGATGCCTAGCTCAAATATTGACCGGCGTGATCCGGCGCGGCATCGGTGCGATCCGCCCGTCGTGGATCCCCGATCGCGGGGTGGTGCGCAGCGCCTGGGGATGCGCATCACCTCAATCAATTTGAATTTGTGCGGCAGGCCGATGTGCTGGTCTGAAATCGCTGATGGGGCGCAGTGCCGCGCAAAGCCCCAGCCAACGTTGTGCAAGCCTGTTGTGCGGCGTTGGGACTTCCTCCCTGAACTCAGGCGCGCGGTTAGAACTAGCTGCGCGCCTCTTTTCGAAGGGTCTCATCCGAGGCTGAAGGGGTCGGCGGTGCCTCCCGGCAGCTCTTATGGCTGCTATACCGCCGCCACCAGATTAGCTGGTCAGCTTCTTCAGTGCGAGCATTGCTGCTTCGGGGAACGCGTCACCGCGGAACACTTCACCAACACGGTTTGCGTTGGTGCCCAGCCTTTGAACGACATCCGTAAAGGTCTCGCCTTGCTGGCGCAGTATGTGGGCCGTTATGGCCTCATCCAGCGTCAGTTGCTTTCGCTTAACCGAGATGTCATTGAGTTTTACACCCGTCATAGGGTGCTCGTAAATTGCCATGGGAAATTCTCCTTCTCTGGCAGTGTGGTCCGGCGTTTTTCGAGATGCCGCTGGACCTGGTTGACCGCGATTACAGTTGCGGTTGGACTGACCGGGTCGAAGAGTTGTGATCTTCGGCCCGGTTGCCAATCATACGGTAAGACATGCGCCCCGGCACAAGCTAAATTTTGGGTTAAAAACCGAAAAAAGATGTTTGGCGCTACCACATGTGCTGCTGAATCTACCGATTCTCGCAACCTGTTGTGTTCAATTTTAGTCGTTAAGGCACAGGTAATTAGGAGATTAACCAACCGTAGAGAGTTGGTCTAATGCCGGAATTTGCTAAGCAATCTTTCTTGCTAAAACCACTCAGCTTCTTGCGCTGCGAGGTCATCGGCCCCTGTACGCTCTACCTGGGTGATGCGCTGGATGTTCTACCGCATTTGCGTGGGCAAGCTGATCTCGTCTTCTCCGACCCGCCTTACAGGCTGACCTCGGGCGGCAACACGCCGGGCGCGATGGGCGGCAAATTAGCGACCGAACTCTATGACAACACCGGCCTGCTGATGGATGTGGTGAAGTGGCAGGAGATCGGCGGACCGATTTACCGCGCACTAAAGTCCAATGGTGACTGCTATATCATGTGCGAGGACAAGAACCTGTTTGCCGCGCACGGCGGCTTTCTGGGTGCCGGCTTCAAATTTCATAGTCTGCTGACTTGGGACAAAATCACCCCGTCTCGCACACGATATTACATGAAAGACAGCGAGTTCACACTGTATTTGTGGAAGGGGCGCGCCCGCGACATCACCAACGGCGGTGACAAGCGCATAATTCGCATGGCTCGGCCCAAAGACGCCGTTCATCCAACGCAAAAGCCGGTCGAACTCATGAAAATCTACATTCGCAATTCGTCGCAGCCCGGCGACTTGGTCCTGGACCCATTCATGGGGTCGGCGACGACGTTGGTGGCTGCTGTCCAGCTCGGCCGCCGGGCCATCGGTATAGAGAAAGACCCGGAGCATTTTGAGGGGGCTTGCGTACGGGTTCGTGCAGCTGTGGTGGCGCTACAGAAACTGGGGGTGGCAAATGTCGATATTGCATGAACTGCGCGTGTATGAGGCGGTTGCATGATGTCAGTCAATGCACGCCAGGTGACACGCCATTCGCTCAATCTTTGCGCACGTTCCTGTCGTCAGCTTTGGCTGGGTGTGTTGGCTGTCGCCTGGGCCGATTCCTTTGATTACCCGCGTGCGGGCGACGGATCCTCGCCTTCGTTGCGGGAGAGAAATGTCAGGCGGGCCAGAAATTGGTTTGGCTCGCGCGATTTCTTCGAGGTCTGTGAGATGGTCGGCTTAGACGGGCAGGCCGTGTTGGAGCATTGGCATCGGCAGCAAAGGCAGAGATCGGATGAAATTCTGGCTGCCCTGGGCCCCCCTATTATGCCCTGGCAAGTGGCGCGGGGTGCTGCGTGATGGTCGCCTATAACTTCCATGTCGACCACGCGCGCGCGATCATCTTTGGTGCCAAGGCCAGTGCGATCAAGCCGCACGGAAAGCGGCCCCATGTCGCCCCCGATGGGTTGGTGCATGCCTTCTGCGGAGCGATCCCGCCGCTCTGGATGAAATCGCCCGATTGCCACAAGCTGATCGTCGCCCCGTGTAGCCGGTCAGACGAGATCGTGATTGCCGCTGAGCGCGTAACGGTGGGCGGCGTGCTGATGTGCAATCCAGATTGGTTTGCGACCCTCGCGCGCGAGGAAGGCTTTGCCGATTTTGGCTCGTTGCAGGCGCATTATCACCGTCTTTATGGCTTGCCCTTCACCGGCCAATACATCCGTTGGCGGCCAGACAAGGCCGAATTCCGCGCGCAGTGGCCGCTGATCGTTAAGCCGCCAGAAGTGGATGGCGACGACACCGAATAAAGCCGCGCAGGCCCCGACAGAGGGCCGCGCGGCAAGCTGAGGCTCTTAGGTGAGCAAGTGGTCAAAAACGGGCTGCGACAGAAGGGTTAAAGGTGCGGCGCTTTGCCGTGCCAACAGGCATGTGAGGGCGAAACGGGTGGATCCTAGGCGGAGATATGACATCGATGCGCCTGCCGATTTCGGTGGGGAGCCGCGGTTGATTGCCCCAGAGGAGTGGCGGCAACAGCGTTGGGGCTGGATGGAAAGTGTGCGGCGTGATGGTTCGCTCAGCCCGATGGCACGGCTGGTCGCAGACACGTTGGTGCTGGAATTTGCAAACCGAGAAACACATCGCTGTGATCCGTCACGGCGGCAGCTGGCCGACATTCATGCCTGTTCTGAGGACACAATCAAGCGGGTGATTAAGGAGCTGATTGACGCCGATTGGATCGTAGTGCTGGCCGGTGTTGGCCGGGGCAACAACACCCAGTTTGGCTTCCTGACGCGGGCAAAAATTGTGCTCCTAAAAGGGGGCAAATCTGCGCCCTCAAAAGGGGGCAGAAATACCCCCCTTTCTGCATCACAAAAGGGGGCAGATTTGCACGGAAAAGGGGGCAAATCTGCTTTGGTGCATAATATAGATAAACCACAGGTTAACCAAAGGGGGCGCGAAGCAAAGATCTCGCCAAATCCCATGGTTCACCGTGAGGCTGAAATGGCTGTCGCGAGATGGCAGCAAGGTCGCGCAGACGCGCTGGCCGATCTGCAGCCTTGGGTCATCGATCACATCATCGCTGCGAAACTACTCACCGATGCCGAACGGGCAGCGGCGGGATTGGGTTGAGAAAAGGGGAATGGGGCAAATGGAGCAGATAGCAACCAACGACGACAATGGATCGGAGGCGGCGCCACCAGAGACTAACAGGGCGCGGGTTCGTCGACTATTCATCGATCCGCTGACACGTGACGGGATGCGATTTGAGCACGTGACGAAACCAGAAGCCAAGCGCCGCAAGCTTGATCAGATGGCGGACGATCTGGGATATCTTTCCGATGAATCGTTGCGCGTGCTGGCGGCCTGTATGCGCACAAAGGGCGAGGGCGCTAAGAAGGTTTTCTGGCCAAGCCGCGTGAGCATTTTGGGCTTTGCTGAAACGCGCCATCATCGCCCGCTGCAAGATGTTCCAGGCCTCCAATCTTGGTTTGTTTCGGCCGCAGGACGGACGGCCGCGTCGGTACCTGGTCGGCTGGTTGCGGAGCATGGGTTTTGGAAAAAGCACAAGCGACCGCCGATGACAGATCTCGAATGGAAGCACATTCATCAGGTGGCTGCGGACTATGCCCGGCGGGTCGAATTGATCGATGATCGAATTGCTCGCGACGTTCTGGTCACCGATGAGGAGTTGGACTGGCATCGTCGGTACCGCGAAACCGAAGAGATGCTACGCGGCTGGTTGGCTGAGGCGGGCGCATGATGCAGATGGCTCCATTGACCGCAGACACATTGGGGCGCGTGCGCCGTCCAATCTCGATACAGCGTGTGCTCGAATGGGCCTTCGCGGATGAATGCGCCTCGATCGACTTTGAGGATGCAGGCACTTTGGCGCGAGGCTATGGGCATGTTGGCAACGCGTACCGCATGGCGCAGCGTGGTGCGTTGGGGTGCCGGATTGACGGCGGTGGCCGGTCATACCCAGATCATGACGCTGACATCGTGGCGTCGGCCGTGGCTGTGTTGCCAGAGGGATGCGGCGGGCGGCGCATGGCGGTGCAATTGGCCGAGTTCGCGCGGGCTCGCACGGTACCAGACGCCTATGTCGGCGTGGTGACCAGGTGCCAGCCGGTGGGTTGGCATGTTAATCCACACGGCAAGCGTGGGGTGACAGAACGGATTGGGTTCATCACCGATACGAGTGGGCGCAAGCCGCGGCGTCACGATGTGCGGGTCTGTCCTGTTGTATTCCGCCCGGCGACGGATCAGATTGCAGCGGCGCGGCGTAACTATTTGTTGTGGTGGTCTGCTTTGCTGGAGCTTCGGATATCCTTGCAAATTCAGCAGGATATGTCTCGTTGGTTGGTGACAGATGAGATGCCGAGCCAGCAGCCATGGAAAAAAGTTCTTGCCGAATAATCGTTGCACCCCTAGACATACTGCCAACACCCCACTCGCGCCCGGATCGGATCACCCGCTCCGGGCGCGATGCGTTTGGGGTATGTGTCGCGGTAGAGCAGTTGGCAGCTCGTAGCGCGCAACCAGATACCAGAGAGCAGAACGGCACGCGCAGCCTAGGCTGGACCACTGTTGAAGTCGGGTCTGCGCCATCGCGTTGGTGTGGGTTCGCAGTGTGAGGATGTCGGATGGGCAAGCTCAAGGGCAGGGGCCTGCCACCAAGGTTGCTACCGCTGCCGCCACGGCTCAAGCCTCTACCGGTTGCCGTCGCTGGTGATGACACCGTCAGGCGGTCGAAGGACTGGTTGAACACGGCGCGGTGGCAACGCTTGCGTCTCAAGATGCTGCAGCGCGACCAGTACACCTGCCAACAAACTGGCGTGCTGCTGACCGGCAAGCATCCTGCTGAGAATAGCCCGGTCGTGGATCACATTGAGCCGCACCGGGGTGATCCTGACCTCTTTTGGGATGAAGAAAACCTGCAGTCGGTGGCCAAGAGTTGGCACGACCGCGTGAAGCAATCGATGGAGAAGCGGGGTCTGGCATGAGGGGGGGGGTCGAAAGTCCACAGCCCCATATGCCCCAGACCCGTCCTCCCCCTAGTTGGAGATTTTTTTCTGTGGCACGTGAGTTTGACCTGTTGGGTGACCCTATCCCTGAGGGGCGGGGCAAGCCGGGTGCGACGGGGCATATTGCGACCGCGAAAAACGTTAATAAAGTCAGATGGTTGCTGGTTTCCGGCATGAAAAAGCCTGACATTGCGGCGCACCTGGGCATTAGCATCCCCACGTTGAACAAGCATTATTTTAAGAAACTGACACTTCGGAACGCCCAGCTTGCTGCGATCAGCGAAGCCCGGGGCCGTACGTTGCTGCAACTGGACGCGGCCGCCCAATCCGGATCGGTCTCGGCTATGAAGGAAATCAATAAGATCGCAAAACAAGCTGAACTGGAATGTCTGGCTAGCGACATGCGCAGGACCCAGTCGGCGCATAAACCGCTCGGAATCAAAGCGCAACGGAAAGCGGATGCGCAACCGAAAGGCACCTGGGACTTCCTTGGGAGCGCCGAGCCGGGTGAGGGGGTCCACTAATGCCGTTCGACGGTGATCTGTCCTGCCCAGATTGGGTTGAGAAGCTGAAAGCAGGCGAGACACCGATGCCCGAACTTGATGTCGATAAGAAGACGGCGGACATGGCCGTGCGGATCTTCAATCAACTACGGCTTCCAGATGTGGCGGGTCAGCCGACGCTGGGCGAAGTTGGAGCGGATTGGTTTCGCGACATCATCCGTGGGCTCTTTGGGTGCATCGATCCTAAAACCAGAATTCGCCATATCAGCGAACTGTTTCTGCTCGTGCCGAAGAAGAACTCAAAGACGACGAATTCTGCGGCCCTGGGCCTGATCGCATTAATGGTCAACACGATCCCCAACGCCAAGATGGTGATCATCGGCCCGACACAAGGTGTGGCGGAAACCTGTTTCGCCCAGGTGCAGGGCATGATCGATGCTGATCCGATGCTGAAGAAGCTGTTTCACGTGCAGGACCATCTAAAAAAGGTGACCTATATTCCGACCGGTGCAAAGCTGGCGGTGAAGTCCTTCGATATGAACGTGGTTACCGGTGGTATTCCGGTGTTCGCGATCATCGATGAGCTGCACCTTATGTCCTCGCGCAGCTACGCCAAGAAGGTGATCGGGCAGATCCGCGGTGGTATGAACAAACCCAATTGCCTGCTGGTGTTCATCACCACGCAATCCGTCGACGAACCCGCCGGCATCTTTCGAACCGAACTGAACAATGCCCGCGCCGTGCGCGACGGCACAACGCCATCCGAAGGCCTGCTGGCAGTGCTTTATGAGTTTCCAGAGGACATGCAGGCCGACAAAGCAAAGCCATTCCTCGATACGCGCTATTGGCCAATGGTTATGCCGAACCTCGGCCGGTCAGTGTTCATCGAGCTGTTGGAGCGAGAATATCGGAAGGCCAAGGCGAAGGGCGCAGAGGATCTCCAGTTGTGGCTATCGCAGCACCTCAACATTCAAATCGGCGTCGGTTTGCACTCCGATCGATGGGCTGGAGCGGACTACTGGGAAGACCGCAGTGACGAGATGCTGACGCTGCGCGGCATTATGGAGACCTCCGACGTCTGCGTAGTCGGCATTGATGGTGGGGGTCTCGATGATCTGTTGGGTCTGGCTGTGATTGGACGGCACAAAGTTACCCGTGATTGGCAGCATTGGGCCAAAGCCTGGGTACAGGACGATGTCCTGAAGGAACGTCCAGAGATTGCCGAACGGCTTCAGGACTTTGCCGAATTCGGCGACCTGGTGATCTGCCATGATCTTAGCCACGACATCGAGGAGGTTGCCGACATTTGCGCCGAGCTGCTCGAGGCGGGGCTATTGCCTGAAGCCGCCGCGATCGGTCTCGATCCCGAGGGCGTTGCAGACATCGTTGATGCCCTGGCGATGCGCGGATTGACGGACGAACAGGTTCGACCTGTCAGTCAGGGCTACAAGCTGAACGCGGCAATCAATGGCCTGCCGCGCAAGCTGAAAAAGGGAACGTTCCGGCATTGTGGGCAGCCGCTCATGGGCTGGTGTGTCGGGAATGCGAAGACAGAGCTGAGGGGGAATGCACGTATGGTGACGAAGCAACGCTCCGGCCTCGCGAAGATCGACCCACTTATGGCAACGTTCAACGCGGTGATCCTAATGAGCCTGAACCCGGAAGGGGCTGGAACCGGTATGGATGACTATTTTACCCATCTGGCGGCCGCATGAATTGGCTCATGCGCAAAATGGCGAACGCAGTCGTAAGGCAGCTGACCGTTCGCGAAGTGGACGGCTGGGTGCCACAATCTTCCCAGGCCGACACCGGTGAGGCGGTCAGCGATCATGTGGTCCTGTCGCTCTCGGCGGTCTGGGCCTGCGTCAACCTCTTGGCGGGCACAATTGGGTCGCTGCCGGTGATGGTCTATCAGCGCGACGGCAACGCAAAAGTGCCGATGCCGGATCACAGCCTCTATCGCTTACTGCATGACAGCCCAAACTATGACCAGACGGCCGTAGATTTTTGGGAGTTTATGCAGGCGTCAATCGAACTTTGGGGCAATGGCTATGCGCGGAAGGTGATCGAGAACGGAAAGATCATCGCGCTGGAGCCCATTTCACCGAACCTGGTTGTTGTGCGACGGCTCGAAAACGGTTCGATTGAGTACCAATGGACCGATCGTGGACGCACCCGCCGACACCTCGACGTTGAAATCCTGCACATTCGCGGGTTCGGGGGCAATCCACTGGGTGGGATGTCGACGTTGCATTACGGCCGGAATGCCTTCGGCCTAGCGCGGGCAGTTGATAAGGCGTCAGGAGCCACCTTCAAGAACGGATTGCGGCCGAGCGGCGCGTTGGTGTTCAAGGAGTTTCTGTCAGAAGCCAACCGCAAGGTGGCCGAAGAAAAGTTGGCAGAAAGATTTGCCGGTGCTGTGAATGCGGGTCGGCCAATGATCCTGGAAGGTGGCACGACCTGGACGCCGCTGGCGATCAACCCAGAAGACGCGCAGATGCTGGAAAGCAGGCGTTTCTCGGTCGAAGAAGTCTGCCGGTTCTTTGGTGTCCCGCCCCACATGGTCGGCCATACGGAAAATTCAACCAGCTGGGGTACGGGCCTCGAGCAGCAGACCCTCGGCTTCCAAAAGTTCACTTTGCGTCGGCGATTGAAGCGGATCGAACAGGCGCTCGAAAAGCAACTGCTGACGCCGACAGAGCGAATGAAGGGCGTGTTCATCGAGTTCAGCCTTGAAGGGCTGTTGCGGGGCGATTCCGCTGGCCGTGCGACCTTCTACAAGGAAATGACTTCCATAGGTGCCATGACAATCAACGACGTCAGGGCGTTTGAAAACTTGCCGCCGGTTGAAGGCGGCGACGTGCCACGGATCCAGACGCAAAACCAGCCAATCAGCCAGACGCCGGGCATGACGCCCATCGAGGAGAGCAAGCCATGACAACGATGACTAAGCTGGGCGAGGCCGTCCTAAAGATCAAAGCGTTGGAGAAATCTGGCGAGTTTGAGGGCTATGCCAGTACCTTCGACGGTGAGCCGGATTCCTATGGCGATGTGATCGCCGTGGGCGCTTATTCAGACAGCCTGGCTGAGCACAAGTCCAAGGGCACAATGCCGAAGATGTTCTGGCAGCATGATCGGGACCAACCGATCGGAAAATGGCTGCAGATGTCAGAGGACGAAGTTGGTCTGATGGTTCACGGCCGTCTGAACATGGGCGTCCAGCGTGGGCGAGAGGCCTATGAGCTTCTCAAGGCTGAAGACATCGACGGGCTGTCGATCGGCTACCGCGTCAAGGAATTCTCGGTCGATACCGAGACGGAGATTTGGACGCTCGAGAAACTAGATCTGGTCGAGGTCTCTGTAGTGTCGATCGGCGCCAATGAAAACGCCACGATCTCCAGCGTCAAAGCGGCGCGGGAATCTCACATCATTTTGGACAAGCTCAAGGCCGGGGACCGGCTCACAGAGCGGGAGTTCGAGACATTGCTCAAGGGGACCTTGGGCTGCTCGAACTCGCAGGCGGAGCGTGCCGCGCGCGTCCACCTGAAGGGTCAGGGGGATCCTGACGATGCGGAACAGCGGGCTCGCCAACTGTTGATGAGCCTGACGGCGTAATGGCCACTAAACTTGGAAAAGGAGGTTCCGATGTCGGATCCCAAACTTAAGACGATCGAGGAATTGGTCGAAGACGTGAAAACGAAACACAATGAGAGCTTTGATCAGGTCAAGGCGATCGCTGAAGAAGCGCTTGGCAAGGTAAAGGCTGGTGAGGCGTTGTCCGAAGGTGCCAAGCAAAAGGCCGATGAAGCACTGACGGGCATGAACGAGCTGAAAACAAGCTGGGAAGCGCTCGAACAGAAGCTCGCTCGTGCGCCGGGCGGTAACGCGGAACAGCGCAAGTCCCTCGGCCAAAAGTTTGTCGAGGACGAGGGTGTGAAATCCTGGCTGGAAAGTGGGCCGACAAGTGGCAAAGCCGATCTAAAGGTCAAGGCGACGCTGACCACGTTGACGACTGATGCGGCCGGGTCTGTCGGTGACGGGGCGGATGCCACACGTCTGCCCGGTGTTGTGGGGATCCCTGATCGGCGTATGACGGTGCGGGATCTGCTCTCGCAGGGCCAGATGGATGGAAACACGATCGAGTATGTGCAGGAGACCGGGTTCGTCAACAATGCGGCACCGGTGGCGGAAGGTGCCGCCAAGCCGAGCTCCGACATCAAGTTGGACCTGAAATCCACCACCGCAAAGGTGATTGCACACTGGATGAAGGCAAGTCGGCAGGCGCTGGACGATGTGTCGTTTCTGCGTTCGATGATCGACCAACGGCTGCTGTTCGGTCTGGCCTATGCCGAAGAGAACCAGCTGCTCAACGGCGACGGTACCGGTCAGAACCTTTCGGGCCTCATACCGAACGCCACGGCCTACTCGGCGGCCTTCACAGCGTCTGACGCGACGGCGATCGACACCATGCGTTTGGCGATGTTGCAAGCAGCGCTGGCAGAGTACCCCGCCACCGGACACGTGATGCATCCTACGGACTGGGCCCGCATTGAGCTGACCAAGGATGCCGGGGGCCAGTATATCATCGGCGTGCCACAAGGTTCGGCTCAGCCGACGCTCTGGAGCCTCCCGGTGGTCGCAACGCAGGCGATCGAGATCGACAAGTTCCTGACGGGTGCGTTCAAGATGGGCGCTCAGATCTTCGATCGTTGGGATGCGCGTGTCGAAACCGGCTTCGTGAACGACGACTTCACAAAGAACCTTGTGACCATTCTCGCTGAAGAGCGGCTGGCGCTGGCGGTCTACCGTCCCGAGGCGTTCATTTACGGGGATCTAGGTTACGTAGCCTAACAGAGCTTGGTTGACGAAAAGGGGCGGGCATTTTGTCCGCTCCTTCTGTGAGCCAAGAGGAGAACGACAATGGCAACAAAAAAAGTACATCATCGGAGCCTCGCCGGATTCATTGGCACGAATGGCGGACTTCCTTCCCTTCCAGAAAACACCGATTTGCCAACCATCTCGGGAACGGCAACGGTTGGTGAAACGCTCACTGGAGATGAGGGTACTTGGACCGGGCGCGCCACACCCTCACTTTCGTATCAGTGGCTCCGTGACGGAGAGCCAATTGGTGAAGCCACGGGGTTGACCTACGATCTGGTTGCCGAAGACGAGGCGGCAGAAATCAGCTTTGCAGTAACAGGTAAAAACTGGTCGGGGAGCGTGGTGGCGATATCTGCGGCGACGACTGGCGTAGTGGGGGCATGATCGTGAAGTATTTGGTCAAGCGCGCCCATCAAGGTGATAAATGGTATGCCGAGGGGGCAAAGCGGGACGCCAATCCATCTGAGGTAACTCATTTGGTCGAGCGCGGGGTTCTGGTTGATGCCGAGAAATTGGCGCCAGCTGTTAAGAACAAGAAAGCTCCTCCGGTCAAGAATAAGGGGGCCTGATTGCAATGGTTCCAGTTCTCGTTGCGCCGCCGTTAGCGTCGCCGGTGCCGACCCCGGAAATGAAGACACATTTGCGGATCGATTTTGCGGATGACGACGATCATATCGAAGGACTGATTGCTGCGGCGACGGCGCACTTGGATGGATATGATGGCATTTTGGGCAGGTGCTTGATAACCCAGACTTGGGCTATTTCACTTGAGGGGTGGCCGTGGTGCACATTCCGGCTGCCCTTTCCGCAGGTTTCGTCTGTAGTGCTAAAGTTTCTTGATGCTTCAGGCGTTGAGCAGGAGGTCGACGCCAGTGACTATCAGGTTGTTGAAATGCCGTTGGGCACAGAAGTCCGGTTCAATGCGGGATTTGAGAGACCACAACTCTTTGATCAGAACGTAACGCCGGTAACGGCGACGATGGTCGCAGGATACGGAGGTGCAGACGCCGTACCACCCCCGATCAAGACAGCGATCATGATGATGGCGGCGCATTGGTATGAAAAACGCGAAGCCGCCAGTGGTGGGTCAGAGATGCCATTCGGCGTGAATGCCTTGATCGCACCGTATCGGCGAGTTGGGCCATGAAGGGCGCGGGCTCTCTGACGCAATCGGTCTGCTTCGATGCTCCAGTTGCCGCACCAGATGGGCGTGGCGGGATTGAGACAACATGGGGCACCGATGATGACGCCTACAAATGTCGGGCCGAATTCATCTATTCTCGCGGTTCAGAGGCGGTTGATGCCGCCCGCTTGCAAGGACGAGCGATCTACAAAGTAAAGATCAGGTCTAGCGCTGCTGCGCGGGCAATAACGCCTGATTGGCGTATGCGCGATCGCCGCCGCAATGCCACCTATAATATACGTGAGGTGGACGCGATCACCGACCGGGCTTGGATCTATATCGTGGTTGAGGGAGGCGTGTCGGTATGAGTGTATCCGACGGTCTTCAGGAACTGATCTTTGACCGACTGGTCGCGGACGCGGCCGTGCACGCCATCGTGGCGGACAGGATCTATGATGGGCGCCCGTCAACCGGCTCATATCCCTGCATCACCTTTGGGCCCTCCGACTATGTGCCCGATAACTTGGAGTGTTTTTCCTCTCGCGAGGAGACCATCCAAATAGACTGCTGGAGCGACGATCAGGCGAGGCTGAACCCTTGCAAGCGCCTTGCCGATGCGGTCAAAAAATCGCTGCATTTGTATGAGGGAGCGATGGTGACGCACCACTTGGTTGTTATGAAGGTCGGATTTGTTCGGGTTTTCCTCGACCGGGATGGGATCAAGGCGCATGGCGTTGTGTCGGTGACGGCTTCGATCGACGAGGACGCGACCTGATGGTCAAAGGTTTGGCGGAGTTCAATCGGCGCTGGACGGCGATCCCACGGGCGGTGCGGCAAGCAGCGATCGACACCCTGGAGAAGAATGCCAACGAGCTGGTCGGAGCCATCAAGCCACTGATCCCCATCGAGGGGATTGAAGTCGCGTGGACATGGGGACAGGCCCCGAAGGGATCAATGGCGCTTGGCAGCGTGGGCACCTCCGACCGTGGGTTGCTCATCACGGTCTTTGCCAGAGGGGAGAGCTTCAACCCTGCATGGTTTGAGTTTGGCACCGCTCCGCGGTTCACTAAATCTGGTCGCTATTCGGGTCAGATCATCGCCAGTCCCTTCTTCTGGCCGACCTATCGGGCAAAGAAGCGCCGTTTGCGCGGCCGCATGACGCGGAATGTCAAAAAGGCAATCCTCAACACCTGAATTTATGCGGGCGCTTCCGTCAAATTCAGCCACCTCAATCAACTCGAGCAAGAACAGGAGAGCTCAATGGAGATCAAGATGAACGTCGATGCTCATCATCGCATCAACGGCGCCACAAGCCAACATTTCCGCGCCGACGGCGGGAAGGACGGCGATGGCGTCTATAGCGTCCCCAAAGCGACCGGGGACTCGCTGATCAAACGAAATGTGGCGGCTCCCGTCGGCACTAAACCACTCGCAGCGAAGGACGCGTGACATGGGAATTGGAAACCAAACAACCCGACTGATTGTCCAATTGGGCGATGGCGCTGATCCGGAGATCTTCGCTCACACCTGCGGCGCAAATACCTTCGGAGTGACAATGACCAACAACTTGGGTGAGAACGTCATCCTCGATTGTGACGATCCACTCGACGTTCCAGCCACCATCGTCCGGCATCTCGAAAGTCAGGACACGAGTGTCACGATTGCAGGAATGGTGACCACTGAGGCTTGGGCAATCTGGCGTTCCTGGGCAGACGGCGGCACCGAGAAGAACATCAAAGTCCTCCTTGATGAATCCGCGGTTAATAACGGTGGGTTTTGGGTTATGCCGGCGTTTTTGGCGGGGCTGGAACTTGGTAAGGAAAGCAGCGGCAAGGTTACCTTCAGTGCAACGATTTCCGGTGCCGGGCAGCGCGCTTGGACAGCTGCGACCTGATGGCTGAGCTTATTGCGGACTGGGCCGGGAAAGAGCGTCTTTTCCGGCTCAGCTTTGGCGCCATTCTCGATCTGGAAGAGATTTGCGGTAAAGATGCCATTGGTGCCATTTTCCTGCGGGTAAGCGCCGGCAAGTTTAAGGTGTCAGACATTTATCATATCCTCAGGCTGGCTTTGATCGGTGGCGGAATGAGCGCTGTCGAGGTCAAGCAATTGATGGATCTCCGCTTTGATACTATCCCATATATGGAGCATTCGGCCCTGGCGGGGGATATCCTGATCGCCGTCATGTCAGGTGTGGAACGGGACGAAGAAGATGCAACCAACGGCGACCCGACGCCTTGGAAGTTTTCCGAAGTTTCTCAAATCTGTCGCGTGTTCAACATGTCGCCGATCGATGTGCGCGACATGCAGTACGCGGATTTCATCAACATGGTTAAGGGATACAACGCCACATCTAATCAGAAGGCTTCTCCGCCAACTGAAGAAGAGTTCGAGGCTATTCTTGCGAAGTATGAGCCCGAGGCGCTGAAGCATGGGTGAGGTTGAAACGGCTCTCGTTTTAAGGATGGAAGCAACTTTGACCAAGTTCGAAAAACAGATGGCGAAAGCCAGATCTGCTGGGGTACGCACGGCAACCGACTTAGAGAACCGGTTCGGTGCTGCAAACAAAAAGATGTCGAACAGCGCTCAACAAAGCGCAGAAATAATCGGGCGTGAAATGGAGCGGTTGCGGTCGAAATATGACCCGGTCTTTGCGGCATCGAGAAAATACGAAAGCGCTGTAGAGGAATTGAACCGCGCGCACAAAGTTGGTGCACTTGATGCAAAGCAATACGAACGTGCCCTCGAGTCGCTGAACACCGAGTACACATTGCAGCAAACTGCTGCGACCAGGGCGGCCGGTGCAATGGGTCGCTTGAGTGGTGCAATGCGCGGATCTGGAGGTGGGATCCAAAACGTCGCGTACCAAGTCGGTGATTTTGCTGTGCAAGTGGGCGCGGGAACCAGCGCCTCTATGGCGCTCGGCCAGCAGTTGCCGCAACTTCTAGGCGGTTTTGGCGTGATGGGTGCTGTGATGGGTGCGGTCGTGGCCGTAGGTGTCCCCCTGGTTCGGACGCTGCTCGATACCGGCGACGCGAGCAAGGAACTGGAAGATCAGTTGAAGGCGCTTGAAAGCGCCGTCGCAGACTACAATGCAGCGATTGAGCGGGCTATCATTCCAACCGATGAGCTGCGCGAGAAATATGGGACAGCCACGGTCGCTGCGCAGCAGTTCTTGGCAGCCCTTGTCGAGATCAACAAAGTTCAGGCGCTTGACGCTTTGGCCACATCTCTTGAGACGATCGTCACGAAGTTTGGCGGGCTCAGCGACGATCTTATCAACGTAGGCAGCGTGCTTCCTCTCAAGGAAATCGAAATTACGGCAAAATCGATGGCTGAGCAGTTTGAAATTACCGCAGAGCAGGCCGAGGAGCTGGCCTACGGTCTGCGGAGTTTGTCGGAAGCAGACGGTACGGCCGCGCAGGTCTCTGCGGCACGCGAGCTTTTGGAGCTCATGACGGCAACGCTCGGGCCCGTTGAAGACATGCCTCCGGCCGCGCGCCTATTGGCACAAGAGCTATCAAATGCGGGCGTCGCTGCTGCCGAGGTCCAGGCGGGCATCGATCGTACGAACTTTGGTGTCCAAGACCTGATCGCAGGGCTTTCTACTGCCGCGACTAACCTAGGGGCGCTGGTAACGCAGGCGGGACTGTTGGGTGACAACATGTATCGCGCAGCAGGTGCCGCCTGGAACTTCTTAGCGGCGCGCGCGCGTGAGAAGATGGCCTATGAGAGGTCAGTTGGCGGCGGTCGTGGGTCAGATCCACGGTTGCACGGTGGCTCATTTGCTGACGTCCAAGCAAATGATCTACGCGCCCAATTGGAGCATTCTGAATTGGCATTCGAGGAGGAACGTCGCAAAGCAACCAAAAAGGCGGCTCGTGCCAAGTCTCGCGGTGGTAAGAGCCGCCGCGAAAAAGACAGTCTCATCGAGATAGGCCAGAGAGAACTCGAAAGCTTAGAGCGCCAAATCGAAATGATCGGGAAATCCGACGCGAAAGTTGCCGAGTTGACGGCCAGATACAAACTGCTGGATGAAGCCAAAAAGCGCGGCATAAATCTGGATGCAAAACAGGCCGGAAGTAGCCAGACCGTTCGAGAGCAGATCGATGAGCAAGCTGCGGCAATTGGGCGGCTGACCGAAAAAGCAGAGCAGTACAAAGAACAGGCTGCTTTCATGGACGATTTGAACCAAGAGCTGAAAGACGGCTTCATAGACGCGATCATCGAAGGTGAGAATTTTGGCGACGTTCTGAAAAGTATCGCCAAACAGCTGGCGAAAGCAGCACTTCAGGCTGCACTGTTCAATGAAGGGCCATTTTCCCGAGGCGGCGGCGGTGGCGGTCTGCTGGGAAATATCTTTGGCGCAATCTTTAAGCGCCGCGCAGTTGGTGGTTCTGCCGAAGCGGGGCGCCCGTACCTCGTAAACGAAAATACGCCAAACTCCGAGGTATTTGTACCTTCGAGCAATGGCGCGGTGCTGAACGTTTCTCAAGCTCAATCTGCACTTCGCGGGATGGGCAGCTCTTCGTCCGGAAGGGGCCCCGCAGAAGTGGCCGTGCGTGTGATCGGGGGTGATTTGGTTTTGACGGATAGTGGTCAAATTGCTGCGCGCATTCAGGTGTCTGCAGCTCAGGCCAGAGCAGGTGCCACTTCGGATGTCAAAGCGAACTGGGGGGCGTTCCAGCAGCGCTATTCGGTAGATGGAGCCCTTTGATGGTATATGTTCCCACATTTTATGATTGGCGCCGCACGATCGTGCCAAATGATCAGTTTGTGCGAGCAGGTGGTGAGGCTCAGTCCGGCGGTATGACCCTGGGCGGCTTCCTCACTGAGAACCCGGAGCCCGGAGGGCGTGCCGAGCTCTACATGTCCTTTCCGGCAAGCTTCACCAGGGCACAGGCGGTGACGGATGCGAGCTGGACACTCTCACGAATCTTGAATGGGTCAATCATGCGCGTGCGCCTGTTTAATTCCGTTCAGTTATTGCCAAAAGCCGTCCTTAATCCCCCTCTGACGCACGGCATTCCTTGGGCCAATGACGAGCCTTGGGCCAACGACGAAAACTGGCGGTGGAACCCGACTGCACCTGTAGGCTCAGCTGCCGCCCGGGGAGCGTCCCAAGTTGCGGTTGACATGTCAGGTTTTGGGGAAGTTCTGACACTCGGTCATGTCATTGGATTTGCCAAGGACGGCTTTGATTTCTGCCACGTCATCATGGATATTTCCTACGACGCATCTGACATGGCGACACTGACAGTTTCGCCACCGCTCCGACGAGCAATGACGACGTCAGATCGAGCCAAGTTCCGACCTTCGATGTTGGTACAGTGCCGTAATGCGCGGGAGGTCATGGGCGGACTGCGGCTGCGCCGTCTGGCCGCGTTGAACGCTGCTGTGTTTGTTGAGGCTCTGGTATGACCTTTGACGCCGCGTTGATTGAGATGACTGGCAAGGCCTCGGATAGCTTTGATATTCGCGCCTCCGTGCGGCGCTGTTTTCACTATGACTTTGATGGCCATCCGGCGCGACTATGGGAGGGGCAGGGCGTACTGACCACGACCACGCCGGTAGGAGCTGCAATCGAGACCCCTTATGGCCCTGTGGCGGGCAATGAATGGCTTGGAACGATCGATGCGGACGGCAACAACCTGCACCAAGTACCAGCTGTCAGGGACTCGCGCGATGGAGCCAGCCCACGCTACACCTTCACGATCCCAGACATCGACGCCGACACCTACGCAGCATTCAAAGCTGATCAGGAAATTGCTCGTGGTCGGGACGTCACCTGCTACTACGCCCTCGCCAAAGTTGGTGAGGGTCTGTTGCCAAAAACGCCAATCCGTTTTGCTTGGCGGATGAAAATGCGCGGCGTCATCTTTTCTGAAAGCGTACGAGAGGTAGGCGGAAGCTTGCAGAAAGTGCGTTCCGCCTCGGTCCTGGCACGTTCATTGGAGTATGGCCGATCGCGCGTACCAAGTGGAACGATGACAGACACCGCCCAGACGGAACGTGCCCGGCTTCTTGGTCTCGACAGTGACAGTGGATGCAGCTTCGTCGCAGCCAACAGCAATCGAACCTATGTCGTCGGCGGTTGAAACACTCGCGCTTTGGCGGCGCACCTCGCTGATCTGGGGGACAACCGATTGCATCATGGCCACCTGCGATCACGTGCAGCGTGTGACCGGGGTGGATCCGGCCAAACCTTGGCGTGGCACCTATGACGATGAGCAGGGCGCGAAGGCGATTTATGAAGCCCACGGCGGCGTGTTGAACCTCTTCGATTACGGGATGGAATTGGCAGGGTTCGAACGTGGTGATCGGGCGGTAGGACGCCCTGTTGTTGCTCGGTTCGGAGAAACTCAGATCACGGGCATTGATATGGGCAGGCGCTGCGCTTTTCTGCTGGAGCGCGGTGTGATCGAGATGCCCGCAAATGTATTGGCGGCATGGGTGATATGAAAAAACTGCTTTTGATCACCACGGCCCTTGTCATGCCAACGCATGCCGCGGCCGATCCGTTGACCGCTTTGGTTGCTGGTTTGGGTTTTGGGTCGGCCACAACAGCTGCCGTTGCCCTTGCTCTCTATCCAGGGATCTACGCAGTAGGGGCATTCCTGAGCGGAACGGTGGGGTCACTTTTGCTGAATTTGGGCGTCAGTGCCGCGCTCTCCGCCCTGAACCGACCCAAAGCGCCTACGGTTGAAGCTGCGCGCATTAACACGCGCCTGAACGATGCCACACGCTGGCAAGCTGGCGGGAAGGTGATGATTGGCGGCGAGGTCGGTACCTTTGGTGAGTACGATGCCTCGGGGAACTTATGGTACATCGTAACCCATGCGGACAGTGAAATGGAGGGTTCCCCTCGATATTTTCTGGATGGCGTCGAAGTTGAGCTCGATGTCGACGGCTATGTCACCACGGACGAATTTTGTTCCACCAGCGGAGACAGCCAGTATGAGGGAACTGGTACCAAGACATTTAACTGGAGAATCTGGAGCATCACGCCGGATGCCAGCAATGTTTACGGGCAAAAGCCGTCTGAATTCACCGATGCATTTCCAGATCTGCCCGAAGATTTCCATCTTGCGGGGGTCTCTTACACGATCGTTAGGGGCCGGAGTGTCCCATTGGCAAATTACAGCAAGGTCTACCGCTTTCGAGGGTCCCTCGGTCTAGGAGAGCCCTCGCTGGCGGTATATGAAAACTTCAGCCGCATGTATGACCCGCGCAATCCAGCCCATCTCATCGATGACAGCAGCACCTGGAGCTTCAGCACCGGCAACTCCGCAATAGTCTGGGCGTGGTTTCGGACAAACCCCCGCGGCCGGGATCGGCCGATGTCAGAGATTGATTGGGGCAGGGTGGCTATTGAAGCGAACAAGTGCGACGCTCTAGTGCTAGATCGTGCAGGCGGTTTGGTCCCACGCTATCGTTGTGGCGCTGCCTTCCCAGACAATAAGCCACGCCACGAGTGTGAGCAGGAGATATTGGAATCATTCGACGCCTTCGTGGTCTATGGGGCTGACGGTAAAGCTTGGCCACGGGCAGGGGTCTATGAGGCTGCAACCCTGGAGTTTACGGCTGAGCGCGACATCTATACCGCCGAGACGCAAGTGATCGATGACGGCGAGATTGCGGTAGATGGGGTGGTCGTTAACTATTTGTCCCCTGAGCACGGATTTACAAAGCAAGCTTCCGCTCCCTGGATCAACACCCACTACTACGACGGTGTGAGCGAACCGAATTATCAGATCATAGACAGACTGACATGCCAGAACCACAATCAGGCCGTTCGGTTGGGTAAGGCGTTTGGATTACGCTCTGCGGCAACAAAGCGCGCTGGGTTGGGCACGACGGTGAAAGGGATTCTTGCGTCTGGTGAGCGCAACATCCTCCTTCGGTGGGATGGGCAGTTCGACGGTAACTTCGAAATAGTAACACCGGTGGAGATTGATGGCGGTGGTCTCGCATGTGCCTTCGCTGTCGTCCCAATGCAGCCGGACCGGTACACCCTTTTGGCGGGGGAGGAGGGCACTCCCCCTGCGCCAACTCCAGACATCAACATCGACAACGGCCTTGTCATTGCCCAAAATGTTGTGGTGAACGTGGTGAGCGTTCTGACGTCTAGCGGTGCGGCCGTGCGGTTCGAAGCAACATTTGACGCCCCAAGTCGACCTGATCGGATCTACGAGTTTCGCTACCGCATCTCCGGTGGGATTCCGCTTTACTCAAAATTCGCGACCAACATGGAAGAACTCACCGCGCAATCATCCATCCTTCAAGACGGCACCACATATGAGGTGCAGTGGCGCACCATCGCGGGCGCCGGTCGCGCGTCAGATTGGGCCGCCGACGTGGGCGGCGGTGAAACAGAACTTGTCTTACTGGCGACTGCGAACCCAACAGCGCCTGCAGACCTGATTGCGGCCGACGCGATAGATAGTGGTGGTGAGGCAACGATTACCTGGTCGACTGCAAACGATATGAATCAAGCAGCCGTTCGGGTCTATCGCGGTGCATTATTCTCCAGCTCGGCTCTGGTTACATCAGTCGTTACGCCAGCGAACACGGACAGTGGCACAATAGAACCTATCGCTCCTGGTACTTACAGCTATTGGGCTGTTCCAGTGAACGGCTCCGGAGTCGAAGGCAACCCAACCGGCCCGCTGAACGTCACGGTCACTTAACCAATCGTCAAACTGAACCGAAATAAGCGCTCCGGCGCGCCTTTTCGCATGGGAGCACCACATGCCGATCACCGCTCTGCCCATTAAGACCATCCTTCAGGGAAACCCTGTTGATCCAGAAAAGCAGCCCGATGCCATTGAGCTCACACAATATCTCGAAGAAACTGAGGCCGTTCTTGAAACCGTTATCCCATCGATCGAGCGTTTCGACGCGGCAACAGGGAATTCGGGCGCCGCGAACAAAACCGCCATTGAGGCGGCGATTGCCGCGACAATTGCTGCGGGGAACAGGACACTCTTTGTACCTTCGGGCACGTTTTCGGTAAGCGCAACCGCGCAAATCGCAGACTGCATCTTCGTTGGTGACGGGGAGTTTATTGGTCCGGTCTTTGACAAGGTTCATCGCCAGTTCGAAGGCAGCCGGACGATTGAGAGCGGCATCAATCCGAAGCTGCACATGCGAAACTTTGCCAGTGCGGCGAACCCGGTGGTCGTGATCGTGGGGGACAGCATCGCGACGAATAAGCCTACCACTTCGGTCAATGAAGTCGACAGCATGTGGGGTATCATCCAGCGCCGGATTCGCGAAGATAACCCCGACAAAAACATCACGTTCTACAATCGGGCCATCGGCGGGGCGACCTGGACCAGCATCAACAAGCCAACTGGCGACGCGACCGGTCTGACCCTACCAGATTGGTTCACCGATCCTTCCACTAAAGCCTGGATGGTACATGTCGAGGATCTGGCGCCGGATCTAGTCATCTTTGCTTCTGGCATGAACGATCGCGAAAACTTCGTCACGGTCCAGTTCAAAGCGGTGATGGAAACGGTCGACAACTGGTCGAAAGCCACAGACCGGATGTTTATCACGAACATGGTGCCCAGCCGGATGACCGCGACCGGCAGCCTGTCCGACGAGGTGAGCCAGATCGGCCGGCATTTTGTTGCGGGTTACATCCGCCAGTGGGCTGAATTCGAAGGCTACGGGTTTATCGACCTGCACCAGCAGTATTGCATCACGCGGGAAGGCATTGATCCGCGCGCCAGCCACTTCATTCGCCAATATAGCGCCACAGCCATTACCCTGCCGCACGCTGAAGCCGTCAAATGTGCCGACTTTGTTTATTTTCTCACCTTTACATCGTCGGCCACGTTCTTTTCCGGGCGGCGCTTGCGGGTTGGGTTGTCGGCTGAAAATGCCAACGGCGTGAGCTGGTTGGACATCTACGAGAGTGGGGGCAACATCGCGGTCGAGTTGTCAGACAATGACAACGCTCCGGGCAAATACACGACTGTTGTTTCTGACGTCGCTTTGCCGGCAAGTGGCAGTCACGTCCTGGGGATTGCGGTCAAGGACAACATGATCAAGGTGTCGCTGGATGACACGACCGTGGACGGCAATATCTATGAAGGCATGACCCGCCGTCATGGCGGGCCGTTTTTCCCGCGGCTGAAATGGACAGACGCCAGTGCCACGGGGTTCACCGCGACCTTCTGGCAGGGCAAGCCAATCCAGTACATGCCGCAGTTGACGGACGCGGAGATGTGGGGGAACGGTTCTGACAACACCGGCAACGATCAAAACCACCCGACCAGCTATGGCGCGAACCTGGTCTATTCTCAGGCCTTCGCCAACCAGGACTTTCGGTCGGATCAGGCCGAGGTGTTTATCAACATCCCGTCGCTGGCGGATGATGCCGCGATGACTATCCCGGTTCCGTTCGGGTCCGGCGTATTCGAATTGCTCTGCTCGAATACCGGAACTGGTGCGTTGGTCCAGTTCAACGCTCTGGCTACGCCCACGATCGGATACTCCATCGCTGGCGCAAACACCGCCGTTGTGACGCCGGGAACCAATCTCACCGGAACAACCGGCGCTGATACCAAAATGAATATCAGCGTCAAGAACGGTGAAATCATGATCGAGAACCGGCGCGGGACGTTGATCGGCAGCCTGCGATATCGCTTCTACGGCGCACCATAGGGAGGGCTGAGACATGCCGACGAATAACATTGCTCACATTCTTGAGGGCAACCCGGTCGACCCAAATCACCAAGTCGTAAACGCGGATCTGCGTCTCTGGTTGCAGGAGGTTTATGCGCTTGTCGCACCTGGTGGCGTGCTGGGCACCGTGTCGCAGTCTGGAGGCGTACCAACTGGCGCATTGATCGAGCGTGATATCAACGCAAATGGTCAGTACACCCGTTTCGCGGATGGGACACAAATCTGCACCGGCTCGATCACAATAACGAATAGTGCCACGGCCACCGGCTCGATCTTCACATGCGCAAGCGAAGTGGCGTGGCTCTATCCCGCAGTGTTTGCGACGACATCTCTATTGAGTGTATTTGGCTCGCCCAGAAGCTCTGGAGCCGTCTGGGCAAGGGGGCGCGCCGCATCAGGCGCACAAGCAAACTTTCGGCTGTTCTCTTCGCTGTCCAGTGTCGGGGCTTACGCGGTTGAAGTGGCAGCAATTGGCCGCTGGTTCTAGGAGCAAAATCATGGACATCACGTTATCACCCGTTCGCGGGGATGAACCACTGCGCGCCTCAGTCAAAGGCGATGTACTGACCCTCAACGGCAAACGGTTCAGTTTTGCAAAACTGCCCGAGGGGGCAGAGTTGCCAGCCGATGCAATTGCGTCTGATCTGTTTTGCGGCCCAGTGCGGCGCATCAATGGCGTGATCTGCCTGACTTTGGTGCTGCACCACGGTCCAAATGCACCAGATGAAACGCGCTCACCGGCAGCCATTTCATGCACCTCCGGCACGGTGCCACTGCCGCCCTATGGATCGAAAGGAACCAGCCAATGAGCAATGTCGACATGAGCCGGATGGTCACGATCGAGGATCGGGCCGCGCAGGCTGAGCAAGACGCCAAGGCCCAGGCCCGGGCCAACGCTCTGGCGTATCTCGCAGCGACAGACTGGTACGTGGTGCGGCTCGCAGAAACGGGTCAGTCCGTCCCTGCCAAGGTATGCGTCAAGCGGGACGCAGCGCGAAAGTCAGCCGGAGGCGATGGGGATGTCGAATGAAAACCAAAGCGAGCGCAGGGAGTTTTCCGTTCACGAGCTTCTGAAGTTGGTACTGACCATCGCTGCGGTTGTCAGCCTCTTGTTCGGGGCAATGGGCTGGGCGTTCTTGCGCTGGTCGGAATGGCGGGAGGTGCCATCCCGATTGCTGGCTGTCGAAACCCGGCTCGCAGCACTGCCCGACAAGCTATCGCCCAACATTCTGGATTTTCGCGGGATTGGTCTGATCTCGCAGGATACCGTCAGAAGGGGCGGGATATTGACCGTCGTCTATGTGGTTCGCCGCACGATCGACTGCGAGACCACAATCCGGGTGCAGTTCTTTGATCACAGCAAGAACCTAACGGTATATGGCTATGACATGCCCGCAGTCCGTGCGCCTGTGTCGTCTGGGTTCAGCGCATTTGCTGCGCGGGTGCGGATACCGGACGATCTGCCGGACGGCACCTATAGCTACTGGCCGGTGATACTGCCGATACAATGCGGTGTTTACGGAGCTGTGACGCCGCCGATGTCAGAACCCTTCGAGATCAAGCCTTAACCACCACCTCAATACACCATTTGTCCGCCACGCCCCGCCTGCGGGGCTTTTTCTATTGGAGAAACGACATGCACATCATTGATAACTGGAAAGAGGTTCTGTTTAAGACCTATTCGGTCTGGAGCATGATCCTTGGCTTCATTGCCTTCATGGGCAGCGAGATCCTGTACTATTTCTGGCAGATTGAAGCCGACCCATACCCGCTTGGTCTGGCGGCTCTGGTCTTCTTTGTTGTTGGGTTTGTTGGTCGGTTCATACGGCAGGACGATCGAAGCAAGGGGCTGCGCCGGGCAATCTTTCTGACGGCGTTCGCGTTCGGAATCTTCATGCTGATCAAGTCGCTTGGCGGCGCGGTCTATGACGACATCACATTGCCTGAACCCCAAACGGCGGCTGAAGAACAGGCGGCGCTGGATTGGTGGGCCGCACCCAATCCAGCTGACGCTTTTATGCTCAAGGCTATGTCAAAACCTGTGGCACAACTCGCCGACGCCCCGGCCGATGGCTTTGACGAAATCGCCTTTGCCCTGATCTCGAAATGGGAAGGCAAGCGAAACAAGAGCTACCGCGATGTCATCGGCGTTTGGACCATCTGCTACGGCCACACCCGAACCGCTGGGCCGGGTCAGTTCAAAAGCGATGCCGAATGCAAGGCGCTCCTGATCGACGAAATTGCCGAATACCGGGATGGATGGCTGCGGTACGTCAACGAGAATGCCAAGGCCAAATGGCTGCCCGCCACGCGCAAGGCCGCCTATACCAGCCTCGCCTTTAACATTGGCTGGCAAGGCGCCGGGAAGAGCACCGCCACCCGCCGCCTGAATGCCGGTGACCTCGCGGGCGGGTGCCAGGCTATCGGCTGGTACAATAAGGCCGGCGGGAAGGTCTGGCGCGGTCTGGTTTTGCGGCGGTCTGAAGAAGTCGGTTACTGCATGGTCGGTGTGGCATGAGCGCGCGAGGTAAGCTCCGGTTTATGGAGGGCGGTATGGTCGCCTTCAAATGCCCCGGATGCGGTGACATGCACGCTCTGCGCGTCGAGGGCGATGTCAGACCGAAATGGAGCTACAACGGCAATCCAGATGCGCCCACCTTCACGCCGTCGATTGACTACAAGACGGGGCATTTCTGCAAGGATCATTCCGGCGAATGCTGGTGCACATGGAAAGACGAAGATGGCAAAGCGTCCGGCTTTGATTGCATCCACTGCCACTCTTTCGTGACCGATGGTCGGATCCAGTTCTTAAACGATTGCAGTCATGCGCTAGCAGGTCAAACGGTAGATCTGCCGGAGATTGCGACATGAACCGCGTGCTGAAGGCGATCGGTCGCTGGTTCATTGCCAAGGACGGCGAACATGCCCTTTTGGTCTGGGTGGCAGGCGGATTGATCCTTGCCGCCGTCCTTTGGTCCCTGTCGTGAGAAGCTGGATCACAATAGCCGCCCTGAGCCTGCTTGTGGCCGCGTTGGGGTGGATGTGGTGGCAATCGGGCACCATCGCGTCCCAGCAGGCTGAAATCGACGTCCTAGAGCGAAATTTAGCTGTCCTTGAGGACCAACGCGCGCTCAGCGCGGCAGCGTCGATCGTGGCCCAGAAGGAACGGGCGCGCATGGCCGTCGCCTCGGCCAAATATGAAACCATCCGCAACGCATTCCGAAAGGGGAATTTCAATGACCCGCTACCTGATGATTTTCGCCACCTTGTCACTTGCCTCATGCGGCAAGCAGCAGGTCGAAATACGCCTGATTGTCCCTGACGTTCCTGCGGATCTGCGGACACCGGCCACGATCACTGAACGCGAGATCGTCGGCTTAGGCGATGTCGGATTGGTGATGACAGATCTGGTCGAGGTCAATGATGCCAACGCGGGCAAGATCATCTCAATCGACTGCATCCTCGGGCAGGCGGAGGACAAAGTGGCGGGCGTTGCCGTGCGTTCTTGCGCGCTGAATTGAGGATCCCTGCAACCAGGTCCACCCGCTCATCTCTGACTTTCAAAGCCTCATATTTGCTAAAGCTTCGAAAGTCCGCCCGGAACTGCCCGACCCTTACTGAAAAGGACCGAGCCCCTTCTTGGGTTTAGTTTAATGTTCTCACCGCTTCCGAAATCGTGTTTCTGTCGGGCTTGTATACAACCCTTCGCGTCTCCTCCACGCGATCATGACAGTCGCGCAAGTTGGGCCGGGTCGCATCACTCGCGACGGACAAGAACGGTACAAGATCTGCACGCTATCCTTTGCAAAAATATCCAAGTAGCACCTTATTTTATTTGCCAAACCAGTTTAGGACAGCAGAAACTGTTTTTATAGAGAAGATTTTATATGTTGGTTGCTTCTTTGGAAGAAATCGAATTCGCAGCGAAGAAATCAAATATGCGCGCAATCGCTGTATATGGTGACGACTTCAACAGATTTATTTCTGATAAGGACGGTCTCACAGAGTTGGATATGTTCGTCGAAAACAGCGCCTATGGAGAGTATCCCGTTCTCAAGAACGGGTCCAATTTCTATTGGGAACGCTCACGTATCCCCTTGCGCCTCAATCACAAAGCATATCAGTCGCCGTTGCCCAAGGTTGATCGATTTGTAGTTGTTCGTGAGTCCACTGGTTTCTTATCGCATAAACCAAAGTACTGCGAAGGCAGTGTCGCCTTAAACTCGATTATCGCAGATATGGAGCCTGCCTACGTAGATCAGACTATGCGCATTCCGCGCCTCGGGGGTGAGATAGAATGTAAGTTTAGGTTCTTTGACAGCCACCCCAGCTGCTCATTCTATCTCAACACAGCGATTGAAATAATCGATGATTTTGGTCTCGAAACTAGTTTTCCTGAGATAAAGCTGCGCGAGGCGCCCTATTGCCCAGATTTGGCGACAAAGTTTAGCAAACTAATTGCTCCAACCCTGTTTTTTTCCAGCCCCTTTTTAGTGCAAGATCTGGCAGCAAATCCATCTAGAAATTCCGGCCGCTATCGGGAGTTCGTCAATGCTTCGGCGCCCATTCAGAAGCACATCATCATTATCGGTGATTCCCATAGCTTTAGCGGGCTGAGCCCCGCGTTCTCCTTCTTTTTCAAGAGGGTCAGCTATTACTGGGCGTCGCGCGCAAGTAGATATGGTGGGCTGAAAGACGAAATCATGAAAGCGGTCAGCGAGGCCGATTTTTCAATTGAAGAAATATCCGAACGTTTCTTTATCCGGAACTTCGGCACCATGCCTCCGGGTCATACTGATCCTGAGAGATTGTAAGCCTCACGACGGTGGGAAGTCCCGTCAAAAGCCAACGTCCACGCTAACTTGTCCCGGCATCAATCTCGTCGAGCTCCACGATGCTAGCACCCAGCGATCGCGGCATCGGGCTAACAAAAAATAAGGCCGCAGGCATGTCGGCGCGCCGTTACGAGAGATCGCATTGACGCAAGATTAATGAGCACACAAAAAACTATACCCAGTCCGAGGGTTAACCACGTTTCAACGAGCAGGGATATGATTTCTTAAGATCAATTGAGTGTGAAAAATCTCGTAATCCTCCAGTGTTCACCTGAGAAATGCGGACTTGGTAGCGGGTTACTTTGCAATTATTTCCGGAGACAGAAACCTCCACAATTTCTTGGATCTTAGAAACGGATGCTTTGTTTTGTAGATCAACTACGTTACGCGACAGCGAAAGACTCACGTGGCTATTTGAAACAACGGAAGTTGCGATGCCGGTTTCCTTATAGGAACCCGCAACAGATGGGTCAATTTTCGAGAGTTTTGTTCCGTCTGAACAGGAAACTGTGCTACTGCCTGATGAAGTCTTACAAGTTCTGTTAATTTTTACGCTTCCGTTTGGCTGAAATACGAAGCCTTGGTCATAGCCGATTGGGCCATCCCCGGTGCCGCTCGACGGGGAACAATAATCTTGGTCGGCAGACTGGTATATTTTTCCTCCTCTAAAGCGAATTATCGAAACTCTATAGCACCAGTTATCCGACAAGCGGTTAGTCGTCCCGTCCAGTCTCGTTCCACTAAGAACCGATCTTGAACGCGTGTTAATAAAAATTTCTGATATGCCTGTCATCTGCGGATAAGCAGGTGAACTAGAGATCAATGCCATTATTACGGTAAATAAAAATTTTCTCATTGGCATTCCTAAGCTAAGATTAATATTTCAATCGCAGTGCGTTGCACCATTAAAGACAAAGCAGTTTGCACCGCCCTGAGGCGGCTCATAATTTGAAGCCTTTTTGGGTATCGCCGCCTTTTTAGTATAACACGACCCATCTGACCTAGACAAAGTTTGACCGGACGGGCAGCTTTTACGAATACATGACCCGCTTACAAGTTGTTCATAAACCTTACAGCTTACAGGGCAGAACTGCGAGAGTGGCCTAGCGTGTACTTCTTTCAGCACGGCGCAGTCCGGTGTCTCAATGTCAATTTTCAAACCCGCTTCCTTGGAGTACTCTAACAGGCCGCGCTTGCTTCCTTGCCCCCAGACGCCGTCAGCGCCGCCAACTGAACAGCCAAGGGAGTTCAGGCGTTGTTGCAAGAGTTTCAAGCCATTGCTTGTCAAAGGAGAAACTTCGATATCACGCAGTTCTCTTATGTTTGAAGTATCGCAGTATGGATATTCCAAAGCGCAAACACTTGCCCCTTCATAATTCGCCAAGACCGCGTAATCTGTTCCGCGATAATCTCGAGCCACGGCTCTAAAAGCAGCACATGTATTGTCTGACCTAGCTTCATGAAGCGCAATTTTCCCTAGTGGCTCAGAAGACACCCGCGGCCTGGCGACCACGTTTGAAACGTTTGCGCCTGAATCTGGAGAACAGACATCAGACAAACATGTCTTTCCTAAGGTTTGATCATAGTAGGCGGGGTGTTGAAGATGCCCGTCCACCTGCAATGCAAGCTTTGCCGTTTCGAGTTGGGTTTGCGCGATCGCATCTTCTAGGTATTGGCCCTGTAAAAGGCGAGGAATGAAAGTTCTCGAAAATACGGATAGTTCCTGTTCAGGTGGATCGTTAGGCAATCTGTCTAACGCCTCTTGCCCTTCACCAGCTGAAAAAACGACAAAAGTACCTTGCGCCGCTTTCACGACGGAAAGACCACGGGTAAGTCTGACAGACTTTCTTCCCTTTGGCTGTTCAAAAGGATTGTTTCTGCAGGCATCAACTATTGCGAGAGCGAAGCCTGCTTCTGCATGCTCAATTTCATCGAGAACTCCATTAAGGCCGTTCCTTAAAGCGAAGGACCGACGCTTGAGTACCAAGTCGCCTCCTCCTCTTGGTGCGTCGATTGGTACGAGATAGTTTACCGCTCCATCACTCCATCCGTGACCGGAATAGACAAATGCAACCTCATCTCCTGGCTTTATCCTGACTAAGAACTCTTCAAACGCCTCGTACATTTCATCAAGTGATAAATCTTGGTGATAAAATGTGGTATACCCGAGCTGCGCGAAGGTCGTCTGATATGCCTTAGCATCAGACAAGGTGTTTTCGAGGCGAGGTAGCTCAGTATACGCTGCGTTACCTACTATAAAGACAAGCCTCTCAGCCGATGCCGGAAGCGAAAGCAATATGAATAGCCCCGCGGCTATAAACCTAAGCATAAATACCTGTTTGCGGTGAAAGCGTATGATGGTGTGAGTTTAAACATAATCTGGCCATACGATTCTGGCAAGCAAGCCTGAATTCGGCATCAAGGCCCCACAAGTCGCTAAAGCGTCGGGCACCGAAGGCTGTGTGTTATGCTCTGGGTGAAAGTCTGGGGTTCGCATTCTAAAGCACCCCCAGATGTTCTCGATTTTTCCCATCAAGAGGTTTATCCCAACAGCAAGAATCAAATCAAAACATAGGCCCAAAAGCCTTATTTATATTACCCAAAATGAATTTTGCGACTGGAGCGGGTAACGAGAATCGAACTCGTAACTAAAGCTTGGGAAGCTGCCGTGATACCTTTTCACCATACCCGCGCGCCAAGGCTGAGATAAGCGGCCCGGTCGCCAGCGTCAAGTCAGGGATTGACCGCGCGGTAGAAATTGATCTGCGCGGGCAACCGCAACTGCCCATCTGCATCGTATTCCCGCAATGCGTCCGCCAGCGCGGTTTGTACCGTGGCAACCTGCACCTGCGTGGCCGCGTGATGGTTGATCGCAGCGCGGGCCGGGCCGATATCACACATCTGTGCCGCAAGTTCGGCGCGGCCGCCCTCCGGGGTCAGATTAAGCGTTTCAACCTCGCAACTTACACCCCGAAGTCCAGCGTCCTGCAAAATCTGTATGACCCGCGCGGGATCGCGAAAGGCGAAGGGGCCGGGCAGGTCAGGATCACTTTTGGGGACGGGCCCCAGCACGCCGCGCGCAATGCGGGCGGGCAGGGTGAAAAACGGGTTTTCAGGTATCTCGCCCCAGCTGGCGAAACTGACAATCGCGTCAGGGCGCAGCGCATGGGTCATATGGGCAAATGCCGCCACCGGATCGGCAAAGAACATCACGCCAAAGCGCGAGATCAGGCGATCAAACGCGGCAGTCGGCAGATCGTGGCTGGCGGCATCGCCCAGATCAAAGCGTACATGGGGCAGGGTGCCTGCCCGCTTTTGCGCCATTGCCAGCAACGGGGCCGAGATATCGACACCCTGCACAGCGCCATCTGGCCCCACGGCCTGCGCGGCCTGCAAACTGCTCGCCCCCGTGCCGCAGCCGATATCCAGCACCCGGTCGCCCGCGCGCAGGTCGGCCCGCGCCAGAACACCGTCCAGCACCGGCTGCATCAGGGCATCAAGCCCTGCCTGACGCGCCACCCACTTTGGCCCGGCATTGTCAGACCAGAACGCCGCCTGGTCGCTGTTGTCCTGATTTGGCACCATAACCTATCCCCGCCGCCGCCGTCTGCCGCCGCCTTCGCCACCGCCGGTATTGAACGTCGCGGTGGGCAAGGTGACGATGGAGTTCAGAATCGGAAACGGCTCGACCGCGTTGGGCATCGCCGAGGCGTTCACAAAATGCTCTTGAAAGCGGGGCTCAATCGCGGTCTCGATCTTGTGGATCTCATGTACTGTTTGTTCGATCTCGGCCCGCGCATCGGTGTTCAGCAGTGCAATCCGCGCGCCGGTGCCTGCGGCATTTCCGGCCGATGTCACCTTGTCCAGCGGCGCGTCCGGGATCATGCCCAGCACCATGGCGTGTTTCGGGGAGATATGCGCGCCAAAGGCGCCGGCCAGCACGATACGGTCCACCTTGTCGACACCGAACTTGTCCATCAACAGCCGCGCGCCAGAGTATAGCGCCGCTTTGGCCATCTGAATCTCGCGGATATCGCGGTTGGTCACAGTAATGCGTGGCCCGCCTGTGGCCGTGCCGTCATGCACCATATATGAATTGGTGCGCCCATCGGCAAAGACATTGGGCGAACCGGTCTGTTCCGCCGTACCAATCAGGCCGGGCGCGTCCACGATGCCATTCATCCGCATTTCCGCAACCATCTCGATGATCCCGGACCCGCAGATGCCGGTGATCCCGGTCTGGGCCGTTGCGGCATCAAACCCGTCCTCGTCGGACCAAAGGTCACTGCCAATGACCTTGAATCGCGCGATCTTGGTCACGGGATCAATCTCGACCCGCTCAATCGCGCCGGGGGCCGCGCGTTGGCCGCTGCTGATTTGTGCGCCTTCAAACGCCGGGCCGGTGGGCGAGGAACAGCCCAGCACCTTTTCCTTGTTGCCCAGCAGGATTTCCGCGTTGGTCCCCACATCGACCACCAGCACCAGGTCCTCGGACTTTTCAGGCGCTTCGGACAGGGCCACCGCAGCAGCATCCGCCCCCACGTGGCCCGCAATACACGGCAGGATATACACCCGCGCCGAAGGGTGGATGTTCAGGTCAAGATCATCCGCGCGCAGGCGCATCGCACTTGAGGTGGTCAGCGCAAAGGGGGCCTGGCCCAGCTCGAACGGGTCGATCCCGAGGAACAGGTGGTGCATCACCGGATTGCAGACAAAAACCGCATCGACGATCAGGTTCTTGTCCACATTGCCCTCGGTCGCGATCTGGGTAAAGAGCGCATTCATCCCTTCGCGCACCGCGCGCGTCATCTCATCCGCGCCCTTTGGGTTCATCATCGAATAACTGACCCGGCTCATCAGATCCTCGCCAAAACGGATCTGCGGGTTCATCACACCTGAGGATGCCAGAACAACCCCCGTCTGCAAGTCACACAGATGCGCGGCAATGGTGGTCGAGCCGAGATCAACCGCAAGCCCATAGACGGTGCCGTCGTAATACCCTGGCCAGATATGCATGATGCGCGGCGGGTTCTCGGCGTCGCCCAGATGTACCGCCACGGTGACCTTCCAATCCCCCTTGCGCAGGATGGGCTGCATCATCTGCAAGATGTGCAGATCAGCGTTGACCTTTTCCAGCGCCCATTGGTCGCGCAGCGCATCGCGCAGCCGTTCCAGATCGCCCGAGGGGTCGTGCATGTCCGGCTCTGCCACCTCAATGTAAAAGAGCTTGGTCGACGGGTTAAGGACAATCTCGCGCGCCTCGGCGCGTTTGCGCACGACCTGTTTGTGCACCTGGCTTTCGGGCGGCACGTCAATGACCACATCGCCCTGCACCGCAGCCTGACACCCCAGACGCCGCCCGTCGATCAATCCGCGCTTGTCCTTATAGCGCTGCTCGACCGAGTTCCATTCGCTCAGCGCGTCAGGGGCGACGGTGACACCATGTTTGGAGAATTCGCCATAGCTGGGTGTGATCTGACATTTCGAACAGATGCCGCGCCCGCCACAGACCGAATCCAGATCAACGCCAAGCTGACGTGCCGCTGTCAGAATGGGTGTGCCGACAGGAAAATTTCCCCGCTTGCCAGAGGGGGTGAAGATCACCAGGGGGTCGCTGCTCATCTCGTGCCGTCCTTAACTGCTTTTGGTCACCATAGCGGCCAAAGCAGAAGGTGAAAGCCAAAGGGCGGCAATTAATGACTGCTGGGCGTCATTTGCGCGCAGTTGTCGCGGCTACGGGCGGCCAGATACACCGCAATCGGCAGATTGGCCAAAGGCCGCGCAATAGGTCTTTCCAATCTGGGCCATCCGTGAAATATGAAACCGCCAAATGAACCCATCCAAGCCGAGGTGCAAAATGGAGATTCGTGAGGCTCTGACCTTTGACGATGTATTGCTCGTTCCCGCAGCGTCGTCTGTGTTACCGTCCACCGCAGATACCCGCACGCGCGTTACCAAATCCATCGCGTTGAACATACCGTTGCTAAGTTCCGCCATGGATACAGTGACCGAAGGCCGTATGGCGATTGCGCTGGCCCAGGCCGGTGGCATGGGGGTGGTTCACCGCAACCTGACCACCGACGAACAGGCCCGCGAAGTGCGCCGCGTCAAACGGTTTGAATCCGGCATCGTCTACAACCCGATCACCCTGCGTGCGGACCAGACATTGGCCGACGCAAAGGTCTTGCAGGAACGCTACCGCGTCACCGGCTTTCCTGTTGTTGATGATATGGGCCGTGTGGTTGGCATCGTGACCAACCGTGACATGCGCTTTGCCAGCGACGACCGAACCCCTGTATCGGTGATGATGTCCTCCGACAACCTTGCCATCTTGCATGAACCCGCCGACCGCGACGAGGCGATCAGCCTGATGAAATCGCGCCGGATCGAAAAGCTGCTGGTGACCGACAAAAACGGCAAGCTGACAGGGCTGCTGACCCTGCGTGACACCGAACAGGCCGTGCTGAACCCAACGGCGTGCAAGGATGCGCTTGGCCGTCTACGGGTCGCCGCCGCCACCACCGTTGGCGACGCCGGGTTTGAACGCTCCGAGGCGCTGGTTGACGCGGGCGTCGACATGATCGTGATCGACACCGCACATGGACATTCCGAGGGCGTGGCGATTGCCGTGGCCCGGGTCAAAAAGCTGAGCAATGACATACAGGTCGTGGCAGGCAACGTCGCCACAGCCAGTGCCACGCGGGCGCTGATTGATGCGGGCGCGGATGCGATCAAGGTCGGCATCGGCCCGGGGTCGATCTGCACCACACGCATGGTCGCCGGCGTCGGCGTGCCGCAACTGACCGCGATCATGGATTGCGCACAGGCCGCGGGCGATATTCCGGTCATTGCCGATGGTGGCATCAAATTCTCTGGCGACTTTGCCAAGGCGATTGCCGCCGGTGCCTCCTGTGCGATGGTCGGCAGCATGATCGCAGGCACCGACGAAAGCCCCGGCGAAGTCATCCTGTACCAAGGCCGCAGCTTCAAAAGTTACCGTGGCATGGGCAGCATGGGCGCAATGGCGCGCGGCTCTGCCGATCGCTATTTTCAAAAAGACGCCGCCAGCGACAAATTGGTGCCCGAAGGCATCGAAGGGCAGGTCCCTTACAAGGGCAGCGCGAGCAATGTGTTGCACCAATTGGTCGGTGGCCTGCGCGCCGCCATGGGCTATACTGGCTGCGCCACCGTCGAAGAGATGCGCAAGAATTGCACCTTTGTGAAAATCACCGGTGCCGGGCTGAAGGAAAGCCATGTGCACGACGTGCAGATCACCCGCGAGTCTCCCAACTACCGAGTGAGTTCGTAAGCCGTAACAATGGCTTACAGACCACTCTTCAACTATTAAGGAACGGCCATGACCCCCGGCGCACGCGTATCGGCAGCAATCGAGATCCTTGACGCCATTTCTGAGGGGTTGGCCGTCGAACAGGCACTGACCCGCTGGTCGCGGGGCAGCCGTTTTGCCGGGTCCAAGGACCGCGCTGCGGTGCGTGACCATGTATTTGAGGTGCAACGCCAATTGCGCACCGCATCGCACTTCGGTCAGGGCGAGAGTGGGCGCGCCCTGATGATCGGCCTGCTGCATAGCCAAGAGGCTGACCTTGCGGTCCTTTTCAACGGTGAAGGGCATTCACCTGCGCCTCTGACCGACGCTGAGATCGCATTCCCCGCCGCACCAACCGACCGTGCGACCCGCCTAAACCTGCCTGATTGGCTGATGCCGCTGTTTGACGCCGCACTTGGCGATACGGCTGATGCGACTGCGATGGCCCTGCAACAACGCGCGCCAATCTGCTTGCGCGTGAACCTGATCAAGGCTGACCGCGACGCAGCACAGGCGATGCTGGCCGATGAGGGTGTTGAAACTGCGGCAAACCCGCTGGCCGACACCGCGCTGACCGTCGGCGAAGGTACGCGGCGGCTGCGCGGGTCTGCGGCCTATACCGAGGGTTTCGTCGAATTGCAGGATGCCGCCAGCCAGGCGGTTGTCGCCGCCTTGCCCCCCGGTGGCCGCGTGTTGGATTACTGCGCTGGCGGGGGCGGAAAGGCGCTGGCCCTTGCCATGGATGAGGGGCGTATCGTGTTCGCCCACGACATTGATCCGCGCCGCATGAACGACCTGCCTTTGCGCGCCGAACGCGCGGGTGCCGCGATTGAGCTGCGCAAGACCGACGATCTGGGGCAGGGCGCGCCCTATGACATCGTGCTGTGCGATGCCCCGTGTTCGGGTTCCGGCGCATGGCGTCGCGCGGCCGAGGGGAAATGGACCCTGACCGCCGACAGGCTGGCCGAACTGACCACGATCCAAGATCAGATTTTGGATCAAGCTGCCGCGTTGACAGCACCCGAGGGCGTGTTGGCCTATGCAACCTGCTCCGTACTGCGCACAGAGAACGAAGACCGCGTTGACGCCTTTTTGTCGCGCCATCCCGACTGGCAGGTGGGTTGGAGCAAGCGATTTGACATCACCCCCGATGGCGACGGCTTCTACTCAGCACACTTGACGCGGAAGTAAACACGCGCATACTCAACTAAGGCGTGTAAAGCGGTGACTGCTTAAACCTTGCTTAACCCTAATTGCGCGTAATGGTCGGACGATTCGCGATTTTCGGGGGCAGACGTGCAGCAAAACGCGACAGATTTAACCGTTCCAGCGGGGCTGAACCGGCAACCGCCGCGGCGGTTGCAAGGCGTGATGCTGCTGGCGCTGGTGCTTGGGGTGTTGGCGCTGATCGCGCCGCATCAGTTGGTTGCGCTGGGGCTTGGCGCGGCCTCTGCGACGCTTATTTTCATGGCATTACCGCTGTGGCTGATCAACAGGCGCGCCACCCGTACCAAGAATGTAGCAAGCGAGAATATCTCGGATTTCATTGCCAAGGATTCCACGCCCAGCTTTGTCGTCAGCCGCGATGGCCAGATCAAAACCCGCAATCAGGCCGCCCAAACCCGCTTTAAGGGGTCCGAAACGACGACGCTTGCGGCAGCGCTGGGGGATAGTTTTGCCAACCCCACCGGGATCATCTACCGGCTGCAATCGCGTGCCGAAGCGACCGGCGCCGCGCGTGAAGATATCGTGACCCGCAGTGGCCATATCCGGCTTTGCGTACATGAACTATCTTCTGACAGTTTCGTCTGGCGGGTTGAACCGATGGCCGAACGCCAGCCCGCCCGCGCCGCACAAGAGGGGCTGAGCCTGCCGATGCTGATGGTCGGGCGCAGCGGCGCGATCTTGTTCATGAACGACGCCGCACGGCTGCTGGCCGGGGGGCGCATCAAATCGCTCGACCGTTTGTTCATTTCGATGCCCGTTGCCAATGGATCAATTGCCGAGATTTCCACCCCCGATGGCAATCAAAACGTACTGGTTGCCGAAGTGAATGGCGGTGCGGGTCGCCGTGCTCTTTACCTTTTGCCACCCGCCGAAGGGTTAACTCCGCAAAGCGGGGGCAGACACGGGAACGAGGATCAAAGCTGGCAGGTCTTTCAAGATCTGCCGGTCCCGTTGATCAAGGTCGGGCCGGACGGCATGGTGCGATCCTTTAACCGGATGGCGGCCAAGTTGATCGGGGTTTCATTGACGCAGGAGGTTCATCTTTCCGATTTAATGGAAGGGCTTGGCCGGTCGATCACCGACTGGCTGGATGATACAATTGCCGGACGTCTCATCCAAAAGTCCGAATTCCTGCGGCTGAAACGGACCGACCGGGAAGTATTCGTGCAGGTGACCCTGAACCGCGTAACAGAAGCCGGGGCGCCGGCGTTGATCGCGGTGCTGAACGACGCGACGGAACTAAAATCTCTCGAAGCGCAGTTTGTCCAAAGTCAGAAGATGCAGGCGATCGGGCAACTGGCAGGTGGCGTGGCACATGATTTCAACAATCTTTTGACAGCTATTTCTGGCCATTGCGATCTGCTGTTGCTGCGCCATGACCAGGGTGATCCCGATTACAGCGATCTGGTCCAAATCAATCAAAACGCCAACCGCGCCGCGGCCCTGGTCGGGCAACTGCTGGCCTTCTCCCGCAAACAGACCCTGCGCCCCGAAACACTGGACATGCGCGATACGATGGCCGATCTGACGCATCTGTTGAACCGGCTTGTCGGTGAAAAGGTCACGCTAACCCTTAGCCACGATCCGGTGCTGTCGCCGATCCGCGCAGACAAGCGGCAGTTGGAACAGGTGCTGATGAATCTCGTTGTCAATGCCCGCGACGCCATGCCTGCCGGGGGCGAGATCCGCATCATCACAGAGGTGACAGACCTTAAGGAGCCTCTGCTGCGCGACCGTGTGACCGTCCCGGCAGGGCAATATGTTACCGTGCAGGTCAATGATGACGGCGAGGGGATTCCGTCGGACAAACTGCAAAAAGTGTTCGAGCCGTTCTACACAACCAAACGCACCGGCGAAGGCACCGGGCTGGGGCTGTCCACGGCCTACGGCATCGTAAAACAAACCGGCGGCTTTATTTTTGTCGACAGCGTTCTTGGCGCAGGCACCTCTTTTTCGCTGTATTTTCCGGTTTTGGAGGCACAGCCCCTGCCACCCCCGCGCGCGTCCATTCCCAAGACAGAGAGGAGCCCGATCAAACATGACGATGGCGTGATCCTTCTGGTCGAAGACGAGGCCCCGGTGCGCGCTTTTGCCAGCCGGGCACTGCGGTTGCGGGGTTATACGGTCCTCGAAGCCGAATCCGCCGAAGCGGCGCTGAAGACGCTGGAGGACGAGAGCCTGAACATTGACGTGTTTGTGACGGACGTGGTGATGCCAGGTATGGACGGGCCCAGTTGGGTTCGAGAAGCGCTCAAGATGCGGCCCGGCGTTCGGGTGGTTTTCGTGTCAGGCTATGCCGAGGACAGCTTTGGCGAGGCGCAGAGCAAGATACCAAATTCGGTCTTCCTGCCCAAACCGTTTTCGCTCAATGATCTGACTGAAACCGTACACAATCAACTGCACTAAGCGGTCTGTTCACCCTACGATGCAAGGACAGCGGAGCGCATTAAGCATATCCCTCAGGGGATCGAGGCATAGAGATCGAACTCATCGGAGAATTTTCGACGAAAGCGTGCCTCGACATCTGCGGACAAGTTCAACGCCATCGCTGGCGACACGTTCTCGCGTTTCAGATCCAGCGAAACCCCCAGACGGTCGCACAAAAACTCTTGCAGGCGCGGTTGGTCTTCGTAGCGAAAATAATGGGTGATGCCGGTGCCGTTGGGTTGGCTCTCCATGAACTTTAACTGGCTGCCCACATCCGCAAATCCAGGCTTGCTCCCCTTCATATAAGCAAGGATGAAGTCGTCAAAACTGATCCCGAAGGTATTGTTGGGTTTGTCCTTCATGAACGGGCGCTGACGGTAGCGATACCAACTGCCCAACCACGAGATCGGCTCGCGCATGACGGCCATAAGTTCCAGTTCGACGTCACAGACCTTGAGAAACATCGGCCTGATGAATCGATTGTACCGATAGACCGGCGCGTGTTTCAACATCGGTGGCTCTGAAATGACCATGTCAGCGCGCGGCGCCAGCGCCGTTTCATAGGCTGTCGTCCCCGTCTTGGGCACAGAAAGGAACGCCAGACGTTCCTGAAAGAATACAAGCACTTAATTCCCCCGGCAGCCAAATCAGACCATAACGCGCAATCGTAAACCACTTTTTAACCAATCTGGTAAAAAGATGAAACATCGATAATTTGATTGAAATGTTCTCGTTTTGGCCCCATATGGAACATTAGAGGAACATCAGCAGCGTGGCACAGCTGGCGATTGCCGCCGGTCCGCCACTGTGACACTAAGGGATAATCATAATGGCAACGGCAGATCTTTTGACAATGGACAGCAAAAAAGCAGCGGAAAAGCAAAAGGCGCTCGACAGTGCCTTGGCCCAGATCGAACGTCAGTTCGGCAAGGGGTCGATCATGAAGCTGGGCGCGGAAGGCGCGATACAGGATATTACGGCCAGCTCAACAGGCTCGCTCGGACTGGACATCGCCCTTGGCATCGGCGGTCTCCCGATGGGGCGTATCATCGAGATTTATGGCCCCGAATCCTCGGGCAAGACAACGCTAACCCTGCACTGTGTCGCAGAACAGCAAAAGGCGGGCGGCGTCTGTGCCTTTGTGGACGCCGAGCATGCGCTGGACCCGCAGTACGCCAAAAAGCTAGGCGTCGACATCGACGAATTGCTGATTTCCCAGCCAGACACCGGTGAACAGGCGCTCGAAATCACCGATACGCTGGTGCGCTCGGGTGCCGTGAACATGGTTATCGTCGATTCCGTGGCCGCGCTGACACCAAAATCCGAACTTGAAGGTGAAATGGGCGACAGCAGCGTGGGCGTACAGGCCCGCCTGATGAGCCAAGCGATGCGCAAACTGACCGGCTCCATCAGCCGCAGCAACTGCATGGTAATTTTCATCAATCAAATCCGTATGAAAATCGGCGTTATGTTCGGCTCGCCCGAGACCACATCGGGTGGCAACGCCTTGAAGTTCTACTCGTCCGTGCGTCTGGATATCCGCCGGATTGGCGCGCTGAAAGACCGCGATGAAGTGGTGGGCAACGCCACCCGCGTCAAGGTCGTGAAAAACAAGGTCGCGGCGCCGTTCAAACAGGTCGAATTCGACATCATGTATGGCGAAGGCATTTCCAAGATGGGCGAGCTGCTGGACCTTGGCGTCAAGGCCGGCGTGGTCGACAAATCTGGCTCTTGGTTCAGCTATGGCGACGAACGGATCGGGCAGGGGCGTGAAAACGCCAAGACCTTCCTGAAGGAAAACATCGCCATGGCAAATGAGATTGAAGACAAGATCCGTGCCGCACACGGCCTGGATTTCCACGAGTCCAACAAAGACGATGCCGACATTCTCGAAGCGTAGCAGTCGGATCGGGTGACAAAGGGGGGGGCTGCCATTGGGCGGCCCCTTTTTTCATGTGGGCAAACGGTGGACAGTGCGCGGGTGCAAGGGTATTTGAAACCGACCCAATCTGCCCCGGAAGGCCCCGCACATGAAGACGTTGAACGACATCCGATCCTCCTTTCTGTCCTATTTCGACGCGCAGGGGCATCAGATCGTGCCCTCCAGCCCGCTGGTGCCACGCAATGATCCGACGCTTATGTTCACTGCGGCAGGCATGGTGCAGTTCAAGAACCTGTTCACCGGGGTAGAACACCGCGATTACACCCGTGCGGCAACGGCGCAAAAATGCGTGCGCGCCGGCGGCAAACACAACGATCTGGACAACGTCGGCTATACCGCGCGCCATCACACGTTTTTCGAGATGCTCGGTAACTTCAGCTTTGGCGACTACTTCAAGGCCGAGGCAATCCCCTTTGCCTGGGATCTGCTGACCAAGGAGTTCGGCATCGATCCTAACCGCCTGCTGGTGACCGTCTATCATACCGACGAAGAGGCGGTGAAAATATGGAAAGCTCACACTGGGCTGCCGGACGAACGGATCATCCGCATCGCCACCGATGACAACTTTTGGTCTGCCGGCCCCACAGGCCCCTGCGGCCCATGCACCGAGATCTTCTATGACCACGGCGACCATATCTGGGGTGGTCCTCCCGGTTCACCGGATGAAGATGGCGACCGTTTTGTCGAGATTTGGAACCTCGTGTTCATGCAATATGAACAGTTCGAGGATGGCACGCGCCGCCCACTGCCCAATCAGTCTATCGACACCGGCATGGGGATCGAACGGGTCGCAGCGCTGTTGCAAGGCACCAACGACAACTATTCGACCGATCTGATGCGCAGCCTGATCGAGGCCAGCGCACATGCGTCCTCCACCGATCCAGACGGCCCCGGCAAGACGCATCACCGCGTGATCGCGGACCATCTACGCTCTACTTCCTTCTTGATTGCGGACGGGGTGATGCCCTCGAACGAAGGGCGCGGGTATGTGCTGCGCCGGATCATGCGCCGGGCGATGCGCCATGCGCATTTGCTGGGGGTCAAAGACCCGTTGATGCATCAATTGGTGCCCGCATTGGTGCAACAAATGGGCGCGGCCTATCCCGAACTGGGTCAGGCGCAATCCATGATCCGCGAAACCCTGCTGTCGGAGGAAACCCGGTTCCGTCAGACGCTGGAACGTGGGCTGAAACTACTCGACGATGAACTCAGCACGCTGCCCGAAGGCGCGACGCTACCGGGGGCCGCTGCGTTCAAACTCTACGACACATTCGGCTTTCCGCTCGACCTCACACAGGACGCGCTGCGCGAAAAGGGCCGCAAAGTCGATACCGATGGTTTTGACACCGCGATGGAGGCACAGAAAGCCAAGGCGCGTGCCGCCTGGTCCGGATCAGGCGAAGCAGCCGATGCGACCGTGTGGTTCGACGTGGCCGACAAATACGGGCCAACTGAATTTTTGGGCTACGACACCGAAACCGCCGAGGGGCAGCTTGTCGCCCTCGTGCAAGATGGCGCAACCGTGCCTGCGGTCAAACTGGGCAGTGACGTCCAGATCGCGCTGAACCAGACGCCGTTTTACGCCGAAAGTGGCGGGCAGGTCGGGGACACCGGCGTTATCCGCACCGCAACCGGCACGGTAAATATCACCGACACCCGCAAATCGGCGGGCGTTTTTGTGCATTTTGGCCATGTCATCGAGGGCGAGGTAACTGCGGGTCAAAGCGGCGTGCTGACGGTGGACCATACGCGCCGCACCGCCATCCGCGCCAATCACTCGGCCACGCACTTGCTGCACGAAGCGCTGCGCGGTGCCTTGGGCGATCACGTGGCACAACGCGGATCGTTGAACGCAGCGGACCGTCTGCGGTTCGACTTTTCGCACAACGCCGCCCTCAGTGCCGACGATCTGGCCAAGGTCGAACGCGAGGTGAACGATTACATCCGCCAAAACACCGCCGTTGAAACCCGGATCATGACCCCGGACGATGCCCGCGCCCTGGGCGCTCAGGCGCTGTTTGGCGAAAAATACGGCGACGAAGTGCGCGTCGTGTCGATGGGGCGCGAGGACGGTTCGGGCAAAGGCGCGGACAAAACCACCTATTCGCTAGAGCTTTGCGGCGGCACCCATGTGCGCCAAACCGGTGACATCGGGGCCTTTGTTCTGCTTGGCGACAGCGCCAGCAGCGCGGGCGTGCGGCGCATCGAGGCGCTGACCGGGGCCGAAGCCCTGACATGGTTGCGCGGCCAGGAAGCGGCGCTAAGCCGTGTCGCGGCCGAGTTAAAGACCTCTACCGCGGACGTGCCGGACCGGGTGCGCGCGCTGATGGACGAACGCCGCAGCCTCGCCAACGAAGTGGCCCAACTGCGCCGCGAACTCGCGATGTCGGGTGGCGGTGCAGCGGCCCCCGAAGCCCGCGAGGTGGGCGGCGTCAAGTTTATGGCACAGGTGCTCAGCGGCGTGACAGGAAAAGATCTGCCCGCGCTGGTGGATGAGCATAAGGCCAATATTGGCTCTGGCGTGGTGCTGCTCATCGCTGATGCGGGTGGCAAGGCCGCTGTCGCCGGCGGCGTGACAGCAGATTTGACCGACCGTGTGTCGGCTGTCGATATCGTCAAGGCTGCTGTGGCGGAACTGGGCGGCAAGGGTGGCGGTGGTCGGCCTGATATGGCGCAGGGCGGCGGCGCGAGCGTTGATAATGCTGACGCGGCCATCGCCGCGGCTGAAACAATTTTGAAAGGATAAAACCCATGGGCGCACTCTGGATTGCACATGTCACCGTCACCGATGAAGAAGCCTACAAGAAATACGCCGCGGGCGCGACTGTCGCCATTGCCGAGCACGGCGGCGAGTTTATCGCGCGCGGTGGGCGGTTTGTTCAGCTTGAAGGCAAGGAACGTCCCCGCAATGTCGTGGCGCGTTTCCCCGACGTCGAAACAGCGGAAAAGTGTTATCATTCAGATGCGTATCAGGCGGCACTGAGCTTTGCGCGGGGCGCATCAGAGCGTGAATTGATGATCATCGAGACAAACGAATAACCCAAACCCCACATTACACCGACAAAACAAAAAGGCCGGCCCCTTCGCAGGGACCGGCCTTTTTTCATGTCTATGACAGGCGCTTAGCCCGCTTTTGACATCCGCTTACGCTCATGCGGGTCAAGGAAACGCTTGCGCAGACGGATCGCGTTTGGCGTCACTTCGACCAGTTCATCGTCGTCGATATAGGCAATCGCCTGCTCCAGCGACAAGGTTACCGGCGTGGTCAGACGGACCGCTTCGTCGGTGCCAGAGGCCCGCACGTTGGTCAATTGCTTGCCCTTCAGGGGGTTCACTTCCAGATCGTTCTCACGGCTGTGTTCGCCAATGATCATGCCCTGATAGACATCCGTCTGCGCCCCGATAAAGAACTTGCCACGGTCTTCAAGCTTCCACAGCGCGTAGGATACGGCAGTGCCGTTTTCCATCGAAATCAGAACACCGGCCCGACGGCCCGGAATGGCGCCCTTGTGCGGAGCCCAGTCGTGGAACACGCGGTTCAGCACGCCTGTACCGCGCGTGTCGGTCAGGAATTCGCCATGATAGCCGATCAGCCCGCGCGACGGCACATGTGCCACGATACGTGTCTTGCCGGCACCCGCTGGCTTCATCTCGATCAGCTCGCCTTTGCGAGGGCCGGTGATCTTTTCGATCACGGCACCCGAGTATTCATCATCCACGTCGATGGTGGCTTCTTCGATCGGCTCATGACGCACGCCATCAATGTCGCGGAACAAAACTTGCGGGCGCGAGATCGACAGCTCGAAACCCTCGCGGCGCATGTTTTCGATCAACACACCCATCTGCAATTCGCCGCGGCCCGCAACCTCAAAGGCTTCGCCGCCCGGTGTATCGCTGATCTTGATCGCGACGTTGGATTCGGCCTCTTTGTTGAGACGTTCGCGGATGACGCGCGACTGTACTTTTTTGCCATCACGGCCGGCCAGTGGGCTGTCGTTGATGCCAAAGGTCACGGTGATGGTAGGCGGGTCGATCGGCTGGGCCGGGATCGCCACGGTTACTGATTGTTCGGCCAATGTATCGGCCACGGTTGCCTTGGACATCCCCGCGATGGAGACAATATCGCCCGCTTCGGCCAGTTCGATCCCAACCTGATCCAAACCGCGATAGGCCAGAATTTTTGTGGCTCGGAAGTTCTCAATCAGCGTACCATCCCGCGACATCGCTTTGATGGTCTGGCCCGCTTTCAATGTGCCTGATTCGACGCGCCCTGTCAGAAGGCGGCCCAAAAAGGGATCGCCGCCCAACGTGGTGGCCAGCATGGTGAACGGCTTGTCTGTGTCCGCGATTTGTTTCGGGGCAGGGACATGCTTGAGGATCAGTTCAAACAACTCATCCAACCCTTTGCGGGGGCCATCAAGCGTGTGATCTGCCCAACCGGCGCGGCCGGAGGCGTACATCATCGGGAAATCAAGCTGCTCTTCGGTAGCGTCAAGATTGGCGAAAAGGTCGAACACTTCGTCCAATGCACGGTCGGGTTCACCATCGGGCTTGTCGACTTTATTGATCACAACAATCGGGCGCAGGCCAAGTTTCAGCGCCTTGGAGGTCACAAATTTGGTCTGTGGCATTGGGCCTTCGGCGGCATCGACCAGCAGCACCACACCATCAACCATCGACAGGATGCGTTCCACTTCGCCACCAAAGTCGGCGTGGCCGGGGGTGTCGACGATATTAACGCGGGTGCCTTTCCACTCAACCGAAGTTGGCTTGGCGAAAATCGTGATGCCGCGCTCGCGCTCCAGATCGTTGCTGTCCATGGCGCGCTCGGTGGTCGCCTGGTTTTCCCGGTAGGTGCCGGATTGTTTCAGCAGTTCATCCACCAGCGTCGTTTTGCCGTGGTCAACGTGGGCGATAATTGCGATGTTGCGCAGGTCCATAGGTTAAGCCTTTGATAGGGGAAGGACGCGCCAGCCCGAGGCGGCGCGGGATTTGCGCCGCGCATACCGTGCCTGCGCCATAAACGCCAGCACAAAAGCCAAAACAGGCAACAAGCCGGGCGTCCGCGCAACATTTTCCGCCGGTTAGTGGGTCGTGCTGGCCGAAAACAGGTGGATCACCAGAATGCCGCAGATAATCAACGAAAGTCCCAGCACCGCAGCAAGGTCAAGCCGTTGGTTGAACATAACAAAGCCGATGCCGGCAATGCAGACGATCCCCAGCCCTGACCAGATTGCATAAACGATGCCAACCGGCATCACCTTGAGCGCGAGTGCCATGAAGTAAAAGGAGATCAGGTAAAAAACCAACACCGCAACCGATGGCCAGAGCCGGGTAAACTGATGCGATGCTTGCAAGGCGGTCGTGCCGATCGTTTCCGCGATGATCGCGATAAAAAGCCAGAGATAGTGCATGGGAAAAACCTTAATCAAAGCGGCAATTGCGTGGTTTCCTTGATCTCTTCCATCACAAAACTGGCCGAGACATCCGACAGGGGCACCCGACGGATCAGGTTTTGATACAATTGATCGTACCCGGCCATATCCGCAACCTTGGCCCGGATCAAATAGTCCAGATCACCGGTCATCCGGTACACACCCAGAATCTCGGGCATAGATTTGGTGGCCCTTGAAAACGTCTCCAGCCAGTCTGGGGCGTGGGCGTTGGTGCGGATCTGCATAAAAACCGTCAACCCCAAGCCCAGCTTGGCTGCGTCCAGCAAAGTCACGCGCCCGGTGATCACCCCCGCGGCCTCAAGCGCCTTTATCCGCCGCCAGCACGCGTTGCGCGACAGGTTCACGCATTCACCGAGCGCCTCAAGCGACTGCGCGGCGTCGCGCTGCAATTCCACCAGAATGCGCCGATCTATATCATCAAATGTTGTCATTTCGTCAATCTGACGGGAAACATTCCCACAGACAAGCAATTTGAAGCGAATATTGAGAGATCTTCACACAGGCGCTGGTATATATTGGGAAAAACCGCACAACAGGAGCAGATAATGATCGCACGTATCTTTCTCGACCACCCCGCAAAGGTGGACGAAACGTTTTTTGAACATATGGCCTTTGCGCTGAAATTTTCTGGGCTACTGTTTGCCGCCGCCGGTGCCGCACTTGTTCATGCGCTGATCCCGTGCCTGTTCGAAAAAACCGCCAGCGGCATCATCGCCAAACTATATGCCAAGACCCACAACCGCGGTCAGTAGGGATCGGGGCAGGTTACCGATAAAAGAAAAGGGCCGCATCGCTGCGGCCCCTTTTTTGTTTACCCTTTGAGGGCGTTGTTCAGGTTTTCATCGACTTTCTCGAGGAAGCCCATGGTGGTCAGCCACTTTTGATCCGGCCCAACCAGCAGTGCCAGATCCTTGGTCATATCGCCGGATTCAACCGTGTCCACGACGACCTTCTCCAGTGTCTCAGCAAAGTTGATCAGCGCGGTGTTGCTGTCCAGCTTGCCACGGTGCTTCAAGCCGCCGGTCCAGGCGTAAATCGACGCGATCGAGTTGGTCGATGTTTCCTCGCCTTTCTGGTGCTGGCGATAGTGGCGCGTCACGGTGCCGTGCGCGGCTTCAGCTTCGACAATTTTGCCATCGGGGGTCATCAGCTGGCTGGTCATCAGACCAAGCGAGCCAAAGCCCTGTGCCACGGTGTCCGACTGCACGTCGCCATCGTAGTTTTTGCAAGCCCAGACATAGCCACCCGACCACTTCATCGCCGCGGCGACCATGTCGTCGATCAGGCGGTGTTCGTAGGTGATGCCCTTTTTCTTGAACGCGTCGGCAAATTCGGCGTCAAAGATTTCCTGGAAGATGTCTTTGAAACGGCCATCATAGGCTTTCAAAATGGTGTTTTTGGTCGACAAGTACACAGGCCAGCCACGCGCCAAGCCATAGTTCATCGATGCGCGGGCAAAATCGCGGATCGAATCGTCCAGGTTGTACATCGCCATCGTCACACCAGCGGATGGGGCATCGAACACTTCTTTTTCGATCACTTCGCCGTCGTCGCCAACAAACTTGATCGTCAGCTTGCCCTTGCCCGGAAAACGGAAATCGGTGGCGCGGTATTGATCACCAAAGGCGTGACGGCCCACAACGATCGGCTGGGTCCAGCCCGGCACAAGGCGCGGCACGTTCTTGCAGATGATCGGCTCGCGAAAGATAACGCCGCCCAGAATGTTGCGGATGGTCCCGTTGGGGCTGCGGTACATACGCTTGAGGCCGAATTCCTCAACGCGGTCCTCATCGGGGGTGATGGTCGCACATTTCACGCCAACACCGTATTTCTGAATAGCATGGGCCGCGTCGACGGTGATTTGATCGTCGGTCTCGTCGCGGGCCTCGATGCCCAGATCGTAATACTTGAGGTCCACGTCCAGATAGGGCGTGATCAGCTTTTTCTTGATGAAATCCCAGATGATGCGGGTCATTTCATCGCCATCAAGCTCGACGATGGGGTTTTCTACCTTAATCTTGGACATGGCGGAATCCTTTGGGTTGGTGGGAATTTGCGCGAGGTCTAGCCTATCTCCGCGCAAAGGGAAAGACGGTATGCAATTGTATGCCGAAACCTGCGGTCAGGCATTGATCCCGGCAAAAAACACCGCGATGCGCGTTTTGGCGTAGGCCCAGAGTGTCGGAGCACCGATTGCGATCTTGCGGCCCACCTTCTCTTCGATCTGCGCTTCGCTGACGTTGTACTCAGTCCAACTGCCGCCGCCCGATTCCAAGTTCTGCATCGGGGGTTGGAACCTGTCCAGCGATTTGGCAAATTGGGCAGAGGGCGATTGCGCCGCCTCGAATTCCTCCCAAACTGCGCGAAGGTCGTCACGCAAGTCATTGGGAAGAAGCCCAAAAATTCGGTCTGCCGCGATCTGCTCCTGGGCGGCCATCGCGGCCGCATCGTAATCGCCAAAGATCGGGTTGTCACCTGCGTCTATTTCGACCAGATCATGCAGGATCAACATCTTGATCACCCGGTTGATGTCCACGCCCGGCCCGGCCTGATCGGCCAGAACCAGCGCGTAAAGCGTCAGATGCCAGGAATGTTCTGCCGAGTTCTCTGCGCGGCTGCCATCGCATAGGGTGGTGCCGCGCATGATGGATTTCAGCTTGTCCGCCTCGTTAAGAAACGCAATCTGACGATCCAGCCGTTCAGTCATCCCGCCGTGCCACCGGGTGTACCGACCGTGGCGCGGTGTTCCTTGAGCTTGCGGGCCAGGAACGCACGCGCCTTGTCGTTCGCCATCCGGGTGCGCACCGCCGTCATAAACGCCTCTTCCAGCGTCTGTGACGAGGCACCCAGCACGTCGCCGACCTCCATGAACAATCGGTCGGCACCGGTCTCGTCCTGTACCTTCAGGCAGTCTTCGGCCAGTCGGTTGGCCAATTCGATGACAACCGGATCGGCCATTACCGCGTGGTCTCGGTCAGGCGGCGCTTCACATATTCAGTGCTGGACGTGATCAACGTGTCCATATGCGGCTCTTCAAAGAAATGCCCGGCACCTTCGACTTCCTGATGGGTAATCGTAATGCCTTTTTGTTCGTGCAGCTTGCTCACCAGATTTACGGTATCGGCGGGCGGCGCCACGCGGTCGGCGGTGCCGTTGATTACCAGACCAGAAGCCGGGCAGGGTGCAAGGAACGAAAAGTCATACATATTCGCCGGAGGTGCGACCGAAATGAACCCGGTGATCTCGGGCCGCCGCATCAGCAATTGCATACCGATCCATGCACCGAACGAAAAACCAGCAACCCAGCAGTGTTTAGAGTTGTTGTTCATCGACTGCAGATAATCCAGCGCCGAGGCCGCATCGGACAATTCGCCGATACCTTGATCGTATTCACCTTGGCTGCGCCCAACGCCACGGAAGTTGAACCGCAAAACGGTGAACCCCATGTTGTAGAAGGCGTAATGCAGGTTGTAGACCACCTTGTGATTCATCGTACCGCCAAACTGCGGGTGCGGATGAAGCACGATGGCAATCGGTGCGTCACGTTCTTTTTGTGGATGATAGCGGCCCTCAAGGCGGCCTTCGGGTCCGGGAAAAATAACCTCGGGCATGGGTGTCCCTGTCTGGTGGTTCAAAGCTGTCTGCGAATAGTTGACGAATTCGCTAAGGCACCTTAGAACGGTTCTAATCTGTTGTCGTGCATTGCTGCGCGGGTCAGACATTGCACTTAGGCATTTCGTGCGCCCGCGTCAATCAAATGGCGTCTTTGGGCAGGGGAGAAACGATGAAGCTGTCAACCAAAGGGCGTTACGCCATGGTCGCATTGGCCGATATCGCCTTGCAACCTGCGGGATCGTTGGTGTCGCTCGGCGACATCGCAGATCGCCAGTCTGTGTCGTTGCCTTACCTGGAACAGCTCTTTGTCAAACTGCGGCGCGCCGAACTCGTCACGTCTGTGCGTGGCCCCGGTGGCGGGTATCGGCTTGCCCGGCCAGCCTCTGAAATTCGGGTCGTCGACGTGCTGGCAGCCGTGGATGAAATGCTTGACGCCATGCACAAGGGCGCAGGCGCGTCCGGTGGCTCGTCCGGCAGTCGGGCGCAGTCGCTGACCAACCGCCTCTGGGAAGGGTTAAGCGCGCATGTATATGTTTATTTGCACCAGACCCGCCTTTCAGATGTGGTGGCGAACGAATTGGCGCCATGCCCCGCCGTGCCGAACCTATTTGCCGTGGTGGACGACGCGTGAGAACCTATCTCGATCATAATGCCACCACGCCGCTGCGCCCCGAGGCCCGCGCCGCGATGCAGGCGGCGTTGGATGTGACGGGCAACCCGTCTTCCGTTCACGCCGAAGGGCGCGCAGCCAAGGCATTGGTCGAACGCGCCCGCGCGCAGGTGGCGGCGCTGGTTGGCTGCGATCCCGTTGATGTGATTTTTACCTCCGGCGCGACCGAAGCGGCGGCGCTGGCGATCCCGGCTGGGGCGCAGGTAACAACTTCGGCGGTGGAACATGATGCCGTGCTGTCCTGGGGGCAGGGCGCCCGGCTGTCCGTCACCCCGGACGGACAATGGACGGGTGATCTGGCCCCGGCGCAGGGTGCCGATGTCGTGGCCCTTCAGGCCGCCAACAGCGAAACGGGCGTACTGCAACAGACCATGCCGCTGGCACAGCAGTGCTGGACGATGGACCAGTCGCCATTTGTTCTGGTCGACGCGGCGCAAGCCCTTGGCAAGACACGATTTACCATGGCCACCAGCGGCGCGGATTTCATCCTGTGTTCGGCGCATAAGTTCGGCGGCCCAAAGGGCGTCGGCGCGTTGATCGTCAAACGCGGCATTGACGTGGCAGCACAGCTGCGCGGTGGCGGGCAGGAAATGGGCCGCCGTTCGGGCACAGAAAATATCGTCGGCATCGCCGGTTTTGGCGCGGCGGCAGAAGCGGCGGCGGCAGATGTGGCGTCCGGGCGGTGGGACGACGTCGCTGCCCTGCGCGATTTGCTGGAAGCAACCCTTGAGGATGCAACAAAGATGACTATTTTTGTAGGGAAAGACGCGCCGCGTCTACCCAACACCTCTTGCCTGCTGACGCCGGGCTGGAAGGGCGAGACGCAAGTGATGCAAATGGATCTCGCCGGACATGCCGTTTCCGCCGGATCGGCATGTTCCAGCGGCAAGGTTCGGGCCAGTGCCGTGTTGCGCGCGATGGGCTTTGATGAAACAGAGGCCGCCAGCGCGATCCGGGTGTCGCTGGGCCTGAACACCACCCGGGATGAGATACTACGGTTCGCAACAAGCTGGGCCGAAAAATTGAAAAAGCACGAACAGCGGGCCGCCTAAGCGCCCACGGGAAAGGAACGAGACCTTGGAAAACATGACCCTGACAGAGAATGATGGCGTCAAAGAGGGCGTCGATCAAGACACCGTGGATGCCGTGCGCGAAGTCGGCGGGGCCTACAAACATGGCTGGTCCACTGACATCGAGATGGATTATGCGCCGATGGGGCTGAACCCTGACATCGTGCGCCTGATCTCTGAGAAAAACGAAGAACCGCAGTGGATGACCGACTGGCGGCTGGCGGCCTACGAACGCTGGCTGACCAAGAAAGAACCCGATTGGGCGATGGTCGACTACCCCGAAATCGACTTTCAGAACCAATATTACTACGCCCGCCCCAAGAGCATGGCCGTCAAGCCCAAGTCGCTGGATGACGTCGACCCCAAGCTGCTGGAGACCTACAAGAAACTTGGCATCCCGCTGAAGGAACAGATGATCCTCGCCGGTGTCGAGGGCGCCGAAAATGCCCCCGCCGAGGGCCGCAAGGTCGCCGTTGACGCGGTGTTTGATTCCGTTTCCGTCGGTACGACCTTTCAGGATGAACTGCTCAAGGCCGGGGTGATCTTCTGCTCGTTCTCCGAGGCGATCCGCGAACACCCCGAACTTGTGCGCAAATACCTCGGCTCCGTCGTGCCGGTGTCGGACAACTTTTATGCCACGTTGAACTCGGCCGTATTCTCTGACGGGTCGTTTGTTTACGTGCCACCGGGCGTGCGCTGCCCGATGGAACTGTCGACCTATTTCCGCATCAACGCCGAAAACACCGGCCAATTCGAACGCACGCTGATCATCGCTGACAAGGGCAGCTATGTTTCCTACCTCGAAGGCTGCACCGCGCCACAACGTGACGAGTCGCAATTGCACGCGGCGGTGGTCGAGATCATCATCGAAGAAGACGCCGAAGTGAAATATTCCACCGTGCAAAACTGGTACCCCGGCGATGAAAACGGCAAGGGCGGCATCTATAACTTC